>JAABUX010000509.1_pt1 | contig 66496 bp, 52 predicted proteins | sample 5561851 | NCBI WGS metagenome assembly JAABUX01 (sample SAMN10711883, study PRJNA513361) | rock metagenome | isolation source: Antarctica rocks | place: Antarctica: Victoria Land, Richard Nunatak red sandstone | collected 2016-01-03
AAGACAGTTGTGTGTTGCTCTTTTATGCCGTGATTCGCAGTCTCAAGTTCAACAAGCTGACGATGCCACCTGCATCACAAGCTCAACCAGACCCTGAACTTTTACACAACACTTGACATACTACCCAGGGTGAGACAGAATGTGAGTTTAGTCTTTATCGTCAGCAAACCAGTATTGGGAAAAGAATCAAGTACTTCTGTTATTTTTCTCCCTCTGTGACTTCTCCAAATATCCGTTTCGTTGCAGCCAGCGTTGCATGCGCGTTTTTTGGAAAGAAACCAAGAGACCACCAGTGAGTCCACCAACCACTAGCGTAATCCATCCCACAGCCACCAGACTCAACAGAGAAAAGTGGAGAATTTGTATGATACGGCTCACGATCCACACCTGATTAATCCACTGGAAAGGTGGGGCAAACTCCCAGAGGAAAGGGTGACCAACATTACCTATAGAGAGTGAAGCAATCGTCCACACAAAGGGATGTGCAATGATGCCGCTCAATGCACCAAAAAGAACACCACGACGTACCGTCGCACGCCCGGGTCGCCAGATACAGAGCCACCAGAGGAACCAGCCAACTAATAAACCAGCGAGCGGTGCGGCAACGAAATAGATAAACAGACCGGAAGAGGTGCCAGTAAGCCAGAAAGCTGCTAGATTACCATAGAGGAAGAGAAAGCCCAGCGAAAGCACCGCGGCAATCTCTGAGGCGAGAATGGCACCGATACCAATCAGCCACCACACTGTTCTGAACGGTGGTGTAGACGCAGCACTAGTTTGTACAGACATCAGCAGAGACTCCGTTGGCTTTTTTTAAAATACTACTCCTTTAGTCTAAACGTTAATTATTTCCTAGATCGAATTATGCTCGAAGTCACCTTCCAAAAATCTAGTAAGAAATAAGAAGTACTTATTCCTTACTACTCATTATCTGATATCGTACTCGCTCTGTTAAGACAAAAAACCGACTACGATAAGAACTACTTTCCTCCTTTTCTGTTCTCAGAAGCACTAATCATACGCCTCTTGCCCTTATTTCTCGTGTATTGCCTGAAACAACCGCTCTGGTGTGATTGGTAGTTGTGTGACACGGGTGCCAACGGCGTCGTAGATAGCGTTCGCGACGGCTGCTGCAACAGGCACAACAGGTGGTTCGCCAACGCCTTTCGCTCCAAATGGTCCAAGTGCAGAGGGTACCTGTACAAGAATTGGCGTAATGTTTGGTACGTTTCTGCTGAGAGGTAGCGCGTAATCCATCAAGGTTGACGTGAGCAATTGGCCTTGCTCGTCGTAGACGAGGCCCTCGAAGAGTGCCCAGCCAATACCTTGTGTCACGCCACCATGAATCTGTCCTTCGACCTCAGCCGGATTGATGGCAAAACCAACATCCTGTGCCGCGACGTACTCAAGGACATGCGTCTCACCTGTGTCGGGATCAACGGCGACCTTCGCAAGATGCGCGGCATACATGGGCGAACTTACCTTGTTTGCTGAACGCCCACGACCATAGACAGGCTCATAACGACCTGCGAAGCGCATGAAAGACCCAGCAATCTTTTGTAAGGAAACACTCTTACTTGGGGCACCCTTGACTACAACATTGCCATCGACCAGTTCCAGGTCTTCAGGCGATGCCTCAAGCATGTCACTGGCAATTTCGAGTATCTGCTTGCGTGCATCTTGTGCGGCGGCGAGAACTGCGGCCCCCATTGTGTAGGTCGTTTTGCTACCGCCCGTACCACCAGCGTAGGGCATGGTATCGGTGCTATCGTGCATCGTCCGTACAGCATCGGGAGAGAGTCCCAGCACATCGGCGGCAATCAATGACATTGACGTGTCGGAACCAGTGAGATCGACGGTACCAACCACTACTGTAAAGGAACCATCTTTTTCGAGACGACAGGCAGCCGCTCCTGGCTCTGTACCACCGGGCCATCCACCTGCGGCGATGCCAATACCAATTTTCCAACCTTTGAGATGCGCGGGTGCCTCTTTTTGTGACTCGCGGTTGACCCATAGCGGATGCTTTTGCAACGCGTCGAGGCATTCCTGCAGGCCAATGCGCGGCCACCCCTTTTGACGACGGTCAGTTGAAGGATCGCCTTCTCGCAGTCCGTTTTGCTTGCGAAATTCGAGCGGGTCTATCTCAAGTGCTTCACAAAGTTCCGCGACCATCGATTCTAGCGCGAAAGTAGCCTGTGGCGCGTTGGGAGCGCGATATGCACCCACACTTACCTTGTTGGTAAGCACCTCGTAAGCGCGAATATCGAGATTGGGGCAGCGATAAGTACTTGAGAGAATGAAGGCACCAAGGCCAGCCGATGCCCCTGGATAGGCACCAGAGTCGAAGACTGCCTTTGCCTGTAAAGCGACCAGCGTACCATCTTTCTTCGCGCCAAGTTTGAGCGTAATCACCGATTGTGGTGCGGGATTGCCTGCTAACAAGTCTTCCTGTCGCGTATAGACAAGGCGTACAGGCTTTTGTATTGCATGAGCAGCGGCGGCACCAAGTGGTTCAATAAGGCCAAATTTTCCGCCGAACGCTCCACCTATCGGCACAGACTCTACACGTATCTGCTGCTCCGGCATGTCTAACGCGTCGGAAATATCCTCGCGCACGCTGAACATACCCTGTGCGCTGGGCCAAACAGTCAGTTGCTGTCCACCTCTACTCGGCACAACGGTAATAGATTGTGGCTCCAAATACGATTGATGCACCGAACTCGTTCGATAGCTACGCTCTACCACCACCTCGGCTTCGCGCCAGCCAGCTTCGATATCGCCAAACTTGAGGTGCGTCGTGTCGCTAACATTTTTGGAAAGAGCCTCTTTCTGCTCCTCCACAACTTCATCATTGGCAACGGCGGCATGCGCTCCACCACCCGCAATCTCCGATACTTCGTCCTCAGAACGGAAACGCGCAAGGGGAGCATCTACGGCCATAGCTGCTACTGGATCGACTATAACTGGCAATGGTTCATAATCTACATCAACGGCTGTGACTCCATCGTCGGCGGCTTCCTCTGTCTTGGCTAGAACAATCGCGACGGGATGTCCACACCAGAACACTTCTTCCTGTGCAAGAGGAGCTTGTGAACGTGAGGTACTGTTTGCCTTCGCCATGCCCAGTGTTTTGCTCGTGTAGACCGCGACAACGCCTGGAAGCGCAAGAGCTGCGGTTGTGTCAATGCTAAGAATACGTGCGTGTGCATAAGGACTCAACACCAGTCGGGCATGTAAAAGACCAGGGAAGGCAAGATCGCCAGCGTAACGGGTGCGTCCTGTTACTTTATCGAGTGCATCCTGGCGTCGTGTAGGCTTGCCTGCTGCGCCATGTTGCATTGTCGGTTCAATAGTCTGCGTCATGAGAAGAATTGCTCCAAGTTAGTAATACATCATAGTTTAGACCAACGTGTGGTAACGGAGGAGTGTAAAGCAGTTTGTCTTTTTGTCATCCATCGTCAAGAGTGTATCACAAACAAAGCGTCCTTGTCATACGTCGCTGTACATCAAGACACAATTGCACAGCAAAGCTATGCAATTGTACCATTTATAATGCTTACTTTACGAAATTTGCTCTCTTATGAGCAGTACCTTGTACATGTGTTGTTACTGTTGGGGACGAAACCGTAGCATTTGTTTTGCAGGATTTGTTGTCTTTCAGAATTGGATTGTTCGTGACAGTGGTGTCAACCATGTAAAGGTATGGTGGTGGGTTAGGTACAGCAGTGTAACCAATACCACAAACGCGATTATTCACAATCTTGTCATAATCGCCCTGATCCGAAATGCCTGCCTGATAACCACCAGGATTATAACCACTCGTGTTGTTTACAGCGTCGTTCCTGACAACGTTCTCGCTAATATACAATCTGGTTGGAATTGTGGTAGGGACACAGGAGCTAGTATCGAGGTTAGAGAGGAATAAACCGACATCATTACCAGTCAGCGTGTTCTCCGTCACCTTGGTACCAATTTCTAGTGGGCCACCATAACATGAGCCTCCTACAACGAGAATACCACCAGAGGATGCTCCTCCTGAGCCAGTGTACGAATTACCACTCACGTTGTTAGAGCCAACAGTAACTTTAGAACCGAAGCCTACCTCAATGCCATTTTGCGCGATATAGTTTACAGTACCTTGCCCAAGAACCGTATTATGCTCGATTTTGGCAGAGTTGCTAGAGCCATCAACAGTAATGCCATTCTTCTGATAGGCATACACCTTGTTTTCGGATATTGTGCCACTCGCTCCACTATCGTAGGAAAAATAAATCGCGAGTCCACGTTGCACACCGTCGAACGGTTTATCTCCAATGTCGTGTACACTTGAAAATGTGATGTTTACATTGGCACCATTATTCACGATACCGTAACGTGTCGCACCAAAAACGTCCGCCTTTTTTACGGCACCATTCGTATGAGGGCCATAGTAGACGCCAATATCGCAGCCGGTTGCATCTATTGTGCCAGTGACATTGCCAGTGGCAATAACAGCAGCAGTCAATGGTATATTCTCCGCAGGATCAATATATCCTGTGGGTAGACAGGTTGCAGCCGCTCGCGCACCCACAACATGCATTAGAGCTAACGAGCCAGCAATCATCACCGCTAGAATTGGTAGCAACGCAGCAAGAATGTAAAGCCGTTTCTTCATAGTTTTCCCCCTTTTTCAAATAATTTCATAATCGAACTTGCAACTCTCATACTGATATAAGATGTAAAGCCTGTTCTTTTACATCTTATTTTACAACTATAACAATAACATGTTTCCTTCTCAATTTCAATGTTTTTTAGTAGAGATATCTACACTTAGAATAGTATTTCTTTACCATATCGTTACATTTATAAGGATACGATGTAACTGATAAAGAAATTCAGTGAAACATTTTGAAATGCAAAAAGATGAGTGTGAAAAAAAAGAGTGGGAGCCACCGCCGCAATAAGAGCGAATTCTTATTGCGGCGGTGGCTCCCACTTACTCTAAACCAGAGTTACAAAGTCATGACTTGCTCATAATACGATAAAATGAGTAAGCAAGCACAACTTAGTGCTTGAGTACTACAACTTTCGCGCTAAGATAACGCCCGTATTCAAGCCGACCGTATGCAAACCACCAAAAAAACGTGCATGTTCAATTTTTATACACCGATCTTCTACATACTCCAACCCTGCTTCACGTGCTTTCTTGCCGGTTTCCTCGTTACGAAGACCAAGTTGCAACCAGAGAACCTTCGCGCCAATGGCGATAGCTTCGTCAGCAATAGGGGGAGTGTCTTCTGCTTTACGGAATACATCGACAATCTCAATCTGCTTTCCTGTATTCTTTGCTTCAGTCAGAGACGCATACACATGCTTGCCTAACAACATCTTTCCGGCGTAGCGTGGATTGATCGGGATAATATCGTACCCCTCGGACTGCATGTAGATAGCGACAAAGTGACTTGGGCGGTAGGGATCAGCCGAGACACCCACGATGGCAATGTGTTTGTACTGCTGTAAAAGCTTCAGACGTTCATGCATATCAGGCATATCGGTGTTCATGGTAATTCCTCTAAATGGTACTATATGTCACACTCTTCTTTCATATACACAGTATATAACACAACGAACTTTACATAGAAGGACATTCGCTGTTACTCTTAGGATACTGCGACAGATGCTAAGAGTAATGTATGCTTGAGTATCTACACAGCGTATCTACTCTTCCAATCTCTTCTGTTAAAGAAGTGTAGGTAATCCCTTTTTCGCCACATTTCGTAGAATTATACAAGAAGGTAAGCAGAGAAGTATCTGTTCAGGGGATGGCACAGTTCTTCTGCTTTGCCTTTGATATTTTTAGCACGACTTGCTCATAATGCTATACTGACTATACATAAGAGATAGATAAAAAGTTTGGGTTTATGCTCTTTTATGTTCCTCATAACATCATTCATCATTATCAGAGAAGAAAGTGTAGTAGAGAATGCGGAAAATCGCATACCTCGATTGTCATTCGGGTATAAGTGGAGATATGTTCCTCGGTGCAATGCTTGATGCTGGTTTATCATTTGAGCTACTGAAGGACACTCTAAGCCAACTACCAATAGATGGCTACCAACTTACCTACGAGCCGTTTCATGATAAAGGCATACAAGGCTCGCGTCTCCACGTCACAATGACAGAGCAAGAGCAACCAACACGCCATTTCTTAGATATTGCTACACTCTTACATGCTTCACATCTTGCAGAGAAGATACGCGATACCGCTATTGCAATTTTCCGTGTTCTGGGCGAGGCAGAGGCAACCATACACGGTGTGACGCTCGAAGAGATTCACTTTCACGAGGTAGGGGCCATTGATGCCATCGTCGATATCACGGGAGCAGCCATTGCACTTGACGCACTAGATATCGAACAGGTTTATGCATCTCCGTTGCCGCTTACAAGAGGACATGCACACATGGCGCATGGCTTGATGCCCCTTCCTGCTCCCGCAACCCTCGAAATCCTACGACGCGTCAAGGCTCCCTGGATACCTTCCTCTGTCGAAGGCGAACTCGTCACGCCAACGGGAGCCGCTATTCTGGCAACGGTTGCACGCTTCAAGACACCTGCCATCACCATTGAGCAGGTAGGTTATGGTTTTGGACAAAAGAAATTGCCTTGGCCCAATTGTCTACGCGCATGTCTGGGGCATGAATAAAGCAACTTCTCAAATATCAATTGATGTTTTCCACGTCGAGACCCCGCAGATTGCCCCAACTATCCTGAAAGTTCTTGGCCTCAATCCTAACGATCTGAAAGCAGTCAGTGAGGAAGGTACACAACTCTTACCAGGACTTGACTACTAAAGCAAGGTCAATAAAAACGTTGCCGAAGCTCAGTAGCATCGGCAACGTTTTTATTGACCTTCTTAATAAATCTTTATTTAAGCTTGAGCTTCACATCCTCGCCACCGCTATCTTGTCCACCACTGGCTAGCCCTTTGGTAACAACGTAAAGGCGACCCATAATGCCAGACGGCGCATCCCAGTATTCAGCACTGTCAACTGTTACTTTTAGCAGAGCCAACCCTGGATCATCTTTGCCGTTAGGAAACCATGCCTTCAAGAGAGGTTTCCATAACTCATCCATTTTTTGGCGGTCACGCACAAGTTGGGCGGTGCCAGAGACGGAAACGAAAAGGTTATCATCAGGTTTTGCATAGCTCAAGTTCACCTGTTGGTGATGCTCTACGTCATCTACCTTGGGCGCACTTGCCTGCGTAAAGAACCAGAGATCGCCGTCAAAATCCATATCCTGTGTTGCCATTGGTCTACTACGCAACACATCATCAGCCTCAACAGTGGTCATCATGGCTATACGAATGCCTTTGATCTTATCACCAAGCAATTTTGCATCATTTTTGTTGCTGTCACTCATTTTGTATGTATCCCTTCTATCATAGAATGTGCAAAGAACACTGCTTCTCTGTAATGTTCTATTATCGAATAACACTAGCATCACGGATGACGCAGGTAAAAAGTGTCAATTGATAACCATAGGCGACAGCGGTATACATACTATTCTTGCCAGACCGTGAGGACGTTTTCACGTTGCTCATCCAGCGTCGCAAACTCCGAGCGTGTGGGAGAACATGCAACAAGCAACTGGCCGGGGATAGTGGCAGTTGGATATGCTTCATTCGCTATTCCTGAAAGCAAACGTCGCTCACCTGAAGCGATAACAATACGTTGACCAACGGCAACACTGAGAGTACGCGGCATTGCTGGTAAACGTTGCCATGCTACACTGTTACTTCTCGTTTCGGTATTCCACGCCACAACACTATTATTGCGCGTGGCACATACAAGCAGTGAGCTATCGGGAGACCATGCCAGAGCGTTCACTTTTTGTCCCGTTGTCGCGACCTGCCACAATGAATCTCCGTGGTCCCAACAGAACACAGCACCATCACTTGCACCTGCTGCAAGATATGCACCATCAGGCGACCAGCGCAACACACCTGTTCCACCACTCCGCGCTATCTCTGTAGAAAGATGGCGCGGAGTTGGCACCTGCCGTCCAACCAGTACACTTGAAGGTAAAGAGTACAGAGCGATTGATGTATTCACCCACACGGCAAACTGACCTTTCCTTGACCAGTCCATATTGTCGATAGTACGTGCATTGATGGGTATTGCGAATGGCAGTTCTGTAGCAGTCTGCACGTCCCAGAAACGTATCTCGCCCTGTAGACCAACGGCAAGTATACGTCCGTCAGGCGACCAACAGAGGCTTGATGCATGTAGAGCAACGGGAATTTGCACAGTTCCCATACTACCCTTGCGCTGTAAAAACACTGGCATATGACCATACATCACGCACGCCAGCATGTTACCGTTCGGCGACCAACTAAGAGATTTGGGTCGTGCAGGTAGTTCATAACGTGCGGGACTTGACAGGGCAAGCGGCTGAAAAACAGCACTTTCAGGAGTAATGGCGGTTGCAACGATAGCAAGTGGTTTTTCGGGTAGTGGCTCATCAAGCACACGATGTTCTTCGTGCGAATCGGTATCACTCAGCGCAATTGGTCGATTATCAAAAGATTGCACAGCAGGCGGAAATGCTGGTTTGCTTTTGGACGCTGGTGCGACCGACGGTACCAGTTTGTTCTCGAACGGTTGCTCGCTCGAAAGTATTGGCTTAGCATTGAACGATTGCACTACGGAATCGGGCACTGGAATTTCCTCGAACTCGTCTTCAGAAAGTGGGATAGTTGGCTCTTCCTCGTTCTCGTCAACAACATCATCATCATCGAAAAATTCGGAGTCGAAGTTAGGACTCCCCAGTAGTTCTGTCCTGGCACTGGCAAGTTCTTGCGTAAGTTCTGTACAGGCTTGCTCTAATGCCTGTGCAAAAGCAATAATTGTCGGGAAACGCTTTGTCGGTGATTTTTCAAGGGCGCGTAGCAACACATCGTCCACAGCCGAGGGTGGTAAACGCTCAGGAAATAATTCACTTGGCGCATAGGGTTGCTCATAGAGATGAGCATGAATATACTCTTCGTTTGTAGACGCTTGAATAGGCAGTTTGCCAGTCAGCAGGTAGCACGCGACAATCGCCAGCGCGTATTGGTCAGAGGCCGGGTCTACCTTCTTCTCGGCCTGTTCCGGTGCCATAAATGCAAAGGTGCCTAGCACCTCGCTCGCCATCGCACCCGGCGATTTTTGCCAGCGCGAAATACCAAAATCGGAGAGGTAGAGATGGTACGCACGTTGCGGAGTTTGAATCGAACGCACAAGGAAATTCGCGGGTTTCACATCCTCATGGATGATGCGCGGTGTACGTGTGTGTAGATACCACAGACTGTCCGCCGCCTGCTGAATGGCATCCGCGATCTGTTGCAGTGACCAATGTTCCCACGACGGCGATGCTTCGATCACATCGACAAGCGAACCATCTGCAATAAATGGTGAGACAAGAAATGGTACAGAGCGTCCATTATACATCGTGGTACCTGAGTCAAGCACTGGTAAAATGTGTGGATGTTGCAGACTTCGCGCGATCTCTATCTCGCGTGTAAAACGTTCGTTGGCTTTGAGATTGCGGCGGTCGTCTTCTTTGATCGCCGTCATAATTTTTAGCGCGACCTCATCTTGCGTATTCGTGTCGCGTGCTAACCACACAACGCTCATAGGACCTTTGCCAATGGGCCGTTGTCGCTGATATCGCTCTATCGTCATAATTTCTTTTCCATCATTTACGGTGTATTCGAGAGATTTAATCTACTTGAAAGTTGATTATTCTCATCCTGCAATGCCTGTTTCTCGCGCTGCAGGCGATCTACTCTTTGTGAAAGTTCATTGTTATCTCTTGTTATTTTATCGAGATTCGCACGTATAGCGTCCTTCTCTTTAGCAGTCTGGTTCAATTCATCGCCACGTACACCATGTTCGCGGTTGATCTGTTCCAGGTTCTCTTCGAGGGTACGTATCTTTTCCTGATCTATGACAATACGTCCTGTGAGCGTCAACACCTCTTTACGGTGTGTTTCGCGGTCAGTTTGTAACTGGTTTTGCAATTGAGTCAATTGTGGCTCGTAACGCCAGCCCAGTAGCTCGTTGAAGAGTTCACGTGCGGAACTTCCCTCCTGGCTGGCATCTCGTAACTCGCGTATCTTGCGCTCGTCCCACTGTCCTCCCGCAAGCAGGCCACCAAGAGCGCGATGTGAGAGTACAAGTTGTTTTGGGAACAAGACGCTGGTACGCGAAGATGAGAGACCATAAGAACTGAGATTTTTCGCGTATTCGGTAATTTCGTCGGGTGTGCCAACCATGCCAAGAATAGACGCAAGGTCTGCGCGTAGCTCCAATGTTATGTCAGGATCGTTGAACGCTTCTAACAAGGTATCATACGCCTGCGAACCAAATAAGAGCATCATATAAACGAGAGATTTTGTGTGCGCTGGATTGTCGTCCAACGCTTCAAGAATATGGTCGAGGACGGTTTTTTCGCCCAGCAAGAGCAGCAAGGCCATGATACGTTGGTTCGTGCGTTCTGCATCGAAAGTGTCGTGCGATTGAATGTAAGCCAGCATTTCCGGCACCATCTCACGGTCGGCATAGTGTCGTACCGCTTCATCACGCATACGTTCCAGTAGCAAAGCCACCGCCATCGCCACATCCTCTGACTTGTCACTCCCAAGCAATATAACCAGTTCGTCTTTAATCACGCTGGTTGACATGCTCTGGAAAATTTCTAATGCTGCATTCCGCCGTTCTGGACTGTCCTTCTCATTGATGGACTGCCACACAAGAGCAAGTGCTGGTACGCCAATTTTCCCTAAGATATGTTTCGCCGAACGCGCCACATGTGTATCAGGGTCTACGATCAACTCACCGACTCCTGGCACCGCCGACGCGCCAATACTGATCAGGGCAGCCTCTGCGCCACGCCTGCGTTCATCGAGGTATAACGCCTCTAGCAGACTATCGAGGACAGTTTTATGCTGTGGTCCTTTGCTGGCAAGACGAACGAGTGCTTTAGCGGAATCGTTCATCAAATGAGCATCTTCTAGGCCCTCTAAAAGAGCAGGCATGCTCATAGTGGCAAGTTCGTTGGTAAGTACCTCCAGCAGGAACTCATGCGCCCTCGGAGGCGGTGTCGGAGCGAACAAATGCACAAGGTCGCGCAGAATAACTTGCTCATCTTCACTCTGTAATACCAACTCGACGACGATGTTCTCCGCTCGTTCGCGTGCCATCGCACGTGCATCGTCCAGACCCGATAACAGCGGTCTGAGGATGGTTGGACCGAACTGTGGCAGAATACTCGCGGCTGCATCGGCTCGTTCTGGCTCGCCCAACAACTCAACAAGCGGAGTAATAGCCGCATCGGGATAGTTGAGCAAAAGAGTTTTGACTACGCGCAACAGAACCGGTTGATTGAGTGCCTCCAACAAGGCAGGAACTACAATCGCTCCAGGTAGTTCGTTCAGCGTCTGTTGCACATAGGTCCGTACACGCTCATTCTGATGGAGCAGATTGCGTACTAAGCCTTGAGCCGCCTCCACTCCTTGTCTCCTGAACACCTCTAAGATGTGATGTGCCTGTGCGTCGTTGCAGTATTGCAACATGTCGATAAGCGCATCAGCAGGAAAAGGTATCATACCAAGCAGTGCGCGTTGCACACGCTGGACGGTGGCATTCTCCTGTGGCACTTTCAAGGCTGCAACAAGATTTGGTAGCGCAACCTCATGGAGCTGACTGAGGGCTGTAATAGCCTCTTCGTACACTTGCGGACGTGGATCAGAGAGAACAATCATTACAGCAGGCACAATGCGTTGCTCCGGGAATCTACTCAACGCACGTACAATTGCGATAATGAGCAGTGGCTCCAAATGCTGCTCTTGCAACAAGTCCATCAGCGCGACCACTGAGCGCGAATCACGAAGACGTTCAAGCACATACACGAGTACGCGAGTACGCTCTGGCACCACAGGCATGAGGACCTCTGTGATGGGCATTACGACCACATCGCCGATGGTGATGAGAATTTGTGATGCTTTCTCAGCAATCAGTTCGCTGGGATTCGTCAAAACAACATGAATTAGCTCTGGAATGCTCTCTGGCGCATAGGCAAGCAGGGCATCAACGGTGTGTTGTTGTAGCACTGGCGAGGTCTCTTCCAGGAGTTGCACAATGCCAGATAAAGCACGCGGGTCGCGAACCGTCATAAGAATATCGAGGGCACGAATACGTACAGGCTCCTGTGGAGCTTGTAACGCGACCTCTAGCAGGCGTGGCGTCGAGACGAAACCTGCTTCTTGTAGCGTCAGAATAGCGTTTTGGACCGCCATATCGTTCGGCGATGCCAGCAAACGTACAAGCCCTTCAACGACACGCTCGGCACGATTACCACTCCCAACATACAGCGTATTTGCCACCTGTGCTTGTTGAGCCAGCAAAGCCATTGCCTGTTGCTGCACCTCTGGTTCTCCTTGATAGTTCGATGACAACACAGGCACCACGCCTTCCAGGATGCGTTGGTATTGGGCAATTGTTGTCTGACGTGCAGCATCGCGCTCATTGAGAAAGCGTTCAAGGATGGTGAGCATGGCCTGATGCATACGTTTGGTGAATGGTCCAGGTTGGCGATTCTCCAACTCTTGTAACAGGCGAGTCAAAGTAAGTTCTGGTCCGAGCCGTACAAGGGCACTGGCGGCACGCGACACGATAAAGGGTTCGGCGTCGCTGACACGAGCCAGCAATGGCTCTACGGCACGCGAATCCGCTGTACCGCCAAGAATGTTGATGGCGGCGGCGCGGAGGCGCGTTGTGCGCTCCGACATGGGCTGGCTTAATTCGGCGGCATGCGACACGACAATGCTACCAAAGCGTCCAAGCACCTGTGTCAGGCGTTTCACCTGCGCCTCATATGCAATATTATCAACGGTGTCCTGTAACTGCGTGAAGAGCAGTTCAGGCACAATTGATTGGTCCAGCAGAATTAACAAATCATCGACACCATCCACCATGATGAGCGGTAGTAGCGAACGATAGACCTCTTGTCCGCCCTCTTCGGCGCAACGTGTGAAAATGCTTGCAAGCTCTTCGCGAGCCGCCCTGTTACGTACCGCGAGAGCAAGCGATTCTGCGATGCGTGGTGGTAGCACGATGGGACGCTGCACTTCAGCCTGTGGTGGTGTCCACAACACGCCAACGCAGACAAGACCGAGCGCGAGTGATTGTAGCACATACGCAGGATTGCTACGCCCAAGTTCGCCAAAACGTTCGGCGAGCACAAGTGGTTGATCGAGCAGACCAGCCCAGACCGCGACAGACTCGCTCCACCGTCCGACATTCTCTAGCAGGTCAAGGCGAATAGGCAACGGCGATGGTCGCTGCATACTATCGACGCTATAGAAATATTCGGCGACAAAGTATTCAGCAATGAGTTCATGGCGAAAGCTCAACACACCACTCGGACTAATCTCAATCAAGGCGGCACTGAGCGCGAATTGTAGCAGTTGTGGCAGGTCGTCGTGTGGCTCAAATACTAGCTCGTCACCACCATTGAAGGGACTTTCTGGCGGATGCTCATCGAGCCAGAAACGCAGTTCGTCAGCTAGCTCGTCAAGGCTGGCACCAACACGAATATCTTCACCTGTTGGTGTCGAGACACGAAGCTGAATGGCATTGCGGTCATTAGCCCAACGTGCGGCACAGGCGACTTCACTGAGGAAACGCACAACATCTTGCTCTGCTGGTGCGGCCTTATTCCAGCGTGGCTGCGCCTGCTCACGAATAATTAACTGTTTGACAGACTCGCGCAACAGGCGACCGCGAGTATCAATCTGTTTGCCGCGCTCGACGCCAATCTTGTCGATAATACCCATGAGCGTAAAAAGCATCATCGGATTGGTGCAATGATAGCGCAGGCGGCTACGGTCGATCACCTGCATGATCTGCCCGGCAGTGTGTCGCCAGTGGTTGTCCTGTCGCTCCACATAACGTTCGACGAACTCATTGATCTGGTCGGTTTGCAAGGGATAGACGGTAGCACGCGATGCTTGCCCTTTGTTCACCAGATCAATGAGATCCGGTTGCTCACGATAGTCCACCTCGCGACAGGTCATCACAAGTCTATTCTGGGTATCTTGCATGAGATGCACAAACTCGTGACTCACCAGCGCAAGATAGTTGTTATCAAGCTCATTCAGACCGTCACAGAGCAGCAAGAGCCGCCCCTGTTGCCAGAGTTGTGGCAGGTATGGTCGCAGGTACTTTATCCCTGGCAGGTCGCTTTCAGCGAGAAAATCCAGCAGGTTCAGCGGTGATTCCGCAACGATTGCCTCAATTGGATCGTTTTCAGATGTAGGTGGCAGATATGTTTTGAGGAAGAGACTATAGTTCTTCATCGGTACGTATATCGGCACACGTTTGCGTGTGAATACGAGGTCCCAGGGATGTTCGGATGCCGAATACTGATAGACACGAAGGGCTGTCGTTTTGCCAGCACCGGGGACGCCGAGAATAAGCTGGTCAGTGTCCTGCTGCTGTACAAGGTCAAGAATAGCGATGCGCTCTTCGATCACAGGCCCCGTTGTGCGCCGTGCGGTCACATCCGGTATCTGCCGAATGTTCGTCAGGGCTGTGAGAGGCGTGTACAATTGTTTATATTGCTCCTGTGCTGCGCGTACATCGTGCAAGTAACGATAGATTGCCAGTGGCATTGAGCCGAAAAGAACAACAACCACGAGTAACGCAAACTCGATCACGGGTATGATGAATACCAGCGGTGTATGCATTACAGCAGCTAACAAACCTGCGAGATGCAGGGGATTGATGAGAGCAGTAAGAACAGCCTCAAGCAGTGTCAGCAGCAATGTTCCGGCGAGAGCAAGCACAAGCGCAACGGGAAGGCGTGATGGCGAAGACGTAATGCCGCGTTGCACAACGGTTGGTAGTATAGGCTGCTGTTGCTGCACCTGTTTCATGCGTTCACTCCCTCTCTTTGGATAGTAGGATACAGTATAACGTACTCTTGCGATCTGAACAAGGAGTTATTGAAATTTTGTACCAGCAATATACACGTAGGGGAAGCCTTGCGGTCTCCTGTTCAACAGAGCCAACATACATACCTTGCAATTTCCTTATATGTGACATAGTTCATAGCATTTTTACGTAAATTATGTTTTACTTGGAATTGGATATTTGTGTAACGAGATAGTGAGTACCCCTACGCTATCGGTTACAACTCATGCATAAAAGCCGTTCTTATTTATAAGCATATATACACTATTTCTTTTCTCTCTTATAATTTTTTATAATACCGTATTGTACCTTTATTGTTGTGAAAGGGCCATATCTATGAAGCTGACCAGCAACTGGTCATCTGAAGAGCAACAACGCGACGACGATGAACAAAGTATAACGCAGAAAAGACGCGCAATAAAAAATGTTTCTCCAGTGAGTACTGTCGCCCAGAATCTCATCGAGGCAACCAATACAGTTGAGACGGAGCGCATAGGGCAAGAACAGGTCAAGGCTGCTACTTCCATAAACACCGCCTCTATCCAGGAGGCATCACGGTTAGCAGACACGCACATACAAAAGGTCAGCATCCCTACATTCCTTTCATATACAAGTTATATTGCAGCAATCGAGACCGTTGAAACACAGAGCGTTGTGCAGGACGTGCAGGACCCAGCAGTAGTTCCTACACTACAATTGCCACAACAATCGGTACAATATCCATCTAATACACCTACAAAATATATTACGAAGAAGTATGCACTTTTGTTTATTGCCCTTCTCAGTATCCTTGTGTTCCATTCACTCGCTATTGGCCCAACTCAATTTGCTGGTCCGCAGGGATGGGCATATGTGCTTGGTGGACCCGCAAGTGCTGGCAATGGCAATCTCTTAGGGATTGGCAGACAAAATCCATTGAAACCTGGCTCAACGGCTCAACCAACGCACAAACTGACACCACAAGAGTATGTCAACATGATTGTACAAAGAATGTCGCCCGACCAGAAACTGGGACAAACGATGATTATACAGTTTCTCGGTCCTTCATATTCGCTTGATCTGACTACGATGGTAAAGCAATACAATGTAGGCTCCGTTCTTATCTTCGCTGCGAACCAGAATATTGTCAGCAAGGACCAGCTCAAAGGCTTGATTCGGCAGATGCAGGTCGATAGCCCTATTCCGCTAGCGGTTGCCATCGATCAGGAGGGCGGCACGGTTGATCGCCTCAATGCGCTAGATGGGCCACGCCCATCAGAGGCAACGATTGGTGCGTCGGGCAACCCTGGTATAGCGCAACAGGCGGGCATACAGGATGCGAAGGACCTTTCCTATTACGGCATCAACCTCAATCTCGCTCCCGTTGTCGATGTGAGCAACAACTACAACTCGGAACTATACCTCGATCACCGCACCTATGGCAATACCGCTGCTATTGTCACAAGGATGGCTAGTGCCTACTTGAATGGCTTGCAGCAGAGCGGCAAAGTCGTCGGTACACTCAAGCATTTTCCAGGGCTGGGCGATGTGTCCGTTGACCCACACCTTGGAGAACCACAACTAACACGTTCACAGAGCGATTTACAGCAAATCGACTGGGCACCGTACCACAATCTTATCCAACAGGGCAATGTCCATGCTGTCATGGTGACACACGAACTGGTGCAGGCGGTAGACAGCACGAAACCCTCTTCCCTCTCCAATAAGGTTGTTACAGGCATTCTTCGCAACCAACTCGGCTTTCAAGGCGTAATTATGACGGATAGCTTAACAATGGAAAGTATCTCTGCCTCCTATGATGAAAGTCAGGCGGCGGCACTTTCGGTCGAGGCTGGCTGTGACCTGCTGATGGGTGCCAGCACACCATCGGACGTAGCCTCGATGATGCAAGGTATCAAACAGGCGATGAATGATGGGCAGATTAGCCAACAACGAATAGATGATTCGGTACGGCGTATACTAATGATGAAATACCAGATGGGTCTGCTTACTATTCCAACAACAGACTAAACATACAGGATGTACAACGAGGATTATAATGCTTGGTTCTGATACAACACCATCCCCACAGGATAGGAAGTGGCATGTGTTGCTCTACACTCTGATTGTGGTCGAGACGATACTGGTGACACTTGCACTTGTTCCCGCACAACTCTGGACACGTGTTCTCGCTGGCTCAAGTAGTGCCGCCCTTGACGGTCCCTTCCCAGCTCCGATAGCACCTGTGATTACGCTACTCCTCTATCTCATGCCTACACTCATTGGGCTGCTATGCCGCACATGGCAACGCGCCCTGCTATTTGCCACACTACCTGCATGGATCGGGCTTGGACTCTTCGTCGTTGCCGCAACATTCAAGGTCGGGGCGTTTTATTTAGTATCGACCGACCATGTAACCGCAAATGTAAGCGTGTTAGAACTATTCGTCGCCCTCGGTGCAATTGGTTGGTTGGCACGTTCTTTCTTGAAATGGCATTAACATTACCCCCCAAATGGGTTATATCTCAGCAAAGAATTACGAGAACGTGTAGAATGATGTGTGAGAATTATGCCTGAGACGATGCTGCGTCCATTACGATTGGTACGCATGGGTGGAGGCGAAGGGCTGGTAGTAGATATTACGAAAACGAGAGAAATGCAGACCGATAAAGAGGTTTCTGAGACAAACAATAGCGACAATAGAGTACAGACACAACAATCCGCCCACTTTGATGTGCCACAATCATCCCTTCCCGGAGCCGTAGTAGGTAGCGAGGCAGAAATAATACCAGGAGAGGTGGGGGCACAGAGCTTACTGGCAAGTTCACCCAGAAGCTATATCTTTAATCAGATCTACGGGCTGTGGTTCTTTATATCGTGGTTCATCCTGATGACGCTGATTACGCACAAGGTCTCGACGGAGCAATATGGCGTCTTCGCCGTCATTCTCACGGCCTACAACACCATTATCTATATCGTTGCCTTTGGCCTTGAAGATGCCATCACAACCTATATCCCACGTGTCTTCGCCGAGCATGGTAAGGCGGCGGCTGGACTGTTGATACGACGACTGTTAGCCCTGCGTATCGCCATGCTAGTTGTCTGCACAGTTATTCTGCTCTTTAGTTTTCCGCTATTAGCCAATGGTATCGCCCTCATCCCGATTCAGGGTTCGGTAGACGTGGCGAACGGGTTGCGTGACCAGCAGTTGTTGGCACGTATGTTACCTATCGCTCTCTACGTATTGGGCAACAGCGTTGGTAGCCTACTAACAGCGGTATGCGCCTCATATATGCGGATGTCGGCGGTGCTGGTCATCGGCAGCGTGACACAGTGTGTGCTACTGGGCGTGGGCTTTGTCGTGCTACAACTCGGCCGGGGTATCGACGGTATCCTGTGGATGCTCGCCATTGTAGGGTTGCTCAACGCAGCCTCGTTCGCAATCTGGCTGGCACCAACGGTGCTGGCACGAGGTAAGAATATCTATAAGCAGCCTCTCGCACCAGTAGTAAAGCTCGGCATCTCGGCATGGCTGACCAATCTTGTCAACGGTGCCCTGCTCAAACAGGCTTCGATTATCCTGCTCGGCTATTTCGCGGTCTCGCTGACCCTGCGTGGCTTCTTCAATCTCTCGTTCCAACTTGCGGACTCAGCGAACGCGCTGCTGGTCGCGGGCTTCGGTGGTGTCGGCGGCTCCGCGCTGGCGGCTGCCGCTATCGGCAGAAACTACCAGCGCCTTGGGCGTTCGTGGGAGGTGCTTATCAAGGTAGAGACGCTGCTAGCGGCCCCTGGACTCGTGTTCTGTCTCTTCAACGCGCAAAACATCGTGACAGTCCTCTACCCCAAAGCGTTCGCACCTGTGGGACCATTGCTCGCAATATTCCTGTTCTTCAACATTATCGTGCGTGTACTCGGCACTACCATTCACCAATCCACGCTCTACGTGCTGAACAAAGCGCGACTCGTTGTGCTTGGTCAATGGATCGGGCTGGTCGCCGTCATCGGCTTCGGCATCCTACTCATCCCACACTACGGTCCCGCCGGAGCCTTAGTCGCCGACGGCATCGCCAAAGCTTTGACAGGCGTCTTGCTGCTTGCCTTCCTCTGGCGTGACCTGCCCAACAAATACCCCATCGGCTTCACGCTACGCTTCCTGCTCGCCTTGACAATCGCTGCACTACCAGGAATTGTGTGGCACCCAACCAATAGAATATTGTTCGGCATGTCCGGCGTAATATTCCTGGTGTTGTGCTTCGGCCTGTTGCTACTGATAAAGCCCCTGAGTGCGGACGATCTGGATATGATAAAGGGCATGAAGCCAGGTGCGGCAAGGTATTTGAAATGGTTCGCACGTGGGAAAAATAAGGTCGCACAATAGGTTTCGTTTATGAAAACGAACAACTGTAGGGGCCGTTATTCATAACGCCCTCGCGCCAATAAACCATTTAACCGAAGATTGGAGAACGTACCCAATAGTCGGAAAACGTGGTCGATGGACACAAGGGGCGTTATGAATAACGGCCCCTACATTTCGTCGCTCTCGTCCCAATACCCAATGTTGGCAAGGATTGTGGGACGGTATCAATGGTCGGAAAACGTGGTCAATAGCTCACAGGGCGTTATAAACAAAGGCCCCTACAGATATTTCATTCAATAAATTCTATTTCGTTGTACTAATATCGCGGTAAGCTGTCGTTGTTATCCCAGACCTCTTCGTTACCTTCGTTATAAAAGCCGCTGCGGAGCGAGGTGCCGGGGAAGAGTGGCTCATCATAGGATTGACGGGGACGTGTTCGGGTGCGATGTGAGGGTCGCAGGAGAAGTGAGATTTGTGTGCAGCCCCAGAGCAACACAACAATCACGAGAAATCCAATGAGTTGCCCTGTATTCTCGTATCCTAATCGCCAAAGGATTATGCCGATTACCATTAGCGCGAGGGCGATACCCAGCGACATAAGCCCACCACCACCCCGACGACGCCTATGAGTAGGAGTTGCCGCATGTCCACGCGTATAGGGGGTTACGCGCAATGAGACAGTTACCCATGCACAACCCCATAGCAGGGCTATAGCGACAAGCAGCCAGAGTAACAGGCTGAGGTGCTGATACTCTAATTCCCAGAAGAGTAGGGCAAGTATTCCTAGCACACATGCACTTAGCAGGGCAATCATCCATCTATTCACGCTCGTCTCTCCCTCTCTGATTTTTCACGAAATAACGTATACGCTTGAATTTCTAAGGAAATTATAGCATGATATGGCATATGCTATTGTCTGGAGATAATGTGTTCGTAAAATCATGGTTCATATTTTTCTTCAGCTATGGTATTATAGGAACGAAATTATGCAATTCTCTTAACAATGTGTACGTAATACCTGATTGTAAAACAAAGCAAGTGTAACCGACTTATGGCAAAGATAGCACCCGAACCGCTCGATCCAACGTTAGTCATTCAAGCCTACGGACAAGGCGTCTTCCCTATGGCGGATCAGTGGGGAAGGTTGCGCTGGTATGCACCCGACCCACGCGCCATTCTTGAACATAACAACCTACATGTGTCACATTCGCTACGTGCGACGATCAATAAAGGTATCTACGAGGTGCGAATAGATACCAATTTCGAGGGCGTGATGCGTTGCTGTGCTGAGCGCAACGATGACGATAGCACGTGGATTAATGAGGAGTTCATCAAGACATACACATTTTTGTATCGTGCTGGCATGGCGCATAGCGTCGAGGCATGGTACGATGATAAGCTTGTCGGTGGTCTCTACGGCGTCTCGATAGGCGCGGCATTCATGGGCGAGAGCATGTTTTCGCGTGCCACCGACGCCTCGAAAGTCTGCCTCGTCGCGCTAGTTGAACATCTCAAGAAACGTGGTTATGTGCTGCACGACACGCAATTTCTCACAGCTCATCTCGCCACGCTCGGCGTCACCGAAATTCCCCGCAGCATGTACGAGAAACGCCTGAAAGAGGCATTGCGAATGCGCTGTGCGTGGTCGGAATAACCTGTAGGGGCTATAATTTATTACGCTCTTGTACCAGATATGCAGTGATAAGGGCGTAATAAATTATAGCCCCTACATTATGCCTCTACCTCATTCTCTTCATCTTCAATCTCATACTCTTCCTGGCGTTCCTGGTCGGCCCTTTTTGTTTGATTTTCGATCTGACCAAGCCAACGGAAGAAGAGTGGCGTCATAACGACGAGATCGACAAGGCCAGGGACAAGCAGGAGCGCACCACCAATTGCTTGATCGGCAAAGGTGGAGAGGCCGAGTTGCGCGGGCACAGCATAGTACGGGTAGACGGTGACGCCAGTAAAGACGAGGATGAAGGCGAAAACATCGACAGGCTGCCCATCAAAGAAGGCGTAGAGCATCTGGATCGGATAGCTCATGGGGCGCAGTTCGCGTACAGAGCCGAGCAGGGGCCACCAGTTGAGTAGCGAGGCCACAAAGATGCTCAAGACCAGCGTGTGGTATAGCGCATTATTCCCAAACGTGGCATGTAAGATACGTGGCGCGTGCCACAGCAAGAAGAGCAGGTTGAAGAGTAGCGAAGCCACAAGCGGACGTGTGAGCAGACGAATGATGAAACCGACGACAGGCAACTGCACAAATGGGCGAACCAAACCTGCTGGACTGCCATATAAGATCAGTGGAGCACACAGTGTCACCAGCAACACCAGTCGCGCCATATGCACTGAGAAGAGTTGCGTTCTCGCGATAGTATCAATGGGTGTCAACAATAGCAGAGCCATAACGACAATAGCCGAAAAAAATGCGACTATATGATGCCGTTCGACGCCGCCATCCTCAACCGATACAGGATGCTTATGTGCCTGTCGTAGACCCAATAGATAGAGTACTACCAAAAGCAATAAAAATATGATTACACCTGGATTCCAGGGCCAGGCAAGCGAGAGACCAAACATAATAACTCCGTATATAGTAAGAGATAATTCTGTGTTATGAGCCTAGTATAGTGCAGATATGTAGGGTGTGCAAATATATTTTGCCCCACTTTCCTGAAATTTTATGTCTAATAAGAATGTTGTATCCAGGAGGAGGGTTTCGACGTATATAAGTTTATGACTAATGGAGGTCTACAAAACTCATCGCGTTCCCGTAGTTTGTCAAGTTAATATGCAGGGAGCAAGAACTTATGCCAGAATCATTTTATGCAACCGAAGGTTCAGACCTTGAGCAACTGCTCGCAATGGGATTCTCCGATGACGAAGCTGAAAGGCTTATTCATATGAAGGATCACGTTTCAGAGCATGCCGAATACCGCGAGATTGTCGCTGAGAGCCGCCGACTCGATTTCGTGCGCTGGCTCATCGAGCATGATCGCATCAAAAGATAGCTACTTCGAGCAGTTATTGCTCGTTTGAAAATAGGGGACAGAACGAATGTTACGTTCTGTCCCTTTTTATATTTAACATCGGCCAGTATTCTACCATAATTTTATATGTGTGGAGTGGAGTTGAGGAAGCCGTAAGCCGAATCCTGTACCTGTAGCATCTCTCGATACCATAGGCGGCAATCATCTATCTAGGACGTTGATTACGCAACGCCTCAAGCAACCAACCCGAAGGTTCACAAACGAGCAATCTGCAAGCACACCCTTACGGGCATACTATCCCTTCTGTTTGGTCTTGCTCCGAATGGGGTTTGCCTAGCCAACCGATCACCCGGTTGCTGGTAAGCTCTTACCTCACCCTTTCGCCCTTACCCGACTGCTAAGTACCGACCAGTATCACAAGAGTCACCTATCGGAGTTGCGTCTGTCGGGCGGTATGTTTCTGTGGCACTTTCCTTGAGGTCGCCCTCACTGGCAGTTAACCAGCATTCTGCTCTCTGGAGTTCGGACTTTCCTCGGACACATGTGTGTCCGCGATTGCCTGTCTTCCTCCCATCCACCGTGTAAGAGTACCATACCCAGACGCTAGCGTCTAGTGTTTGCGGTTCCTGCCAAAACGCGTTACAATATCGGCACAGATTATTATAACGAGTTTTGAGGTATAGAGAAACATGTCTAAAGAGTTCGAGGAGGTCCTGGGTATTCATTTTCGGGACGCCTCGCTGTTACGCCTTGCCCTGACACACCGCTCCTTTGTGTATGAGATGCCGGGGGCAGCACTGGCAACGAATGAGCGCATGGAGTTTTTGGGCGACTCTATTCTCGGCCTCATTAGTGCCGATTTTTTGTATCGTACCTATCCCACGCTCACAGAGGGAGAGCTAAGCGATGTACGTGTCGCATTGATCCGCGAGAGAACGCTTGCGGGCTTTGCACACGAGCTTGCCATCGGCGAACACCTACGCATGGGCAAGGGCGAGCAGGGCACGAAAGAGAGTCCGCGTGTCCTCGCTTCGGCGTTCGAGGCGATACTGGGAGCAATTTTTCTTGACCAGGGGCTTGAGCGCGTGCAAGAGTTTCTGCTACCGAAATTGGAACCTATCGCCAATACCATCGTCAACAAGAGAACGTTCAAGGATAACAAATCGCTCTTCCAGGAACTGGCACAGGCACAGGAAAATATCACTCCTTCATACCGCCTTGTGGGTCAGGAAGGACCATCACATAACAGCACGTTTACCGTCGAGGTGATGTTAGGTGAAGCGATAGCAGGACGTGGGCAGGGACGCAACAAACAAAAAGCCGAACAAGAGGCGGCTCGGAATGCATTAGAGAGCCGAGGTTGGCTAGATACAGCACCAGCATAGATAATGCCGTTTGCGTTTCTCATAGCAACGGGGCATACATAGGAAGAAAGGTGGGGTAGAAGATATGCGACAAGAACAACGACCAGTAGCGAGGCCAGAACAGACTTTACGTGTAAGCGCACGGCTCATTACTTCCAGCACCATTCTACATCTCTCCTCGGACGAATTAGAGCGGGCCATCAACCAGGAACAAATAGATAACCCTGCTATAGAAGTAACAGAGCAACGTGTGTGTCTTCTCTGTGGCACACGCATGTATGGTGCAGCCTGTCTTGCCTGTGGACAGGTGGCACAACCAACCTCGAAGATGAGTGAGGTATCTACTTCCTACAACAACGCCGAGCCGCAATGGGACTATCATCAACAAACATTCTATGATATCGACAACTACGGCTTCGCGGAGGTCGATAGCGACGACGATTACGACCCAATGGCGCGTATCTCTACAGGTGAGACGCTCGCGGATACGCTGCTGCAACAACTAGAGGCACTAGTTTCGCCCGATGATGCGCTGATCGCAGAACAACTGGTGGGCAACCTTAACGGACGCGGTTATCTTGAAATCAGCACACAAGAGATCACAGATCATTTGCAGGTGTCGATGCAGCGCGTCGAATACGTGTTAGGGCAGCTACAAACGCTAGAACCGCTCGGTATTGGAGCAAGAAACTTGCGTGAATGTCTGCTCATTCAGCTTAACGCACTTAGCGAACAGGAACAGCCACACCCACTCGCCCATATCCTGATTGATGAGTATCTCGATGCACTTGGACGCAACCAACTTCACGAAATTGCACGCGGCCTGAAGCAAACTGAACAAGAGGTACAACAGGCCAGTATTTACATTCGTACCATGCTGCATCCCTATCCAGCGCACATTTACCGCGATGACAGCAAATATGCACAGCTTGCCAGCGGTGCGACATATGTACGGCCCGATGTGGTTATTCGTGCCAGCGATAATGGCTGTGAGATCGAGCTAATCGAAGAGAAACGCTACCGTTTTCGCGTCGAGACACGCTATGTCGATAGCACTGGCAGCGAGACACATGGCGACAACGAGGTTCACAAGTACATGCATTCGCAGGGAGATCGCGCCAAATTCTTCGTCGATTGCGTGCATCGACGCTGGCGCACGCTACACCGCGTCATGGGGCTTGTTGTAGAATATCAGCGCGACTTCCTAGAGCGTGGTGTGCGCTACCTACGCCCACTGACACGCGCCGAGGTCTCGACACGCCTGGGTTTGGACGAAGGCACCGTGAGCAGAGCCACCGCGAATAAATATGCCCTGCTGCCAAATGGTCGCCTCATCCCGCTCTCTGACTTCTTCGATGGCTCGCTGGGCATCAAAGACGTTTTGCGCGAACTTATCCAATCCGAGCAGCCCAAACATCGCCTGAGCGACGACGAACTTGCCCGCCTGCTCACAGCACAAGGTATGCCGATGGCACGGCGCACAGTGACAAAGTACCGTGAAGAGATGGGCATTGGCTCGTCTCGTGAGAGAGGATAGTTATTTCAACCAAAGAAAGCCAGGGCGCCCGCAAGGTGAACGCCCCTCCCATACGTCGTCATATGGGAGGGGCGTTCACCTTGCGGGCGCCCTGTTCCCACATACATAGGCATTCCTCGTGCAGACGCCCACATTTCCAAATTCTTATTTCACCAACACCAAAGCGTTCTCTGGCTCCGCCTCTATCGTGCGTTCGCGCTCATATATGACCATACCTGGACCACCACCTTTCATGTGCTTGACATGTTTTTGCAGTGTATAGTCGATAGGAACGTGAGTGCTACCACGCGCTTGACTGTAATACGCGGCAAGGCTGGCAGCTTGTTCAATAGTGCTACGGGGTATGTCGCGTCCGGCGGCTTTGACGATAACGTGTGAGCCGGGGATGTTACGCGCGTGAAGCCACATATCGTTAGGGGTGGCCTGCCGAAATGTCACCTCTTCGTTCTGGCGACTGTTCTTGCCAATCAGGATGGTGAAGCCATCGCGACTCTGCACATGCAGGGGCATACCACCACCGGGACCTGATGCTTTTGCCTTACCCTGCTTATTGCCGCTTTTGGCTTTTTTAGCGGCTTTCTGGGCGCGTTTGTCTAGCACAATATTTTTACCGCGTATGTAACCCAATGCTTGCACCTGGGCATTGACCAGCACTACCTCCTGTGGCGTCTCGGCAAGCACAAGGTCGGCGAGCAACTGTTCTATCGTGGCTAGCTCGGCGGCGTTCTGCTCGATCTGGTCTGGCACAAGTGTCAAGGCACGGCGCAGCTTGCGATACTTTGTGAAGTAGCGGTTCGAGTTGCCAATAGCGTCGAAGCGTGGGTCAAGTGGCACGGTGACGAGCGTGTTTTCTTCTCCTTCAATTGTATTGAAGAAGTTTTGTAACTTCGCGCTACCCTGACCCTGTTGCACATCATATTGGTGCGCCAGCAAGAGATCTCCATACAAACGGTACTGATTCGCCTCTTCCGATACCTGCATTTCTTTGTCGAGCAACACGGCTTTACGCTTACAACGATCACGCTGCGTCTGTAAAACCTTGCGCGTCGGAGCGCGTACCCCCTCCATCGCATCGAACCACTCAGCCTGCGCGTAATAGTCGTCGAGGATGACATTGATAGAGGGCGACGTGCGTACATGGACATCCGTTGCCAGCGCGTACTGTTCCAACATATATACGGCAAAGGCTATAAGAAGTTTTTGTGGCGGAGCGGTTGGATCATTGCTTAGCTTTGTGTACTCAAGCAGCCGTGGTTGCCATGCATGAGTATCATAGAGTTCGGTGAGATCGCGTGCATTCCAGGCCAGTTCTTCCCAGATGGCCTCATTGCTCTGTGCCACCGTCGTCTCGGTGTCTTCAGTGGTACGATAGACAATTTCTTTCGCTAGCAACGCACTCAAACCAAGCGTATGCCTGGAAAGCATTTGCCACAGTTTTGGTTGCTCTGGTGCCTTTGTCCGACCCTTACGCGGTTTTTCGGTAGTGGGCAGTTCGGCCTCATTAAGCGTTGTCGTTGCATCTTCTGCAGCAGCAATTGACAATTGTGCCGCAGTTATAGTTGTTGGTTCCAGGCGTGGCAAGGCTTGACCTGCGAACATACGTTGCTGTGGTGGGGGTGCCATGTAACGTACCCCTGCCGCAATGGTACGATAACGGTTCACATCCGCACCTACACGTTTGATACTACCGAGAATCATGCCCTCTTCATCGCAAAGAATAATATTGCTCAGACGCCCCATAACTTCGATAATAAGTCGAAAGCGCGTGCGTTCGTCGGTATCGGGGTCGGTACGGTAGCCTGTCGTAATCTCAATGATACGCTCCCAGCGCGGCTGGCTGATCGATTCGATACGCGCCCCTTCCAGGTGTTTACGCAAGAGCATCACAAATGCTGGCGGTTCGCTCGCAACTTTTTGTGGTTTGCGAGCGGTGATATGCACACGGGCTAGTTGTGGATGGGCAGAAAGATACAGCCAACGATTCGCTCCCCCTTGCTCGATAGTGCCGGGAGCATAACATTGTAGAGCAAGGGCGTGTTCGGTTGGTTGGATAATCGTGTCGATGCGTGCATTTTTCAGCAACAAGCCTAATTCGTCAACAACTGCCGCAAGAGTAAGAGCGTCTACGTACATATATAACTTCCTGTCAATAAATGTGATGCAAGAGAAATAACTGGTGTTGTACAATAATATTAAGAGTTTCTTTTAGACGAGATGGTAGCAATGCAGCTTACGCTATCGCGAATGGACATGGAAGCGATATAGAAATGGAAGCCACAAGGCATATACTCACTGCTATGCAGTAGTATAACAAAGAGTTGCTCATTCGTACACCTGTCCTCATAACAACGCAGGAAGAAGACGATGCAGATTGAAACCGGAACACAACAGAATCCTCAAGCCTTTGTAGCACAAATGCCCCCCAAGCCGGGGCTTCTTTTTGTGCTTTCGGCACCATCGGGTGCTGGCAAAGACACGGTAATCGGCAAACTGCGCGAAAGCGGCGTAGATTTTCACGTCGTTGCCTCAGTCACGACCCGTGTGCCACGCAAAGGCGAAAGCGATGGCAATCCCTATTATTTTGTGAGCCAGGAGACGTTTCAGCGTATGCTTGATCAGGGCGAACTGCTTGAACACGCCAACGTCTACGGCAACTGGTATGGACAACCATTGCAGCAGATACGAGAGAATATTGCCATTGGGCGTGATGTGCTGCTCAAGATAGACGTTCAAGGAGCAGCGACAGTACGAAGCAAGGTGCCAGAGGCTATTTTCATATTTTTAATGCCAGAATCTACAAAGGAACAGATAGAACGCCTGACGAATCGCCAGACAGAGACAGAGGAAGAGCAAACGCGACGGCTGGCCGAGGCGCAAAAAGAGCTGGCACAGCGTGAACTCTTCGAGTACGTTATTGTTAATCGACATGGACAAGTCGAGGCGGCTGCGGCACACCTACATGCCATCATGCAAGCGGAACATTGTCGAACCCATCCGCGTACCATCAAAATTTAGCAAGACAAAGGTGGTGGCCCCGGCAAAGAAAGACCTTAGTTAAAGAAATTGGACATTTCGTGTCATGCGATTGCATCGCATGACACGAAATGTCCAATTTCTTTAGATGCCTTTTTTATAATTTCGCAATCACAGCGTCAGCGACTTGAGAGGTGCCGACAGCACTGGGATCATCAGGGCGCGGCTTCAAATCATAGGTGACATGCTTGCCTTCAGCGATCACCGCAGATAAGGCACGTTCAAGGCGCAGCGCGGCATCACGTTCGTCCAGATGGCGTAGCATCAGCACGCCCGAAAACATCATTGCCATTGGATTTACTTTGTTCAGACCTGCATATTTAGGCGCACTACCATGCACTGGCTCAAAAACAGCACATTGACTACCAATATTCGCCCCAGGAGCGACACCGAGACCGCCAATTAAGCCAGCAGACAAATCAGAAATGATATCACCATACAGGTTGGGTAATACCAGCACGTCATAAGCTTCGGGCTTCTGCACAAGTTGCATACACATATTGTCAACGATACGATCTTCGTATTGGATATCGGGAAATTCTTTGGCTACCTCGCTAGCAACGGTGAGAAACAGACCGTCGGAGAGGCGCATAATATTGGCCTTATGTACGGCAGTAACTTTACGACGGTTATTGGCACGTGCATACTCAAAGGCAAACTTGATAATGCGACGTGAGGCGACAACAGAGATATATTTGATACTCATAGCAGAATTGGGGTCAAGACGTATGCCAGTAGTGTGAGCAATGGTTTCGAGCATCTCTTCATGCTGGGGTGTGCCGCGCTGAAATTCGATGCCAGTATAAAGGTCTTCAGTATTTTCACGAACAATGATGAGGTCAACATTTTCATAGCGGGAACGCAAACCACGATACGTTTTCGCAGGACGTAAGTTAGCGTACAGGTCGAGTCTCTTCCGTAGTGTGACATTCGCGCTACGTGAACCCTTGCCAACGGGGGTCGTAATCGGGCCTTTTAGTCCAACATGAGTACGCTTGATCGACTCTATCACCTCATCAGGCAGGATTGTGCCTCGTTTCTCTTGCATCGTCACCCCCGCCTGACACACGTCCCAGTCGAACTTGACATCCGTCGCCTCCAGAACGCGACGAGTCGCCTCAGTAATCTCCGGTCCAGTTCCATCGCCTGGTATGAGGGTCACAGCATGTGGCATAAAATATGGTCCTGCTTTCTAAAATGTGATAAAACGTGTCTACCACAATCCTAATTATTGCACTGCTGCTGCTTGAGCAAGCCACGTACTTGCTACGTCAAGACACCAGTCCTGCAACACATCGCACTCTCTTTCAAGAGTGTATGGCTCTAGCCGAGCAAGGAACCTTGCCAGAATGTTGTGAGCAGAGTTTTGTCTCTGTCCATGACAAGGCCACAATTCGTACAGCAATACGTTCTCTTCCATAAGGGCATATTCTGTCTGTTTCCACATCTTGAACAGTCTTTGGAAGTGTATCGCTCATCTAGGAAGACCAGTTCTTTCCCGTACAGGTCACACTTGTATTTCAGCATCTCGATAAAGGTGTACAAGCCCCATTCGTTGTAAACCGCTCTACTCAGATGCTTCTTGCGGTCTACATGCTGTTTCGTGACCATTTGCCTCTGAGAAAGGTCTCCCACAATCACAGTTCTCTCAACCAATGTGTGGGCGATCAAGTGTGAGGCTTTATGAAGACTATCCTTTCGCTTGTTGCGTTTCTTCTCACTGACGCGATTGTACACCTTACTCAAGTAGATGTAACGGCGTGACTTTTTTTTGCACTTGTCGCGCTTTGACCTGATTTTGTCAAGTTGTTTGTTGTGCCATTGATGTCCATTGAAACCACCAACGGTGTACACCCGTCCTTGCTCATTGACACCTGTTGCCAACGTCTTTATCCCTAAATCAAAAGCAAGGTACTCTGCTTGCCCCTCTTCATGTTCAGGTATTTGCTCTTTTTGTTTGTAGGTGAATGAGGCATAGTAGTTACCTCTCGCATCTCTGGATAGTGCCACTTCTCCAAAGTCTTGCGGTGCTTCTTCTGTCAAACGAGCAACGATATTTGGGAACCGTTTGTGCTTGCCGCGTCCTCCCGTTGGCAAGATGAGCATGTTCTCTTTCACCTCTAAGTACATTGCAGGATAGCAGAGGGTAAAGAAATTGTGGCGTGGGCGCACTCTCGGAAAGCCTGGAGTCTCACCTGCTTTACAGCGACGAAAGAACGCTTTCATGCTGGTATCAAGGCGATAGTACACCTCTGCTAAGAGTTTTCCATACACATCGTCTAACTCAGGGTCATGCACTCGACTCTCAGCAAGTGTTTTCTTGCACTCGTTAAACCGCCACGTCTCCCCATCACGAAGACGCATGACCCACCAATTGTAGAGACCTCGACACTTGCCTTGCATAAACTCTAAGGTAGCAGCGTCAGACTCGGACACCTCTAGCTTAATCTTGGTGCAAAGCAGCATCAATCTCTTCTCCTTTCGTTTGTACTCGCTTCAATTCTGCTTTGACTAAGCGGTCTAATACGTCCAGCATTGACTCACCTGTAAGAGCCGCTATGATTTTCAGTTCCCTACGAGTGGTTTCCCTTACCCGTAAAACGGGGATTGTTGCCATATCGCATCACGTATAGATATGCAGTAAGTCATCAATACACGATTATACCATACTCTACTCCCACTTTCTAGTTGCATTGACCTGCTCTTTCTCACGAAACGCTGTTTCCAGGTCAACCTGAAAATAGTTGGCTAAGTCCAGCAGATAACTCAGCACATCGGCGAACTCTTCTTCTAGCTCTAAATGCTTTTGCTTGGCCTTTTCCTGGTAGAGTCCCTGTGTTTTACGGATCGCTTTCGCTAACTCTCCGACCTCCTCTGTAAAAAGCAAGAACTTCTCGGCATAACTATCTTTCGTCCAGCCTCGTTCTTTGCAAATCTCATCCATGTAGTGTTGCAGCTCTGGCAAGGTGGGGTGTGTGGGTAAATCGGCCATACATACTCCTCGCGCGCATTCATTAAAAATAGGTACACAGTTCTGCTAAGATTGATAACATCCTTTTCGACACTTTTCTCCTTTATCGAGCAAGGACATATCCTTGCTCGATAAACGCATTGTGCTGTTTTCAGAAATCTATCTCACTTATCACTGCGCCGTTTTCTTACTACGTGTCGGAGCTTTACGCGTTGTCGCACTCTTCGCGCTCGCAACGGCGCGAGTCGCAGTCGCGCGTTTGGTTGTGGTGCCACTAGTAGACGCTTTCTTACGAGTGGTTGTGGTGGCACGTTTCTTTGTTGTGCTGCTAGCGGTCGCCTTCTTACGGGTTGCGGTAGTAGTACGGCGTGTCGTTGTTTTGGGGACAAGCACGTCGTACTCTTCCTCCGCACTCGTTTCCGCTACAGCTTTCTTGCGTGCTGTACGAGCAGGTTTCTTTTCGCCATTCTGAGCGGCCTTTGCCTCGGCTGCGGCACGTTGCGGCACGATGACCTCGTTATAGCAGACCGGCTCTTGTCCAGGCTTAGGAATGACCATCAAACCACCACAATTTGGACATACATCGACTATCGGCTGCTCCCACACCGCGAAGTTACAGGTAGGATAGTTCGAGCAACCATAGAAGACGCGTTTCTTCTGTTTCGTCTTACGCTCCACTAGGTCGCCGCCGCAGTTAGGGCAGAGCGCACCCGTTTTGTTGACAAAAGAGCGGCGATAGCTACACTCAGGGAAGGTTGAGCAAGAAAGGAAGCGTCCAAAGCGTCCCGTGCGAATAACAAGTTTGTTGCCGCAATCGGGGCAGGTCTCGTCCGTCTCCTCCACAGGCTTCTGCACGCGATTCATCTCGGCTTCTGCCTTCTCCATCGTCAATTTGAAGTCACCATAGAAGCCATGTAGGAACTCGATCCAAGAGCGGCGACCCTCCTCCACATCGTCCAGTTTGCGCTCCATATCGGCGGTAAAGCTGGTATCGACGATATTTGGAAAGTGCTTGTTCATGACCTCGTTGACGGTTGTGCCCAACCATGTTGGCACAAAACGCCGTTGCTCCTGATCCACATAGCCACGATCCTGAATCGTGCTGATAATCGGCACGTAGGTACTTGGTCGTCCGATGCCCTGCTCTTCCAACTCTTTAATCAGACTCGCCTCGGTAAAGCGTGGTGGAGGCTGAGTAAAGTGCTGCTCCGGCTTCAACTGGTGCAGGTCGAGTTGCTCATTGACCTTCATTACAGGGAGCAGGTGTTCGTCCTCTTCACGCGACCACACGGCGTAGAAGCCCTGGAACTTGAGGTTCGAGCCAGTGGCACGGAAGACGTACTGTTTGGCAACGATGTCGGCTCGCACAGTATCGAAGACAGCAGGCGTCATGAAGCTTGCGACGAAACGTCGCCACACAAGGTTATACAGTTTGAACTGGTCGGGTGCCAGGTATTGTTTGACGATTTGCGGTGTTAGCGTGACATCGGTCGGGCGAATAGCCTCGTGCGCGTCCTGCGTTGTCGCTTTAGCCTTACCAACTCTACCCGGTCCAACATATGGTGCGCCAAATTCAGCACCAATGTACTCTTTGACCTTGCCCTGTGCCTCGTCGGAGATACGTGTCGAGTCTGTACGCATGTAGGTGATAAGACCTTGATGCCCACGCGCTCCCAACTCGATGCCCTCATACAATTGCTGAGCCAAACTCATTGTTCTCTTAGGTTTGAAGTACAAACGAACCGAGGCATCCTGCTGCAACGTACTCGTCGTGTAGGGCAGATAAGGCTGGCGGCGCTGCTCACGCTCCTCGTACTTGAGAATGCTATAGGTGGCCCCCTGCAACTCGGCAAGAATAGTATCAGATTCCTCTTTTGAGTTGATTTTGATACGGCCCTTCTCCGTCTTGGGAACACCATTTTGTGCTATTGCTGCTTCGCCTTCTGCAGCCTGTTCATCCGTGTTGAATGCATTGATATCTTTCAGGCGCGTGATGAGAGAAGCTTCAAATCTTTGCGCTTGCTTTTGTTTGCTCAGCAGTGCGGTGATGCTCCAATACTCTTCCGGCACAAAGGCGTTGATCTCCGCTTCGCGATCACAGATGAGGCGCAAGGCAACCGATTGGACACGACCCGCACTGGTACCAGATTGAATACGTCGCCACAGCAAGGGGCTGATCTTGTAGCCAACGAGTCGATCCAGTACACGACGTGCCTGCTGTGCGTTGAAGAGGTCTTCGTTAATTGCACGGGGCTTCCTGATTGCCTCCTGTACAGCTCCTTTTGTGATTTCGTTGAACACTGCACGATACGGATTTTGCAAGCCGAGAGCGTTCTTCAAGGACCATGCGATAAACTCACCTTCGCGGTCAGGGTCAGGCGCAAGGTATACCTGATCCGCCCTGGCGGATGCGGCGCGTAACTCTTCGATCAGTTTATCTTTTTTCTCAATAGTTTCATAGGTAGGAGCGAAGTCTTTGCGTGTGTTGACGCCAAGACCTTTCTTGGGCAGGTCCATGATATGGCCCATTGAGGCGCGTACCTCGAAATCGCGACCGAGAAATTTTTCAATTGTTTTTGCCTTTGCAGGCGATTCTACGATTACAAGCTTTTTTGCCATTAACCAAACCCAATCCTTGTTCTTCACAAATGTTTATAGCTGAGACCTACGCACAGTCAGTCTAACACACCTAGACAAGTATTCTTTTCCGTTCATCAAAGAAGAGAACTCAAAAGAGACGAGAAAAATTTCTTTGTGAAGCATACCATACTATTGCAAGTCCTTCATTATGCTAGTTCTCTTGACCCATCTGCGCTTGCATGCTATGCTGCATATACCAACGATGGATAGTGAGCTATTTTGGAGAGGTTCATGTCAGAAGATACAACACCGCGTTCAAGTACACAAGAACGAGGTATGCACATAGATAACGACGACACAGCTAGTATTAGCACGCCTTCGACTCCATCCCACACGCATCATAGCGTCACAAAACGCGCTGATTCATGGCGTGCGGGCACGGCTGTCGTCATGGGTAGAGCGGCTGGTGCCATTAGTCGGCGTCTACATATAGGCGGTGGTACTAGTATCGTGGGGGTAGTCGCGCAACGCATCTATCCACCCATCGTTGAGCATCTTGCGGAGCAGCTAGAACACGGTAGCTTCGTCGTCACAGGCACAAACGGCAAAACAACCACCAGTAGCTTCATCGCAGCCATTCTGCGTGATGCTGGTCTGCGCGTGTGGCGCAATCGCGAAGGCTCTAACCTTATGCGTGGCGTTGCAGGTTCGCTTGTTATTCGTGCTCAACCCAATGGACGCTTGCGTAGATCAGGAAAAGCCATAGCGGTACTAGAGATCGACGAGGCAGTGCTACCACAAGTCGTACATCTCGTCGCACCACGCGTTGCCGTATTTACCAATCTCTTCCGCGATCAACTGGACCGCTATGGAGAGGTGGATAGCGTTGTCACCTATTGGAAGAAAGCAATTGAATTACTCTCGCCCGAAACTACGCTGGTGCTGAATGCTGATGATCCCGCCGTAGCCTATCTTGGTACCTCTTTTGCAGGTCGCAAACTGTACTATGGCATTGACGATCCGTCGCTTGATCTCCTTCAACAGGAGGACGCGACGAAACATCATCAGGTGGTAGACACACATACTTGTCCACGTTGCGATCATGAATTGAACTATACGGCACGCTTCTTCAGTCATATGGGACATTATTCCTGCCCCCATTGCGGTTATACTCGTCCAGAGGTAGCGGTACGAGCAACGCATATCCAAGCGGACACATTTGATCGTCTGCGCGTCACCATCGAGGATTCTTCGGCAGCAAGCGTGCAGCAACGAGAGATTGTTATTCCGCTACCAGGTATTTATAATGCCTACAACGCGCTTGCAGCGGCTACTGCTACTCTTGCGCTAGATGTGGCATGGGAGCCAATTATCAGTGGTATCGAGCAGTCGAAGCCAGTATTTGGGCGTGGTGAGCGTATTCAGGTCGAAGGGCGCACGGTGCGCCTGCTGTTAGCCAAAAACCCTACTGGCTTTAACGAAGTGTTACGAACACTTTTTAGCGAAGGTATCCCACGCCACATCCTCTTCGTCTTAAATAATAACATTGCAGATGGCCGCGATATTTCCTGGATATGGGATGTCGATTTCGAGCGTTGTGTTGGACAGGTACAGACACTTGTTGTCGCTGGCAGCCGCGCACTGGACCTCGCGTTACGGCTGACGTATGCAGGCATTCCAAAAGAGGATATGACTATTGTCTCGCCAGCACCGTTACGGCTCAGAACAGCAGGCATACAAGGATTGCGGAAACGACGAATTAAGGAAGAACTAGACAGCCACGAAGCGGCGTCTACACTGCCAACACGGTCCCTCTTTGGCCTCAAGAACGCGATCCGTAGCGCGTTGAATAACGTGCCAGAAGGTGAAACGCTCTTCATTGTGCCGACGTATACAGGGTTATTGGAAGTTCATCAAGAATTAGAGCAACGTGGCTTAACGGCCCGTTACTGGGAAGGGAGAGACAACTAATGCAAAGACTCACCCAACCGCTGACACTGACGTTAGGACATCTGTATCCAGAGCAATTGAACTTGTATGGGGATCGTGGCAATATTATGACGTTGCAGAGACGCTGTGCATTGCGCGGCATTGAGATGCGCGTCGTAGGACTGGGTATGGGCGACGCATTGGCACCCGACGAGTACGACATGCTGTTTATTGGGGGGGGACAGGATAAAGAGCAGGCCCCCGTCGCGCAGGATTTGTATGAAATGAAGGGTATTGGTCTGTGGGCGGCTATCGAGGACAATATGCCCGTACTCGCGGTATGCGGAGGTTATCAATTGCTCTCGCATTACTATCGCCCTGCGGAGGGACCCGATATGCGCGGCCTTGGCGTCTTTGATGCATGGACTATTCACAAGGGGGCGCATGTGCCACGTTGTATCGGAGACGTAGCAATTCGTTGGAACGGCATGACGATGGTAGGCTTTGAAAATCATGGCGGACGCACCTATCTCGGTTCTTCACAACCTCTAGGTACATTACTGAAAGGCTACGGCAACAACGCAGAGGACGGCACAGAGGGAGCGATCTATCGCAACACGTATGGCACCTATCTGCACGGCTCGTTGCTCCCGAAAAACCCTCATTTTGCCGATCATTTATTGACACTGGCACTACAACGCAAGTATGACGACCAACTGCTCGTAGCTGAAGAGCCTGCCGATTATACAGGATATACAGGAAGCATAACCAATGGCTCTACTCCTGCTACCGTACTGGTCAAAGAGGTACCTACAACACGTCTACTGAAAGCATTAGATGACACATTAGAATGGGAGGCGCACGCCTCTATACTTGAACAACTGGGATTACACACGGAGGCAAAAAATGTATTGCGTACCTAATATAGACATATAAATTCACCATCTAGGCATATTGACTAGCCGAGGGTTTTCATCTCCTGAGAGGTCCGACATGAGTACAGATCGTTCATCGGCACGCTGTTCTTTCTGCGGTCGCCATACATCAGAGGTTCAGCGTATGATAGCCGGACCTGGGGCAGCCTATATCTGCGATACATGTCTTCAATTATGTAATGAAATTCTTACTGACACAGCACCCTTTTCCACAAAAGCACTGGAGCTTGCGTCACGGCCACCTGTCGTCGTCGCCGCCCCACGCGAGCAAGAACGACCAGCACCCCTTGTCGGTTCATCTTCACCAATTCGTAGTATGACATTAGAAGTAGAGCAAAAACAGCAAGGTATGACGCTTCTCCTGCATCAAATGAACCTCTATCAAAACCATTTTGAACTGCGTTACCTATGGATGCGCCCAACATTTTCCACAGGCTTCGCCTTCATACCACGCATTATCTTCTCGTTACAGGATTCTGTGGGAACGCAATGGAAGGGAGAGCGTGGTGGTATGCTCCTGGCCCGTCCAGAGCTTGCCAGTGGGCCGAACAACGCAGTCTATCAGGGAAGTGCGCGTTTTCAGCCGTTGCCTTCGCCCGAAGCCCGCACACTCACGGTACGTGCGATAGACCCACTTAGCCAGTTTGAGGAGGAGGCACCACGTCCCTGGCAATTCGAGATAACATTGCAGGCAATTTAAACTCGTCAAGATGCCCTGTTGTGAAAAACAGGATATCTTGACGAGTTGTTGTGTTCTAGTACACAGGATTACAATCGACAAAAAAAGAGATGAAAAAGGTTTTATCGAATAATAGAAATATGCAAGTATTTACCTCATGCACATGAACACCTATTCATTTTTTGAGGTTACATATTCACACAAAATTCATCCTTTAATGGTAATCTTTAGATAATGCTTCAGGTAGAGCATGTTTATTATAGATTCAGATTCGTGGAAGGGAACGTGGTTTTCATGACAGAGTTACCGAACGATCAACATATTACCTATCAGCTACAATACCGTAAATGTGGTAAAGTAACATGTAGCACTTGTCGCAATGGTCAGGGGCATGGTCCTTATTGGTATGCCTACTGGCGCGAAGGTTCACGTCTGCGCTCAGGCTATGTTGGAAAGATTAACCCATATGAGACTGATGCAGTGGAACAGTCGTTGCACAACAATAGGAAGGCAAGCCCTCCTATGCTAGTCAATAAGCGCGTTGAGGAAGCTGTCCTCGTCTAATAAAGTGCCCGTACCTCCCAATGTACAAATGTGATACTATAAGGCATTAGCATGTTTTAGTAGTTTAGGGGTATAGGGATGAAATGTCCATTTTGTGGAGGTACGGAGTCGCGCGTCAAAGATTCACGTGATATTGGCGATGCAATTCATCGCAGACGCGAGTGCGAACACTGTAAGGGACGCTTCAGCACATACGAGCGCGTCGAGAAATTTCATCTCATGGTTATCAAACAAGACCAGAGACGAGAGCCATTTGACCGTCAGAAGCTCTACGTTGGCATTCGTAAAGCATGTGAGAAGCGTCCATTGCCTGCGGGCGAAATCGAAAACGCCGTCGAAGAGATCGAGCAGGAGTTATATCGCTTTGGCAAGCAGGAGATACCGAGCAACGTCATTGGCGAACTCGTGATGGACCACCTCCGGCGCATGGATAAGATCGCCTACATTCGTTTTGCCAGTGTGTACCGCTCTTTCGGTGATGTAGAGACCATGTTTGAAGAGATTCAGACGCTCCTCAATCGTGAAAAGACCGATTCGAATCCCACCGCCTAAGCTAAGCAGTTCAAGTAAGACGAATTGAAGACAAATCCCGACGGGCGACCACAAGGGTCGCACCCTACTATACACTCCGTGTATAGTAGGGTGCGACCCTTGTGGTCGCCCGTCGGTCCCCATTTCCGCAAAGAATTTTTATTTGAACAGTATTGACCCTTGTGGTCGCCCGTCCGTTCCCCATGTTCTACTAATCCTGGGCGCGTCCTTGCACTTTACGCAAGCGGCGGCTGAGTGTAGCCAGCAACTTTAGCGCGATATCAGGGTGGGCCTTGACAACGCCACGAAACTCCCATATCGGAAGCAAAAGAGCCGTGACATCCTCGACAGCGGTCACTGTTGCGGAGCGTGGCTGGTCATCGAGTAGAGCCATTTCACCAAGAGCTTCGCCTGCGTCAGCAGTATTGATTTCTTTTTCTGCCCCATTGGGTCCACTCGCCTGAGTGATGCTTACCTTCCCACTTTTCAGGATGTAAAGGCCAGAACCACTATCACCTTGAGAAAATAACTTCGTACCTGCACTGTATGTGCGTTCTTGACTACTTTTGGCAAGTGTCTGTAGTTCTTTCTTATCTAAAGAAGAAAAAAGTCCAACACTTGCAAGGGTGTCTTCGTTCACGCTATACACTCCTTTGACAAACTAGAAATAAGACCAACATATAGTATACTATGAAGGTTCACTCCATTTTATCACACGCCTTATGCCAGCAACAGGGAATCTTTGACATTCCGACATGGACCCACTACAATAAAAACAGACATGAAGGCCGATAAACACGCAACGTATAGAATATACGTAATGAGCAAACTACCTTCTTAACATAGAAGGTATGAGGATAGAGAAAATGACGACACCTGACACTGAGAAACAAGAGAAAGATCGGCAACAGGCAGAGAAACGTCTGCAAACAGGGTTAGAGGCGTACAACGATGGCAATTTAGAAAAAGCATCTGAGGCATTCGGCGATGCCGAGATTCGCTTTCGCTTGCTGGGAGATTTGAAGCGTGCAGGCGATAGCCGCGCCATGATCGCCGATGTACAACGTCAGAACAATATGCTCGAGCAGTCGATTAACAGCTACCAACGCGCCATTAAACTCTACAAAGAAGCGCAACGTCCGCTCAACGAGGCGCAGAGTACGCTAGAAATGGGACACGTTGAACGACAACTCGCGCACCTCGACCGCGCTCAGGATGCATATCAGATGGCACAAGGATTATACCGCACGAACAAGAATGCACAGGGGCTGGGCAATGCCGCACTCGCATTAGGGCATGTTGCATTACAACGTGGGAATACTGAGTACGCCACGGACTTTTACCAGGAGGCGATGCGTGATTTTCACGAGGCGAGCGATAGCATTCACGAGGCCGACGCCAATCGTAGTCTCGCAGATGTACAACGTATGGCGCGACAATTCTCACAGGCTGAAGAAGGGTACAAACGGGCACTAGAGGTCTATAAAACCGCTCGCGATACTTTTGGTGCCATCGATGCACAACTTGGCCTTGCGCGTATCTATCTTGACCAGGAACAACTCTCAAAAGCCTCAACCCTCCTCTCTGAGACATTCAGCACTGCACAGGGACTCGAATACGAGCTAGGACAGGCTGATGCCAACCTCGGCTTAGCCGAGGTTAGCTTTCTCCAGGGCAGTGTCGAGCAGGCACTGATTGGAGCACAAGCCGCCGGTCAACTCTATAGCGATCAGCGTAATGCTCTTGGTACAGCTCATGCAAACCACTTACTCGCAGAGGTTAACCTGCGGCGCGGACAGCTATCGTATGCAAACGCCATCATGGATCGCGCCTTACGAACGTTCAAAGCTGTAGCACACCGCATGGGACAGGCAGAGGCAACGGTAGGGTTAGGCGAATTGCAGCGACACCGGGGCTTCCTGGAACGCGCACTGCAAACATTAGACGAAGGTCGCACACAGGCTCACGCACTTCACGATGCCCGCCTTGAAGGGAGAGCATTGTTGGGAATCGGCGACGTGCTGTATCAACAGGGACAGCTAGGGCAAGCAAAGAGCGCGTATGAAGATGCCGAGGCGCGGATTGCAGAACTGGGTGAGTTTATAAGTGCCACTCCTCTAGCTCAGGCTGAAGTGCGGTTGGCTCGTGTTGCCCTGTTTACTGGCGATCTGAAAGCGGCGGACCAACATCTTGTAAAGGCAACAGAGGCGATACAGAGAAATCCAATTGCCGCTCAGGTTTCACCAATGGTATCAGTCATACGGGGGCAATTGCTGTTCACACAGGGCGAGCTTACACAGGCCGAGGCACGTTTCAGTGAGGCGCATGAGCAAGCCGAGGCACAACAGGAGCCGCTACAGGCGGCAGAGGCTCTGCTTGGTCTGGCACAAACACGCCTGGCACGCGAAGAGCTTGAGGCGGCACTCAATAGCTTTTTAGCGGCTGGACGCCAATTTCAGCAGGTCGAGAGCGTCGATGGTGATGGTTCCTCCGCTCTCGGTATTGCCCAGGTCTATCTCGGTCAGGAACAGTGGGACGAGACACTAACAAATTGCGAGGCCGCTCTTGTACGTTTCAAGCAATCGGGCGACGCGCTGGGACAAGCAGATGCATTGTTAACACAGGGGCTAGCACAACGTGGTAAAGTGGAGTTAGAGCAGGCGTTAGAAACTTCCGAGCAGGCACTAAAGTTGTATCATCAGCAACGCAGACCATTAGGCGTGGTCGATACACGTTCCGCGCGTGGCGGCATCTACATGGTACGCGGTGATTTCGAGCGCGCGCGTGACGAGCAAACAAAGGCCATTATCCAGGTCGAGCGTGTGATGCAAAGCTTGAACACGCCGCAGCAATGGAGCATGTTACTGCGTCAATATGCAGAGTTGTACGCACAAACAGCCATCACCGATGTACGACGTAACCAGGACGAACAGGCGCACACGCTGTTACAAAACTATGTACGTATTACTGGAGATGCTGAAATTATCCGTCATCTGCAAGCATACGAGGACGCAATGCCAATCAGTGGCGATGAGGTTACAGAGGAAGAGTTGCTCTCCAATCAAGATTTCGTAAAACGACTAAAACAAATTCGTAAAGGATTGTAACAATAAGGAGTTTTCGATTATGAGTATACATTTCTTACGTGGTGACGCACAGGCCCCTAAAGGTCACGCCATTTTTGTGGCACGTAGTACAAGTAACCCGAGGGACGTGTATTGTACTTACTGTATTATTTTCCCAATTCCGATGTCACTAGCCAAATACCTTCCCCCCATGTTCACCTCACAAATGACACCAGAAGACCTGGGTGAGGCGAGCAGTGGCACGAAAGGCATGGCTATTCCACCTATGTTGGAAGAGGGCAAGACAATGGAACAACTCGAATTGCTTGCCGAGCGGCGCAATGATGACCTATGCGAGATTGGTACGGTGAGTGGAAATGATGCAGGTAGCCGTTTACAGATGGCGGCAACAAGTTGTGAAGAATATGGACAACTTTACGAGAAATATATTTCTTCGTTCGGGTCGCTTTCCTCTTCATCCTCTTCATTTGGTAGCATTGATTCAGGTGAGTCCAAACCACTAGACGATGTAGATGCCGACGAGCTATTGCTACAAACCATGTCTGATCGACAAAAACTCGCCGAATTAGGCAAGTTAATTGGCATGGCCCGTTATGCGATAGATGGGCGCGACACCGCACAACTTCATGAGGCACAACAGCGCATGCAGCGTATGGCGAGTGGGCTTGCCGAGAAATATCGCGGCACACAACTCGTTGCAGCCGCTACCGACACCGACCCAAAAGGCGCACAACTCGCCGGACTGTACTTGAGCCGGGCGTATAAACTACTTGATGAGGAATACGCGGAAATTCCTACTATCGAACGCGCAATCCGCGAACTACAAGAATAATATTTTAGAGGAGTATATTTTATGGCATCCATCGAGATGAAAGCTGACCTATCATCACTTGTCGCCGCGTTAGTCGCGGGTGACAACAACGCAATAATCGCAGCCGCACACGACTTACTCGCGCATGGTGAATCCGCTGATGTGCTGATCGGACGCATAGGACTGATCGCCGCGCATGGCGATCCAACGGGACAAACGTTGCTTATGTTGGACGCAGCCGCAATGCTCTGTCGCTATGTTCACACCATCCCTCAACCATTAGAGGGAACAGAGCAGGGTAGCGAACGTGCATTACCGTTATTTGCACAGGCCATGCTCGCGACTGCTCCAGCGGTTCGGGCGGGTCAGCAAGTACACGCTACGTATCCAGAACCCTTCTTCCCCAGCGGCCTGGGAGAAAAAGGGAGCGTGAACGAAGCACTGAGCGAGGCCGTGCAAAAGAACGATGCAGAACGTGTCGAACGTCTACTCCTGGGACTCTATGGCACTGGTGCAGACTATCGTACACTAGAGGTACGCACCTACGATAGCGTCGCGACCACGTTCCAGGATGCTGGACGACCATTCACGCTCGCAGTGCGCGGCTTCCAGTTGCTAGGCACAGTTGAATGGGGAGACCGTACCCCAGACTTCATTCACTGGCTCGCTCCCCATTTACCATTGCACCCTGATTCTGTTACACCTGCATGGGTCAAGACGGTTCATGAATTCGCAACCGACCCGGCACATGATATGGCGGGTATCCGCACACGCGTCTCTGCCCCTAAGAACCAGAATGCACTTCCACTCTATCAATTGCTTCTCAGTGACGCTGATACGACGCAGGTGTGTCAAGCGGTCTATGATGCTGTAATGAAAGGCGAGGCATCTTCACGGGCAGTCAGCTCTATCATCTCTCTGGCAGCAGCAGATGTGATGCGCTTGGTTGGTGATGGCGACCGCGCGTTATTTGTACGCGTGGCACAGGGATTACTCTTTGCCTCAGCAATACGACAGGCATTTCAGCAAGTGCAAGATGTCGAGGTATTGCCACTACTGTTTACATCAGCCGCTTTTGTCAATGCATTACGAAAAGAGATCGCAGCACAAAATAATACCCCAGAAACAATGCAGCCTTCATCCGCACCTGTACTCGGCGGTGGCCTGATTGCACCCGCTCAGCTAGACACGCTCAAAGCACAATTAGCAGGACGTGATGCGGCTGGCGCACTGACAACAGCACATCGCTATATGAAGTTGAACTACGACACACGCGCCCTGTTCGCTATCATTGGACTTGTCGCTGCCCAGAACAATGCTAGCCTTGACAAGGGCTATACACTGCAAATTGTGCAGGCCGCAAGCGAAGAATTTCTCGCATGGCCGCACACATTGAGTGACACAAGCACCGAAATCTTCATACAGGTTGCCATCCGTGCCGCCGCCTTCGGTGAACGCGACGCGCTGGTCTCGGCCCTGTAGATAGCAATGTCTGTAGGGGCCTTTATTTATAACGCCCTCGTCCCAATCAACCATGTCGGCAAGGATTGAGGGACGCACCTAATGACAAGGAAACGTGGTCAATGGGAACAAGGGCGTTATAAATAAAGGCCCCTACAGTTCTCCATTACATAAACATTAGCAGTGTACCATAATGTATCCCAAACGTTTTCCACAAACATCATACATAAAACACTATATTAGAGGAGAACCCTGTCGTGTTCCCTGGAAAAAAAACTATAAAATTATTTCTTGTTATACTCTGTCTCAGTTGCTTCGTGTTCACGGCGTGTGCTATCTTTGGGGGACCTGCTCCCAAAAAACTGGTGAAGGCCCCCCAGAATAAGCAGGTCTATACGGTACCGGAGGTTGGTCTTGCCGATATTGATACACTCGATCCGGCACTGGCACACGATCCGGCATCTATCAGTGTAGTACAAATGATGTTCACTGGTCTGGTGCAACTCGACGACAAGCTACAAATACATCCCCAGCTTGCGAACTCCTGGAGTTTAGGAACTGATGGCTTCACATGGACCTTTCACCTCAAGAAAAATCTGCACTTCAGCGATGGCACACCATTAACATCGAAAGACGTGGCCTATAGCATCGACCGCGCACTTCAACCAGCGACACAATCAACGGTCGCTCCACTCTATCTAGGTTTAATTAAAGATTCGGACCAACTCCTGGCAGGAAGGGCAACAACCCTTATCAACGACTCGCTGCAAACACCGGATGATACAACACTGATCATTGTGACAAATAAGAAGGCGGCATATTTTTTGAATATGTTGACGTATCCATGTTCGTATACAGTCGAGAAGAGTTTGATTACAACATATGGAGCGAAGTTCACTGATCACCTGACACAGGGTGGTGGTGCTGGTCCATTTATCTTAACACAGGATGTTCATGGTCAACAAATCGACTTCGCGCCCAACAAGAACTACTATAACGCTAAACCACAGCTACAACATGTACGCATCGCATTTTATCACGAGGCAAACGACGCGTATCAAGCATATTTGCATGGCACAATTGATATGACAGGCGTTCCACAGGCGACCTATGCAAACGACAAAAAACGTAGCGATTTTTATCAGATACCGCAGTTGTGGATCAACTATTATACGATGAACTACCTCGTTAAGCCATTTGATAATATTCATATCCGTCAGGCGTTTGCGCTGGCTATCGACAAAACGGCCATTGCGAACTCAGTGTGGCAAGGAACGGTTTTACCTACCAATCATATCGTGCCTAAAGGCATGTCGGGCTACAACAACGCACTGACTGGATCGGATGGTACACAGAACCTCACAGGCAACGCGAAAAAGGCGCAGGCATTGTTCAAACAGGGACTACAAGAAGAGCAGTGGTCAAGTGCTACACAAGTGCCACCAATTAAGCTAACCTATGCAACGGGTGTCACAAACGCTGATGCAGAGGTCACGGCGATGGCGGCGATGTGGAAAAAGGTGCTGGGTATTACAGTAACACTGGAGCCAATAGACTATAACACCTTGCTCGATAGGATCACCGCGGCAACCAATAACGCAAATGGTCTGCAATTTTGGGGGTTAGCATGGGTAGGCGAATATCCAGACCCACAGGATTGGCTTACCTTGCAATTCGATAATGGCGTTCCCGATAATAATATGAACTACGGTCAAAATACTGGTGCTACAGCAACGCAACAACAGGCGACGCAACAGCAGCTAGAGGCAGCAGACGCAAATCCACAACCGGACGCACGTTTACGTACCTATCAGCAAGCTGAGCAGCAACTTGTCAATGATGTCGCATGGCTACCAATGGAGCAAGTGACGACGACGTTTCTACGCTCTTCCGCTATTGTTGGTATGGTCGATAACGGTCAGGGCATCATTCCGCCTGACGATTGGGCCACAATCTATAGAGTCGAATAGAAAGAGAAAACAGGAACGCTCTCATTTACCCGTGAGCAAATAGGAGCATTCCTGTTTTTCTTTCTATAAATTCCCTTTCTTGTGTGTGAGATTTTATGAAAAGGGAACGTAATTTATATAGAGGTCAGTATTCTTAGATACATCTCACCCCGAACACGGTGTCAATTCAGGGGAAATTGTATCACTTACCTAACACGGTGTATCGTCGAGGTACGCTCACAAGGTTGAATGCATACGATCATCGCTACATGTCTCTCGTCAGAAACATTGCGATTCTTTTATGCACATAATACTGACAATTGTTCCATATGTTCGTGGAACGTAAGTAGTGTTTCTAGATAAAACAAGGAGAAGTCACACATGCGATCAGGCAAGAAACTTACCCTCGGTATTCTGCCAACATTCCTGTGTCTGCTATCTCTGCTCGTCGTCGCCTGTGGTGGCGGCAGTGGTGGCAGTGGCACGACTACTGCTTCAAAAGCAGCAGACAGTAAGCAGGTCTTTATGGATGCCCAACCTGTAGAAGGTGTCTCGGATGTCAAAACGCTCGATCCAGCACTTGTTACAGACGCGGCCTCTAATGCTCCCACCCAATGTATTTTTACGGGCCTCATGACATTGGATGACAAGCTGCAACTCAAGGATGAGCTGGCACAAACTCATTCGGTTAGCTCCGATGGCCTCACCTACACATTCAATTTAAAGCCCAATTTGAAGTTTAGTGATGGCACGCCATTGACTTCACAGGATGTTGTGTACAGCATCAATCGTTCCTTACAAAAAGCCACAAAATCCCCTACCGCTCCAGCATACTTGAATCTAGTAAAAGACTCAGATAAAGCTCTTGCGGGTACCATCAGTACACTTATCGGTGATAGCCTTCTGGCTCCTGATCCCAACACAGTCAAGATTGTTACGAATGCGAAGGCAGCCTACTTCCTGTATACTTTGACCTACGCAGACTCCTTTGTGGTCGAGAAAAAGCTGATTGATCAGTACGGCACCAGCTTCGTCGCTCACCTGGCCGATGGACAAGGTGGCGGTTCTGGCCCCTTTATGGTCAAGAAATATACGCATGGTCAAGAAATTGATCTTGTACCAAACCCAAATTATTATGGGAGCAAGCCACAATTAAAAGAACTTGTTTTCCCGTTCTACAAATCTGGCGATACAGCCTACAAAGCGTATCAAACTAGTACGCTCGACTTTGCAGCTGTTCCAGTAACACAACTAGCAGGGGCAAAACAACTCACCAACGAGTTCAAGTCGGTTCCTCAATTGGCAACGTTTTACTGGGCGATGAACTACCTCGCGAAGCCGTGGGACAATATCAAGATTCGTCAAGCATTCGCACTTGCCCTGAATAAGGACGAGATTGTTCACGCAGTGTACAAAGACACAGAAATTGCAACGAACCATATTGTGCCTAAAGGTGCGTTTGGTTACGATGCCAATCTAAAAGGTCCAGACGGTAAAACAACAACCTCTGGCAATCCTACGATGGCAAAGCAGTTGCTGACCGAAGGCTTGAAGGAAGAAGGTCTCAGCAGCATGCCTACTGTTACGGCATACGTTGCCTCGGCAGGTAGTGCGGCTGCACGTAACGAGTTTGCTACCGAGCAGCAGATGTGGCAGACAGTACTGGGTGTAACCGTCCAACTTCAGGATGAGGACTTTAACAAGTTGCTCGACGACATCAACGCTGCGGCAGGTAATGCTAAAGGCATTGGCATATATAATATTGCCTGGATCGAAGACTATCCTGATGCCCAGGACTGGCTCACGCTCCAGTTCGACAAAGGTTCGCCGAATAACACGACGAACTACGGCCAAAACAGTAGCGCGAATGCATCTGCTCAGCAAGCCAATCAAAAGTTGATGGAAAATGCTGATTCCAACATCACCGATCCTACTGCGCGTACTCAGCAGTACAACACCGCTGAGCAGTCATTAATCACCGATGTTGCCTGGCTACCAGTTTATCAGTCACAAATACAAATCGTGCGTAAGGCGTGTATTGTTAACTACCCGGACAACGGTGAAAGCCTTGTAGACCCAGAGTCATGGACGAATGTCTACAAAACAACCGACTCAAGCTGCTCAAACGCAGTGGTACATTAAGAGAGGTGAAGGAGTGTTGCTAGATGCGTTCTACACATTCAGCAACACAATGTCGATGGGGCAGCGATCACTAAGATTGCTGTCCCATTTCTCAAGCTCTAGCCTACGTATTTTCTGTAGCTTTCCCTGTTTACTTGACAACAAGCTGAGTCTCACATAAAATACATGAAAGTCAATCTCCGTATCGTGTCTCTTAGGAAAGCTACTAGCTTTTTTCCTTTAGCGGTGCCGATTTTATAAAAGGAAGAGCAACATAAGAGAGACGTTGCACTGACTGGACGACCACTTGTCGCTTAGCAAATGTTCTATTTGGCCTCGAACGCATTGTGGGAGGTATTCACATGGTTGGATTCTTCATTAAGAGGTTTATCGGCCTCATCTTCGTACTCATAGGAGTTACGTTCATCACCTTCATCCTGGGCTATTTTGCACCCGGCGATCCTATCAAAACTCTTCTTGGTCCTCACTATTCCTATGGAGAGTGGATCCGGCTACGCCATGTGTACGGCCTAGATCTGCCCTGGTATCAGCAATACTTTAATTATGTAGTGCAACTCCTTAAATTCAATTTCGGCGATTCTTATTATTTTCAGGAAACACCCGTTATAGACATTCTCAAGCCAGGGCTACCTGTCTCAGCCGAATTAGGGTTATGGGGACTAATTCTCACCTTTTTGGTTGGTGTGCCAGTCGGCATTATAGCTGCACTCAGGGCAAACTCCTGGATAGACACGGGTAGCATGAGCCTTTCGCTCATCCTTTTCTCTCTACCATCCTTCATTCTAGCGGTTTTCATTCAGGTTGCGATTGTGCAATTAGACCACGTTACTAACACGCACTGGCCTGTGTCTGGCTGGGGTAATGCATGGCAGTACACCCCGACAGACTTAGCTTATAAATTAGCACCAATTCTCGTTTATGCGGCAGGCGGCTTTGCATTTATCGCACGCCTGACGCGTACCACAATGCTAGAGGTTTTACGACAAGACTATGTGCGTACCGCAAGGGCAAAAGGGTTGAAGGAGCACACTGTCAACTATCGCCATGCATTCCGTAATGCATTGATTCCATTAGCGACGGTATTTGGAACGTCGCTAGCAACTCTTGTCGGTGGTGTTTTCTTCATTGAATATATCTTCAACATTCCGGGCGTTGGACAGATCACAATTAATGCGATCACCGACCGCGATTATACCCTCATTCAAGCAACGGGCGTCATTTTTGCCATAGTAGTCGTGCTAGGAAACCTGATAGCTGATCTTCTTTACACTGTTGTTGATCCACGCATTAAGGTCGAATAGGGAGAATTAAGCAGATGGATACAAAAGATACGAATACAGAAGCCACTAGCTTTATGTCGCCAAACGCAACTGGGGGACCACTTGATGCAGAGATGATGAGTATGCCAAGCTCACTAGAGGCCCGCAGTGAGGCTCAAGAAGGGATTAAATTGGGAGACGACAAGTCCCCATTAGTAGCAGGAGAGGATAAGAAAGAAAAGACAACAACGCCGCTACGAGACTCGTTAAGACGCTTGCGCCGTGACAAGAGAGCAATGGTGTGTCTTACCATCATTGTCCTCTTCATCGTAATTCCCATTATTGGCCCTTTCATCTATCAACACATTGGGGGACAGATTACAGACACGTTATCGGGAAAACAAATAGGACCGGCAGTGTACCATAGTCCCTTTCTTGAGCGGCTAGATCATCAAGACGAGAATCCATCGGCAACAAATTGGCTGGGTACCGATTCGATTGGCCGTGACACGCTTGCTCGCCTCATGCAAGGAATGCTTATCTCGCTGTTTGTAGCACTCGCAGTCGAGGTTGTAAACATTGTCCTGGGCATCCTAGTGGGTGTAAGTGCTGGCTTCTTTGGTGGGTGGGTTGATCAATTCCTGGCCCGCTTCACCGATGTCATGTTCGCCTTTCCAGGATTGCTCTTTGTTATTCTCGTTGCAGGTATCTTTGGCAACGCCCTCTCTGGTCCGCTTAGTGCCATCCCTGTCATTGGCGCAAACGGTAATGCGCGTCTCCTGATTGTCTCTATTGCACTTGCGTTTGTAGGTTGGCCGCTTATGGCACGCTTCGTTCGTGGGCAAACGCTGCAACTCAAAGAACAGCAGTTTATTGAGGCGGCTCGTACTGCGGGCACAAGTAATTTGCGTATCATTAGACGCCACATCATTCCTAACCTCTTCAATATTGTGATCGTTGCTGCCACACTCGACATTGCCAATACCGTTATCGGCGAAGCTGGATTAAGTTTTCTTGGCCTCGGCGTCTCTAGTCCTGGCTCAAGTATTGGGCTGATGATTAATGATGCTCAGGGTTTAACGGATGTTCATCCTATAGAGGTTCTCATTCCAGCAATCACACTAACCATTATTGTACTCGCGTTCTCGTTCCTCGGTGATGGCCTACGTGATGCCTTCGACCCACGCGCAAAAGACTAGTAAGCGGAGAAAAGAAAAATATGGCAGCAAATTTGCTGGAAGTAAACAACCTGAAAACCTACTTTTACACGCGCAGTGGCGTTGTGAAAGCCGTTGATGATGTGACGTTTTCAATTAAAGCAGGGCAAACACTTGGTATTGTCGGAGAAAGCGGCTGCGGGAAAAGCGTGACGGCACTTTCGGTAATGCGCCTGATCGCAACTCCTCCAGGAAAAATTGTCAGCGGTGAGATTCATTTCAATGGCGAGAACGTTTTAGACAAGAACCTGGAAGAATTAAGCGAACTGCGCGGCAGTAAGATTTCGATGATTTTCCAGGACCCGATGACATCACTTAATCCTGTCTTCAATATTGGCTTTCAAATTGCGGAAACGGTCAAGCGACACCGCAAAGACGTGAGCAACGATCAGGCATGGCAACGTTCAGTCGAAATGCTCGATCTTGTACGTATTCCTGATGCCAAGCGCCGCGCCAAGAACTATCCACATGAGTTCAGCGGTGGTATGCGTCAGCGCGTGATGATCGCGATTGCGCTCGCGTGTAATCCACAACTACTCATTGCAGACGAGCCGACAACCGCGCTGGATGTAACTATTCAAGCGCAGGTGCTGGAACTGATGAAGGGGCTTTCGCAAGAGTTTGGCACCGCCATCATGCTGATTACACACGATCTCGGTGTCGTTGCCGGAACCTGCCAGCACGTCAATGTGATGTATGCAGGCCACGTTGTGGAGACCGCTCCAGTAGAACAGATTTTTGAGACTCCTGCCCATCCCTACACAGTCGGTCTACTTAACTCGATTCCGAAGCTCCACGAGGGGCGCGGCTCAAAGCTCACGCCTATCGCAGGTCAACCGCCTGACCTCGTCAACCCACCTGTCGGTTGCCCTTATGCTCCACGCTGCCCTAAAGTGCAGAATCGTTGCCGCGAGGAGCGGCCAGAGTTGATGCCCGTTGGACGTGGCGAACAATTAGCCGCGTGCTTCTATCCAAATTAAGGGGAAGAGATATGGTACAACAAGTAGAAAAACCTGGGAATGTAGCGGGTACAACGCTCATTGATGTAAAGGGACTCAAAGTTCACTTCCCCATCAAAGGTGGCCTCCTTGGTCGCACGGTTGCCCACGTCAGAGCCGTCGATGGCGTCGATCTTTTTGTACGACACGGCGAGACACTGGGGCTAGTTGGTGAAAGTGGCTGTGGCAAGTCCACTACTGGACGCGCCATTTTGCAACTTATCAAACCAACGGCGGGTAGCGTTGTCTTCGATGGAAATGAATTAACAACGATGCACGCTGAAAAAATTCGCCAGGAACGCGCAAAGATGCAAATGGTGTTCCAGGACCCTTTCAGTTCGCTCGACCCACGCTACACCGTGGGACAGGTAGTTTCTGAGCCGCTAGAGAATTTCAATCGTGGCAAAGAGGCATCAGTTAAAGATCAGGTCGCAGATATCCTGGAAACAGTGGGCATCAATCCCAAGTTTATTAACCGCTTCCCACATGAGTTTAGTGGTGGTCAGCGTCAGCGTATCGGTATTGCACGCGCCTTGGCACTACATCCATCGCTTGTGATCGCTGACGAGCCAGTCTCGGCCCTCGACGTGTCCATTCAAGCGCAGGTACTTAATCTATTACAAGATTTGCAGGGGAAGTTCGGCCTTACCTATCTGTTTGTGGCGCACAATCTCTCGGTTGTGAAACACATCAGTAACCGTATTGCGGTGATGTACCTGGGACGTGTAGCGGAACTTTCGGATAGTGAAGAGTTGTACCAATTGCCGTTGCACCCCTATACACAGGCATTGCTCTCGGCTATTCCAGTCCCTGATCCCAAGATCGAGGGCAAGCGCAAACGCATCATCCTGGAAGGCGATGTGCCAAGTCCGGTGAATCCCCCCAGCGGCTGTAATTTCCACCCCCGCTGCTGGAAAGCACAGGCGATATGCCGCGAAGTTATTCCTCCATTAGAGGAAAAACAACCGCATCATTATGCAGCCTGCCACTTCCCAGGATAAATAAGCCTACAATGAAACGACAACGGCGGCAAATTCTTTGCCGCCGTTGTCGTTTCATTGTAGGCGAGTATTTACGAGCTTGTGCGTGGTTCAAGATGTTTGATGCGTGCAAGTAGCTTGATCCGAATAATGAAATGACGACCATCAAATGGCTTTACTACGTAATCATCGGCACCGGCCTCAAAACCGCGCACCTTATCATGTAGTGTCATAAGCGATGTAAGCAGCATGATAGGCAGCTTTTGTAATGACTCTCTTCCAGTACGAATAGAGCGGCAAAGGTCTAGTCCGCTCTCGTCGGCAAGCAAAACCTCAGTAATGAGCATGTCGGGTGGTATTGGAGCTTCAAGCATCTGCTTCGCCTCTGCAAGCGACGTGACACATGTGACAACAAAAGTATCACGAAGTGTCTGTTGTACCTTTCTACAAGACTGTACATCGTTGTCTACAAACAGAATATGTAACCTATGCACGATTTTTAGCTCACCTGACATCCTTGATTAGTGTAACAGGCTCATCGCGTTCACTATGAGAAAGACAACCAATGCGGATGCTGTACATTGGCTCCTATCTGACTATACGCTGGTTTAATCGCGCTCAGACTGCGTTTGTACGAAGTGTTCAGTACGACGTTGGCGATCATCGTGTGTCAGACGTAATACCTTCTCGATAGTGGCGTTCAAGGCACTCGGCTTAAACGGCTTCGTCAAGTATTCATCTGCACCGGAAAGCATACCAGTCATCTGATCTTCTTCGCGTGTCATCGCACTAAGAATGATTAACGGAGTATCGGCTGTTCGTGCATCACCACGTAGACAGCGTACCAATTGGTACCCATCCATACGTGGCATCTTCACATCGACAATCACACAATCAGGACGATCAGCATAGATACGTTCCAGACCCTGTACACCATCATAAGCAACGATAACGTTGTATTCACCTTGAAGGTTTACAGCGTACTTGATAAGTTCTACGATGGTCGGATTATCATCAATGACCAATACTGTTTTCATCGCATTCCCACTATTCATAGGTCGCCTCTCTCCAAGCCCTGCACATATACGGGTTACAGATTTCAGAAAAGGCATTATACCCACTGACTGCATTGTAACACAGTTATGTGTTGCTGCCAACTAATTTTTCCTGTTATAGACATGTTTGAGGTAGGGGCCTTCTTCAAAATGAATGTTTTGGAATCAATGCCTAGCCCAACTTCCCTACAAACTTCTATCGGCACATTACACGTTTTTATGCAGGACAAAGAAATTTTTGAGGCGTAAATATGTTAGAATAAAAAGACACTACATTTATAGGCCGCGCCAGGAGAACAGTTATGCTGGACCGTTATTCACGACAAACATTATTTGGACCAATCGGGAAGCAAGGACAGGAACGCCTCCATGAAGCCTCCGCTACCATTATCGGCTGCGGCGCATTAGGCACGGTGCTGGCAAATAATTTATGCCGCGCCGGAGTGGGGCACCTGGTGATCGCGGACCGTGACTATATCGAAATGAACAACCTGCAGCGACAAATATTGTTCGATGAGGACGATGTGGCACGCCACCTGCCAAAGGCGATTGCGGCGGCAGAGAAACTACGTAAGGTCAATAGCGAGGTGCAGGTCGAGGCACTCGTGGAAGATATCAACGCCGATGGTATCGAGTCCCTGGTGCGAGAAAGCGATATTGTACTTGACGCAACCGACAACTTCGAGACACGTTATCTGCTCAACGATGTCTGTGTCAAACATCACCGTCCCTGGATTTACAGCGGCGTCATTGCCTCATACGGTGTCACCATGAACATTCTACCGGAAGATACGCCCTGCCTACGCTGCGTCTTTCCCGAAATGCCAATGCCTGGCACAACGCCCACCTGTGATACAGCAGGAGTATTGAATGGTATTGTGGGGGCAATAACGGGTATTGCTTCGACTGAGGCATTGAAAATATTGCTCAAAAGTGAGAAGGTAAGCCGTGCAATGGTATGGATGGATGTGTGGGAAAATACATTCGAGCGTCTTGAACTTCCGCGCCAGCCTGATTGTCCATCCTGTGGGCACCATCGCTATGAATTCCTGGATGCGCTGAGCGGTACGAGTAGCACCAGTTTATGTGGCCGCAATGCTGTACAGGTGCGAGGAACTGGGAAACGTGGTATTCGCATGGATTTCGCAACACTCGCGGAAAGGCTTGCACCAGTAAGCGAGGTTCATTACAACGAATTTTTGCTGCGCTGCACCATCGATGGCTATGAGATCACAGTCTTCCCCGACGCACGCGCAATCATCAAAGGGACCGATGATGAGCAGGTAGCACGCTCTGTCTATTCGCGCTATGTGGGCATGTAGTTGATACAAGGGGCATGAGGGACGTGTAGGGGCGTTTCTTCAGAACGCCCACGTCCCCATAGACGGCGTTTTCGTTCCGTTGGATGCCTTCCCTCAATCCTTGTCCACATGATCGATGGGGACGTGGGCGTTCTGAAGAAACGCCCCTACAGAGATCGTTCGCGCCCTACTTGCCCATGCTCACTTCTCTTGTTATAATAGCCTCATGTTCGACTCGACTCGACCTATTGGAGTGTTGGTGAGGGGACGTGCTACGAAGGTCAAATAGCCCTCCAATGCATCTACGCTACCCTTTTTTTGGTAAGGGAGATTACAAAAATGAATGAACATATACTTGTCTGCGTCGCATGGCCGTATGCCAAAAGTCCTACTCATGTCGGGCAGATCGTCGGCGCATACCTGCCTGCTGATACATTTGCTCGCTATAACCGCATGGCTGGGAACTCCGTGCTGATGGTTTCAGGCAGTGATGAACACGGCACACCTATTCTGATCGATGCCGAACGCGAGGGCATTTCACCACGCGAATTTATTGCTCGCTTCCACAAACAAATCCTCGATGTATGGGAGCGTTTGGGAATGTCCTGGGACCTTTATACGGAGACAGGTACCGCCAATCACTACCGCATCACACAGGATTTTTTCTTGAAGCTCTACGAAAAAGGCTATATCTTCAAGGATACAATGCAGTCGCCCTACTGTCCAACCGACCACCGCTTCTTGCCGGATCGCTACATTGAGGGCACATGCCCAAACTGCGGCTATCCATCGGCACGTGGCGATCAATGTGATAACTGTGGGCACACTCTCGACCCTATTGACCTCATCAATCCGATTTGTCGGTTATGTGGCAGTAAAGACAGCACTCTGGAGATACGGCCCACGGAACATTTTTTCCTGGACCTGCCGAAGCTGCAGCAGCCCTTGACAGAATGGCTTTCACAGGAGAAGGATCACTGGCGTCACAATACGCTTGGCTTCGTCATGAACTGGCTCAAGGAAGGGCTACGTGCGCGTGCCATCACACGCGACCTTGACTGGGGGGTGCCGATTCCTCTGCCAGGCTATGAGGACAAGCGCATCTATGTCTGGTTCGATGCTGTAATTGGTTACTTCTCGGCCTCGGTAGAGTGGGCTGAGTTACAGGGTACACCGGACGCGTGGCAAGACTGGTGGATACCAGGGCGAGTTGAGCCGCCTGTAAAGTCTTACTACTTTATTGGCAAGGACAATATTCCTTTTCACGCGCTTATCTGGCCCGCCATGTTGATCGGCTATGGGAATCGGAACTTGCCCTACGACGTACCTGCAAACGAGTTTATGACAATGAGCGGAGCTAAAGCATCGAGTAGTCGGGGCAATGTCATCTGGACACCCGACGTGCTGGCGCGTTATAGTGCCGACGCGTTGCGCTATTATCTCTCGGCAACAGCACCAGAAGGACGCGATACCGACTTCACCTATGATGAACTAATACGCCGCAACAACGACGAGTTGGTCGCCACCTACGGCAACGCCGTCCATCGCACACTGACCTTCCTACAAAGTAAGTTTGGTGGCGTTGTACCAGAACCAGGGACGTTGCGTGAGGCGGACCGCGAAATTCTGGCTGAGGTCGAGCGTGGTTTTGGCTTAGTTGGTCACAATATCGCTCTCTGTCACATGAAAGATGGGTTAAATGCGGCGATGTCGGTCGCGCGTGCCGCCAACCGTTACCTCGATGAGCAAGCACCCTGGAAACAGATCAAAGTTGACCGCGAGGCGGCAGGTACCTCAATCTACGTGATGCTACAGGTCATTAGTGGCCTGCACACCATGCTGAGTCCGTATCTACCCTTCTCATCACAAAAACTGCATGAGTACCTCGGTTTTGAGGGCGAGGCCAGTCAGATGTTCTGGTATCTTGAACGTGTGCCAGCAGGAGCCACCCTACCAACCCCTGCCCCACTGTTCACGAAACTAGAGGGGATCGCTGTAGGGGCCTGATGTATCACGCCCTGGGGGTGGGGCGGCGGGGCACACGTCACCAGAGAGAATCATTGCCCACGCGTTCCCCCTCCCCGACCCCACCCAGGGCGTGATACATCAGGCCCCTACAGGTGTATTTGTTTCATTGTTGTATGAAGATTGTCAGAGCAGGAGGAGGCCATCGTTGGCGACAGCACAAGAGACCTTTGGTGCGATTATTATTGAGCCATTACAAGTGAACATTGGTGGAAGGACGCTCTCTTATGCTGAATACCTCGCTCTTCCTGCGACGCAGAGATCGAATGATGAAGCAGACGTTGTAGATAGTCGCTTTACACAAAAATTGTTGGAGTGGCTTGGTTTTAGCGAAGGGGACAGTATTTACAATCGTCCTACTCCTGGACGCCCAGAAGACAAACCAGATTTCGTTATCAAGATGCTAGGTGCAACAGCATTTGTAGTCGAAGATAAGAGTACCGACGAACATTTCAATGAAGCCTCGGTAAAACAGCTTAGACGGTATACCGTTGGCACATCTGGCTATTGTCTATGGACAAATACGCGGTCAATCACAGGTTTACGCTTTGATGCAAATGGACAATCTCAAATACTGGTCGAGGTTCGCGTCGAGGATATTTTTGGACCACGACCAACATCCCTAAACCAGGAAGCAAATATAGAGCTATTACGCCTCCTTTTCCGCAAACAACGCTTTACTGATGTTTCAAACCTCATCGCTACAATTGCCGTCGATGAAAACACTTGGCGGAAACAAGCCAAATCACTTACCGATGATGCCTCTTTACAAACCTTTATCACTGAAAGTCGTTTCGTTCTCGATTCACTTGTAACAGCGATACAAGCCCGGCTAAGTACCGTTGCGAACGAACTCGAAGTGGCGAAAAACGATCTCCGTGCGAGCCGACAACGTTACGCATCAATGACGACCGACCTTCTTAATAGACTTAAAGGTGGTGGTGCCGTTAAGGTCGATGAGATTACAAAGCTTGAAACCAGACTACACGACCTCGAAGCAACTATAGCTGATATTAACATAACCTCTATCGAACAATTCAAGCCTGCGATGACTACACATCACTTCCTCTCTGGACTACATTCATTCAAGAAATCAATGTTGTCATATCAACACTTCGAGAACGTGACCTTGCTCGTAGCGAGTCGCGTCGTATTCATGCAGCCTATCTAGTATGGCTTGAACGCTACAAATTTATAGAAGGTGAAGATAGAGGTAACGACGACGCTACAGAAATGCAGCGGCAAAATGCATTCGCGGAACAGGTGAGCTATGTCTTCTTTGTACGCTTACTACTCGCCCGCGTTCTTGAAGACAAAGGCATTATGCCGCGTATCGTATCGGATGGTGGCTTCAAAAACTGGTTTGATTTCCTGCAAAGTTCAGCGATGGATAGCATTGATGAAATTCGTGGCGAGTCGTTTCTGCCGCTTGTCTATCGGCGCGTGGCGAACTTTTATCGGCACTTTTTCCAGCAACCTGTTTTCGATTGGTTTCTCCCCGACGATTATCTGTTGGCACTGGTATTGCATCGGCTCAACCAGTACAACTTCAAGGATGTCACCAGTGACCTGCTTGGCTTCACCTATGAAGCCTTTATCGAGCGCACTGCACGCAACCAAAAAGGACACTTCTTGACACCTCCTACCATCGTTGAATTTATGCTTGACCGCGCGGAATATAACGGTTCCGCGATTATTGGCGAAAGTTTGATAGATACCGCGTGTGGCTCTGGCAGTTTCCTTGTTCATGCCGCACGACGGCTAAAACAAGTTCTCGCTTCCACAACGAGTATGCAAGACCCACTTGAACGCTCAAGGTTGTTTATCGAGCAGGTACAGAGTAAGCTTGTTGGACTAGAAATAAACCCCTTCTCATGTTACCTCGCGGAACTGAACCTGTTCATTCAGGTGCTTGACGACCTTGCGTTGCTATGGAACAATGGCGAACGTCCAAATATAGAACGTTTCGCAATCTACAACACGAACAGTTTAGAGATGCCACAGGCGGTACTTAATTCGAGCGAAAAGAATACAGCCATAGCCTTTACAGACGATGCCGCCGCCTTAGATGAAGCTGCCGCTATCAAAGCACAGTATAGCAGTTTCAGCTACGTGATATGCAATCCTCCATATCTGAATAGAGGCATCATTTTGGGGGCAAAAAGCTATGGTGAGTTTCCTTTTTATAGGGATGTCGTGAAGGGCGATGAAAATTTTTACCTGCTCTTTTTGCGGCTTGCCGCGTACTACGTCTCGCCAGGGGGAACAATTTGTTTTATTTGTCCCTTAAATCTCTTTGGCGACGAATCCACCATGCGAGCGCGTGAAATGTTCAGCAGGGCAGAGTGGAGTATTCCGTCTATCACGCGCTTCTACGTGCGTGATGTACTTTTCCCTGGCGTTTTACAGGGCGTATGTATCATACGCATTGACAACCAGCAGTCCACAACCTCCGATATAATAGAAGTGCGTGGCGGACGCTCTATCGCAGAAGCGACCCTGAATGCAACGCAGCTACTCCGCTCTCAGGTACTCCATAACTATCCCGCCAGGACAACGTGGAGCAAACCCTGGTTGATCAACGCTGATACAGATACCTACGCGCTGTGGGAATTCATACACAAGCAATCCAACCAGGATTTAGCAGACTTGCTACAGGGCAAAATGAAAGCATCTGAAGGAGATGCAAGGTCTACTTGGACCAAACCAATGATAGTACCTCATGCAGGACCACATACCGTTGCACTTACAAAAGGGAAAAATATTGTAGATTGGGGTAGCTGGTCGGCAATTAATTACCTCGATCCACAGATATCTATACCTAATACCATAAAAGATTACGCGGGAAGCCGATGGGTACAGAAGCAAGTGCAACGCATTGCTAATTTGACACAAGTAGAGACTGTAATATTTCTCAAAGAAGTCTCTGGGTTAGAGATGAAGCGACCTATACGTGGCACAATTGTTCAACGAGACAGCCAACATCCTGTTGCAGCCGATCATACAGTTCTTGTCATGTACACCTTGAGTGCCGAGTATACGGATTTAGCGTATGCGGTCTTCGGCTTACTTACCAGTTCGATCTATAATTTTCTCTTTAGCCTCTTCTCGACAAACGCGCATGCGAATTTCAAAGAGATATTGCGCTTGCCTGTACCAGTCTGGTCAATAGAACGTACACAGCAACTCGCCACTGCAACTCGTGCGACGCTTGCGGTCTATACAGACCTGCACAACCATGAAACGCTCTACGGTTCCGACCAGACAAAACAGGTCTTAGTCAACGATGTACTAATAGCCTCAAAGCTTCCAACACTGCGCTTTGAGGAATTGGTGCTGCGTGGCGATATTGTCATGAAAAGCACGGCGAACCTCTCGCTAGAGGTGATGTTACAAAGAGGTTTGCTTGCCTTCGACACTAAGCTCAGTTCGGTGCTTGTGCAAGGTCTCGAACGCATTATACGAGCGAATGGCACGTTGACCTATACAAAAGGTGGCAAAGACATACGCTTCCCAGGTATAAAAGTTCTGCCTACCTTTTTAGCACAGCTTCAATCTGTAGAGCAGGAGCGGCAAGCAAAGATAGCGGCAACACTCGTAAGTCAGAAAGCGGTAGATGATGCTGTACTCGATGCCTACGGCATTACAACATCATCTTGGCGTGACACTATTCAAAAGGGCGTACCGTGGGCAAGAAGTTAAGACATGACAGGGACAGAGCTTTGTCACTACTATATACACGAACGAGGCGTGGCAAGCCACGCAGTGGCGCACAGTATAGTAGTGACAAAGCTCTGTCCCTGTCATGCCACTTGCCTACGAGGATTGTGACGAGATCAGCCGTTTACCCATGTGAATGGCTACCTCGTGTTCCACAGGTCCTGGCGGATAGAAATGCTGGTTGATGCTCCATATCTCCAAGCCGTTTTGGAGATAGAACTGAATAGCGGGATAGTTGACGTTCTGCGTCTCTAGCACAACCGCCCAGCAGCCACGCTTACGTGCCCAATCAGCAGCGCAACTCAGGAGAAGCGAGCCAATGCCGTAGCGACGGTATTGATGACCCACGATCAGGTCTTCAATACGCACAACCGAACGCCACTCCTCGACGTGCAGGAGAATTGCGCCCGCCATCTCGCCAGCAGCAAGGGCAACATAACCACCTTCACAATTGCAGAGCTTTGCCTCAACGTCTGCCAATGTGTCTTTGTGTTCGCGATAATTTTTGTATAGCGGTGGATCGACAGGAGTTTCGATTAGTTCAAAAGCAAAAGCAAGACGCTCATTTCTCTCATCTTGCTCATCCCTCATGAGCTTATTCTGTACATGGAGCGTGTAGATACGGTCTGTCTCGAAGCTATAGTCGATAGCGTGCAGTGCAGAAGCATCGTTGCTCTGTAGAGACCGCACATCAATGTGGGGCGACTCTTCCTGCATGGTACGTATCCCTTTCCTGCATATTTTCTGTAATACACGGTCAATGTTCTTAATGACGGACTACTGTAGGGGCCTTTATTCATAACGCCCTCGTCCCCATTGACCACGTTTTGCAACATTGTTTTCCGTCCCTCAATTCCTGCCCACATGGTTTATTGGCACGAGGGCGTGATACATCAGGCCCCTATAGCACATCAAGCATCAAGAGAATTGATAACCTGTCGCCATCGCACCCAGACAGGCGGCTCCTACAACGCCAGAGAAATCGCCGAGCTTAACTCTGAGAATAGGTGTCTTTTTCGCTGGTGCAGTCAGAGCGGTGGTTCGCGCCCGATGTACAGCAGTTTCATAGAGCAGATCGATGGCCTCGATGACACCACCACCGAGGATGACCGCATCGGGATTGTAGAAGTTGAGGACAGACGCGATACCATAGCCCAGATAGTTCGCAGCCTCAGTGACCATTTCGATGACCAGTTCGTCCTTTTGCTGGATAGCGTTGGCGAGAATACCGGAACGGATGATCGTATCACCCTCTTTTAATTGCTTCAAGGCGTCATCAGAGAGCATCGAGGCGCGTCCGTGATGGATTTCAGCCATAATGGACTTTGTGATGGCGGTACGCGAGGCATAGGCTTCCAGGCAGCCACGACTGCCACAGCCGCAGATGCGTCCATCAGCAACAAGGGTCATATGCCCGACCTCACCAGCAGTTCCCGATAAACCATTGTACATCTTGCCGTTTTGGACAATACCAGAGCCGATACCAGTACCTACAAACATACAGACAAAATTGTTATAGCCTTTGCCTGCACCAAAGAGATATTCACCTTGAGCCGCTACCTCCACATCATTACCTACATACACGGGTTTCCCAAATTGATTGCCAAGAATAGTGCCAAGCTGCATATCATGAACGCCGAGATTAGGTGCATCGACAACAACACCATTTTTGCGGTCGATCTGTCCGGCGGCACCAACGCCAATGGCTAAAATTTCTGTTCCTTCAGGAAGGTGAGCATCGGTAATTGCCGCGGTCGCAAGTTCGATGGTGCGTTGCGATACAAAGTCTTGTCCACGTTCCGCACGTGTGCGTTTGCGAGCCGAGGCAACAACCTCACCAGTGGTTATGTCGATAACTGCGGCAAGGGTTTTGGTTCCTCCCAGGTCGATACCCAGGGCATAGACGTTTGATTTGGGCATGTGTTTTCCTCATTTCTTGAAAGGGAGACTCAATCCAGGGTCTACGTCGAGATCAAGGCCGTGTCGCTCGCCACGCGCGAGATGAAAAAAGGCGGCTCCCGCGATCATAGCGGCATTGTCTGTACAAAATTCAATGGGAGGATAACTGAGTTGTATAGTAAGCGGCAGTAGTTCTTGCTCGATACGTTGCCGTAAACTCACATTTGCCGCGACGCCGCCCGCAAGTACAACCTGTTTTACCTGATATTCTTGCGCGGCAAGCCGTGTCTTTACCGCCAGCACATCTACGATTGCCTCTTGAAAGCCTGCCGCAAGGAGAGGGATGCTTGTCGGACCAGCCTCGGCAATCTGTGTTCCCATGCGTGTATAGTAACTCACCTGCTTACCTTCGCTCTCCGCTTCAGTATGTGTGCTTGCGGTCGCACCTTCAGCAAGATGTAGCATGGCAGTCTTGAGGCCACTGAAGCTGAAATCGTAGGTACCACGCAACCACGCACGCGGAAGACGATACGTATTACGGGCAAGACCAGCAGGACGTTGCTGTTGCAATAGCTCATCTTCGGCCTGTTGTGCCGCTTTTTGAATTGAGGGACCACCTGGATAATCCAGACCGAGAATACGTGCAACTTTATCAAATGCCTCACCTGCAGCGTCATCACGAGTATGCCCTAGCAATTCGTATTGTCCGTGATCGCGCACAAGCACCAGTTCGCTGTGTGCCCCCGAAACAATGAGACACATGAGAGGGAAGCGCGGGTCGCCTGCTTGATAGCTCCAATTATTCTCGAACAATGGTTGTGGTGCGACACCGAGGCGTAACCAGTTAGCGTAGATATGTGCCTCAAGGTGATTGACGCCAAGAAAGGGCAGGTTACGAGCAAGAGCCAACGTCTTACCGACGGTAAGACCAACCAGCAGTGAACCAGCAAGGCCAGGGCCATACGTTGCGGCAACTGCGTCTATCTCGTTCCACGAACATCCCGATTGTTCCAGTGCAGTCTCAACCACTGGAATGATCGACGCCAGTTGTTGCCGTGAAGCAACCTCTGGCACGACACCACCATAGCGGTTGTGAATATCAATTTGTGAGGCAACGACATTGGAGAGCAACCAGCGACCATCTTTTACGATGGCGGCTCCCGTTTCGTCGCATGAGCTTTCAATACCAAGTACGAGCATAGGCGTCCTGTTATACCTTTATTTATTATTGTACTTCTAATTTCTGATAGAGAGCCGTTTTCAAATCCTGAAATTTCTGTTTATAAGCAGGAGAATTGATCTCATCGGTCCACATAATCACCGCGTCTTCCTGGTTATCACTGTAGTAACGATGGCGAACACCAGCCTCACGAAAACCGTATTTGTGATACAGGGTTTGCGCGGTATTGTTCGAGACACGCGCTTCCAGCGTAACCCATTTTGCGCCGATAGTATAGGCGATGTCAATCAAGCTTGCAAGCATAAACTCACCTAGACCCCGCCGACGAAAGCCCGGATGCATGGCAATCGTCGTGACATGTGCCTCGTCAACCATTAACCATAAGCCAGCAAAGCCAATAATAGACTCTAGTTCCGGTGAAGGTGTTATGATCGTGGGACGACTGGGCAGAAGAGAAAGTGGAAACAGGCGATTTCTACGCGGCTTCTCGACTTCCTGTGGTGGCACCGTTGCGCGTTCTTCCGCGATGTGTTTGTCGCGCAACACAATGTAGTGTGCCCAGCGATTATCCTGTAACTCCTTGCGATAAGCACTTGGAGGCCAGGTCGATGGATAGGCTAGACGTTCGATCTCGACAACGCGAGACACGTCACTCATAGTCATCTGGTCAATGGCGTACCGCACCCTCTTCCCTTTCTGTATTACGTTGGTCCGTAGGTCGCGATGACGAAGAGCCAAGTAATGGTCGTTTTTTCGTACTTGTGGTGATTGAAGGACGCCGCAAATAAAGCGGTTCGAGTAATAACGGGTCGTCTATCTTTCCTTCTTGCCAGCGTTGAAAGGCAAGCGCAGCAAGCACACTGGCATGGCGCGTTGCCTGCGCGTTATTCAAAAAGAGACCCTGTTCTGGTAGCTGGTCATAGAGTGCTTGTTGCGTTGTTACGCTTATTTCACCACAAAAAAGAATTTTTGGAGGTTGATGCTCTTCATCACCAGGAACAGCAGCCATTAGACCATGCAGAGCGTGTATCTGCTCTCGTACAAATTCGGCTAATTGTATGGGTGAAAATACACCATATGCCCCTAGGCATGTCAAAATATGACTCGTAGTATGTAGCTCAGATAGCTGCTTGCGAGAGTGATAACAGGCGGCATAGATTTCTGAACGCCCAGCTTCCATGATAGCACAAAGCACATGTGGAGATTGCAGTTGTTGTGCCGCGATCACGTCAAGTGTGCTAATTCCCAGAAGCGGTTTTTGGAGCGTGAAGGCCAACGTTTTCGCAGTAGCCAGTGCGACACGTACTCCGTTGAATGAGCCAGGCCCTGTTGCGACAGCGATGCCATCTATATGAGACAGAGTAACATCGCATTCAACCAACAAACGCTGAATACGTTCCAGCAACTCTACGCTATGGTTATTGCCAATGTACCAGGTATATTCGCCGTATACATCGTCTTCTGAACATAGGGCGATGCTGGCACGGCGGTTAGAAGTATCAAGAGCGAGTAATAGCATAACTGTTCTTCTGAAATTGTCGTAAGAGTTCGGAATAGCGTGTTCCTGTAGCGGTGAAATCAAGACCGCGTTCAGTTTCACCCTGGATGTTCATAGTGATAGCCAATCTTTCAGGTACCCATAGTTCATCAGCTTTATCAGCCCACTCGACCACACAAACGCCGTCGCTATCATAAAAGTAATCTTCAAAACCCAGGTCCACTATTTCTTCCGGTTCATCCAGACGATACAAATCGAAATGGTAGAGAGCAAGCTTGTGTGGCTTCGATGTGCTGGCATTGTTCTGCTTAGCGTGCGCGACGAAACGTGCTTGAGCAGTATACTCTTTCAAAAGCGTAAATGTAGGGCTGGTAATCGTTGCTGTAATGCCCATTCCCTGCGCTAACCCTTGCGTAAAGGTTGTTTTACCCATACCAAGTTGCCCGGCCAGGAGGATAAGTTCTCCGCCACGCACAAGTTCGCCCAGACGCATGCCTAAGCGTTGCGTCTGAGCAGAACTGTGACTAACAATATGTAGCGTAAGCACGTCTTCTTGTTGTGCGTCCCCGATAAGATTACCTTCAAACACGATATACGTTCCCTGCGTTTCGTTGTTTTTGAATGCTCTCTATTATAACACACAGCATTGCTTCTTAGCGAAGTTTCGAGCCACAGTTACGGCAATAGAGCGCGTTGGAACGAACGGGTTGCCCACAATGCGGACAAGGTTGCATCTGCGCGGCAGTATTGGGTGTTTGCGGCTGTGGACGAGTGATTGGTGCGGCTTGAGATACAGGTTGTGATGTTGGCGGCGGTGTGTAGTTCGTCGTCGGTGCAGGTGCAAATGAATCGGCGGGATACGGCTCGTTCTTTATTTCCTGCAATTGTGTCTCTCGGTTGCGTGCATCGGAATCTAGCTCTTGAATACTGGCACACAAACGCGAGAGTTGCGAATCGGTTAGCGCACCTTGCTGATACAGGTTCATCGCAACATTGCCAAGCTCATCCAATAGCTTTTGTCTCTGTTCCCATAATTTGTCTAGCTCTGTCTGCTTGCTACGAAGACGTAACTGCTTCTGTGCCTCCCAGCTCGTGCGGCTGACGGCAGAATTCATAAAGTTTTTTGCGGACTCTACAAAGTCGCTCATCGAATCTCCTCCATTATGTTATGCTTATCGCTCTCTATCGTAATATATTATCAATCTTTACATGACAGATGTTGTAAAGGTCTTATTCTATAACATCCTTGCGCCCATCAACCATCTTCCCTCACATTGAACACGTATCCTCATATGTGCTTGCATGATCCATCGCCACCAGGGTGTTATAGAATACGACCCCATAGGCGTCAAGTTAAGCAAAGGATGAGGTAGAAAAAGAGTGACAGAAACCGACTTCTGTGAGAAGATAGATACAAGTAACAATCTTCTCTCACAGGAGCCATGCCATGATCAGTATAGCACG
>JAABUX010000511.1_pt1 | contig 66393 bp, 50 predicted proteins | sample 5561851 | NCBI WGS metagenome assembly JAABUX01 (sample SAMN10711883, study PRJNA513361) | rock metagenome | isolation source: Antarctica rocks | place: Antarctica: Victoria Land, Richard Nunatak red sandstone | collected 2016-01-03
CGCGGTGCGGGGCCAGGCACTGCGGCTACTGGCGGTGACGGTGCTGACTAGCATGGACGCGGGTCAGATGCGCGGGGTGGGGGTCCGGGATGAGCCGATGGAGCAGGTGCTGCGGCTGGGGCGGATGGCTGCGGGGGCGGGGATGGACGGCATGGTGTGTTCGGCGGAGGAGGTCGGGTCACTGCGGGGCGAGGTGGGGGACGGGCCGTTGCTGGTGGTGCCGGGCATACGGCCGGCTGGGGCGGAGTTGGGGGATCAGCGGCGGGTGGCGGGGCCGGGGGAGGCTCTGGGGCGCGGGGCTTCGATGCTGGTGGTGGGGCGGCCGATCACGCAGGCTCCCGATCCGGGTGCAGCGATGGCGGCGATTCTGGACGAGATGCAGCGGGAGATAAACGGGGTGATTTAGGGTCACTACACCAAGGTCAAAAAGTCATACGTTAGTGCGCCGGGAATAGAACAGCTGTTCCTGCGCACTCTGACGTCCCATCATGCCCGTGCCCTCCGCTGCTACAACGGAATCACACCCACATTCCTCCAGCAAGAGTCTTCAAGACGCTCTACTCGGCAGGTACTTAATCAGGCAACTTGCCGCCAGTAGTTTTTCAACAGCATCGAACGTTTACGCACCAACTAACGCTCAGGCTAGGGGATGACAAGCAAAAGGACCGAGCAACGGCAAGGGCAACGGCCAATACAGGGATTCTTCGCTGCGCTCAGAATGACAGCCGTGGGGGTGTTGGGCCATGGTGGGTGGTTAGGCCATGGTGGGTGGTTAGGCGATGGTAGGCGGGTCTCAGGACCACTCTTCGCGGTGGTTTGCGAAGAGTGGTTGTTTCCAGGGGCTCTTTTGTGCAGCCTGGTGAGCTTGGACAGGCGATGGTGGGCAGCCTGGTGTGGTGGTTCAGGCGACGACGCTGCTGAGCGCTACGTCGCTGAGGCGGAGGGCCAGGGACTTGGCGGAGCCTCCGCCGCGGAGGAACTCGCTGAGCTCGATTTGGCGGACGTGGAAACCAGCGGCTTCGAGGCGGGATTGGAGGGCGGGGCCGACGTTTCCCATCAGGATGTGCCGGTCAAGGTTGATGACGTTGCAGGCGAAGCGGGTCGCTTCCTCCTGGGTGACGGCGATGCGATGGTGAGGTGGGTAGGCCGCATGGATGCGGTCTAGCGAGGACTGGTCGAAGGCCTCGGGGAAGTAGAGGAGGTAGCCGCCGGCGAGGGGGGCGAAGCAGGTGTCGAGGTGGAAGAAGCGCGGGTCGATGAGGTGGAGCGAGGTGACGGAGGCGTGCCAGGCGCTGGCGAGGTGCCGGTGGGAGTGCTGGCAGGTGCGGGAGCCGTGGGCGGCCCAGAGGTGACGGCCGGTGGGGTCGAAGAGCACATCGCCTTCGCCTTCGAAGGAGGATTCGCGGGGGGTCTCCCAGAGGAGGAAGCCGGCGTCTGCCATCCAGCGGCGGAGGTGGTGGGCCTCGGCCTCGCGCTGGGGGTGGGCGAAGTTGGAGATGGCGGCGACGCCATGCTGGACGAGGGCGGTGTGGCCGACAAAGGTCATGTCGGGGGAGCCCTCGCGGGGGTGGAGGACGCGGACGTCGGCGATCTGGTGTAGGGCGTCGTAGAGGCAGCGCCACTGAGCGAAGGCGCGATCGCGGGAGGAGCGGTGGAGGTTGCCGGCCATCCAGGGATTGATGACGTAGTCAACGTCGTACCACTGTGGCGGACACATGAGATAGGTAGGCCGGCTGAAGTGTGGGGGAGGGAGGTAGTGGCTGGGAGTTGCCGAGAGAGCCCGTGCTGCGTTTGCCATGGTGCGGGGGTCCTGCTTTCCTATAGATGAGGGTGCCCAGCGGGAGATACGACTGTCAAGCATGGCGTGTGAAGAGCTCTACAACTTCGGGTGGTGAAGTTCCGAAATGGTACTGGGCGGGAGCGGATGACAGGAAGGGAACAGGCAAGGGACAAGAGCAGAAGCGAGTTTGCTCGGGATGACAACAGGGAGGACAGGCAACAAAGGGACAGGCAAAGGCAGGGGTTAGCGGTCTGGGGTGGAGCGTGTGCCGTATAGGCGGCTGCTGGCGGCCAGTTCCTGCCTGGATTTTTCGAGTTCGCCGGAGCGGCGGTACATTTGACCGAGCTGGAAGTGGAGGGCTGCGTTCCCGGGGTCCAGATCGATGGCTTGCTGCATGTGCTGTTCTGCCTGGGGGAGTTGGCCCTGCTGATCGAGAGCGTGGGCGAGGTGCTCGTGCGTTTTGGGATCTCGCGGAGCGAGTTCGGCGGCTTGCGCCAGGAGGGGGAGGGCGTCGGCGCTGCGGCCCTGGGTGAGGAGAAGCTTTCCATAGTTGAGGAGGGGCTGCTCGCTCGGGTGCGGGTCCGAGGCTTGCCAGGCGATGGCGCGCTGGTAGGCTTCGGCGGCGTCGGAGGCGCGGTTCTGGGCCTCGTAGACGACGCCGAGGTTGTCTTCGGCTTTGACGGACTTCTGGTGGAGTGCGAGGGATTTACGCAGGGCTTTTTCGGCGGCGGTGTAGTCGTCCTGCATCATGAAGGCGCGGGCGAGGTCGTACCAGGCTTCGGCGTTGGCGGGGTCGGCTTGGACGCTGCGCCCGAGCCAGTGGAGGGCGTCGGGATAGTCGTTGAGGAGGACGTAGTCCATGCCGACGAAGCGCAGATCCTCGGAGGAGGGGGTGGAGAGCGCGGCGGCCTTGGTGAACCAACCGAGGGAGTCCCTGGGGGCGTTTGTGCGCTCGAGGAGGCGGGCGAGGAGGTAGGCGGCCTCGGCCGAGGCGGGCTTTGCGGCGAGGTAGGTCCGGAGCGCGATCTCGGCGTGGGTGAGGTTGTTGGCTTGGTAGAGGGACTTGCCCTGGGCGAGCAGGGAATCGGGGGTGGAGGGCTGGGGTGGGTCTGCGGGCTTTGCGGGTGTAGCGTGTGGGGACTCGGGAACTTGCGTCTCGGGGGCGTGCGGGATGGCCTGCGCTCGCGTGAGCTGGCAGGTTAGCAGGAGGCCGATGAGGAAAGGGAAGGGGAGACGCCGCATGGATTGACCCGCGATGGGGTGTTCTCCATCATCGCAGCGGACGTCTGCGCGAGGCAAGATGAGGCGAGTATAGTGGCGCTTCGGTTCGCGGGTCCGGTCTTCGCGCTCCAAGCGCAACGGCAACGACGCGGCGCCAGGAGAGTCGACCGGTGCCAACCTCGGGGGTGGATGCGATCGACCAGATCTCCGTATTGACAGCAAGCTATGCTGCTGAGTATGGTCGCACCTCAGGGGCTGCCATCAATGACATCAGCAAATGCGGCACGAACAGCCTCCACGGGACAGCGTATATCTTCAATCGCATATTTCTTGGATCGGGACAGCACCTTCGACGCCCGCAACCACTTCGATGGACCGACGATTCCTCCCTTCCGTCGTAATAAGGATAGAACATTTATCTTTGCTGACTACGAAGGGATCCGCCAGAGCCAGCCTGTCTCAACCGCGATCACGTGCCGGATGCCGCAACGCGGGCTCTTGCAGCACCCTGCATCCAGCCCTACCTGGCGCTCTGGCCGGTGGCATCGGCAGGATCGCCCGACCGACTCGCTCGACGCCACCTACTTCTTCGACTCCCGGCCCTCAGACTCAGGGCGATCCGTTGTGGGGACCTCCGGGCGTAACCGCTTCTACGGCCCGAAGCTGACCGAGCGACATGTCCCTCTTCAAGAACATCAAGGTACCCCTGTTGTCCGACGCATTCAACGTCCAGTTTCGTGCAGAGTTCTTCAATATCCTCAACCACACCAACTATCTCTCTTCTGGCTTCCTGAACAACGGCGGGCAGAACCACTCTGTCTACGACTCAGACGGCAGCAGCCTGCCAACCGCTCTCAACCAAACCTCAACCTCGTCCCGGCAGATCCAGCTCGGAGTGAGGCTGGTCTTCTAAGAATCCATGTACCTCGCCACGCTCGCACATCGTAAGCTGCGCACCTTTGGCGGCTCTCAGCTGCCCTCCAGGCGTGTTCTCTGTTTCTCGTGCTGCTGTCGTTGGCGGCGAAGCGGTCCCCGGAAGGACGGACGATGCATCTCGAACAGGCTCGGCTGGGTGCTCATGCGAGCCCTGTACGGCATCGGCATGGGAGGCTATTGGGGAATTGGTGCCTCGTTCGCCATGGAGAACGCTCCTCGTGAACAACGAGGTATTCTCTCCGGCATAATGCAGGGCGGATACCCTTTCGGGTACCTTCTGCCGGCTGCCGGAGGGATCGTCTTAGCGAACGCGGATGCATCCGCAGCGTCTAAATGGGAGTGGCGGTAGATGGACGGAAGCGGGGCGAATTGATGAGGTCACAGAAGGACGACAAGCTTCCGGGGCCGGGGGAGACGCCGGTCGAGACAGAGTGCCCACCGGCGAAGACGGGCACGGGAGTGCGTTCGTGGCTGCGCGATACGGCTATCTCCATTATTGTGTCGGCGTTTATTATCGTGTTTCTGTACCAGCCGGTGCGGGTGGAGGGGACGAGCATGCTGCCGATGCTCGAAGATCAGGACCGGTTGTTCATCAATAAAGTGGCTTATCGGGTGGGTGAGATCCATCGCGGGGACGTGGTGGTTTTCCTGTATCCGAACGACCACCAGAAGAGCTACATCAAGCGCGTGATTGCGCTGCCGGGGGACGATCTCCGGATCGATCACGGGCGCGTATACGTGAACGGCGGCCAGGTCCAGGAGCGGTATGTGCCATCGCGATATACGGATGATCGATCACAGCCGGAGATGGTGGTTCCAGCCCACGAGTACTTCGTGATGGGGGATCACCGGTCGATCTCGAGTGACAGCCGGGACTTTGGGCCGGTGGAGCGGTCGCTGATCTACGGCAAGGCGGCATTTGTGTACTGGCCGATCGATCAGGCGGGGGTGGTGCGGTGATTTGGTATGGAGCGGGCTTTTGGCCCTGAACTGGTCGGCGAAGCGAAATTTTCGTTTGCTCTACCAGCGGGGTTCCCGTTCGTTTTCTTGCGGGTCAGGACGACCCGGTTTGGGGTTGTCTTTGGAGTGGGGGCAGTAGCAAATACGGGATTCTTCCGCTCCGCTCAGAATAACAAGCGTTGGTGAGCGAATGACAAGCGTTGGCTCATACTGACGAATGTTGGTCGGTTCAGGCGGTTAGGGTGAATACGGTGATCTCGGGGGGGCAGTTGAGGCGGAAGGGCAGGCCTACGGTGCCGATGCCGCGGTTGACGTAGAGCTGCATGGCGCCGAAGCGGTAGAGGCCTTCGGGGTACTTTTGGCCTCCTGGAGGGAGCACGAGGGGGCCGGTGAAGGGAAGACGGATTTGGCCGCCGTGAGAGTGGCCGGAGAGCATGAGGTTGATGAGAGGGAAGCGGGGGTGGGCGACCACGGTGTCGGCGAAGTCGGGCGCGTGGACCATGAGGAGGACGGGGGCGCCGGGGTTTGCGGGGACGGCGAGGTTGAGGTCGGGGTGATCGGTGCCGGGGTCGGCTGTGCCGCCGAGCCAGAGGCGATCGCCTCCGCGGGTGAGGGGAATGGCGGTGTTGCGGAGGACGGGGATGCCCTGAGCATTGAGGGCCCTGGTGACGAGGCGAGCGCCGACGGCGACGTCGTGGTTGCCGAGGATGGCGTACTTCTCGGGGCACTGGATGGTGCGGAGGATCTCCGCGCAGCGGTGGGCGGCGTGGTTGGCGGCGATAAAGGTGAGGGCGCCGCGGGTGACGAAGTCCCCGGTGAGAAGGACGATGTCGGGAGCGAGGGCGTTGACGTGGTGGACGACGCGCTCGAGGAAGTATGGTTCGGTGTACTCGTCGAGGTGGATGTCGCTGATCTGGCAGATGCGTATGCCTTGGAAGGCGGTGGGGAGGTTGCGAAGTTTGAGAGTCGGGTGAGTGGTGTCGATCTCGTGCCGGGCGACCTCCCCGGAGTAGACGGCGAGCCCGGCGGCGAGAGCTGCGGCGCCGGTGAGGAAGGCGCGTCGTGTGGTGTGGGGAGGAGTTTCGGTGGTGCTGACGGGCATACTCCATGATACGGGGCGAGCGTCAGGGTCTGATGCCTGGGGAAGGAAACGGCACGGGGAAGGGCGAGGGCAACAGCAAGAGCAAGAGCAACAGCCAATACAGGGGTCCTTCGCTGCGCTCAGGATGACGGCGTTGGAACAGACAACGGCAACGGCAACGGCAACGGCTACGGCTACGGCTACGGCTAATACAGGGGTCCTTCGCTGCGCTCAGGATGACGGCGTTGGAACAGGCAGCCGCAACGGCAACAGCACAGCATGGCACGGCGCCACGGCATGGCACGGCAATGGAGGTTGGCTTGTGCTTGGGTAGAATCGACAACGATGAATACTGGTTTGCGAAGGAAGAGGTTGATGCGGGCGGCTCGTTTGGCGGATGTGGATGGGCTGCTGGTGACGCATCTGCCGGATATCCGATATTTGTGTGGGTTTACGGGATCTTCGGGCGCGCTGGTGGTTGCGGGCGGGCGGGCAGTGCTGTTTACGGATGGGAGGTATACGGAGCAGGCTCAGGAGGAGGCGAGTGGGACGCGGGTGGTGATTGCGAAGGGATCTGCGCTGGCGGCTGCGTGTGCGTGGATGGATGGTGCGGGTGTGGAGCGCTGCGGGTTTGACCCGGCGCATACGACAGTGACTGCACTGCTTGCGATGCGGAAGGCGGTGTCGGCGGGGCGACGGCGGAGTTTGTTTCAGCCATTGGAGGAGCTGGTGAGCGGGCTTCGCGAGGTGAAGGATGACGAGGAGATTGGGGTGATGCGGGAGGCGGCGCGGATGGGATGCGCGCTGTTTGAGGGCGTGCTGGCCGAGGTGACGCCGGCGATGACGGAGGTTGCGGTGGCGGTGGAGCTGGAGCGTCGGGCGCGGCTGGCAGGTGCCGAGCGGATGAGCTTTGAGACGATTGTCGCGGGTGCGGAGAGGAGCGCGCTGCCGCATGCGCGGGTGTCACGCGCGAGGCTTCCGCGGAGGGGATTTGTGACGCTGGACTTTGGCGTGGTGCTGGGTGGGTACTGCTCGGACATGACGCGCACGGTGCACTTCGGGCGGCCATCGGCGGAGGCGCGCGCCGTGTATGATTCCGTTCTGGAAGCACAGATGAGTGCCGTGGCACGGGTGGCTCCGGGCGTGCGGGCGGAGGAGATCGACGAGGCGGCGCGAGGTGTTCTGCGCCGGGCGAAGCTCGACGGCTACTTCACGCACTCGACGGGACACGGTGTGGGCCTTGAGATCCATGAGCAGCCTCGCATTGGGGCGAAGCAGAGGCAGGAGTTGCGGCCCGGTATGATCATCACGATAGAGCCGGGCGCGTATCTCGCGGGGCGCTTCGGCGTGCGGATTGAGGACATGGTGCTAGTGACGGCGAAGGGGTGTGAGGTGCTGACCCCGAGCACGAAGGCGTGGTTGGAATTGTAACTGGAAGAGGTTGGTTGAGGGCAGAAGATGGATCGGGAACAACTGGATGTATTGCGGGAATTGGTCGAGTTCCTGAAGGCGAACGATATCGCTGAGTTCGACGTGGAGCGCGAGGATGTGAAGCTGCGGCTGAAGTTTGCCGGGCCGTCGCGGGTGGCTGAGGAGCTTCCGCAGCAGAGTGTCGCGACGCCGGTCGCGGGCGCTCCGATGGCAACGCAGGCGAGCTTTCCGGTGCAGGCGGAGGTGGCCCATGCGCATGCGGTCGCACCTGCGGCTACAGCGCTGGCGACACCGGAGGAGGTGCTGCATCAGGTGAAGTCGCCGATTGTAGGGACATTTTATGAGTCGTCCGCGCCGGGGGCTGCGGCATTTGTAAATATAGGCGACCAGGTCGAGTCGGGGCAGGTGCTTTGCATTGTGGAGGCGATGAAGTTGATGAACGAGATTGAGGCGGATGTGGCGGGCGAGATCGTGAGCCGGATCGCGGTGCCGGGTCAGCCGGTGGAGTACGGACAGCCGTTGTTCTCGCTGCGGCCTCGGTAGGGACGAACGGAAGCAGACCTGGGTACAGGGATCGGGAAGGCCAGAGCGGATTATGTTTCAGAAAGTGTTGATTGCGAATCGCGGTGAGATCGCGCTGCGTGTGATTAGCGCGTGCAAGGAGATGGGGATTCGCACGGTGGCGGTGTACAGCGAGGCGGACCGGAACTCGCTGCATGTGCGGTTTGCGGACGAGGCGATCTGCATTGGGCCGCCGCGGAGTGCCGAGAGTTATCTGAATGTGCCGGCGGTGATTTCGGCGGCGGAGATCGCGGATGTAGATGCGATTCATCCGGGGTATGGGCTGCTGAGCGAGAATGCGAACTTCGCGGAGGTGTGCCGGGCTTCGAATATCAAGTTCATCGGGCCGCCGCCGGAGGTGACGCGGTTGATGGGGGAGAAGTCGACGGCGCGGCAGACGATGAAGAAGGCGAAGGTGCCGATTCTGCCGGGGTCGGACGGGGTGATCGAGAGCGAGGACGAGGCGCTCGAGTGGGCGAAGACGGTCGGGTACCCGGTGATTTTGAAGGCGGTCGCTGGTGGTGGCGGGCGCGGGATGCGGATCTGCCGAGGTGCAGCGGAGCTACCGGGGCTGTACCAGCAGGCTTCGACCGAGGCGGCAAATGCGTTTGGCAATGGCGAGCTGTACATGGAGAAGTTTATCGAGCGGCCGCGGCACATTGAATTTCAAGTGCTGGCGGATGAGCACGGCAATGTGATGAGCCTGGGGGAGCGGGAGTGCTCGATTCAGCGGCGGCACCAGAAGCTGATCGAAGAGGCTCCGAGCCTGCAGGTGACGCCGAAGCAGCGTGAGGAGTTGGGAAAGACGATCCAGCGGTCGCTGAAGGATATCGGGTACTGGAACGCGGGGACGATCGAGTTTTTGATGGATGAGGATGGGAAGATCTACTTCATCGAGATGAATACGCGGATACAAGTGGAGCATTGTGTAACCGAGATGGTTACAGGTGTGGATTTGGTGAAGGCGCAGCTGCGGATTGCGGCGGGCGAGAAGCTGGGGGATATTGTGCCGCGTGTGCCGGAGATTCGGGGGCATGCGATCGAGTGCCGGATCAATGCGGAGCATCCGGAGAAATTCACGCCGTCTGCGGGGAAGATTACGGCATTCAATGTGCCGGGTGGCAATGGGGTGCGGGTAGATACGGCGCAGTATGCGGAGGGTGTGGTGCCTCCGTACTACGACTCGCTGATTGCGAAGCTGATCTGCCATGGGAAGGATCGGGAGGAGGCCATGAACAAGATGCAGCGGGCGCTGAGCCAGTTTGTGGTGCAGGGGATCCAGACGACGATTCCGCTGCACCAGAAGATCTTTGCGGATCCGGAGTTCCGGTCGGGGCAGTTCGATACGAAGTTCATGGAGCGGTTTTTGGAACGGCAGAGAGGTGCCTAGCGAGGCCTGGCCGATGCTGCCACGGTTGTATGCGATTCTGGATGCGGAGGCGCTGGAGCGGCTGGGGCTGGAGTTGGAGGATACAGCGTTGCGCCTGACGGAGGCCGGGGTGCGGCTGTTGCAGTACAGGGATAAGCGGGGGGATCGGGAGGTGATCTGGGAGGCGGCACGGAGGTTGGCCGACCAGCTTGAGGGTTCCGGATGTCTGCTGATTCTGAACGACCATGCGGATCTGGTTGTGTCGAGCGGGTTCGGGGGTGTGCATGTGGGGCAGGGGGATGTCGATGCGTTCGCGGCACGATCGCTGATCGGAGCGGGGCGGGTTCTGGGTGTATCGACCCACAGTGAGGGGCAGCTTCGAGCGGCGGCTGAGAGTCCGGCGGACTACGTGGCGATCGGGCCGGTGTTTGCGACGGGGACGAAGGCGGATGCGGAGCCGGTGGTGGGGGTTGAGGGCGTGCGAAGGGCGCGGGCGCTGACGAGCAAGCCGCTGGTTGCAATTGGAGGCATCACGACTCTGAACGTGCGGGAGGTTTTGGATGCGGGGGCTGATTCGGTCGCGGTGATCGGTGCTTTGTTTGATGGGCGAAGGGACGTCCGAGTGGCGGCAAGAGAGCTTTTGAAAGCGGCTTCGGAGTCGATCTGAGTGCAGGAGTGCAGCCCTCTGGGATGGGGATCGCTGCTTGGACACAAGGGTTTGCCTTGTAGATGAGACTCCTCTCCGCTCTTTGTCTTCGTACAGTAATATGGCGGTACTAACCGAGGCTTATGCGGACTTGATGTTTGATTTCGCTCCCAGCTGAAGCTCCGCCCAGATTTCGATACGCAAACGATTGAAGAATGGAGATGTGTCTATGGCCAACCTGTTGGCAGTCAAGCCGCTGAGTCGCCTGATGGTGGAGGCGCAGAACGAAGGGGAAGGCGGCCTGAAGCGTGCACTTGGCCCGCTGAATCTGATTACCCTGGGCATAGGGGCAATTATTGGGGCGGGCATCTTTGTGCTGACGGGCCAAGCGGCTGCGAAGCACGCGGGACCGGCGGTTGTGCTCAGCTTTATCGTGGCTGGGATTACGTGCGCATTTGCGGGGCTCTGCTATGCGGAGTTTGCGTCACTGATACCCATTGCCGGGTCGGCGTACACGTATGGATACGCGACGCTGGGTGAGTTTGTGGCGTGGATCATCGGTTGGGACCTTGTGCTCGAGTACGCGTTCGGGGCGGCTACTGTGGCGTCGGGATGGAGCGGGTACTTGGTGGGGCTTTTGCAGGACTTCCATATCCATCTTCCGCCTCAACTTACGACGACTCCGGGGAATGTTCTGTATTTTTACAACGACCGTTGGCAGGAACTGGCCGCGCTGCCGCACGGAGTCAACGCGGCGTCGCTTCAGCATGCCACGGGGGTGTTCAACCTGGTTGCCTTTATAGGGATCGTTCTGGTGACAGCCGTGCTTGTGAGGGGGATCAAGGAGTCGGCCAATCTGAACTCCGCGATTGTTATTGTGAAGCTCGCGATTGTCGGGATCTTTCTCGTGATCGGCGTCTGGTACATCCTCCAGCATCGAGAGCTGGCGCATGCGAACTGGACGCCTTTTATCCCGAAGAGTGAAGGTCCGGGAGCTTTTGGAATCGGTGGGATTACTGCTGGGGCCGCGTCGATCTTTTTCGCGTACATCGGCTTCGACGCGGTGTCGACAGCGGCGCAGGAGGCGAAGAACCCGCAGCGGGACATGCCGATCGGCATTCTTGGATCGCTGGTGATCTGCACGGTTCTTTACATTCTGGTTTCGGGAGTGTTGACGGGGCTGGTGAACTACCGCGCCTTGAACGTGGCCGATCCGGTGGCGGTCGGGATCGACGCGACCGGCGTCCGTTGGGGAAGCATTCTAGTGAAAATCGGGGCGGTCTTCGGACTTGGGACGGTGATGCTGGTGATGCTGCTGGGGCAGTCGCGCGTGTTCTTTTCGATGTCGCGCGATGGTCTGCTTTGGAAGTGGGCTGGTGCGATCCATCCGAAGTTCCGGACGCCCTGGATTTCGAATATCGTGGTGGGGGCGATTGTGGCGTTTATGCCGGCTCTGCTGCCGATCGACAAGCTGAGCGAACTGGTAAACATGGGGACGCTGCTGGCGTTCGCTATCGTGTGTGCCGGCGTATGGATTCTTCGGCGGCGGAACCCGGACCTGCACCGTCCGTTCAAGACGCCGCTGGTGCCGTTGGTGCCGATTCTCGGGATCTTGAGCGCGCTGTACCTGATTTATACGCTGCCGGCGCTGACCAAGGTGGTTGTGATCGGCTGGCTTATCTTCGGGCTGATGATTTACTTCACCTACAGCGTGAAGCACAGCCTGGTGCAGATCGAGGAGCGCTCCGAGAGATAAGCGGATGAGCTGGTACTTCGGTCGAGGAGGCGTACCCGTGTGTGGCGCCTCCAATTTCTTTTTGTAGGGCTTACTGCTGCTGCTCGGGCAGAACGGGAAGGACGACGGAGTTTGCGGCGGCGGGGTCGTCGCGGAGCCTGACGTAAAGGGTTGTGTTTGCCGGGTGCCCTGCGCTGGGCGGGGTTGCGAGGCTGGGCGGATGGGGAAGGTCGATCGTGCTTCCGACGAAGCCGGCGGGGACGCTGGTGGGGTTTTTGAGGGAAGGGTCGTTTCCGACAGCGTCGACGAGGTAGAGGCTGGACCCGGTTAGGGTGCAGGGCGCGGCGGCGTCGGGGGAGCAGTGGATGTCGGTGAGGGTGGGGAGGCGGACGAGGATGGCGAGGGGGATCCAGTCGCCGGTGGTGCCGTCGGGGTCGACGGCGCGGAGGCGGAGTGGGCCGAAGGCGGAGGTGCCGAAGGTCTTGAGGGGATCGAGCGTGCCGAGCAGGGTGTGGGGGTCCTGGAGGACGAGCGTGCCCGCAGTGACGGTGAGGGAGGTGCGGAGGGAGTCGTCGGCGTTGGCGATCTCGATCTTGCCGGAGCGCGGGAAGGGTGCGGGGGAGTTGAGCGAAAAGACGAGCTGCTGATTGATGGGGAGGTCGTCGGCGCTGGCGAGGTGAATGGGGGTGTCGCTCGCGTGCGAGATGCTTTTGCTGATGAGACGGACGACAGGGCGCGCTGGGGAGACGGTGATAGGGAGGGGAAGGGTGCGACCATCCTTGAGGGTGACATTGGCGGTGAGGTGTTCGCCGGGCTGGAGTTTGGGTGGGGCGGCTCCGCTGGGGAGGGTGAGGCGGAGAGTGCTTCCGGGAGCGCTTTGGGTGAGGGCGGAGTCGGCGACCTGCGGGGTGGCGGCAGGAGCAAAGATGAGATTGGCGAGGGAGATCCGCTGGACCTGATCGAGGCTGGTGCCGGAGATAGTGACGAAGTTGTCGCTGGCGTGGAACTGAGCGGCGGAGAGGGTGGCGGGCTCGGAGAAGGTTTTGGCGGCGAGGGTGTTGGGCTGGCGCTCTCCGTACTGTTGGATGGCGAGGTGGAGGGAGCCGGGGTCGGCGGACTTGAGGGGGAGGTCGACGGAGATGAGGTTGGGCTTGTCGGCGGGCTTCCAGGAGGTCTCGACCTGCTTGCCGGGGGGGACGTCGAGGGTGATGTTCTGGATGCAGGCGCTCCCGGAGGAGGTGAGGAGGAGGTGATTTTCGCGGCCAGCGATGAGGGGATCGTCGGCGGCGATCTTCCAGTCCTTGCCGGGGGTGTTCTGCAGCTGCAGGGTGGGACCGGTGAAGGCGTCGAAGCCCCACTGGCCGGTGATGGTGCCGGTGACGGTGCCGGGGGTGGGGGGTGCTGTGACGGCTTTATTTTTTAAAGACAGAGCCTTGGACGGATGGGGCCCGCGGAGCTCTGCGTGGGCGGGTGAGGGCTTGGGGGCTGGGTTGAGGACGAGGCCGCCCTGGTAGGCGTCGGGGGTGAGGGGGATGTCCGTGGGGGCGCCACCCTGGTTGAGGTGGAGGACGAGGTCGTGCGCGAAGGCGGTGGAGAAGACCAGGGGAGCGCCCTCGACGGGGAGGACGACGTCCGGCTTGAGCAGGCAGGTGACGAACTTCGGGTCGGTGGGGCGGAGGGGAGGGGCGGTCGAGGGCTGAATGGAGGGGAGGCCGATGACGATGACAGATTTGGGATTGTGGAAGGACGGCGGGGTGTTGAGGCGGAGGTTGAGGCTCGCGTCCTGCGGGAAGGCGATGGCGGGAATGTACTGGTACTGCGCGGTGTGGAGGTTGCTGGTGAGGCGGACGAGATCGACGATGGCGCCGACGTAGGCGCTGTAGGTGCCGCCGCCGGCGAGCGAGGTGGCGCTGGCGGCGTTGATGAAGTCGGAGCTGGAGCCGCTGGTGAGGCTGGCGACGACGGTTTGGCCGTGGCCGTCGTCGAGCAGAGTCTGGTTGCCGGTCTGGGTGAGGCAGTTGTACTGCTGATCGAGCGGACGCTTGAAGCAGTCGTCGTTGGGCTTGAGGTTGAGGGTGCGGGAGAGGAGCTGGGAGTGTTCGGCGAGGGCTTTGGGATCGGAGGGTGGGACGAGCTTGATCTCGTCGAGGTACTTCTCGATGCGGGCCTGCTCGAAGCCGGCCTCGGCGAGATCCTGGGAGGCGCGGACGAAGATGCCGGGGCGGCCGCGGACGGCGGAGCGGAGGGTGCTGAAGTCGCCGCCGGTCTCGGGGGCGAGGAAGAGGATGGCCTGCTGGGCCTCATCGGGAACGGTGACGGTGACGCCTTCGGCGCGGACCTTTTTGTTCCAGGTTTCGATGCGGAAGAACCAGTCGTCGGGGGGCGGGTTGGTGGTGCCGCGGAGGAAGACGGCGACGAGGAGGTAGTGAACGGACTGGGTGGGGGGGAGATCGGGGTGGAGGCGGAGCTCATCTCCGGGCTGGAGGTTGGGGACCGAGGCTATGGGGAGGGTCTTGCCCGCGCGCGTGACGAGGACGTCGAGCTTGGGACCGGTGAGGTCGAAGCGGGCGGGTGGAGCTTGCGCAGGCAGGAGCGCGGCCGCGAAGAGGAGCAGGGTGGCAGAGGGGAGACGGAAGCGGCGGGTGCACTGTGCCATACGCTCTATTTTAGGGGAGAGCGGGCACCAGGTTAGCGTGTGCTCTTCGATCGGGGTACATCGACTGAGCCATTGCGGATGCGGCTGGAGGCGTGATCGCTGGCGATGACACCGTCGCGGATGGTGACGACGCGGTGGGCGTATTCGGCGATGTCGGGCTCGTGGGTGACGAGCACGATGGTGTTGCCGTTGGCGTGGAGGTCGTCGAAGAGGGCCATGATCTCGTCGCCGGTCTTGGAGTCGAGGTTTCCAGTGGGCTCGTCGGCGAGGATGATGGAGGGCCGGTTGACGAGGGCTCGGGCGATGGCGACGCGCTGGCGCTGGCCGCCCGAGAGCTCATTGGGCTTGTGCATCATGCGAGTGCCGAGGTTGACGCTCTCAAGCACGGCCTTGGCGCGAGCGGTGCGTTCGGCGGCGGGTGTGCCGTTGTAGATGAGCGGGAGTTCCACGTTATGGAGAGAGGTGGCGCGGGCGAGGAGGTTGAAGGTTTGGAAGACGAAGCCGATCTCCTTGTTGCGGATGCGGGCGAGTTGGTCGTCGTTGAGCTCGGAGACGTCGTGTCCGTTGAGCCAGTAGCGGCCCTGGGAGGGCGAGTCGAGGCAGCCGATGAGGTTCATGAGGGTGGATTTGCCGGAGCCGGATGGACCCATGATGGCGACGTACTCGTTATGGCGGATGCGGAGGTTGACGCCGCGGAGGGCGTGGACCTCCTGATCGCCCATGGAGTAGGTTTTCCAGAGGTTTTCAGTGACAATGACCTCGCCGTTGGCGGGTCCTGGGGTCTCGACGGGCGGTGCGATGACTTCGGTCTCGATGTGCATTTGAGATCTCCACTCCAGGTGCTTCGTGAGGTACGCAGGCGGCAAAAGGAGGTTTTCGGCGGGCTGAGAACCTCCAGACGGTTAGCTCGTTGGCGGTGTGGGCTCGGGAGTGTTGTCCACCTTGACGGCCGTTCCGCCTTTGAGGTTGCGCAGGATTTTGTACGGTCCGGTGACGATCTCTTGCCCATCTGAGACACCGCTGAGCACCTCGATCTCGGTCGCGCCGGTGACGCCGGTGGTGATGGGGGCGAAGCTGGCGATGGATTTTTTGCCCTGCTTCTTGACGAGGTAGACGCCCTGGACGAGCTGTACCTTTGACCTGTCGGCAGGTGCGGCGGAGGGGGTGGGTGCCGACGATTTCTTACCGGCGGATGCTTCGAGGGTCTTTTCCTGAGCGGGGTCACGCTGGACGAGCGCTTGGATGGGAAGGGTGAGCGCGTTGGGTCGATGGGCGGTGGTGATCTTGGCGGTTGCGGAGAGCCCTGGGCGGAGGTCGTCGGAGGCTGCGTCGAGGGTGACCACGACCTTGAAGTCCTTGGCCTCTTCAGTTCCGGTGGTGCTTTGGCTGGTGGCGACGCCGGTGGTGCGGAGGAGCGCCTGGTCGCCGACCTCGGTGACGTGCCCTTTGAAGATGCGGCCGGGAAGGGCATCGACGGTGACGTCGACGGTCTGGTTCATGCGGACGTTGACGATATCGGTCTCATCGACCTTGACCTCGGCGGTGATGACGGACATGTCTGCGAGTGTCATGAGGGTAGAGCCCTCGGCGTTCTGGATGCCGAGGACGACGGTCTCGCCCTCGCGGACGGGGACGTTGGTGACGAGACCGTTGAAGGGGGCACGGCTGATGGTTTTGTCGAGGGCGTCGAAGTTGGAGCGCTGGCTGGCGACGGCCTGGACGACGTGGGCGCGCTGCGACTCGGTCTGTGCCTGTGCCTGGGCCTGAGCGGCCTGCCGCTGGGTCAGGGTCGCGGCGGCCATGTCGAAGGCGGCCTGTTTGGCATCGAAGTCCTGCTTGGAGATGAGTTTCTCGTTGTAAAGGCTCTGCGAGCGCTGGTAGTCCAGGTGCTTCTGTTCGAGGTCGGCCTTGGCCTGAGCGATGTTGGCCTCGGCGGTCTTTTCGGCGGCAACGAAGGAGTTGACGTCTGTTTTGGAGGAGGCGATGGTCGCCTGCTGAGCGGCCACGGTGGCGGCGGGCTGTACGCTCTCGATGGTGGCGAGGACGGCGCCCCTCTGAACGTGATCGCCTTCACGAACGTTGAGATGGGTGATGCGACCGAAGGCTGTAGCGCCGATATTGACGTAGGTCTTGGGTTTGATCTGGCCGGTTCCGCTGACGACGGAGACGAGATCCTGACGGACGACCTTGCCGGTGGCCACCTTGATAATGCCGGCCTGGCCGTGAAGGACGGTTCCGGCGACGACGCCACCCAGAACGAGAACAACAAGGACGAGCAGGATGATCTTCTTTGCATTCATGATGTTGTTATCTCGCAGCGACCCCGTTTGGGCAGAGCGCAGGGTTGAAGCAGGGAGCTACCTCAGCGCAAGGTACGGGTCTGGAGCGGAAAAGGTTCCTTTCGATCTCCGGAGCTTTGAGGGTACTTGGAATCGGGCCGGGAAGAAAGAACCAAATTGGGAACAGCCGAGGCGATGAAAACGCTGACGGGAGCTGCCACCGGCTTGTCGCCAGCCTCTCCGGGCCCTACAATGAAGATTGTTTGAAACAGGAGTTGGTCCTTATGGTTGCCCGTCGTCTTCAAGCGTCGTTTGCAATTTTTTCCTTTGTTCTTGCAGCTGGTTCCGCGGGAGGAAGGCTATTTGCGCAGACGGGCTCGAGCGGAACGACACAGGATGGGGTGAGCAAGGCTCCGAGCGAGATTGAAAGGCCGGATCCGCTGAAGCGCCAGTTGACGGACAAGGAGAAGCGGCAGCGGAACAAGGAGCTCCGGCAGGAGTTGAAGGGTTCCTATAAGACCTGGGTCGACCAGGATGTTCGTTGGATCATCACCGATCAGGAGCTGCAGGCGTTCAAGAGCCTGAGCAATGACGAGGAGCGCGACCAGTTTATCGAGGCGTTCTGGCAACGTCGCAACCCGAATCCGGACTCGCCCGAGAATGAGTATCGGGAGGAGCACTACCAGCGCATCGCCTACGCGAATGAGCACTTCGCCGCGGGCAAGCCGGGATGGCGGACAGATCGTGGGCACATCTATATCGCGTACGGCAAGCCGGACAGTATCGACTCGCATCCGAGTGGCGGTAACTACGAGCGGCCGATCGAAGAGGGTGGCGGAAGTACGTCGACATTTCCGTTTGAGGTCTGGCACTACCGGTATCTGCAGGGGGTTGGCGACAACATCGACATTGAGTTTGTGGACACATGCATGTGCGGCGACTACCACATGACGATCGATCGGTCGGAGAAGGATGCTTTGAAGCACACGCCCGGGGCAGGGCAGACGCTGTATGAGCAGAGCGGGCAGGCTAAGCAGGCGGACCGCTTCTCCGGCGGTCTGGAGCAGCTGGGCACCGGACCGATGACGGCGCAGAATCAGAGCAAGCAGTTCGACCGGCTGGACCGGTTTGCGCGGCTGATGGCCCCGCCGGAGATTAAGTTCAAGGATATGGAGGCGTTTATGGCAACCTCCAAGATCCTGACTGGGCCGCCGTTTGTCTTTGACGTGCGCACGGATTACGTCAAGGTGACAAATGATACGGTGCTGGTTCCGTTGACGCTGCAGATCCGGAACAAGGACATTACATTCAATATCAAGGACGGCGTTGCGACGGGAACGGTGAATATTCTTGGCCGGGTATCGAACCTGAATCACAAGGCGATCCAGACGTTTGAGGATCCGGTGAGCATCCAGGTGCCGAGCGAGCTTCTGTCGCGCACGCAGAACAATGTTTCGGTGTACTGGAAGTCGCTTCCGATGCGCCCGGGCCTGTATAAGATCGACATCGTGGTGAAGGATGTGAACAATCCGGATCACGTTGGGGTGTGGCGGCGGAGTGTCAACGTGCCGAAGTATGATGATGACCGGCTTTCGGCGTCGTCGCTGATTTTGGCGGACCAGATGGAGCGGGTGCCATCGAAGGACATTGGCGCGGGCAACTTCGTAATTGGGAATACGAGGATTCGACCGCGTGTGCCTGCTGGGATCGCGGCCCCGGTGACGTTTCACCGGGCACAAAATTTGAATTTCTGGATGCAGGTGTACAACCTCGGCATTGACGAGAAGAGCAAGCAGAACGGCGCGACCATCGACTACCAGGTGATGGACATGGCCACGAACAAGCCAGTTCTGGAGTCGCAGGAGATGACGGCCAAGTTGAGTCCGAATGCGGACCAGGTGACGCTGGAGAAGAGCATGCCGCTGGCAAGCCTGCAGCCTGGGAAGTACCAGGTGACGATCAAGGTGAACGACGGCATCACCAAACAGCAGATTGCGCAGTCTGCGCCGTTTGTTGTTGATTAGCCGTGTTGGTGCTCAAGGCCGCACAGACGTTAGGGGTGACGGTCCACTGAAGCAAGCGACATCCAGCCAGCAGCAGAGGCCGCTTGGGTGGATTCTTTTTGGAGCTTGGCCGCTGACGCCCAGGTTGGACATGGTGCGAGGTTTCAGGAAGGAATTCGGGGCGCTGGCGTTGATGCTCTCCGTGGCAACGGTGGCCTCAGCGGCAGATCACGACGCGGCGATCTCGGGCGTGGTACGTGACGTGCGGGGTGTGCCCCAGATGGGAGCGGTGGTTCAGATCCTGTCGGCGAATGCCGTGGTCCGGGCGACGGCGTACACGGACCTGCAAGGCCGCTATACGGTCGCGAGACTTCTGCCGGGGAGCTACGGTGTGCGGGCGAGTGCGGCGCTATTTCTTCCAGCACTTCGGTCCGATCTGCGGCTTCAGCCGGGGCATCGGTCGGTGGTTAACCTGACGCTGAGCGCGCTGTTCGATGAGGCGGCTTGGCTGCCGGTGCGCGCTCGGGGGAAGGATGAGCTGAGCGACGACTGGAACTGGACGCTGCGTTCCTCGGCCGGCCGGCCCATTCTGAAGGTGGCGGAGGACGAGGATGCTGCAGGCAGGGCACGGATTGAGGGGCCGCGTCCGCGATCGGTGACGCATGTGCGGGCCCGGGTCACGTCGCCCTCGAATCGGTTCTCCGAGGGGATGGTACGGGTGGAAGTTGCAGGCGAGCGAAAGCGGGCTGATGGAGCGAGTTTAGCGGTCGTGACCTCGGCCGCTGCGGACGCAAGAGGTGGGGCCGGTGCACGCGATGTTTCGATGCGCTATGAGCGACCGCTGGGTATCGGGGGGGCTGTCGGCGGACGCGGGAGCTACGTGTTACATCCGGAGATCGCGCTGGGCTCTGGGAGCCAGGGTATCCAGGTGCTGAGCATCTCCTCTGCCGAGAGGTTTGGCGTTGGGGACTTCGGCGAGATTGAGGCGGGTAGCCGTGTGCAGGCGGTAACCGGTCCGGCTTCGCTGACGGTGATGCGACCGTTTGTGCGGGTCGGTGTGCACCCAGCGACGGGCTGGCTGCTTTTGTATCATCTTGCGACCGCGCCTGATACGCAGGACTATGAGGATGCAACGGCGAGCGATGGGGACGTGCCGGTGCTGGGGTATGTGGCGAGGCGGGCTCGTGTGGCGGGCGGCCTCCACCAGGAGATCTCGCTGGCTCATAAGAGCAGGGGGACGGTGCTGGCGGTGGCGTGCTATACCGACGCGCTGGATGAGGTGGAGCTCTCGGGTCGCCTGATGGGGCAGGAACAGGGGGCGGGGGCGAACTCGGGCGTTGGTGCGGTCGGGGATGGGCTGCGGGGCGCGATGGTGGATCGGAGCAATGGTACGTTTGAGACTCTTGGGCAGGGGTATGGCGCATCCGGTGTCAACGTGGTGCTGACGCAGGTGCTTCATGACGGAGCCTGGGTGGCGTTTCAGTACAGCAGCGGGGCGGCATTGGGGAGGTCTGAGCGTACGACGGCGGCCGGCGGTGCGGATGCGCTGCCGCAGCTTGAGGCGCAGCGCGGGCAGGCAGCGACGATCTCGGTTCGGGCGAGTGTTCCACGTGCGGGAACGAAGGCGCGGGTTTCGTACCGGTGGCAGCCTGGCGTCCTGGTGACGGCCATCGACCCATACGATGTTTCGGCGGGGGGCGAGTATCTATCGTTTCATGTGCGTCAGCCGCTGAGGCTCCTTGGCGTTCTGCCTGAGGGGCTGGAGTTGACGGTCGATGGCGGCAACCTGCTGCATCAAGGATACCGACGGTTTGAGAGTGGGGGCGGGGTGCCCTTGTATCTTGCTTCATCGCCAACAACCTTTCAGGCGGGGCTGGCGTTCAGCTTCTAGGGACGATGCTCCACAATATAAGCCCCTCGCTCGCAACATGAACGGAGAGCAGGGCCAACCCTGGCATTTTCTCGATCTTCGAGAGCGTTGGGTGGTGACTCGCGTCGCGGAAGGTAAAGAGCCCTGCCTGCAGGAGTGCGGGACTGCGAACAGCAGATTCCTCCGTTTCGCTGCTGAATAATAAAGAAGAGCGGTCACCACACCAAACCTCAAAAATGGTACGCTAAGTTCCTTTGCGTTTAGTCCGGCCAGTTCTGGAACTTGAACTTGAGGAAAACAGGATTTTTCGGCAGCCTTGAGCCACAAACCAAGTGAACCTCGGTCGGTGTATGCTTGGCCCGAATTGTTATCATGATGATGCAATCAGTTTCCATCGCGAGCCTGATCTTTTTCGCCCTTGCTGCATTTCCTCAGACAGCGGCCGCCCCTGCGTTTGAAGTCGCTTCCATCAAGCCGAGCACCATGGAGTACGGGAGTTACTTCCGATTCCTTCCCGGAGGACGGCTCTCCGCAATGAGCTGGGTGAAGCAAGTGATTCAGGTGGCGTACAGTGTCGAGGACTACCAAGTCACGGGCGGACCAGGCTGGCTCACCACGGACCGGTACAACATCGAAGCGAAGGCAGAGGACGCCGATGCGGACAAGAGCGATATGGCCACGATGCTGCAATCCTTGCTGGCGGACCGCTTTAAGCTCCAACTTCGCCGGGAGATGAGAGACTTCCAGGTTTACAACCTGGAAGTGGACAAGAATGGTCCGAAGCTGAGGCCGTTGGCGAAGGGCGAGGCGTCTCGTTGTGGACGGGACAACTCGTTCGCGTGCGGGATGACGACACCGGCGCAGTTGGCGAGCGCGATTGGCTACTTTGCCGGGCGTCCTGTGCTGGACAAGACGGGGCTGGACGGCAGGTATGACGTGCTGCTGGACTTCAACACGTATTCGGTGCGGGGCGAGACGGCTCCGCCGGACTACGATAAGCCGTCGTTGGAGAAGGCGCTCGAAGAACAGCTTGGGCTTCGGCTAGTACCGGAGAAGGAAGTATTTCCGGTGTATGTGGTGGAGAGCATACGGCGGCCGTCGGAGAATTGATGGCCTTGCTGCAGCCGAGGGCGCTGCCCAAAGCGGTGTCTGCGTCTCACGATCGGTAAGCCCCGCGATATACCAAGCCGGTTGATGCCGCACCGTTTTCCACTGAGAATGGGCGGACTCCTTCAGGATGACCGTCCGACAGCAAGCCATTCTAAGGAACAGAGACTTGACGTGCATGAAAAACGGGTCATGAGCAACTTCGATCTGCTCAAACGGACCCTCGTGCGCAAACGAACGTTTATGCACGCCGACGCTGCATGTGCTAACCCCCAGCATTCTGTGTTGTAAAAGCCTGTTTGCGGGCCCTTTCCGCTGGCAACAGGTTTCCGCAACAAACCTAACCGTACCCATTTTAATGTTTGGTGTAGTGACTCAAAGAGCTGAATGACAAAAAAAGCGCGGAATGATAACGAGGAGAGTCGGAATGACAACCAAGAGGAGCGTTGCGCTGGGAAGTCCGGCGACCTGCCTTAGCGCTGTTGGAAGCGCTTGAGGACGGCTTCGAGCGAGACGGCGCCTTCGAGGGCACCGCGCATGGCTCGGTTGGTGATGGGCAGAAGCGGCCAGCGTTTGAAGTGGGGGAGGGCACTGGCGAGGGGGAGATCGGGGAAGAGGATGGGGGTTCGTTCGGGGCCGAGCTGTTCGCAGAGGAGTTCACCGGCGGGTGCTTTGCTGAGGAGCTCCTGGAGATCTTCGCTGCGGGTGGAGAACCAGAGGCCGTCCGGGCAGTGGATGAGGAAGGCGGGGATGTTGCGAAGGTTTTCGTATTGGGTGAGGAGATGGAGAACCTGCTGCACGGTTTCGGAGCCTTGGAGCACGGGCGCGGTGACGGGCTCGGCAGCGTCTTCGATGTGCAGGTTGCTCTCTTCGCGCAGCTCTTCCATGGAGGGGAGGTCGAGGCCGTCCTGGTGAGTGAGGACCTCGAAGATGGGCAGGGGCTGCAGGCTCCTTGAGAGCAGGTACGCGATGGTGTTGGCGAGGATGACGGGGAGAATGATGGAGTAGTTGCCGCTGACCTCGAGGACCATGAAGACGGAGGTGAGGGGAGCGCGGAGGAAGGCGGCGAAGAGGACGCCCATGCCGACCAGGGCGTAGGAGCCGATGGAGCCGGTGAGGTGCGGCACGAGCATCTTCTCGACGGTGCCGACGGCGGCGCCCAGCATGGCTCCGATGAAGAGGGTAGGGGCGAACATGCCGCCGGGGGTGCCGCTCGAGAAGGAGAGCGTGGTGGCGATGATCTTGAGGAGAGCGAGCGCGAGGAGGACCTTCCAGGCGAACTGGGCGTGCATGGCCTGATCGATGGCCCCATAGCCTGCGCCCATGACCTGCGGGAACCCGAGGTACCCGATGCCTCCGACGAGGAGGCCGGCCAGGGCGGGCTGGAGCATCTGCGACCAGGCGGGTTGGCTGCGAAGCCAGGGACGCAGGTTGCCCAGAGCTTTGGCGAAGAGCAGAGCGGCGACGCCGCCGACGAGGCCGAGGACGGCGTAGGCGAAGAGTTCGCGGGGGTCGCGAAGGGTGACGGCGGGGATGCGAAACATCGGTTGCGCGCCCCAGAACCAGCGCGCGACGACGACGCTGGAGACGGCGGAGAGGACGATGGAGCCGAGGACAGCGGCGCTCCACTGGCCGATGACCTCTTCGATGACGAAGAGGATGGCGGAGATGGGGGCGTTGAAGGCAGCGGCGAGGCCGGCAGCCGCGCCGATGGGTGCGAAGATGCGCAGCTTCTCGCGGGACATGCCCACGCGGCGGCTGATAAGGGAGGCGACGCCGGCGCCGATCTGGAGGGAAGGATCTTCAGGGCCGAGCGAGTGGCCGCCGCCGATGGCGAGGGCGGAGAGGAGGAACTTGCCGATGACGGTTTTGAACGAGATGTAGCCGTTGTGGATGTAGAGCGCGGCCTTGGTCTGGTTGACGCCGCTGCCGCGCACCTGCGGGAAGACGAAGCGGGTGGCGATGGCGATGACGAGGCCGACGGCGGCGGGGGCGATAAGGAGACGCGGTGCGCCGCGATGGGGCGACGAGCCGAGGAGAAGGACCTGCAACCACTCGATGGCCATGCGGAAGGAGACGACAAGGAGACCGGAGATGATGCCGATAAAGATCGATAGGAGGAGGAAGAGGCGCTCCTCGCGGGCGGGGGCGATCCTGGCGAGGTTGGCGCGGCTGGGCTCGAGAAGATCGGCGAGCAGGTTTCTGGCGCGGCTCGGGGATGTGATGTTTTCCGTCACTTATCTGTCCACCGCGCCTGGGTCGTGCGCTAGAAGGACCACGACGGCATTGTCTCCGGTGGCGGGACCGCAGGTCTTGTCCAAGTCGAGCTCGGTCTCGTAGATGAGCTGCAGGAGGTCGTCCTGGCGGGCGGGGTCGCGGAGGAGGGTTGTCCGGGTGTCGGTCCTTTTGCGAAGCGACCAGCGTCTGTCGAGATCCTGCAGCTGCGGATTGGGCTGGTTAAAGCGAGTGGTGCAGGTGTCGAGCCGAAGCCTGGCGAGGTCTTGCATTTCGAGCAGGCGGATGACACGCTGCTGAGCAGGAAGCTTGTGGCTGGGGACCAGATCGAGGAGGCGGTCGGTGCGGGCAAGGAGGCTCGAGACGGAGGCGTGGTCGAAGGTGGAGCGGGCTTCGGGGGAGTTACCTGTGCGCAGGGCCTCCTGCAGGAGCCGCTTGGCCAAGGGAAATTGGTCCATGGCGAAGGCAAGCTGGCCGGCGGCAACGAAGGTAGCGGGCTCTTTGGGAGCGGCCTCTGTGGCTTTGAGGTATGCCTCGAGAGCGTCGGCGCGGTCTCCAGCCTTCACGAAAAGATGGCCCAGCTTTAGATCGAGGACTGCGTCATTGTCGGCGTTTCCCTGGGCGACGAGGAGCTCTGCGCGGGCGGCGGTGACGTTGCGGGTCTCGATGAGGTACTGAGCGAGTTCGAGTCGGACATCGCGGCGGCGGACAGAGCCGTCACCCTCCCAGGTTCCGTAGATGGACGCGCGGTAGAAGTTGACCGCCTGCGCCTGGTCTCGGCGTCTGGCGGCGAGGCGGGCGAGCTGCAGGTTGATGAAGCCGTTGCCGGGTTCGGTATCCCACAGGCCCGAGAAGTAGTTGAAGGCCTCATCGGTGTGTCCAGAGGCCGCGAGCGCCTGGGCTAGCAGCAGCTCGTAGGAGCGCTCGCCGGGAGCGTACGAGAGGGCTGTGCGGAGGGCCTCAACCGCCAGCTCCGGTTTACCCTGCGAGAGTGACGCGGCTCCCCGGGCAGACCACCGCTTGCCCAGCTCCGTCCGGTGCGAGGCGAAGGAGCGGAAGAGGAACAGGGTTACCGTGAAGAGGGCGATGGTGAGGAGACTCAGGCTAAGAAAGGTGAAGGAGTCTCGAAGGATCAACCTTCTTCTGGTGACTGCCGCCGGAGCTTCAGCGCTTGTATTCAGATCTCCGAAAGACGTCACGCAGGAATCACTGCCTCACACTCAGTCTAAGCTCTCTCGGATGCATTCTGAGGCCCAGTCTGGGCTGGCGAGATCTCTGCGGCAGCAGATCGCAAGAATTGCGGCCACCATGAGCCGAGTGTGAGTGTGGTCGACCGGTATTGGAGAGGTCTTGTATCAGCAAGCTGCGTTGGGTGGACGAGAGGAGATGGCGGCCCGTTTTCCGGAGTTCTCGTGAAGGGGATGAGTGCCGCTCGCGCGAGGGGCCGCTTCACTGCCAGCAATAGCTCAGAACGCGGGTGCCTGCGCTGTCTTTTCCCGAGGCGGCGCTGTAGTCTGTGGGACGCCCGCCAAGGTTGCGGGAGGGCAAAGGTAGAAGCTTTCAACCCGATTCTGTCCGCCGAGGAACGCCCGTGCATACGCCGTTGCAGAAAGGGAGGCGAGCTGAGGGGCCGAGTTCCTCGCGAGAGAGGATTCCGCTCTTTGACCCGCGCTACCGCGTGCCCTTTCTGATGGTGACCGGGCTGTTTTTTCTTTGGGCGATGTCGAACAATCTGAACGATGTGCTGATCCGGCAGTTCATGAAGTCTTTCCAGATCTCACGGATTGAGGCGGGCTTAGTGCAGTCCGCCTTTTACTTTGGCTATTTCTGCGTGTCGATGCCAGCGGCCTTTGTTCTGCGCCGCTTTGGATACCGTGCCGGGCTCGTCTCCGGGCTGCTGTTGTATGCGCTTGGATGCCTGCTGTTCTGGCCGGCTGCGGAGATTGACCGCTACAGCTTTTTCCTGCTTGCACTGTTCGTGATCGCTGCCGGCCTGGCGTTTTTGGAGACCGGTGCGGCGTCCTTTATCGCTCAGATAGGCGAACCCGAGATGTCGGAGCGACGGCTTAACTTCGCCCAGTCGTTCAATCCCCCGGGGACGATTGCCGGAGCTCTGATCGGAACGGTATTTATCTTCTCCGGCATTGAACCCAGGGCCGAGCAGGTGCGGAGCATGAAGGATGCCGGGCGATACACCTCCTTTCTGCACCAGGAGACGATGCGCGTGATTACACCGTACCTCGTGCTCAGCGCGGTTGTGTTCCTGTTTGCGATCGTCCTTCTTCGTGTTCGCTTTCCACCCTCGCATCCCAGCCAAGAGCAGTTGGCGGTTCAGCGGCGTGGTGCAATCAGCAGACTCCTGCGCGTCCCGCACTTTGTGTGGGCCGTGATCGCGCAGTTCTTTTATGTGGGCGCTCAAGTCGGCACCTGGAGCTTTCTGATTCAGTACGTTGAGGACTACACGCACCAACCGGAGAAGATTGCGGGCTACTTCCTGAGTGGAACGTTGGTATTGTTTGCCTTGGGGAGGTTTGTCTCTACGTTTCTGATGCAGTACGTCCGGCCCAACGTGCTGATGGGTGTGCTGGCGCTCGCAAATGTGGCCTTGCTGGCCGTGGCGATCGGACGTCCGGGGTGGATCGGGCTCTGGGCTCTGATGTTGACCAGCTTCTGCATGTCGCTCATGTACCCGACGATCTTTGCACTGGGCCTGAAGCGTCTTGGACCCGACACGACACTGGGAGCCTCGGTGCTGGTGATGGCGATCATCGGCGGAGCGGTGATGGCGCCACTGCTCGGGTGGGTGGCCGAGCGTGCGCACAGTATGGCCGCTGCCTTTGTGGTCCCGCTCGGGTGCTACCTGGTGGTGGCGTACTTCTCATTTATCGGCTCCAGAGTTCGTGTGTCCGCGTCTGAGGTCCTGCACGCAGACGAGCTGCACCACGGGAGCATTTAGGTGTGATCGTCACCAAGTGCTACTGTCTTTGCGTCTCTTTCGACCTGTTAGAAGGAGGCCAGTTCTCTCGGGCTTTCGCTAGTACGGCCGGTTCAGATGCTCAGCATCACGCTTCTTCTAGCCTGTATTCGTCCAAGCTTATGCTCTGGCGGCCGAGAGACGGCAAGGTCCTGCTCAACGGTCCCTTCGCCAACTCGATCAACGATTTCGGCTCCTCGCTCTTCGGCGCCATCGTTATCGCCGCTATCTTCGGCACTTCCATCCCGCGCGACTTCCAGCGCGACACCTACCAGATCCTCTTCACCAAACGCATCTCCAAGTTCGCCTACCTCGGCGGACGCTGGGCCGGCTCCTTCGTCACCACCGTCTTCGCGTTCTCCGGAATGATGTTCGACAGATCCTCTACACCCTCGCCGACTACATCGGTGAAGACAAGCTCAACCTTGCCCTCCATAACTTCCTCATGTAGTACCGCTACGCCAACGCCAACAACCAGGTCGACGCCGTCGACAACACTCGCGGAGCCTCCGCGGAGAACATCCCCTATCCCGACACCCGCATGCTCGTCGACGCCATCCAGGCCCAGACCCCACCCGAGCTCCACTACCTCGTCGACGACGGCTTCAACCGCATCGTCCTCTACGACAACAAGGCCATCTCCGCCACCTCGCAGAAGCTGCCCGACGGCAAATACAAGGTCATGCTCAACGTGCAGGCCCGCAAAGTCCAGGCCGATGGCAACGGCGTCGAGTCACCCATGCCCCTCGCCGACTACATCGATATCGGCGTCTTCACCGGCAAGAAGGACGAAGAAAAGCCGCTCTATCTCAAAAAGGAAAAGCTCACTCAGGAGCACCAGACCTTCACTATCACCGTCGACCAGCAGCCCACCCGCGCCGGCATTGATCCGTACAACAAGCTCATTGATCGCATCGCCGACGACAACCTGATCGACATCATCAAGTAAGCCGCCTCATCCGCAACGCACACGACGGATACGTAAGTGCAGAACTGAGCAGCAAGGATATGCATAGGAGTCCAAACGCTTCAGCCAGCAGAGCAGCCAAGAACCAAAAAACGAAGGGCCTAGCGTTTGGCTGAACCCGTAGTTACTCAAGTTTGGCTAATGGTGGACGCGGAAGGAATCGAACCTTCAACCTGTCGATTAAGAGTCGAATGCTCTGCCAGTTGAGCTACGCGTCCAAGCGGGAAGAGTTCCAGCTGTTGTGATGGTGGTTGCGCGTGCTTTCGCTTGGAGCATTAGCCCGCCCAACTTTCTAAAGATAGCACAGGGAGGACCGTCCTTGCGGCGCTGTATGAATGGGTTCAGTTGACGAAGTCGACGGCGGCCTCCATGGGGATGATGCCGCGCTCGTGTCCCATTTTGAGGAGCTGAATGATCGCTCGCCGGCCGTCTTCTCCGTAGTCAAGGGTGCGCTCGTTGACGTACATGCCGACGAAGCGGTGGGCGGTGGGGGTGTCCAGATCGCGGGCGAACTGCATGGCGTACATGAGCGCTTCTTCGCGGTGATCGAGCGCGTGCTGGATGCTGTCGCGAAGAGCCTGCGTGGTGATGCGCTGGACCTCGGGGCCAAGCGACCGGCGGATGGCGTTGCCGCCGAGCGGCAGCGGGAGGTGCATCTCGTCGCGCCACCATTGGCCGAGGTCGAGGAGCTTGACGAGGCCCTCCTTAGCGTAGGTGAGCTGGCCTTCGTGGATGATGAGCCCGGCGTCGAACTCGCCCGAGAGCACGGCGGGGATGATCTTGTCGAAGGGGACGACGAAAGTTTCGATTTCGGGCTCGTAGAGCTTGAGCGTGAGGTAGGCGGTGGTGAGGGTGCCCGGGACGGCGACCCGCGTCTTTTTGAGCTCTGCCGGTGTCAGCCGCCGGGGGGAGACGATCATGGGGCCGTAGCCTTCGCCTACGCTGCCTCCGCAAGCCATCAGGGTGTACTTGTCCTGGAGGTAGGGGTACGCGTGGAAGGAGATAGCGGTGACGTCGTAGAAGGCCTCGTCGATGGCCTTATGGTTGAGCGTCTCGATGTCGGTGAGTACGTGGGTGAACTTGTATCCAGGCACGCGCACCTTGTTGGTGGCGAGGCCATAGAACATGAATGCGTCGTCAGAGTCGGGGCTGTGAGCGATGCTGATCTCTTGGGTTGCGGTACTGCTTGACGACATGGATCTCTCTTCCTGTTTCGTTTTTGGCGAATGACCAGAGCTCGGCTTCGAGAGATCTGCTTCAGGCGCGACGGGCGGTGTGGAACGCGGTATAGGCTGCGGCTGCAGCGCACAGTTTGAGGGCTTCGGCAAGGAGAAATGGTGTGATTGCGAGATGGATTGCCGCTGCGGGTGGAAGGCGCAGCACGTGGCCTAGCCAGAAGGCGCCCATGCTGAAGACGGGGAGGAGGGCGAGCGAGCCTGCGAGGAGAGCTGCCGGGAAGGCTGGCATGAGACGTCGCGAGAGGCGGACGATGGCTCCGGCGACGGCGGCAGCGAGAGGATAGGAGAAGAGATAGCCGGCTGTTGGGCCAAGGAGTTGGGCGATCCCGCCGGGACCTTGCGGTGTGAAGACCGGCAGGCCGGTCGCGCCTTCGACGAGGTAGAGGGTCATTGCCGCGAAGCCGGAGACCGGACCAAGAAGCATGCCGACAAGGATGACGGCGAACGGCTGCATGGTGGTTGGTACCGGTGTGAAGGGCATGGGCACGGAGATGTGCGCGCAGATGGCAACAAAGAGTGAGGCTGCGACGACGATGGGGATCTCTGCCGTGAGTGAGCGACGGGGATTTTCCACGTTGGCGAGGAGAGCTGGTCGGAAGAGAGAGGTCGAGCTCATGCGTGTCCTTTGCTGTGGGGCTTAGCGTCTTCTGGCGTGGGTGCCGGTCGAGGGCATTCTGGGTCCGGCCGGCTGGTAGGGATCGCTCAGGTCGCCGAGGTCCTGGTTGAGGTAGGCCCGGTCTGGCCGATGCCGATCAGCACTGACGGAGGTGGAGGGCTTGCGCCCGAGAGGGAGGACGGAGGTGCGGAAGGGCGTTCTGTCCCGGGTTTGGGAGACGAGGAAGCGCCAGTCGGGCTGTTTGCGTTGCACGAGGGTGTGGAGGTCCTGCTCGGTCCAATGCGCGGGGGAGAGCTGGGCGCGCTCGCGCGCCGGTTCTGGAGGGGAGATCTGCCAGGTTCCCTGCTTGGGGTCGGGACCGCGGAATGCTTCAATACGGACGTGACGCGCGATGGCGAGCGCGGCCACAAACAGGGCGAAGAAGCATCCGATCGAGATGAAGAAAAGGAGATCCATCACCAAACCTAAGCATACAAGGTAGATGCAAGCGTGCGAAGAAGTTCCTTGAGTTGCGGGGCGAGGTGTGGAAGATGGCAGCGGTTGGTGTGGGGCCGGTACAAACTAGGTTCGTTCTGGATGCTTCCGACTTTTTCTCTTGACGCCCTCGAGCCTACTCTTTCAACTGAATTTACGATGCGGAAGCGTGGGCATGTCGGATATGGGGCGGCTGGGGTTCGGGCGGGGAGGTCTGTCTGGAAACGGATTGGCTGGCGGAAGCTGGCGACCGTGACTGCGGCTGGGCTGGCGGTCTCGATGGGCTACCACGTGGTGTTTGGGCAGAACGGGCTTACGGCGTACCAGCATAAGCGGCAGGACTCGCGGGAGCTGGAGATGCAGAGCCGGAGCCTGAGCCGTGAGAACGAGCTGCTGAAGGGGCACATTACGCGGCTCGAGAGTGATCCCGATGCGATCGAGCACCAGGCGAGGGAGGAGCTGCACTACACGCGCCCGGGTGAGGTGATCTATACGCTGCCTGCGGCGCCGGCTGCCGAGTAGAGGGTTCGATCGCGGTGTAGAGGCCAAGCGTCGTATTGTGGCTCATGGATGTTTTGAGCCGCACACCGCCCGCTGCTGACCATCGTATAGCGTACGGGCAGGGCAGATATCAATTTGGCGATCTTTGGCTTCCGCGTGGCGGGGGGCTGCCCGGTGGCGGGGACAGGGTTCCAGTGGTGGTGTTCTTGCATGGGGGATGGTGGAAGTCGGAGTACGACCTCCAGTATGGGGGGCATCTTTGCCGTGCGCTCCGGGATGCAGGTGTGGCGGTGTGGTCGGTAGAGTACCGGCGGGTGGGGGAGACGGGTGGGGGCTGGCCGGCGACCTTTCAGGATGTGGCGGCGGGGTACGACTATCTTGAGACGCTGGCCAGAAGCTACCCGCTGGACCTTGGGCGGGTGGTGGCGGCAGGGCACTCCGCGGGCGGGCACCTGGCGTTCTGGCTGGCTGGCCGGCACCATATTGTGGCAGGTAGCCCGATTCGTGACCCGCAGCCGCGCGTTCCGCTGAGGGGCGTCGTTGGGCTTGCCGGAGCGGTCGATTTACAGCTCACCATCGACCTTTCGGGCTATCTGACCTTTGCGCACGATAAGCGGGAGGTGTCGCAGTTTATGGGCGGGTTGCCGGCCGAGGTTCCGGACCGGTACCTAGCGGGGGATCCCGGGCACCTGCTTCCGTTCAGTGTGCCGCAGCACCTCCTCCAGGGGACGTCCGACGATCAGATTCCGCCGGAGCTTCCGAAGAGGTGGGCGGAGAAGGCGCGCCGTGCCGGGGACCGGGTGGAGGTGACGATGCTGCCTGGGGCTGATCACTTCGATGTGGTGGATCCGGAGAGCAAGGCTTGGCCTGCCGTGCGTTCGGCGGTGCTGGGTCTGTTGTAGGCCCCCCCGTACTCTTTGCGCAAAATATTCGAATCATTGCGGTTAGGTTCGGACCTCGGTGTATCAAGGCAGGCGGTTGTGGCTGTACTGGTGGAACACTGGAATTCTTTCGCCTTCGGCTCAGAATGACAGGGTTGGAGGGTGTGGGTCGATGGGGGGATCTTGTTCCAGTTTAGCGTGCAGGGGTAGGTGGTTGCGCCACGTAGGATCGAGAGTAGATAGCGATCGGAAGTGGATGCCTGTGCTCTGTGGGCGACCCCCCAAGTCGAACGCTGGGAGGAATGTATGGACTTTGAGATAAAGGCGATGGAGCAGCGGGTGATCTACAACCTGCTGATCGGGTTGGTGGCTCCGCGGCCGATTGCGCTGGTGACGAGCCGCAACGAGACGGGTGGTCTGAATGCGGCGCCGTTCAGCGCGTACAACTACCTGTGCACGGACCCACCGGTGGTGGGGATTGGGGTGACGGACCGGCCGGGGGGCGGGTTTGTGCCGAAGGATACGGCGCGCAACATCCGGCGGACGGGGGAGTTTGTGGTGAATGTAGTGACGGAGGATCTGCTGAAGCAGATGAATGTGTGCGCGACGGACTTTCCGGCGGAGGTGAGCGAGATCGAGATGGCGGGCTTGCATACGACTGAGTCGAAGCTGGTGGGGGTGCCTCGGATCACAGAGGCTCATGCGGCTCTGGAGTGCGTGGAGCACGCGACGATTGAGATTGGGCGGTCGCGGATCATCCTGGGGCGGGTGGTGGCGATGTATGTGGAGGACCGGTTTGTGGATCCGAAGGGGCCTTATATCAAGGCGGAGGAGATGCATGCGATTGGGCGGATGAACGGGCTGGGGAGCTATGTGCGGACACGGGATGCGTTTCTGCAGCAGCCGCGGATCTCGTATGCGGAGTGGGAGAAGGGGCGGAGGGAGTGAGCGGAGGGATGGTGAGATAGATGCCCGTGCAGGTTGATGCTTACGAGCTATGAATTAAGGATTGTGACCTGTGGCCAGGCTTGGAGGGGGCAGCCTGCTGGTTACATTGGCCAAGACTGTTATAGGAGAGAGTACCTACCATGAGGCCGAGGTATGTAACTACGTTGGGACCACAAGCGACAATCACGTCAGAGCAGGTTGTGTATCGAGCCGCAAAGAAGGTCTACTCCGATGAGGTCCTGCATGTGTTCCGGTCCTTCAGACGTACGGGAAGCAGCAACTTGAACGGAACAGAGAGACAGGAGCAGTACGAGGTAGTGCTCGAAGATTGGCTCGTCGAAAATCTGAATCAGCGATACTTCGTCCCTGAAGACTTCAACGCTTACAAGCAGTTAACCCGCCCTACCGCGAAGGGGATCTTCGGTAGCCGTACCTCCACAGATAGGCTTCTGCCTGTTCTCCCCAGCACGACAGCTATCCGGTGTGAGATGGGGAAGCACGAAGCCCCCTCGATACCAGTCGGGAGGTAAGCTCCGTTCCCCTTCGCAGGCGCATCTTCCGCAAAGCTTCCCTCGATGCTCCAGTCGTGAGGAAGATCCAGCAGTTTCCACGATTGGGGATGGTGCGATCATTGCCGCCGGATCGGTACTCACGACCTCGGTGGCTCCTTACTCGATTTACGGAGGAGTTCCAGCTCGTCTGATTCGCTGCCGCTCTCAGCGGTATGACGGCCACCAAAATTAGGAAACGTGTAAGTGCCCCACGTGCGCTGTTTAGTGGCTTCCGCGCGGCAGTGTCCTTGCTCCTGGGCCCCTGATCTTCAGCTTCGATACGGGTGGAACCATCACCTTCAGTATACTGACACAGGGAGCTGCGGGGCTGGATTTCAACGACGCCGGATCCGGCTCCTGCAACCCCTACGACACCTACGCCGCGGGAGACTCATGCACAGTGGATGTGATCTTCTCGCCCCAGTTCGTTGGAGCGCGATACGGTGCGGTGCAGTTAACCGACTCGAATGGCGCGGTCATCGCCACCGCGTATCTGCAGGGCACAGGCACGGGGCCACAGGTAATCTTTTGCCGGGCGTCAAAAGTATCATCGCCACCGGCCAGTTTCCAGCCGGCGTAGCCGTGGATGGAAGCGCAACGTCTACATGACGGACGATTACAACTCGCGTTTGCTGAGCCGATTTCCTACCAATGGCCGTGTACTGAAGGAAGATGTCGCCGACCCGCCGATACTCATCAATCCACGAGCACCGCTGCTGCCGCAGCGACCGTCTTTCGCCCAGTTAGTACTTCCGTCAACACTGCAATCCGCTTCAGATCCCGTTCGCTAATCCTGATCCATCCCGAATGGGCGGGACCATGACGTTTCTAAGGAGCGCCTATAAGTTCACTATACAGAATATGCGTTATCAGACATTGCGTTTTGTGGGCGCAACTTCGGGTGTTGGGAGCCGTCTGTTCTGTAGCGCTTTTCGTCTGTATTGTTGAGGCAGTCTTGGCCCTAGTTATACCTCTGCTATTTCGTCGAAGGATGCGATGGGCTGCCGTCGTTGCTGTCCTGACGATCTGGACCGGAGCTATGCCTATCTGCCGGTCTGCTGCGCAGGGATTAGGAGTGCCGAACCAGGCCGGCTCCGCTGCTCCGGAGCTGGTTGCCGGCCGGGTTGTGAACGGGGTCTCCGATGCCCCGCTTCCCCGTGCTCTGGTGCAGCTTGGGAGCCGGGCCATGCTTACGGATGGGGAGGGCCGGTTTCACTTCGAGCAGTCCGGCCAGCCTGTGGGTTCGATCCGGGCGACGAAGCCGGGCTTTCTCTCCAGCCCGGAGCAGAACGATGGTTTTGGGGGCGGTTCGGTGGATGCGGCCGACGCGACCTCGGTCACGGTGACGCTCTGGCCTGAGGCGCTGCTCGCGGGCAGGGTTCTGGGACCGGACGGCGAACCTCTCCCTCACATTGCCGTCCAGGCGCGACGGAGCATCTTTGACGAGCAGGGCCATCGTATGCAGGTCTCCGGGCAGTCGCAGACGGACTCTCACGGACAGTTTCGACTTCCCGTACCGGCCGGCGACTACCTGGTGGAGAGCCAGTTCTCGCAGCGGGGCTTTGAGCGCGATCAGGCCGTGATGCCGGTCTCCTATCCGCCGCCTCTTTCGGGTGTCGGCACGCCCATGCTCCACGTTGGGCCTGGCGAAGAGCAGCAGATGGAGCTTCGGCCGCAGGTCAGCAGGACGTATGTGGTTACGCTTCCGCTTGACGGCGAGGAAGGGCCACCGCCGCGGATCACGGCACGTTCGAGCGCCGGGATCACGTTTTCGGCGAACGGCTTCCGTTCGCAGGCGCCGGGCGTGGTCCGCATCAACCTTCCGCCAGGAAGCTATACCCTTCATGCAACGCGTTTTTCCCGGGATGGGGTGCAGTTTGGGGATAGCAGCGTGACGGTGCCGGACCACGACGTGACCGGGGCTCCGCTGCATTTAACAGCGCTGCCCGCCATACCGGTGGACCTGGTGGCGGACACCTCAGCCAGTTCTTCCGCAGTTCGAACACAGGCTAACCCGCCTAATCTTATGCAATTCAACCTTGTACTTGAACCGACGGATGCAGATCCAGCTTCGCCGTTTCAGTTTGGGGTGCGACCTACCCAGCAGCGTGAAGGTGTGATGACCATGGCTGCTCCTCCCGGGAGCTATCGCCTGAGTGCAGGGTCCACTGCCGGCTGGTACATCAAGAGCGCTTTTTCCCGAGGTGCGGATTTAACGCGGGATCTGCTGGTGGTCTCTCCGTCAGCGAGCCCGTCGCCGATTACTCTGCTGATCAGCAACCAGACGGGCTCGGTCGAGGGCACGGCCAAGCTGGCCGGCACTCCCGCCGCCTGCTGGATCTACCTTGTGGCCAACGGCCCCGCCCTGTCCAGGATAGTGATCCGGCGCAGTGACGCGTCTGGCAGCTTCCGAATTACGGACCTCGCACCCGGCTCTTACCGTGCGGTTGCCTTTGCCTTCCGGCACTCGGCTGATCTCGAAGACCCTGCCATACTGGGGCACTATGCCACGCATCTGGGCAGCGTGTCCGTAGCTGCCGGGACGGCGGCGACGCTGAATCTTGAGGCAGTTACGACCAAGGAGATGCTCCGGTGATGGGATATCTCTTGCGCTTGCCGACGCGCGCGAGGCTACGCAGAGCGGCCGTCCTGCTTGCGACATGTTTCTTGGTGCTGCTGCCTTCGCGCGTTGCCTTCTGTGTGGAGGTCCCTGCCTTTCGCATTACTGGCGTTGCTGTGAGCGAAGGGGGTGGAGCACCGGTCGCGGGCTGCCACCTTACGGCGATGCGGTCCGGGCAAGCAGCTGCGGGGCGGAACTTGCCGAGGGGTGATGGGGAGAATCCGTCGGCGGAGGCGGATGCACAGGGGCGCTTCACCTTGAGCCTCCCGTCTGCGGGAAGCTGGCAGATTTACGGCTATGCCCGCGGCTTTCGCCGGCAGGGGTTTGACCGGCACGAGAACTTCTTCAGCGCCGTCGTGCTCACGAACGCTTCGCCGACGTACGATCTGAGGTTTGTTCTGGAACCGGACTCCACCGTTGCGGGTTTCGTACTGGACGAGGCGGGCGAGGGCGTCCGGAATGCGCGCGTGACGCTGCTGGCGGGGGAGCCACCCGGCCCTGATCTCGGCGACTCCGGCGGACCGGTCCGCGGCAGCACGATAACAGACGATCGTGGGCACTACGAGTTTGCTGAGCTCGCTCCGGGCGATTACGTCGTGGGAGTTCAGGCGGAGCCCTGGTATGCGGCGGTCGGGGCGGCCGGGCGACGCTTCAGTGGCGAGAACGTGGGCGATGCGCCGACCGATCCGGTGCTGGATGTGGTGTATCCACAGACTTACTTCCCGGGTGAGCCGGACAGGCGATCGGCAGAGGTGATCAGCCTCCACCATGGCGAATCGCGGCAGGCCGACTTTCACCTCGCCCCGATTCCAGCGACGCACCTCCGTATCGCGCTGCCTTCGCTAGGACCGGAGACGCCACAGCGAGGACAGATCTTTCCGCAGGTGGAGCGGGTGTCCAACGAGGGCAATCCGTTCGTGAATGCGGCGGTGCAGGTGGATGCGCATGGACAGATTGATGTCGGCGGCCTGTCACCTGGGCTGTATCGGGTAACGCTGCGCGGCCCGAGCGGACAGCAGGCGCCGTCCTTTATTCGCGTACCGGGCGGGTCGGCTCGCAGTCTCGATCTTTCCTCGGCAACACCGGTCTGCGAACTGAGCCTTCACTTTGAGGGCGGCGATGCTGCGCGATTGCAGGTGGTATTTCGGGATGTGGATACGGGAGCGACCTTTGTGAGCTTCGCGCAGGGCGGCCTTCAGCGGAGGACAAACGGCCCGGCTACCGAGAAGCCCGCAGCCGTCGGAGAGCGGAAGCTGGAGGTGCCGTCGGGCCAGTATCGCGTGACGCTGAATGGAAACAACGACATGTATCTCGCCGGGATCTCGATGAAGGGCCAGACGATCTCCGGGCGTAGCGTCTCGATTGGGAGCGGGAGCGTTGCTCTGACGTTGAGGCTTGCGCAAGGCCGTGCGACGGTGCAAGGCATTGTGGCGAGTGACGGCGCAGCACTCCGCGGGGCCATGGTGATGCTTGTGCCGGCGACCTTTGGGCAGGCTGGAAGCATACCGATCCTGCGCCGCGACCAGACGAACACGGACGGCAGCTTTCTGGTGGAGAACGTGATCCCCGGCGATTACATCCTGCTCGCCATCGAGGGCGGATGGACGGTGAACTGGCGCGATCCGTCGACGCTGGCGGGGTACCTGGTGCACGGCATACCGCTGACGCTGGGCGCGGGAGCGACCGTGCACCAGGACCTGGTGGCCCAGCGACCCTAGCGGGGACTTGAGCGCGGAGGCCGGCGGGATGCCAGAAGCGGCTCTTCGGTGCGATACTCGCGGTGCTCTCTTTTTGAGCAGGAGCGCGGAAGAGGAACGTATGCCGGAGTTGCAGTACCAGTCTGGATTTGGAAACGAATTTGCGACCGAGGCTCGAGCGGGGGCGCTTCCAGTGGGCCGGAACTCGCCGCAACGCAATGCGTTCGGGCTGTATACAGAGCAGGTGAGCGGGTCGGCGTTCACGGCGCCGCGCGGACAGAACCGGAGATCGTGGATGTATCGCATCCGGCCTTCGGTGGTGCATGAGCCTTACGTGGCGTTCGAGCGGGAGACACGGCTGCGCAGCGGGCCGTTCGACGAGGTACCCACGCCGCCGAACCAGATGCGCTGGAATCCGCCGGAGTTTCCGTCTTCGGAGACGGATTTTGTCGAGGGAATTCTGACGCTTGGAGGAAATGGCGATCCGGCGACACAGGACGGAGTCGGTGTGCACATCTACACGGCGACGCGATCGATGGTGGATCGTTTCTTTTACAACGCCGATGGCGAGATGCTGATCCTGCCGCAGGAGGGCGGGCTTCGGCTCGCGACCGAGTGTGGGTTGCTGGAAGTGAGGCCTGGAGAGCTGGTGGTGATCCCGCGCGGCATCAAGTTCCGGGCGGAGTTGATGGACGGAAGGGCTCGTGGGTATATCTGCGAGAACTATGGTCAGCCGTTTCGCTTGCCGGATCTTGGGCCGATCGGGGCAAATGGGCTGGCCAACCCGAGAGATTTCCTAACGCCGGTTGCGTCCTTTGAGGATCGGGACGGAGAGTTCGAGGTGGTGTCGAAGTTTCTGGGCCGGCTGTGGTCGGCGAAGTTCAACCATTCGCCGATCGATGTGGTGGCGTGGCATGGCAACTACGCTCCGTATAAGTACGACATGGCGCGGTTCCACTGCATTAACACGGTGAGCTTTGATCATCCTGATCCGTCCATCTTTACTGTGTTGACGGCACCTTCTAACGTGCATGGCGTGGCCAACGTCGATTTCGCGATCTTTCCTCCTCGCTGGATGGTTGCCGAAGATACGTTTCGGCCGCCGTGGTTTCACCGCAACATGATGAACGAGTTTATGGGCCTGATCTTCGGCCAGTACGATGCAAAGGCAGAGGGCTTTCTGCCTGGGGGCGCCAGCTTGCATAACTGCATGTCGGGTCATGGCCCGGATGCGGAGACATTTGAGCGGGCATCCGCCGCGGAGCTGAAGCCGCAGTACATTAAGGACACGCTCGCGTTCATGTTTGAGACGAGGATGGCGGTTCGGCCGACGCGCTTTGCGCTGGAGGAGAAGATTCTTCAACACGAGTACTTTGAGTGCTGGCAGGGACTGAAGCGGCTTTACCCGGGCAGCGAGGGCGGGAGTTGATGACCTCTGACAATCGCTGCGGAGCATGATGGAGCCTGCACTCGGGGAGCAATGGAGCTGGAGGAGTTGGGTCGAGACGGCGAACGCACCTGAGTGTGACTTCCCTCTCCAGAATCTTCCGTTGTGTGTCTTCACGCGTGAGGGCGGCGGCTTCGCGATCGGTGCCGGTATTGGTGGGTTTGTGCTTGATCTTGCGGCGCTGGCCTCCTCGTCGTATCTGGATGAGCTTCCACCCCCACTGCGGGTGGCATGTGGGCAGCCAAGCCTCAACGCCCTGATGCAGTGCGGAAGAGAGGCCAGTTCCCTGCTGCGCGTTGCGTTGATGCGAATGCTGCGGGCGGATACCGAGCCCGCAGTGTGCGGCTTTCTCGAAAGGCTGCTGACTCCGATCGAGAGCGCCCGCTTTCAGCTGCCGGTTGCGATCGGCGACTACACGGATTTCTATGCTTCGATCCACCACGCAACCAATGTAGGGTCGCTCTTTCGACCGGAGCAGCCGCTGCTTCCGAATTACAAATACGTACCGATCGGGTATCACGGGCGCGCCTCGTCGGTCGTCGTCAGCGGGCATGCGGTGGTGAGACCGCAGGGGCAGGTGAAGCCTGCTTCGGCTGGTAGTCCAAGCTTCAGGCTGACCGAGCAGCTTGACTACGAGGTCGAGATCGGCGCTTACCTTGGCAAGGGCAACGAGCTCGGAGCGCTGGTATCGATCGGGGGTGCGGAGGAGTACCTGTTCGGGCTTTCACTGGTGAACGACTGGTCAGCGCGCGATATACAGGCCTGGGAGTATCAGCCGCTGGGCCCGTTTCTGGGCAAGAGCTTCGCGACGACGGTCTCTCCGTGGGTGGTGACGATGGAGGCTCTGGAATCGTTTCGTGTGCCACTTGCTGATCGTGGTCTCGGCGATCCAGCGCCGCTGCCTTATCTCAGCTCCCCTGATCCATCGCGTTCGGCCATCGACCTGACGGTCGAGGTTCATCTTCGGACAGAGGCGTTGCGTCGTGCCGGGCTCCCTGCGGTGAAGCTGAGTTCGGGCAACCTGCGCGATCTCTACTGGAGCTTTGGGCAGATGGTGACGCATCACACCAGCAACGGTTGCAATCTGCGTGTGGGGGATCTGCTTGCCAGCGGAACGATCTCGGGCGCGGACCCGGGTACGGAGGGCTCTCTGCTGGAGCGCACGCGCCGCGGTGCTATTCCACTACTGCTGCCGAACGGTGAGGCGAGAAGCTTCCTTGAGGACGGAGACGAGGTGATTTTGCGCGGCTTCTGTGAGCGCGAGGGTCGGCCACGGATCGGTCTCGGAGAGTGCCGGGGTGTTATCACTTCGGCGTCCTCACGATCGTCGTAGGGCTTGCTTGCGTGAGTTGACAAGGGTAAGAACGGAAGTAGAAGCTTGGATCGCAGCCGCAGTGGAGTTCGGCCGCGCCGAAGTGGAATGTTGAGGAGATGCACGATGGCAACACTCGCCCAGCCCGAACAGCAGACGGCACAAGACTTTCTCCCTCTCAAGGGAACGGACCACGTCGAGTTCTACGTGGGCAATGCAAGGCAGGCCGCATACTTCTATCGCGCCGCTTTTGGGATGTCTCTGGTGGCCTATGCCGGTCCGGAGACCGGCCGCCGCGATCGGGCGTCGTATGTGCTGCAGCAGGGTAAGGTGCGGTTTGTTCTGACGACGGCTCTCCGCATGGAATCAGAGATTGCCGAGCACGTGAACCGGCATGGAGACGGTGTGCGCGCGATCGCTCTGTGGGTGGATGATGCGCGGAGTGCGTGGCTGGAGACGACGAGCCGCGGCGCACGATCCGTTCAGGAGCCAGCGGAGTCGAGCGACGAGCATGGGCGTGTTGTAACGGCCAGCATCGCCGCCTATGGCGATACGCTTCACACCTTTGTCGAGCGCACGAACTACACAGGAGCGTTTCTTCCTGGGTACCAGGCGATGCGGGAGGATCCAGTTGCTCGCCCTGTTGGTCTGCTGCATGTCGACCATATCGTTGGCAATGTGGGCTGGAATGCGATGGACGAGTGGGTGGATTTCTACGCGCGCGTGATGGGCTTCTCGCTGTACCAGCACTTCGACGACAACGATATCTCGACGGAGTACTCCGCGCTGATGTCGAAGGTGATGGCGAACGGCAACGGCTACGTGAAGTTTCCGATCAATGAGCCGGCGGAGGGTCGTCGCAAGTCTCAGATCGAGGAGTACCTGGAGTTCTATGGGGGCCCCGGCGTGCAGCATATGGCGCTCGCGACCAAGGACATCCTTACTACCGTGTCGCAGATGCAGAAGCAGGGTGTCAGCTTTCTGACGGTGCCGCACAGCTACTACAGCGAGCTACAGGAGCGAATTGGAAAGATTGATGAACCGATCGAGGAGCTGGAGCGGCTCGGTATTCTTGTGGATCGAGACGATGAAGGTTACATGCTTCAGATCTTCACGCGACCAGTGGAAGATCGCCCAACCGTCTTTTACGAGATCATCCAGCGTAAGGGCAGCCGCAGCTTCGGTAAAGGAAACTTCAAGGCGCTGTTTGAAGCCATTGAGCGCGAGCAGGCTTCGCGAGGGAATCTCTGACGCTGGGGATCGTGCCGCTTATTTACGATGGGTGTACGCTCTGAACGATGCCTTTCGCCCGAAGTCCTGCTTCGGCCTTTGAGAAATAGTCCTCGACCGGACCCTGAGTTCTGATCCAGTCGATGTAGCGGCCAATTCCCTCTTCGATGTGGACCGAGGGTTCGTAGCCGATGGTCCGAATGCGGCTGATATCCGAGATCAGCGACCGGATCTCTCCGGGGCGGAACTCGCCTCGCGCAAGTGGTTCCACGTCGATCCCGAGTTTCCCGGCGATGATTCTGGCGAGGTCGCGAACGCTGGTTGCGCGTCCGCTGCCTACATTGACTGGCAGACCGTCGAGCTTGTCAGTTGTCGCTACGAGGAGGTTGGCTTTGGCGATGTCCTCGACAAAGCAGAGGTCGCGTGTCTGGCCGCCGTCCTCGTACATCACAGGAGACTGGTGATTGAGGAGACGCGTGCAAAAGATAGCGATAACGCCGGTGTATGGGTTGAAGAGCGACTGGCGCGGACCATAGGTGCAGGAGTACCGGAGCGCTACTGTGGGCGTGCCGGTCTGCTTGCCCCAGAGCAGAACGAGCCGCTCCTGATCGACCTTGGTGAGGGCGTAGACGGTCTCACCGCCGCCGGGTGTTGCCTCCGGTGTGGGGATGGAGGTTGTCGGTTTCGCGCAGATGGGACAGTGCACGGCGAAGTCGCCAGACCGAAGCTGCTTGGCGGGACGGAGCATCGGCACGACGTGTCCGTGCTCCGAACACCGCGCTGCGCCCTCGCTGTAGACGGCCTGCGATGACGCCACGACGACCTTCCGGATAGGCAGTTGCTTGTCGCGGATGATCTCGAGCATTTGCGCCGTTCCGAAGCTGTTCACAAGAACGTACTTGGCCATCTCCGGCATGTAACCGCCGTAGGCCGCCTCGTGGAAGACGACGTCGATGTCTTCGAGCGCGGACTGCATGGTCCCGTAGTCCTGGACAAACCCCTGCCGGAACTCTGCCTGTGCGTTGACCCACTCCGGCTTGCCGTTCTTGTGCGTCTGCGGCTCCAAGTTATCCAGGATGCGGACGGTCCAACCTTCGCGGAGGAGCAGATCAACGATGTGGGAGCCGATAAGGCCAGCGCCTCCGGTGACGAGCGCGCGCTTCTGATGAGGCATGCTTTCTCCTTGTGCAAATAGATCGTAGTGAGCTCAGGTCAACGGCGAATCGCACGCTTGATGAGGGCATATTGCTGGAGGATAAAGGTGTCGGTCATGCCGGCGATGTAATCGGCCACGACGCGGGCCAAGCCCTCGGTAGAGACCTCGTCGATGTAGCCCCGTGGCAGCTCCTCGGGAGAGTCGATCCAGAAGTCGAAGAGGGCCTTAACGACCTCCTCCGCTTTTTCATGCTCGACCGTCAGCTCCGGACAGCTGTAGAGCTGCTTCGAGAGATACCGCTTCTCCTCGAGTCGCTTCTCTTCCACCTCTGAGGAGAACACGGCGATACGGCATGGATACTCACGGATATCAACAAGCGAGCGGGCACAGATCCCTTGTGCCCTCTGACGCGTTGTCTCGATGAGATCATCCGTCAGCGTATTCTGCATGAGCTGCAAGGCCTCGTTGAAGAGATATTTCTCCTCCGTCTCTGGATGTTGGCGAGCTACCGCCTCATAAGACTCGGCGAAGACGGCTACATGATCCCGTATATGCGCTATGTCGAGCAGACCCGATTCGACACCGTCGTCCAAATCTGCCGTGAGGTAGGCGATCTCATCGGCCAGATCGATGATCTGCGCCTCGATGGGCGGCCGTTGGTTCAGGTAGTAGGTCGCAAGCTCCGGGTGCTCGCCTGGGACGTAGTCGCGCGAGTGCTTGATGATGCCTTCGCGAACGCCCAGGGTAAGATTCAGGCCGCGATGGGCGGCGTATCTCTGTTCGAAGTGATCGCAGATCCGAAGCGCGTGGAGGTTGTGATCGAAGTGAAATCCATGCCGCTGCAGACATGCGTCCAGGGCACGCTCGCCTGCGTGGCCGAAGGGGGGATGTCCGATGTCGTGAACCAGCGCCAGAGCCTCCGCGAGATCTTCGTTCAGACCGAGACGGCTGGCGACATCCCGGGCTATCTGTGCGACTTCGATCGTGTGCGTGAGCCGCGATCGAAAGTGATCGGAGGCCCGGCTGGTGAAGACCTGTGTCTTACCCGCCAGACGGCGAAACGCACGGGATTGGACGATGCGCTCGCGATCCCGTTGAAAACCGGTACGTCCCGGTCTGGAAGGTGCCGGGTGAACGCGCGCTGACAACGGATCGTCCAGGCCGGCACTCACCGCAAGGGTGCTGAGATTGAGATCCATTCAGGCTTGAGTGTAGTGGAAGGAAGAGAGGCCGAATGCCCCTGGGTCGTTCTACTCTTAGTCCTTCTCTGTAATGGGCGTGGCCTTTGCAAGCTTCACGCGCGCGTTCTGCAGCTTGTGCTGGACCTTGGCGACATCCTCAGGATCAGCGTCTGCTGGCAGAGAGTGGGCGTACTCGATCATCGAACGCTCCCACTGCTCTACGGCCAGTTTGAGCTTGCCCGTCTTCTCGTAGACTTCGCCGAGGTGATCATGCACTGTCGGGTCGCTGCTGGAGCGTTCAATCGCCTGCCGCAGGTACTGCTCCGCAAGAGTGTACTGGCCCGATTTGTAGTACGCCCAGCCAAGTGAATCGAGAAACGCGTAGTTCTGCGGATCGAGATCGACCGCCTTTCGGATCATGGAGGTCGCTTCGGGGAGGCGCACGCCGCGATCCGCAAACATGTAACCGAGGTAGTTCAGCACGGTTGGGTTTTGCGGATCAGTCGCAAGCACCTTGCGGAAGCTGGTCTCGGCCTGATCGTAGAGTTTCTCACGGTCGTACAGGGTGCCACGGACGAAGTCGATATTGAGACGATCCTCAGGCTTACTCACCAGGGCTTCGGCCTTGTTCAGGTTGTCCACCGCTTCGGGAAAACGCTTGAGGCGAATGTAGATTTGCGCCAGAGCCAGGTAGGTCTCCCGATCCTCGGGCGTCTTGGTGAGCTGCGTCTTTGCGAGCGCGACCCCTTCTTCGACCTTGCCGGTATCGGCCAGCTGCCCGGCGTACATGAGCTGAACGGGGCGATCCTTCGGAAGGGCGGTGGCAGCATCTGCTGCGACCGCAGTGGCTTCCTTCTGCTGATGAGCCTCGCGCAGAGCGTCGATCTCTCCCTGATACCCGCGCAGCGCAAACTCTCCTCCAAGCTCCGTCATCTGCTTGTAATAACCAACCGCCTCGGCAGTCTTGTTGAGCTCGCGATTGATGGCTCCGAGACGGTCGAGAAAAAGGTATCGATTTGACTTCTCAGAGTCCGCATACTTGGCATCAGCGTGTGTCGATGTAGCAAGAAGCTGTTTGAGAACAGCGAGGGCGTCGCCGTATCGGCCAAGCGAGTCATAGATCAGCGCCTCGTTGTAGCTGAGCTCGGTCGAATCCTGCACCAGAGCCTTGGCCTTGTTCAGCGTGTCGAGAGCCTGCTGGTAGTGTCCCTGCCGCCGCTCGATCTCGGATATCCGAATCTGCGACTGTGCATCCTGCGGTTCCGCAGTGACGATCTGGTGAAAGACCTTTAGACCCTCTTCGAGCTGACCGTCCGCGAGCAAAGCATTCGCGAGGCCTCGCTGCGTGTCGATGGTGTTGTCCGGTTGGAGTTCGAGCGCAGCGCGATAGGCGGCGATCGCGTCCTTGGGGCGCTTCAGCTGGTCATAACTTGCGGCCAGAGCGAAGTCTGTTCGCGCAGTGCGGTCGTCCACAGGGATTGCGGACAGCGTCTCTGCGGCGCGCTTGAAGTTTCCCTGCTCACTGTAGAGGCGCGCCATGTTGAGCACGACCTCCTCGGACCCCCCGTCGATCTTCTGTGCTGCCTTGAACTGCGTCTCTGCCTTTGCGGAATCGTGATTGATCCCGTAGAGCTGACCGAGCAGAAGATGGGTCTCCACGTCGTTCGGCTTGAGTTGCGCGAGCTTCTCGTACTCGCCGATGGCAAGCTGGAGCATCTCCCCGGATTGCTGGCCCTGCATGTCCCCGAGGGACCGCAGGTACACCTTGCCGAGAAGCTCATGGGCTTCGACGTCACTAGAATTCTTGTTGACCTGCTCCTGTGCCGCCGTGACTGCCTCGCGAATGCGGCCGAGCTTGAAGTACAGATCCGCCAGGCCATTCTGAAGCAGGACCGAATTTGGGTCGGCGTTCAGGGCCAGCTTGTATTGCTCGATGGCCTGGCTAGCGTAGTCGGAACGCCCGGCGCTGGTGGCCATGTCTTCGTACAGATGGGCCAGGCCGTAGTGATAGTAAGCCGCTGCCCGATCTGGCTGCGCGTCGGGCAGCGCGGGCTTCGAGTTTGTCTGCGCACTTCCCGCCTGCACCGCAAGGGAAAGAGCCGCAAAGGTGAAAAGGCGTGAAAAATGGGTGCTGCAGGCACGCGAGAAGAGGGTCATCTGTTTCCTAGAGAAGAGGAACATGTGGCAATTGCTATGGGTTAGACGGTGGCACCTGTTGCTTAGATGCAGCCCATTCCGGACGGCTTGGGCGAGATTATAACGTGATCCCCCGCCTTTCGCTGCTGCCGCCTTTGGGTGACTGCCAAGGAACAAAGCTCAGCCATGACGGAAGTGGCGCACAGCAGTGAATGCCATGGCGAGGCCATGCCGATTCGCCGCGTCGATCACCTCTGGGTCGCGTACCGATCCTCCCGGCTGGATCACCGCAGTGGCCCCAGCGTCGGCGACGACCTCAAGTCCATCGGCGAAGGGAAAGAAGGCATCAGAGGCCGCGACGGAGCCGGCAAGTGGAAGCACGGCCTTTTGGGCACCGAAGCGTGCGGCATCGACGCGAGACATTTGTCCGGCACCGATGCCCACAGTTTGGGGAAAGCCGGAGTCAGTGCGGGCGTAGACGATGGCGTTGGATTTGACGTGTTTTGCGACGCGCCAGGCGAAGAGGAGGGTTGCCAACTCGTCTGCGGTGGGCTGCCGTTCGGTGACGAATTTGAGGTCGGATGCGCTCGCCCGGGCTTGGTCGGAGTCTTGCAGGAGGAGACCTCCGGAGATCTGCTTGATGGCCGTATCTCGTTGAGATGATGTTATTTGTATCAGGCGGAGGTTCTTCTTGGAGGCGAAGCGGGAGAGGGCTCCTGGGGTGAAGGACGGGGCGACGATGGCTTCGACGAAGAGCTTTGCGATCTCTTCTGCGGCGGCTTCGTCGATCTCGTGGGAGGAGCCTATGACGCCTCCGAAGGAGGATATGGGATCGGCGGCCAGGGCGCGTAAGTAGGCGTCTTGTATGGACTTACCGGTGGCGGCGCCACAGGGGTTGGTGTGTTTGATGATGGCGACGGCGGCGGGGTCAGAGGTATTAGGGGCCAGCTCGCGGACGAGCTCCCAGCAGGCGTCCAAGTCGACCAAGTTATTGAAAGAGAGCTCTTTACCCTGGAGCTGGAGGGCGGAGGCGATGCCCTTTCCGGAGCCGTCGGTGTAGAGGGCGGCGGCCTGATGGGGGTTCTCGCCGTAGCGAAGCGGGGTTGAAAGTGTGTATTCGAGATGGAGTTTTTGTGGAAAGCGCGTGGTGTTTTGCGGTGCGGAGGATGGTGTCTGGGAGGCGTCTCCGTCCAGAGCTTCGGGGGTGAGGTTAGGGAGGGTGGAGGCGATGGCGGAGTCGTAGGCGGCGGTGGCGGCGAAGGCGGCCTGGGCGAGGCGCCAGCGGGTCCCTCGGGAGAGGGAGCCGGAGTTGCGGTCGAGCTCTTCGGCGAGGGTGGGGTAGTCGGTGGTGCGGGTGACGACGGCGACGTCCTCGAAGTTTTTGGCGGCGGAGCGGACCATGGAGGGGCCGCCGATGTCGATGTTTTCGATGATCTCGTGGAAGGGGACGCCGGGTTTGGAGGCGGTGGCTTCGAAGGCGTAGAGGTTGACGACGACCATGTCGATGGGCTGGATGCCGTGCTCCTGGACGGCGGCGACGTGCTCGGGGTTGGAGCGGATGTGGAGCAGGCCACCGTGGACGCGGGGGTGGAGAGTTTTGACGCGGCCGTCGAGCATCTCGGGGAAGCCGGTGAGGTCGGAGATGTCGCGGACCTCGAGGCCGGCATCGCGCAGGGCGCGGGCGGTGCCGCCGGTCGAAACGAGCTCGACCCCGTGCCGTGCGAGGGTGCGGGCGAGGTCGACGAGACCGGACTTGTCGGTGACGGAGAGGAGGGCTCGGCGGATGGGCTTGAGGTCGGTTTGGGTGGCGGTCACGCCTTTAGTTTATGTGAGGAGGTGGTGGTTCTGGGGCAGCAGGGTGAGGGTGCGGGCTGAGTCTTTTTTGTGGCAGAAAGGGCGAAGGTCTGTGGGGGGGTGCTTCGTCGGGATTCTTCGTCGCTTCGCCCCTCAGAATGACGGCAAAGGCTATGGGACGGGCAGGGGCTATGCGGCAGGCGCTGCATGGGTGTTGGGTATTTGCCGTGGGCACCTTCGCTGGGGAGGTCCGGCGGCTGTGGGAGGGCGCAGGCAACAACAGCAACTATGTCGGCTGCATCACATAGCTACTGACCTGAGGTGCACGCCATGAACAGAATCACCCGCTTTGTTCTTTTCGCTCTGGGTGTGGTGGTGGTGCTGGCCGTCGTTGCGGCTGTCTCGCTTCCGCTGTTTTTGAATGCTGATAGCTTCCGTACCCGAATTGAGTCGACGCTGTCGAAGTCTCTGGGGCGAACGGTGACGATCGGCAAGTTGAACCTGTCGGTGTGGACAGGCGGGCTGGTGGCGGAGAACGCGACGGTGGCGGACGACCCGCGGTTCAGTTCGCAGCCGTTTATTCAGGCCGAGAGCGTCAAGATTCGCGTGGCGATGCTGCCGCTGATTCTGCATCGCGACGTGCAGGTGAAGGGTTTTGTGCTGGACTCGCCAAGGGTGCAGCTGCTGCGGGCGGCGAATGGGACTTGGAACTACTCGACGATTGGGGGCTCGGCGGGTAAGCAGGATGCGGAGACGAGGAGCACGTTTCCGGACCTGACGGTAGGCGAGGTGCAGGTGAACAACGGGCGGATTACGGTGGGGACGCAGCCTGGCGCCGCGACGACTGCGGTGAGCATGCCGAATCGGGTGTATGAACAGGTGGATTTGAATGTGAAGAACTTTGGGTTCACGGGTTCGTTTCCGTTTAGGGCTTCGGCGCATTTACCGAGTGATGGGACGGTAAGTGTGAGTGGGACGGCGGGGCCGATCAATCAGCAGGATGCGTCGGAGACGCCGTTCAATGGACACCTGGAGATCAAGCATCTGGATCCGCTAGCGGCGGGGTTTGTGGATGCGTCGGGGGGGATCTCGGGGCTGGTGGAGAGCGTGGTGCTGGATGCGGCGTGGAGCGGGCAGCAGATGCATGTGACCAAGCTGGTGGTGGATAGTCCGCACCTGACCGTGGTGCGGAGCAACACGCCGAAGCAGCCGAAGCCGGCGGGGGCGAACGCCGAGGGCTCGACGATGCTGGAAAATCTTTCGGTGGACTCGGCTGAGGTGAGGAACGGCGCGGTGACGCTGACGACGGCGGGGCAAACGGGGACTCCGGCGGTGTACCAGGGGATGAATGCGACGATCACGAACCTGACGCCGAAGAGTTGGTCGCCGTTTACGGTGAGCGCGCAGCTGCCGGGGGGAGGGACGCTCAATGCGAATGGGAAGGCGGGGCCGTTCTTCAACACCAAGGACAGCTACGCGAGCGCCAATGACAACTACGCGGCGACGCCGGTGGATGCGCAGGTGACGTTGAAGCACGTGGAGCTGGGGACCTCGGGCGTGCTGCCGCCGGACGCAGGAATTGGCGGGACGATGGACTTGCAGGCGCAGGTACGGTCGGATGGGCAGACGCTGAACGCGGCTGGCACGGCGCGGGTGGATGGCATTAAGCTGGCGAGGGATGGGCAGCCTTCGGCCAAGCCGGTCGAGGCGCAGTTTGCGCTGACGCAGAATGAGCGGGCGATGACGGGCGACCTGCAGCATGCGACGGTGTCGGTGGGTCGGGCGACATTTGATTTGGCTGGGACGTATCAGACGAGCGGACCGACGACGGCGATCGATCTGAAGGTGAATGGTCAGGCGGTGCCGATCGATGAGATCGAGGCGTTTCTGCCGGCGCTGGGGGTGAAGCTGCCGCAGGGCTCGCGGCTCGAGGGCGGGACGGTGACGACGGCGCTGACGGTTTCGGGGTCATCGGCGAATCCTGTGATCAGCGGTCCGGTGCGTCTGGACAATACGCAACTGGCGGGATTTGACCTGGGCGCGAAGCTGGCGATGCTATCGAAGTTCACGGGCGGCAAGATTGGGACGGCGACGGGCTCGGGGACGCACATCCGGTCGTTGAGCATGAATGTGCGCGAGGCGGGTGGGGGCATTCGGACGGACAATATTGCGCTAGCGGTGGCCGGGGTGGGGTCAGCGACGGGAGCGGGGAGTGTGAGCCCGGGTGGGGTGCTCGACTACAACATGCTGCTGAAACTGACGGAGCTGACGGGGGCTCCGAGTGGGGGGACGACGGCGGCGAACAGTGGCGGTGGCGGGCTGGCGGAAATCGTGGGCGGACTGGCGGGGTTGATTCCGGGAGGCGGGGGGGCGGGAGGCGCGCTCGAACAGGTGGGCGGCTTGCTAAAGGCAGGCATTCCGGTGGCTATTGGGGGAACGACGACGAATCCAACATTTGCTCCCAATGTGCGGGGGCTGGCGACGGGAGCCGGGGTGAGTGTGGCGGAGGGTCTGCTCTCGAAGAAGAAGGGGAAGGCGGACCCGGCGGGAAAGGTAGTGGGGGACCCGCTGAAGAACGCGCTGGGTGGGCTGTTTGGGAAGCACTGAGGGCAACGCCTGGGCGCACAGCAGATTCCTGCGCTTCGCTGCGGAATGACAACCAAATGTGCAATGACACCAAAGAACGGTGCGCTTCGGAGCTATGGAAGATCCAGGGCACTAGGGCGGCTTAGAGGATGACCGCGCCGGTGAGCTCGGAGACGCGGGCGACGTTGTGGGAGCTGCACCACTTGCGGAGGCCGGTGGCGATGTTTTCTACGGCGCGGGGGTCGGCGTAGCTGGCGGTGCCGACCTGCACGGCGGTGGCACCGGCGAGCATGAACTCGACGGCGTCGCGCTCGTGGAGGATGCCGCCCATGCCGAGGATGGGGAGGGCGACGGCCCGGTGGACCTCGTGGACCATGCGGACGGCGATGGGTTTGATAGCGGGGCCGGAGAGGCCGCCGGTGATGTTGGCGATGCGGGGGCGGCGGGTTTCGACGTCGATGGCGAGGGCGAGGAAGGTGTTGACGAGCGAGAGTGCGTCGGCTCCGGCGTCTGCGGCGACGCGGGCCATGAGGCCGATGGAGGTGACGTTGGGGGAGAGCTTGACGATGAGGGGGAGGCGGGAGGCGGCGCGGCAGCGGGAGACGAGTTCGAAGAGGAGCTCGTGGTCGGTGCCGAAGACCATGCCGCCGTGCGAGGTGTTGGGGCAGGAGGCGTTGAGTTCGAGCAGGCTGACGCCTTCGGCGTCGTTGAGGTGCTGGATGACTTCGACGGAGTCCTCGATGGTGAAGCCGAAGACGTTGGCGATGGTGACGAGGCCGCGGATCTGGCGGAGGCGGGGGAGCTTTTCGGCGATAAAGGCGCGGACGCCCATGTTCTGGAGGCCGATGGCATTGATCATGCCGGCGGCGGTCTCGACGATGCGGGGTGCGGGGTTGCCGGCCATGGGCTCGCGGGAGAGGCCCTTGGTGACAAAGGCGCCGATGCGGTCGAGCGAGAGGATGTCTTCGAACTCGACGCCGTAGCCGAAGGTTCCGCTGGCGGCGACGACGGGGTTGCGGAGCTCGACGCCGGCGACGGAGACGCGCATATCCGGACCTTTGTTGGGATGCGTGTTTGGGCCTTGGGAGCGCTTGGCGATGTTGAACTGCATCCGCTTCAGTGTAGCGGGAGGTCTGCCTGCTGCGTGTGTGCCAGAGATGTCCGCTGGCGTGGGCTATCTTCGGCGGTGGTGGACGGAGGCCTGGCGCTTTGCGGCGGTTGCGGCGGGATTCGTGGGGCCATTGGCGCCGAGTTTGGGAAGGGTGAGGGCGAGCAGGCGTGTGGGATCGAGGTAGGCGCCGTTCCAGCGGACGCCCATGTGCAAGTGCGGTCCGGTGGCGCGGCCGGTCGCTCCGGAGAGGCCGATCTTCGCTCCCTTGGTGAGTCGTTCGCCGGGCTTCACGTCGATGCGGGACAGGTGCATGTAGGTGGTGTAGAAGCTCTGGCCGTGGTCGACGATGACGCAGTTGCCCTCGTAGAAGAGCTCTTTCGCGAGCAGGACGGTGCCGGAGTTTGAGACGACGACAGTTGCGCCCTCCTTGATGGGGAAATCCGTGCCTCGGTGGGTGCTGGTGAGTTCTTCGTTGAAGACACGTTGCTTGCCAAAGGAGTTGGTGGGCTTGGCCTCGACGGGGCTGACGAAGTTGCCGGACCACTGCGGGGCCGGGATGAGGTGGGAGAAGGCCCGTCTTTTGAGAATCCCGTCGGCGGCGATCTGCCGTTTCGCTGCCGCGTCGGGCTCGACGAAGTTTTCCGGCACATCGACTGCGCCGGATTGGAAGTTGGCGGCCGCAATGTCGACCTGCTTGACCGCGTGCACGATCTTGCCGCCGCTGAAGGTTGCGGCGACGGTGAGGTTGTAGGAGCCGGGTGCGGTTTCGAGGTCGGCGCCGGCCAGGGCCAACCAGACCTTCGGGTCGGATGACTTGAAGAAGGAAAGATTTTTCCCGATCCATTTGGCGGAGACGCGAGTGGGGACGCGCTCGAACTCGATGGTGAAGAGGGTGGGAGATCCCTGCTGGAGATCGTTTGGCTGCCAGAAGAGATTCTTGATGGGCGCGGGAAGAGGCGCTGAGGCCTCGGCTTGCGGTTGATCGGGGCTCGATCGCTGTGAATGCCCCTGTTGCGGTGCGTGTGCGCGGGACGCGGCGCTAAGTGGGTGAACGGTGAGAAGGCAGAGCGCCAGGGGCAGGAGCCGAAAGGTCGCCCGATAGGCAGAGAAAAGCGTGGCGTACATGTGCGGGCCTTTGAAAGCGGAGATAGCTGTGAGATGCCGGAGATACGTGGACATGCGCTTCCTCGACAGAGATCTCCCGCGGTCATCGTGGCTCGTGGAGAGTTTCGATCGGTTGACGCGCCGAGCGGCTGCGGGCGGGCGGTCCAACCTCGGTTGCGGCGGCTGGCAGGTCGGCTAGGGTTTGCTTGGCGGGGCGTAGAGCTTCGGTGAGGACGTGGCCTATGGAGGCGGTGGGCTGGTTGATGCGGAGGAGCGAGGCGAAGGTGGCGGCGATGTCTACGGGGGCGACGCGGTCGTGGTAGGTGCCGGGGAGGAAGGGCGCGCCGAAGAAGGCGAGCGGGACGTGGCGGTCGTAGCTGTAGGGCGTGTAGTGGTTGGTGCCGGTGGCGGAGGTCTGCTCGTACATGCCTGGGGTGATGAGGACGTACCAGCCTCCGTTGGGCGAGTAGCTGTGGAGGATGAGGCGGCCGTAGTCGGTGGCGGGGAGCTCGCCGGCGGCCATTTGGATGCGGGTGTACGCGTGGCGGAGGGTGGAGCGAGTGGGCAGGCGGACGGGTGTTGACGCGTCGGGTTCGGGCGAGCGGGTGGTGTTGAAGGCGGGTAGGAGAAGTTCGGCGACGGCGTTTTCGGCGGTGGCTTCGTCGATCTTTTGGGCGGTGAAGGCGCGGGGATCGAGGGTGATGTAGGGGAGCTCGCTCTCGAGGAGGTAGTGGACGTGCTTGCCGGGGGAGAAGCGGTTGTTGAGGGTGAGCTCGAGAGCGTCGGTGACCGCTTTGAGCGAGAAGCGGCTGGCGGGCATGCGTGCCTCGGCGGCGGCTGGGAGGGTGGGGCCGATGCCGTGGTCGCCGGTGAGCGAGACCCAGACGTTGGACATGCCGCCGTCGACGTGGGTGTCGAGCCAGGAGAAGAGGCCGTTGAGATCGGTGTCGATGGCGTCGATCATGGCGCGCTGCTCGGGAGCGTCGGGGCCGACCTTGTGGCCGAGGATGTCGGTGGAGGAGATGGAGATGGTGAGGACGTCGGTGGTGGGGTGGCGGCCGAGCTGCTCGGCGGTGATGAGGGATTTGGCGAAGTCGAGGAGGTAGGAGACGGAGGCGGGTGACGCGCCGACGTCGTCGTAGAAGTGTCTGGGGCGGACCTGTGGGCCGGCTTCCCTGCTGGCCTCCTCGGTGCGGCCGGAGTTGTTGAAGGTCTGGACCCAGGGCGGGAGTGCGGTGTACCAGTATGTGGAGGAGACGAAGTGGCCGGTGGCGTGGTCGAGCCAGAAGGCGCCGTTCGAGGCGTGGCCGCTGGTGAGGATGGCGGCGCGGTCTTTGAGGGAGATGCCGAAGAGTTTGGACTGTCCGCGGGTGGCGAGGACGACCTCGTCGCCGAGGGTGCTGGCGAGCTCGTTACGGGGCGAGGTGCCGATGTCCTCGGGGGTGTGGTCGCCGACGATCTGGTAGAGCACGTCCTCGACGGAGGAGACGGGGTGGGTGGTGGAGCGGTCAAGATCCCACCATTGGTTGAGCGCGATGCCGTGGCCGTCGGTGTAGGCGCCGGTGCCGATGGTGGAGTGGCCGGGGGCGGTCATGGTGTTGGCGTAGTCGTAGTAGCAGTCGGTGAACCAGGCTCCGCGTGTGAGGAAGAGGTTGAAGCCGAGTGGAGTCTTGAAGTCGTCGCGGTAGCGCTCGACGAAGTCCCCGCGGAACTGGTCGATGACGAGTTCGACAACGAGCTTGGGGTGAGCGGTGTAGGCCTGGGCGTGAGCGGGCGGGGTGCTGAGGAGAAGGAGCGACAGGGTGAGGAAATGGATGGCAAGCTGGCGCATGTCCGTAGGGTACATGCGTCCCTGCGGAGTTACGGCTTCTTCAGAGCGGTTGAACTACTTGAGCGGGGAGATCTGGATGTCCCGGAAGAAGACTTCGGCGCCCTCGGATTGGAAGAGGATCTTGCCCTCGGTGGGAAAGGGATCGGTGCCGATGTTGGCGAGCGTGCCGTTGACGTACTGATGGATGACCTTGTCTTCGACGACGACTTCGAGGGTGTTCCACTGGCCGTGCGGCTTTTCGAGTTCGCCGGAGGAGTTGCGGAAGCCAACGGTATTTTGGGTGGGGCCCTTGCCGATGTGGCCGATGTTGAGCGCCGAGCCGGGAGGACCGGTGACGCGCTTGCCGTCCGCGCCGGTGAGGGCGGCACCGTCTGTGATCCAGAAGTCGCCGGTCTCGCCTTCCATGATCTGAAACTCGATGGAGCGGGGCCAGACCTTTTGCTCGCCCTGGATGCTGTAAAGGATGCCGCTGTCGCGGGCCTTTCCGGCGCGCTCGCCAAAGGTGCCTTCGCCCCATTTGAAGTCGGCGCGGAGATAGAAGCGGTGGAAGGTCTGTTTGGTAAGGATGTAGCCCATCTCGTGGCCGGAGACATGGATGAGGCCGTTCTCGACCTCGAAGACGTGTTCGGGGTCGGCGTTGAGGCCGCGACCGCGGATAAAGGTGTCGAACTGGGCGAGGTCGGAGCCGTTGAAGAGGACGATTGCGGGCTGGTGCGGGGGGATGGCGGAGGTGGGCGCGGTCTGGGCGAGGAGAGATGGGACGAAGGCGAGAAGGAGGGCGGCGGTCAGCTTGTGCATGGCAACAGGGTACATGCGCCGAGAGATAGCAGTGTGCCAGCCCTCCCCGAGCGACTCACATTTCGTCCGTAGGGCGTTCCGGACTGATCACTTCGGGATGGACTGGTGGTCGAAGCTGATGACTCGCGTGAGCTTCCAGGTCGCGTCTTTTTCCTGCCAGAGCTCGACGAATTTCGCTTCGCCTACTGAGCCGGGAACTTCGTGTCCCGGGTGATGGAAGCGGTGAACGCCGATCTCCACGGCTCCGTAGCCGGCGATGGGGTAGACCTCGAGGGAGCCGGGGACGAGTTCCCTGGTGACCTTGCCGCAGATGTTGTTTTTGAGGCCGGCGAGGAGCAACTGACGTCCACGGGCGAGGCCGGTTTTATCGTGGTAGAACTCGAGGTCTTCGGCGGTCATGGCGGAGACGGTAGCGAGGTCGCAGCGGTTGTAGGCGTCGAAGAGGCGCGTGTCGAGTGCCTGGACGGTTTTGAAGAGAGCGTCGGGCTCCGCGCCGGGTTGGGCGAGCGCGGGCGGCAGATGCGTTGCCAGGAGAGACATCCATAAGACTGCGAGTGTACGAGTGCCTGCTTTCAGGATCATGATGAGTGTCTCCGCCGGGCCTGCGCCCTATATGGGTGTGTACGCGGAGATGGCCGTGTGGGTTCCATCGCTGGAGGGCGCGGTGCATCCCAAATTGTGGCGCTAGAATGTGCTGATGCTTGATCTTGGGTTTGTGCGAGGGAATCTGCCCCTGGTGGAAGAGCGGTTGCGTGCGCGGGGGATGGATGCTGCGGAGGTACTGGGAAAGTTTGCGCTGGTGGATCGCGAGCGGCGGGATGCGATTACGCAGTTGGAGACGCTGAAAGCGCGGCGGAATGGGTTATCGATTGCGATCGGGAAGCTGCGAAGTTCCGGCCAGGATGCGAGTGCGGCGACGGAGCAGAACAAAGAGCTGAAGGCGGAGGCGGAGGCGCTGGAGGAGCAGGCGGCGGTGGCGGATCTGCGATTGCGCGAGTTGATGGAGTCGGTGCCGAATCTGCCACAGGCGGATGTGCCGGTGGGGCGGAGCGAGCAGGACAATCGTGAGGAGAAAGTTTGGGGAACGAAGCCGAGGTTTGACTTCCCTGCCCTGCCGCACTGGGAGATTGGGGAGCGTCTGGGGGTTCTGGATTTTGAGCGGGCGGCGAAGGTGTCGGGGTCGCGCTTTGTGGTGCAGTTTGGGCAGGGGGCTCGGCTGGAGCGGGCGCTGGCGAACTTTATGCTCGACCTGCATACGAAGGAGCACGGGTATACGGAGGTGCTGCCGCCGTACATGGTGAACTCGAAGAGTTTGTATGGAACGGGGCAGCTGCCGAAGTTTGCGGAGGATCTTTTTCATTGCGACGACAAGGGGCCGTATGTGCCGGGCGTGCTGCAGGACAGCGACCACTGGATGATTCCGACGGCGGAGGTTCCGGTGACGAATCTTTTCCGCGACGAGGTGCTGGAGGATGCGGAGCTGCCAGTTTCGTTCTGTGCGTATACGCCTTGCTTTCGGAGCGAGGCGGGGAGCTATGGGAAGGACGTGCGGGGGATGATTCGGCAGCACCAGTTTCAGAAGGTGGAGCTGGTGAAGTTTGCGCGGCCGGAGGACTCGAACGCGGAGCACGAGCGGTTGACGCGCCATGCGGAGACGGTGCTGGAGCGGCTGGGGCTGCCGTACCGGAGGATGCTGCTGTGCACGGGAGATATGGGATTTGCGAGCTCGAAGACGTATGACCTGGAGGTTTGGCTGCCAGGGCAGGGGTTATATCGGGAGATCTCGAGCTGCTCGAACTTTGAGGCGTTTCAGGCGCGGCGGGCCAATATCCGGTACAAGCCGGCTGGGGCGAAGAAGACGGAGTTTCTGCATACGATCAATGGGAGCGGGTTGGCTGTGGGGCGGACGTATGTGGCGGTGCTTGAGAACTACCAGAAGGCGGATGGGACGGTGCGGGTTCCGGAGGCGTTGGTGCCTTATATGGATGGCGAGACGGTGATTAGGAAGCACGCGGGGCGCATGGCTGGGCGGGAGAGGAGCTAGCAAATGCTAAGGGTGCTGCGGAGCTATCTGTTTTGGACGTATGAGCGCGGGAGCTTTCACTACGACGTGATGGTGACACTGATTCTGCTGTTTCTGTTTGTTTCGCCGCACCTGATCAACTACAAGGACAGGCCGCAGGAGACGGTGGCGCTCCATGCGAGCGAGGTGTTGGTGAAGGAGGCGGGGAGCCGCGATGGAAGCAACCGCTTTATATATCAGGTGCGCGCAGAGGACATGGGACGGGTGGAGACAGACGAGCAGAAGCGCGTGGCGATGCTGCGCGTGATCGAGCCGATCTCGGGCGAGGTGACGTTGGACCGGTATGAGGAGGTGAAGGATGCGGCGGGCAAGGTGATTGCTTATAACGCCTGGGTGGTGCGGTAGGGGCAAGGCTTACCCCAGAGGCTAAAGCCCGCTTCGTTGGCGCGCGGAGATGTCAAGGCTAAGGCCTTCGCCTACCTAGAAGTATCGAGGTTGATTTTTGCGTTCTAGCGACATCTAAGTACAGGTAGGGTTTGGAGGAGTATGAGATCGACGATAGTTTCGGTTTGGACTTTGGCGTTGGCGGGGTTGGTTGGCTTGGGATCGGATGCGCGGGCGCAGCAGGCAGGCAACCTCGATGCGGTGCTGCGGCAGATGGATGCGGCGAGCGCGAGGTTCCGGTCGGCGGAGGCGGACTTCAAGTGGGACCTCTACCAGCGAGTGGTGCGGGAGACGACGACGCAGACGGGAACCATCTACTTCCTAAAGAACGGGGGCTCGCTGCAGATGGGTGCGAAGGTGGCGCCGCCCGAGGCCAAGACGGTGGAGTACAAGGGTGGGAAGCTGACGCTATTCGACCCATCGCAGAACCATGTGACGGAGATGAACGCGGGCGCGAACCAGGCGACGTATGAAAGCTTTCTGACGCTGGGATTTGGCGGGAGCGGAAAGGATCTCGAGAAGGTTTGGAATATCACGGACGCTGGCTCGGAGCAGATGAATGACGGCTCGGGGAGTGTCAAGGTGGAGAAGCTGGATCTGGTGTCGAAGGATCCGAATACGCGGAACACGTTTACGCATGTGACGATCTGGGTGGACCCGGTGCGGGCGATCTCGCTGAAGCAGATGTTTTTCACGCCGAGCGAGGATGTGCGCACGGCGGTTTACACGCATGTGCGCGTAAACGAGAAAGTAGATATGGGGAAGTTTGCGATCAAGACGAACGGCAAGACGACGCACGACCAGCGATAGATTTGTTTAGCTGGCAGTTGTGTGTTGTCAGTTGTGTGTATCCAGATGTCAGCTACCAGCTTTGAGCTCTCAGCTTGGGGCTTGCGGGGTGGGCGCGTAGCGTGGCGATGCCGACGATGAGGATGGGGAAGAGCTCGAGGGTGTAGCGAGGTTCGGAGTTGTCGAGGGTAAGAAGGAGGGCGCAGCGGAGAGCGATATAGGCGAGCATGGCCCAGGCGATAGGGGTTGTCGAACTGGCGGGCCGGCGGAGCCAGCGGAGGAGGCCGAAGGATCCGAGGGCAAGATAGACGAGGTTGAGAGCACTATAAGCGATGGCGAAGGCGGTCTGGCCGGGGTGCTCGTGCCAGCGCCACCAGGCGAGCGGGATGGGCAGCATCTCGATGCGCGGGCGAAGGAGCATGTTGACGAGACGTCCGGCGGGGAGGACGACGTAGTAACGGATGGGGTTGGTGCGGATGCGTTCGGCGGCGAGGTGGTTAAAGCGGGCGTCGAGTTCGGGCGTGGGTCTGCTGGTGAGGTCGTAATCGCGGAGCAGGGCTGAGGTTTCGGCGGATTGCGCGGGTGAGTCGAAGGCGCGATTGGGGAGATCGGCGATCTGGATGGGGGCGCCGTCGTAGTTCCAGTAGATGTCCTCGGTGGAGGCGAAGTCGAGGCCCCAGGTGCGGTACCAGCGGTAGAAGCCGGTCGGTACGGGCTCGCCGGGGTCGACGGCGGAGCGCGGGGCGAGCGGCTGGAAGACGTGAAAGGTGCGCGCGTTGCGGATGGTCCAGGGCACGAGCGGGAGTATGGTGCAGAGGCTTGCGGCGAGGAGCGGAAGAGCTCGGCGGCTCAGGACCAGGGATCGACGCCAGTCAAGAACGACAAGCGCGGGAAGGACCGCCGCGGCGAGAAGACCTTCATCGGGGCGAAGGAGGATGGAGCAGGCGCAGGCGGCGGAGAGGATCCACAGCCAGCGGTTCCACGGCGTCCACCTACTGGGTGCATCTGTCCGTGATGGCCGCCAACGCGCCAGGGCGTAGAAGGCGAGGGTGATGGTGGCGCAGGTGAGGGTCTCGGTGAGGCTGGCGGCGACGTAGCTGGAGGTGAAGGGGCAGAGTGCGGCGAGCGAGAGTGTGAGCAGGGCGGCGCGGTTGCCGAAGAGGCGGCGGGCGAGATCGGCGAGAAGGAGGCAGGCAAGGAGGTCGATGACGCACTGCACATAGAGGACGGCGGTGTAGTGCTCCGCGCCGAACAGACGGAAGCAGAGCATGAGGAAGAGCGGGTATCCGGGGAGGCGGATGAGTGTGGGAGCCGGGAGTCCAGGTGGTTGGGAGAAGCCGTAGATGCCGTATTTCATCCAGCTGAGGGCGATGTCGCCGTAAAGAAGGGTGTCGCCGGAGGGGATGGCGGCGTGCGCGATGAACCAGAGGCGGAGAGCGGCGCCGAGCGCGAGTGCGAGGACGGCGCTGCCCAGGAGCCTGGCTCGATGGCGGGTCATTCCTGTGCATGATACGTCGCGTAGCAGATGGTCCGCTGCGGAACGCTGGTGTTGCTTCCGGGGGATCTGTTGTGCGTCCAGTTCCTAATTGGGAAGTGGAACGAGAGTTTGGGAGCGGCATTCGTTGACTGTGCGCGTGCAGGTGCATACGATTGCACTGAAAGAGCTTGGTGACGGGCCCTGATTTCTCGTTCATGAACAAACAGGTCTTCTACGATCCGCAGAGAAAGCGTTGGAAGCGGCTGCGCCGCATCTTCGACGTGTTGGCACTGGCGGGACTTATCATCGGTACGGTCTTTGTGATCGGTCTGCTGCGGATCCGTCCCTTGCCGGAGCTTCTGCTGCAGGCGCCGAAGAGAAACTACCGGACGCTGGCCAACCCTCCGGTGGTGAGCAAAACGGGTAAGAAGCTGCGGTCGGCGCACCGCAAGACGGACGATCGGCCTTCGGATGTTCCGCTGAACTCTGGCGAGGGTCTGCGCGCGGCGTACTACGTGGATGACGACCCGGCGAGCTACTCGTCGCTGAAGCAGCACATCAGGCAGATCGACCTGCTGTTTCCGGAGTGGCTTCATGTGGTGTCTCCCGATGGAGGTCTGACGTCGTACACCATCGACAACCGTGCCTATGCGGTGGTCGATGCGGCGGGTGTGCACCAGGTCGATCGCGAGCAGAAGGTACGGCGCGTGATCGCCGACTCACGGGAGGATACCGAGATCTTCCCGCTGGTCAATAACTATGACCCGGTCAAGGGAGTGTTTCTGCCCGGGGTCGGCGACTTTCTTCAGAGCGAGGCCGCCCGAAGAAATTTTCTCCGGCAGGTAGACCGTTTGATGGCGGCGAACCCGGACTTCCGGGGGCTCTCAGTCGACTTTGAAGAGATTCCGGATGCGGCGCAGCCGGGATTCAATGCGCTGATTGCCGCGTTGTACTCCGACTTCCAGGGGCGCAAGTTGCGGCTGTACATCAACACTCCGGTAAGCGACGACAGCTTCAGCCTGAAGTTTTTGGCGGATCACTCGGACGGTCTGCTGATGATGAACTACGACCAGCACCAGACAGGTAGCGGGCCGGGACCGATCGCGGCGCAGGACTGGTTCACGGACAATCTGCGAAATGTGCTGAAGGTCGTGCCGAAGGACAAGATCATCTGCTCGCTGGGCAACTATGGGTATGACTGGGTGACGGAGTTGCCGGCACCAGAGAAGAAGTCCAAGGGGGCGCGTGGGAAGAAGGCGCCAGCGGCCAAGGTGCTGAGCTCCGTCAACATGTCGACACAGGATGCATGGCAGGCTGCATCGGATTCGGACTCACAGGTGGAGCTGGACGGCGATTCGCTGAACGCGCACTTTGCTTATGACGACGAGGATGCCCATGTTCGGCACCAGGTCTGGTTTCTGGATGCAGTGACGGCGTTGAACCAGATGCGAGCGGCGAGGGCGCTCGGCATACAGACGTATGCGTTGTGGCGGCTGGGGCAGGAGGACAACTCGCTGTGGAAGGTGTGGGACTCACCACTGCATGCCGACCCGGCGAAGGATCTCGCGCAGGTGGAGCCCGGCTATGACGTGGACACGGAAGGTGAGGGCGACATCCTGCGGGTGACGCGGAAGCCGCAGTCCGGACATCGCACGTTGACAATGGACGATGACAAGTCGGTGCCGATGCAGTTTCGATCGATCGAGGACGAGTCGATGGACTCGTATCCGCTGTCGTACACGGTGGAGCAGTATGGGTATCACCCGAAGCGCGTGGCGCTCAGCTTCGACGATGGACCCGACCCGGAGTGGACGCCGAAGATTCTCGACATCCTGAAGAGGTACAACGTCCGCGGCACGTTTTTCATGATCGGAGAAGAGGCGGAGAACAACGTCCGTGTGATGCAGCGGGTGTATCGCGAAGGGCACGAGATCGGAAATCACACCTTTACACATCCTGATATCAGCGAGATCTCGAACACGCAGGTCGACCTGCAACTGAACGCGACGGAACGTCTATTTGCGTCGAAGCTGGGCGTACAGCCGCTTTACTTCCGGCCGCCGTACTCGATCGATCAGGAGCCGGACACGAACGACCAGGCGGCGCCGGTGGATCGCATCCAAGGGTTGGGATATGTGATTATCGGCAACAAGGTCGATACGAACGACTGGGATGAGCACCCGCGCAAAACGCCGAAGGAGATCACGGACAGCGTCTTTGAGCAGATTGACGCTATGCAGAGCCGGCCCTGGGCGCGAGGGTCGGTCATTCTTCTGCACGATGGTGGAGGCAATCGCGCTCCCACTGTGGCGGCGCTTCCGGTGTTGATCGAGACCCTGCGGGCACGCGGGTTCGAGATTGTGCCGGTCTCCGCGCTGCTGGGCAAGACGCGGGCGGAGGTGATGCCAGCGCTGACGCCGAGGCAGCGATGGCAGGCGCGCGCGGACTCGGTGGCGTTCTTTCTCTTCTCGTTTTTCAATCACTTTGTGGTGGGAGTCTTCTTTGTCGGCGACATCCTGATGAGCGGGAGGCTGATCATCATCGGTCTGTTTGCGACGATCGACCGTTTTCGCAAGCGACACAACTTCGCGACGCCGGAGTTCCAGCCGCGGGTCGCCGTGCTGATCCCGGCTTACAACGAGGAGACGGTCATTGCGCGGACTGTTCGATCGGTGATGATGTCAATGTACAAGAACATCCGCATTATCGTGATCGACGACGGCTCCAAGGACCGGACGTATGAGGTCGTCGAGGAGACGTACGCGAAGGAGATCGAGTCTGGCCGTGTGACGCTGCTCACAAAGGCGAACGGTGGCAAGGCGGAGGCGCTGAACTTCGCTCTCGAGCAGACGGGCGAGGAGATCTACGTTGGCATTGATGCTGACGGCGTGATCGCGCATGATGCGATCGGGCGTTTGGTGTGCCACTTTGCGAACCCTAAGATCGGGGCGGTGGCTGGCAACGCCAAGGTCGGCAATCGCGTGAATCTCTGGACCCGGTGGCAGGCGCTCGAATACATCACGAGCCAGAACTTCGAACGGCGCGCGCTGGACCTGTTCGATGTAGTGATGGTGGTTCCGGGGGCGATTGGGGCGTGGCGGACCGCGGCGGTGAGGGCGGGCGGCGGGTATCACTCGAACACGGTGGCAGAGGACGCGGACCTAACGATGAACCTGCTGGAGCAGGGATACTCCGTCATCTACGAGGACCAGGCACTGGCGTTTACGGAGGCGCCGGTCAACATGGATGGTCTGATGCGGCAGAGATTTCGATGGTCGTTTGGCATCCTGCAGGCGGTCTTCAAGCACAAGGGTGCGATCACGAAGCACCGGGCTATGGGGCTGTTTGCCCTGCCGAACATCCTGATTTTTCAGATCATTCTGCCCCTGGTCTCGCCGTTGATTGATCTAATGTTTGTGATGGGTGTCATTCACTACTTCGTGGACCGGTACTTCCATCCTGAGGCGGCGTCAACGGCCAGCTTTTACAAGCTGCTGACCTTCTTTGCGGCATTTCTGGTGATTGATTTCATGGCTTCGGCGCTGGCGTTTGCGCTTGAGCGCAAGCATCCCGCGAGCAAGGGTGACGGATGGCTGCTGTTCCACATTTGGATTCAGCGGTTCAGCTATCGGCAGGTGTTCTCGGTCGTGCTGTTCAAGACGCTAAAACGAGCGGTCGACGGTAAGCCGTTCAACTGGGACAAGCTGGACCGGACAGCACAGATGTCAAAGGCGACGGAGCAGTTGACGCAGAGCTAGTGGTGACGAACTGACCGCGGATCGAGGCAGAAACGAACGGTAACACCGATTGACACTGATCCCACGGTTCGAAGAGCAAACTACCTGTAGATACGTGATTTGTTTTTCTGCTAGGCGATTTGCAGCTTCTGAGCTCTGACGCGAGCGAGTCTCCCATGGCACGAATCCATAATTGATCGCTGATAGATCGGTGAATCAGTGTCAATGCGCGTTCAGCCGTTCGACCTTTCCGGGAGCCTAGTCCTGCCGGATCCCGGCTTCTCACCCCTGTCCATCCGCCCCGATCCGTGGTCGTTTTTGGATGTCGGGGGGGAGACGGGTTGGCAGCGCTTGGGCGTAGCGGACTAGAATTGAGGAACTATGGCAACGATACTTCCCTCTGCCCCGGCCAGCGTAGGCTCCGCTCTTAAACCATTTGCGAACGAGCCGTTTCTGGACTTCAAGACACCCGAGAACCGCCGTTCCATGGAGGCCGCGCTGCACCAGGTCGCGGGCGAGCTTGGGCAGGAGTACGACATGGTGGTGGGCGGCAAGCGGCATAGGACGACGGAGAAGATCGTTTCGAGAAATCCGGCGCGACCGTCGCAGGTGATCGGTGTGCATCAGGCGGCGGGGCCGGAGCATGCGGATGGGGCGATGCAGGCCGCGGGTGAGGCGTTCGGTGCTTGGAGCCGACGTCCGATGCTCGAGCGTGTGGAGTTTCTCTTAAGAGCGTCAGCGCTGATCCGCGAACGGAAGTTTGAGTACTGCGCGTGGCTGACGCTTGAAGTCGGCAAGAACTGGGCTGAGGCGGACGCGGATGTTGCAGAGACGATAGACTTTTTGGAGTTCTATTCGCGGGAAGCACTGCGGCTGGCGAGCGCGACGACGCCCATCCAGTTGCCCGGCGAGCGGAATCAGCTCCGCTATATTCCGTTGGGGACGGGCGTCGTGATCTCGCCGTGGAACTTCCCTTTTGCCATTATGGCGGGGATGACGGCGGCGGCTATTGTGTGTGGGAACACGGTGGTGCTGAAGCCATCGGTTGATGCACCTACGATTGCGGCGAAGTTCTTTGAGTTGCTGGAGGAGATCGGGCTTCCAGAGGGGGTTGTTAACCTTTGCCAGGGTGCAGGGCCTGGGTTTGGGAGTGCGATCGTGGAACACCCGAAGACGCGGTTTATCGCATTCACGGGGTCCAAAGCTGTCGGGCTTGAGATCCATGAGCGGGCGGCGCGGACGCAACCCGGGCAGATCTTTATCAAGCGAACGATCCTGGAGATGGGAGGGAAGGACGCGATTATCGTGGACGGGGACTGCGATCTCGACGCCGCGGTCGAGGGTGTGGCGGCGAGCGCGTTCGGGTTCAACGGGCAGAAGTGCTCGGCTTGCTCACGGGCCATTGTGGACGAGAGCGTGTACGACGTCTTTTGCGACCGTCTGCGGGAGCGCGTAGAGGCGATCGAGATTGGAGATCCGGCGGAGAACGCCGCTGCGGGTCCGGTGATCAGCGAGAACTCCTACCGCAAGGTGCTGGAGTACCTCGAGATCGGCAAGGGCGAGGGCCGGCTATTGACCGGTGGCGAGGCTGTGAAGAACCGCGACGACGGCTACTATCTCCGGCCGACGGTCATTGTGGATGTCCCGCCCACCGCGCGCATCGCGCTGGAAGAGATCTTTGGGCCGGTTCTGGCGGTGATTAAGTCGACAAGCTTCGACGAGGCGCTCGATATTGCGAACAACACGGAGTATGGACTAACGGGCGCGGTGTATACGAGCTCCCGCGAGAAGATCGAGCGGGCCCGGGACGAGTTTCACGTCGGCAACCTGTACTTCAATCGGAAGTGCACGGGAGCAATGGTGGGCGTGCATCCGTTTGGCGGCTTTAATATGAGCGGAACGGACTCAAAGGCTGGCGGCCCGGACTACCTGCTGCTGTTCACGCAGGCCAAGAGCATCGCGGAGAAGGTCGACTACGCGGGCGCGGCAGCGGAGGAGCAGGAGAACCGGATGGGGCTGTAGGCGAGATTATCTGTCACGACACCAAGAAGGCCTCCCGCGCGGGAGGCCTTCTTGGGTGAGAGGCCGTACGGCAGGGAGGGTTCAAGCGCTTTTCATCTGGAGCAGGGTTCCGACCTTTGCGGCTGCTTCTGCGAGTACCTTGTGATGAATGGTGAAGAGGGCGAGTTCGAGCCGGTCGGAGACGCCCGTCTTGTCGTAGATGGCGCGCAGGTAGTTCTTGATGACCTGCTCCTTGGTGTTGAGTTGGAGGGCGATGTCCTTGTTTTTGCAGCCCTGGACGATCAACGCGACGATCTGCATCTCCTTTGGCGTGAGGCGGTCGCGGACACGTGCGCCGACGGTATCAGGGTTCTGAATAGTGGTGACGTTGGTGGAGCTGAGGCATCGCTGACCGCGGGTGACCTTGCGAACGCAGTCGACGAGATCATTGCCGGCGACGCTTCGGAAGACGATGCCGTGGAGGAGGCGGGCGATGGGCTCGGGAACCTCTTCGTGGTTTTCGGCGATGAGGATGGCGCGGCTTCCTGCTTTGGTGATGCGCTCGATGAGTGCTGGAAGATCCTGCTTCATGCCTGAAGCGAACAGGACGATGACGCCACTGTGAGCTTCGATGGCGGCAGCGAGCTTTTGGGCATCGTCACACTGGGCGACGATGCGGATGTCATCCTCGAGAGCGAGAACGCGAGCCGCCCCTGCCCGAAAGATAGCCTGATTGTCCGCCAAGATGAGTCGTGTCACTGGTAAACCTCCTGCCGTGTGCAACGTCCGGCAACAACTCTATCGGCCTGTCCGGGCAGGTTCAACGACCTGTCCCGAATTCGGACATGCGATTGCGCGATTCGACAGGTGACCCGCAGGTTGCAGAGTTTTCCTGCACC
>JAABUX010000512.1_pt1 | contig 66300 bp, 69 predicted proteins | sample 5561851 | NCBI WGS metagenome assembly JAABUX01 (sample SAMN10711883, study PRJNA513361) | rock metagenome | isolation source: Antarctica rocks | place: Antarctica: Victoria Land, Richard Nunatak red sandstone | collected 2016-01-03
CCTTGGACGTAATGGACCAGGGCGGCCTTCATCGTCGCGTAGGGACCGGCAGCGAAGTCGATCTCACGGCCGGAGACGCTGCTGACCGCCACGATCGACGCCGCGTCACTGGCCTGCAAGTACGGCATCGCCGCGCCGACCATTCGTACGGCGCCCATCAGATCGACCTCGAAGGAGGCCCGCCAGCTGTCCTCATTCTCCGGGATTGCAAGGGCGCTGACGTTGGATACGACGATGTCGATACCGCCAAGCGCGTCGCCGGCGGTGGTGACCCAGGAGACCAGAGCGGGCGCGTCGACCACGTCGAGCACTGAGCCGCTTACTGGTCCGCCGCGTTCTGCCAGGGCCCGTTCGGTGGCGGCGATCTCGGCCGCGTCGCGGGCGCAGAACGCCACGTGTACACCTTCATCGACGAGTTCCTCGACGATGGCTCGGCCGATGCCGCGGGTGCCGCCGGTGACCAGCGCGCGGCGGCCGGAGAGCTGCAGATCCATGGCGGTGCCTTTCGACGGGGACAGGATTACAGCAGGCAGGACGCGCGGCGCCGCAGCTCCGCGTGCAGCCCGTCGTAGGCCTGTACGGCCGGGAGCAGGGCCTTGCGCGCCTTGACCACGGCGCTGTAGTTCGCGTCGACGACGTTTGCGATCGGCGCCTCGCTGATTTGCGACAGCAGCTGGTAGGCGTCCATCGGGTGCAGGTCGTAGAGCTGTCCGAACCAGTGCACGAGCTCGGCCTGGCCGATGCGCCAAGCGTCCTCAAGCGGGCGGCTGGAACCTACAGTCATCCAGTGGTGGTCGTCTTCCAGGCGGGGCCAGGCGGGCGCGCCGCCCTTGACGAGCTCGACGATCAGCGTCGTTGTCATCGCTCCCTCCACCGCGGTCCCGCACGCCTCACCCTCGCCCTGCCGGTAGTGCCCGTCGCCGATCGAGAACAGCGCGCCCTCGACGTTGACGCCGAGGTAGCAGGTGGTGCCGGCGCGCATCTGTGGAGTGTCCATGTTGCCGCCGAAGCGGTCCGGGACCAGTGAGCTGCGTACCTCACGGCCGGCTGGTGCGACGCCGACGGTGCCAAGCATCGGCTCCAGCGGCAGGTCGACCCGCATCTGGCCGCGCTGCGCGATGAAGGTGACGGTGCTGCGGGCCCGGTCCAGCTCGTAGATGTAGGTCAGGTCCGGCAGGGCGTCCTGCAGGGTCACGACCCGGTCGGTGCTGGTCATGCCGCCAAAGAACGGGATGTGCGCCGAGGCGCCCCAGTCCCGGGCCGGCTCCAGGCTCACCAGGTGCAAGGCGAGGGTGTCACCCGGCTCGGCGCCCTCGACGTAGAACGGGCCAGACTGCGGGTTGACGTAGCGCAGGTCAACCTTGTCGCTGGAAAGTCGGTCGCGGACCGTAGCGCCCCGCAGAACGCATCGTCGGACCACAGCCGCAGCGCGGTCCCGGGCGTGACCCGCCCGACGGGGGCGACCCCGCCGAAGGTGAACGCGTACTGCTCGAAGGCGGGCCGGAACTCCACGACGTCCATGGCGCACCCTAGAGCGCGATCTTGCGCTGGCACCAGAGGCGGACCCAGCCCAGCCGCACCCGGTTCAGGGCGAGCTCGGCGAGCGAAGTGACGCCGAGTCGTCGCAGGGTGCGCTGCACCTGCTGGCGCGAAGTGTCGACGGCGTGCTGTACCCCCCGTTCACCGCCGGCCCTGAACCCGTACAGCAGGCGCGGCCAACCGGACAGGTGCGCGCGCCGAACGCCGCCCCGGTGACGATGCCGCCGTTCATGGTCCCGCCGTCGAGATGGACCTCGGCCCGGTCACCGAGGGCGTCAAGGAGCGTCGGCACCGGTGGTCGACCGCCGTGCTGGGTGCACCAGGATCGACACGGGCGCCGTAGGCTCCTACGTTGCGGGCGGGCTGAACTGCGGGATACGGGGAGAGATGATGACGATCTTGCCGGGTGGCGGCGCGTACTGGTTCGAGGGCAACGAGGTGGGTTGTCTGCTGGTGCACGGCTTTACCGGTACTCCGCAGAACGTCCGACCGCTGGCTGACTACCTTGCGCGTCGCGGGCTGGCAGTGTCGGCGCCACGCATGCCCGGGCATGGCACGACAGTCGCCGACCTGGACAGGACCGGGCCGCAGGACTGGCTCGGGGCCGCCGAGCAGGCGCTCACCGAGTTGAAGGAGCGTTGCTCGACGGTGTTCGTGGCCGGTATCTCCATGGGCGGCACCCTCACCCTCGAGTTGGCTCGTCGGCATCCAGAGCTTGCCGGTGTAGTGGTGATGGCCGCGCCGGTCCAGGCCATGGAGGCGCTCCAGCCCCTGGTCGACGACCCGGACCGTCCTGTGACAGTGCCGGCGCCGTGGGCGACCGTGGGCGTGCTCACCGAGGACGTCGGCGTCGGCGGTATCGCCTACCTGGAGATGCCCCTTGGAGCCCTCGAACGCGGCATGGGGCTCATGAGCCAGGTGCGTGAAGGTCTGGGGGCCGTCACTGTCCCCACGCTGCTCATTTACGGCGACGCCGACCAAGTGGTCGACAAGGCAAACGGCCCGTTTGTCCTGGCGGGGATCAAGGCGACTGACAAGCGTCTGCTGGCCTTGCCCGACTCCTCGCACGAGGTGACGCTCGATGTCGACCGCGAGCGGGTGATGGTCGAGGTGTACGACTTCATTTGTGAGCGCAGCTGACTCGCCATTGAGAGGACGTCACCGCCCGCGCCGGGCTCCGTTGTCTGGATGCTTGCGCATCACCATTGGCACTACCGGTTTCCTCGTTTGCGCGCGAGCCCTCAACAGTGACGTATCTCAAGACCTCAGCACTCGATCGTGACGCGGGCGCTACGGCTGGCCCTCACTGTGACGGACACAGCTGGCCCGAGCGGTGTCTGATCGCCCAGCACGGCGGCTCGGTCACCGCGCACTCCGACGCTGGAGTACGGGTACGCCTCGCTCGGGTTCCGTAGACCTTGACTGCTGCTCCACCGGCGATAGTTTCAGCACGTACTTCTCGGCGCTGAGCCTTGCGGGTCGCTCAGGACCGCAGTTCAATCGCATCGAGGCAGGGGACGTCGTCGCCTGCCTGGTCTGGGCAGCCACATCTCCTCTGGGGTCGTTATGGCAGCAGTTGGACTCTTCTACGTGGGCGCGGTGCTGTTCGTGAACGGGCTGATGCTGCTCGGCAAGGTGGACCCGCGGGCCGCCGGCTTCCTCAACTTGTTCGTCGGGGTCCTGCAGGTCGTCATCCCGACCGTTCTGCTCGTGCAGTCGGGCGGTGACCCGGCGAAGGTCCTCGCGGCGTCGGGCCTCTACCTGTTCGGCTTCACCTATCTCTACGTCGGGTTGAACACCCTCACCGGCGCGGACAGCACCGGAGTCGGCTGGTTCTCACTCTTTGTGGCGATCTCCGCGCTCGGCTTCTCCATCGTCAGCTTCCGCAAGCTGGGCGACGCACCGTTCGGCGTGATCTGGCTGTACTGGTCGTTCCTGTGGCTGCTGTTCTTCCTGCTCCTGGGGCTGAAGAAGGACTCGTTGACCACCTACACCGGATATGTGACGGTGGTGGAGGCCTGGGTCACCGCGGCCGTGCCGGGCTTCCTGCTGTTCACCGGCTACTGGAAGACCACGACCACCAACGCCGTCGTCCTGGCAGTCATCGGCCTGGTCATGGCCATCGGGCTGTGGCCGCTGGCCCGGCGTCGGGCCGGAGCACCGACCCCGCGGGCCGCCGCCGTGCCGGCAGGATCGGGCGCCGCAGGTGCCCGTCTTTGAACCACCTGAAAAGAGCTGTTCGTCCCGCCGACATGCCCCGCGGCGGCCCCGTCGTCCAACGCACCAGCGAGGAGCAGGCGCATGCCGGAGGTCATCTTCGAGATCAACCGAGACCTGAACGTGTCTATGACTCAGCAGGTCGTCCCCGGTCACAACCGTTGGCACCCAGACATCCCGCCTGCGGCCACGGTTCGCCCGGGCGGCTCCTACCGAATTGAGTGCAAGGACTGGACTGACAACCAGGTCAAGAACACCGATGACGCCGATGACATCGCCACGATGAACATCGACCCCTGTCACATGCTCAGTGGCCCGTTCGCGGTAGAGGGCGCCGAGCCTGGCGACCTGCTCGTTGTGGACATCGTTGGGATCGGGCCGTTCCAGGAGCAGGAGTGGGGCTACACCGGCGTCTTCGCGAAGGAGAACGGTGGCGGCTTCCTCACCGACTACTCCCCAGGCGCCTCGAAGGCCATCTGGGACTTCGACGGGATCTGGACCAGTTCGCGGCACGTGCCGGGTGTCCGCTTCATCGGCAACTCACACCCCGGCCTGTTCGGCTGTGCGCCGTCACCTGCCCTGCTCGCTGAGTGGAACCGGCGCGAGCAGGCGCTGATCGACCAAAACCCCGACCGGGTGACCGGTGACCAGCCGGCAAACCCCGGGCAGACCCCGGGGGCGCCGCAGGTGCCCGGCCTGGCGCTGCCGCCGCTGGCCAAGGACGCGCTGCTCGGCACGCTGAGCGGGGCGGCACTTGAGCGCGCCGCCGCGGAGGCCTGCCGGACCATTCCGCCGCGCGAGCACGGCGGCAACGTCGACATCAAGGACCTGGGCGTGGGCAGCCGCGTCTACATGCCGGTCTTCGTCCCCGGCGCCCTGTTCTCCATCGGCGACCTCCATTTCGCACAGGGCGACGGCGAGATCACCTTCTGCGGCGCGATCGAGATGCCTGGCTTCATCGACCTGCACTTCGATGTGATCAAGGGCGGGATGGACCGTTACAAGACCAACATGCCGTTCTTCAAGCCGGGCCGCGTCGGGCCGAACTACTCCGAGTTCCTCACCTTTGAAGGCATCAGCGTGGAAGATGGCCGGAACTACTACATGAATGCCACCGTGGCCTACCGGCAGGCCTGCCTGAACGCCATCAACTACCTGATGCCGGCGATGAACTGGACCTTCGAGCAGGCATATCTATTTCTTGGGGCCGCGCCGATCGACGGCCGGATCGGCGGCGTCGTTGACATCCCCAACAGTGCCGTCTCTCTCAGCATCCCGTTGTCGATCTTTGACCGCAACATCCTGCCGGACGAGGTAGGCGGCCGCGAGCTGCTGGCCGACTGACCAGGTGTTCCGTCGGCCCTCCCCCCTTGCACGACCTGATCCCGGAGCTCGCCTTGCCCGACTATGCATTCTCCTGCCCGGACTGCGGCCCGTTCGACGCCCGCCGCAAGATGGGGCAGGCCAGCGACCCCGCGCCCTGCCCGTCCTGTGAACAGCCTGCCCGCCGCATTTACACCGTTCCCGGCGGTACGTCCCGCGTCGGGCCGCTGGTGGCGGCCGGACGGCACGACGCCGCCCGGGTGGACCGCGCGCGTAGCGGGGAGCCGCTTATCACCGGTCGCGTCACCGGCCGCCGCCTGCCTCGCGCGCCCGGCCACCGCCACTGACCCGCACCGTCATGCCGAGAGCAGGCGCACCTCGAACGACGTCGGCCGGACCGGCCGGCAGGAAGGCACAGATGGCGACCTACCAGTACAGGTGTAACCAGCATGGGCTCGTGGAGACGGCCCGGCCAATCGGGACCGCCCCCCGAGAGCTCACGTGCCCGACGTGCGGCCACCCCGCCAGGCGGGTCTTCTCGACACCGCTGTTGGCGCTCGCCGACCGAACGGGCGATGTCCCTGATCGACAGGACGGTGAAGAGCAGCGACGAGCCGGACGTGGTGACCTCGCTGCCGCCCCGTCGGCAACCGCGCGGCGCGTCGCGGGCACCGGCCTTCCCGGCACCGCACCGACTACCCCGGCCCTGAACCCACCCTCTCGGGCGGCCTGATCCCGACGCTCGTTGCCGGGCTGCTTGCCGCTCTTGGTGGCGCTGGCGTCAATGCCGGAAACGCTGCGCCCGACTCCCGAAGCTGGGTGGTGTCGCCTCGGCCTCGTGGCGGTGTCCCCGTCGAAGCCGTGCGGAATCCACCGGGTGGCCACGCACGGCAACCGCTCCGGCAACTGGCGGGCGCACAGCCGGACTTCTGCCAGCTCGGGACGACGCCGCAGAGCCGCCATCAAGGTGTGTTCAGAACCTGCGTGCCCACACGGCAAACTGCCTGAGTTCAGTTGGGGCGCCCGCTCATGCCGAGAAGCGACTGTTGGCCGCGAACGCAGCCGCCACCTCTGGGCGAAGCCTCGCTCGCGCCGAGTCACCGCGACTGACGGTGGGCGCAGCCAGACGGCCGTCCTTGGCCACCCCGCTCCGCCAGCATGCCCACCGCGATGGCGGCACCGGCAGAGCCGCCGGTGAACAGCGCGGACGGCAGCCCGGACAGGCCGGCCGTACCGAGCATGTCCTCGGCCAGCAACGCGCCGACGATCACGCCCGCGGCGAGGCCCGCACCGACAGCACCTGGCTGGCGAGCAGGACTCGCAGGCCGCGCCGCTGCAGGCGCTCAGGGTCACCCTCGCCGTAGGCGGCCGCGGTGCTGAGCGTGCCGGTGGTGCCCGTCGTGGCGCTCAGGCGCTCGTCCACTCACTGAGGACGAGGTAGCCGTCGACGCGGCTGAGCATGTAGGAGTCCGGGTCGGGCGGGAGCGAGTGACCGAGGTTGGTCGTGCGGACCTCGCCGACCCACTGGTCGTGCTGGTACTCGTGGTTGACCAGGGTGCTCAGGAGGTGGGTTGCGACGGTCGTCATCTGCGTCGGAGCGCCAACGTTGCCGGCGGCGATGGTGGCGATGCGGGCGTGAACACGCTCGGCGACGGTGTCGCGGAACGCAGTGAGCCGCTCGAGGGTGGGCAAGGCGCCGCGGAACTGCTCCGGATTGGCCGAGTCCATCAGGCCGTCGAGCTCGGGGTCCGGGCTGGGCTCAGCCGCGGTCAGATTGCGGATCACGAAGTGGGCGACGTGGGCTTGATGGCCGAGGTGCCACCCGATCGCGCTCGAGCTCTCGTCGGGGCGCCAAGTGACCTCGCCAGGCGTGAGGTCCTTCCAGAGCTGGTCCGTATAGGCACGGGCGCGGTCGTACTCGCGCAGTAGCCCGTCGAGCTCGTGCATCGCTTCTCCTGGTTCTGAGACCGGTTCAGTGCGCGTGGACGGTGCTCGCCGTGGCGGTGAGCCCGATGATGCGATCAGCGGCTAAGGCGCCGGCGAGAAGGGCGCCCTCGATGTGGCCGGCGTACGCGGGGGCCGTCTCGGTTGACGCCCAGTGCAGTCGACCCAGAGCGGGCTCCTGCAGCTGCGGGTGAGAGTACGTGCCGGTCGACGCACGCGGGGACGGGGCGGCGGGGGTCGTGTACCGCTCACGGCTCCAGTCGACGGCGTGGACCTGCAGCGGGGCGGCTGCCTGCGGGCCGAACAGGCGGGTGAGCTGTCCGGTGAAGGCGGCGGCGACCTGCTCGGAGTCCCCGCAGGCCAACTGCGCAGCGTCGGCGAAGCCGAAGATCGCGGCGGGCCGCGCGTGGGGGCCGCTGTGGTCGTGCAGCTCGCGGAAAGGGCCCACGTGGCTGACCGCCGCGCCCGCCAGACCGACCTCGCGCCAGAACGCCCGGTCGTACACAGCGACGGCCTTGACCACCGCGCCCATCCACACCGCCGTGCCTTCGGCAAGGAAGCGCACCCGGGCGGGCAGGTCGGGCGTGAAGGCAATGCTGTCGACCGCGAGTGCTGGCGGTACGGCGAGCACGACGTGGTCTGCCGCGACCGCTCCGCTCGCAGCGTGCACCGTGACGCCGTCGTCGTCGACGTGGACCGCCGCCACCGGATCGCTCAGGCGCAGCGCGCCGGGGGGAGCTCGTCGGCGACGCGCAGAGCCAACGACTGCGCCCCGTGGCTGAACCGGCCGGAGTAGCAGTCGATCGGGTTGCCGGAGATGCGCTGGGGTCCATGCGCATCGGGCTCGAACAGCGCGTCGCCGAACAGCGACTGCTGGAACGTCCGCACGCCCAGCTCGGCGACCAGCGACTGGACCTGCGGCTCGTCCGGCCAGAACCAGGTGGCACCGAGGTCAAACGCGCCGTCGCTGTCGCCGACGCTGAGCAGGCGTCCGCCGACGCGGTCGCGCGCCTCATGCCCCGAGACGGTGCGCCCCGCCGACAGCAGGGTGCGCGCTGCGGTGAGGCCGGCGATGCCCGCGCCCACCACGACGACGTCGCAGCGACGTGTGCCGGTCATGGCCTCCGAACCAACGGCCCGCGCTGGCATCAGCCCGTCCACACCGGCCCGCGCTTCTCCGGGAAGGCGGCGAAGTTCTCCACCGCGCGCAGGGTCTGACTGGCACCAGCCATCGCCTCCATCGCCACAAGGTAGGCGTCACGCTCGGGACCATCGAGCTGGGCGTAGAGCGTGCTCCTGCCCCACGCCTTGTCCGCACGTGAACCGCGGGTCGCCCGGCCCAGCAGCTCGTCGACCGCTCGGTCGAGCTCAGCGTCCGGCATGGCCCGGTTCACCAAGCCCTAGCCAAGCGCCGCAGGCGCGTCGATGACGTCGCCGGTCCCGCCGGCGCCGAACTTCCCGGGTCGCCAGACGTGCTCGTCCACGCCCAGGCTCTCGACCCCGACGAGCCGCGCCGTGTCGGCAGCGCGCCGCGCGGCCTCGACGGCGAGGGCGTCCCAGAGGGCGTGCCAGTCGACATCCAGGCGCCGGGCCAGCGCCGCGACCGTCGTGTCGTCCTACTCGAGCGCGTCCGCGGCCCACACGACGGCGCGGCCGGTCAGCAGCGCCCGCGGCGCCCGCCATCGCGTGCAGCCTCGCCACCACTGCGCCCCCCTTCAAGGGGAGACCGGCATCAGCGGTGTCGCTGGCGGCGCCGCTCTGCTCGAGTCGCGATTGCTTGGAGACTGCTCCCTGTCACACGGTCGCCCCCGGTACAGCACGCACCACGAGGTCCAGGGCCACCGCACCATCCTCCTCTGCCGCGATGCGCTCGTTAGGTGGTCGGGCATCCCGCGTCGCAACGCCTCCTAGTGGATCGGCTCCTGGAGGGCGAGTGGGACCTCGCCATCAGTGACGGGTCAGAGACGACTGACAGGACGGCTACCGCGCCGTATCTCGTGACCATCTCGATAGTCATGGGGAGCCAGTCATGAGTGAGCGCACGGTCAGCGTTGCGGAGGCGAAGTCCCACCTCAGCGAGCTCATCGCTGCGGTGGAGGCAGGCGACGAGGTGGTCATCACCAAGCGCGGAGTGCCGGTGGCGACGATCGTGCCGAGGCCGAGACCGAAGAAGAAGATCGACCTCGAATGGCTGCGCGGCAGGACGCAGGACATGCCCATGCAGCCGGAGGACTCCGGCACCTTCATGCGGCGGGTGCGCGACAGCGACCGTTACTGATGCGCTACCTGGACCCGAGTCTGGCTGTTTCGCTGATCACCCATGAGTCCTTCACCGCGGCGGCACAGCAATGGTTGGCCGCCCAGCCTCCCGAGCAGGTGGCGGTCTCGGACTGGGTCATCACCGAGGTGTCGTCAGCGCTGTCGATCAAGCAGCGGACGGGAGACCTGGACGAGGCGGCACGGCGGCGCGCGCAAAGCACGTTCGACGTCCTCGTACTCGACTCGACCACCGTGCTCGACGTCCCGCGCGAGTGCTTCGCGCGGGCAGCCGAGATGGCCGGGCGGGCCAAGCTCGGACTCCGCAGCGACGACGCGCTCCACCTGGCGGTCGCCCAGCATTACGGCGCGCAGATGTGCACACGCGACGAGCGGCAGGCTCATGCGGCCGGGCCTTGGGCATCGACGTGTTCTTCCTGGCGCCGACCAAATGAGCGGAGCCGGGATCACCGTGGGCGTCATGGCACAGGCCGCGCTCGACTGGCTCTGCTCGCTGGATTACGCCACCCTGCCCGGTTGAGCGCGACGTTCCGGACCATCGTCAACGTCGTTGGCGTCACATGAGGCCCCGGCACCAGGCCGCAGCAAGGGGCCGAGCCCCCAACATTCAATCGAGCCTGACCGAGAAACAGGCCGGTGCCATGCTCACAAATTGCTCACAAACTCGACGACACGCCGTGGCCCTCGCCGACATTGCATGGCAAACTGCACCTGCTCTGACCTGCAAGAACGACACCAGACGACACGAAAGGAGACCGGGTTTCTCCGCCTCATAATCCCTCGGTCGTGGGTTCGAGCCCCACCCGCCCCACATGGCCTGACCTGCGGAAACAGGGTTCGGTGGCCATGATCGCGAAGGGCCGTGGTGCCATCTTGGTTGCCTTTGGCGCAGCGAGGGGTTGAGTCAGGTGCTGCTGTGAGGTGATCATCGGGGGCCGGGGCGCCGAGCCGTGCCCCGCCGCGTCGTCATGTCGAAGGAGGGCGGGCAGCGACGCTGTGCCGCCAGCAATTCGCCGATGCCTCATAGCGCTTATGGGCCGCCGGCTGGCCTTCCGAAGCGAGCGCAAGGCGGCAGAAGCGGACGTCGTCGGCAGGTCGACTCGCCCTCATTGGCGGGGTGACCGCGAGCGGTGAGTGGCGCGGTTCGGCCGGCGACCAGCTTCAAGGACTGGGCCGCGCGAGGTGGGCAGCGGTTGGCCTACAAGCCGGGGGGGAGCGAAAGGGCGAGCGCGGTCATGACTAGGCGATCAGGGCGTACAGCACGCGCCAGGCGGAAGGCCGCGCGACCCGGGCGCAGCAGCCGGGCCCCGAATCGGAGGGCGTTGAACCAGATCAGGCCGGCGACGACCGCACCGGAGGCGAACCACCACCGCAGGTCGTTGTAACCGTTGCGATCGCCACGAGCAGCACCACGGTGTCGAGGTAGACGTGGGGGTTGAGCCAGGTCAGGGCCAGGGTATTGAGCAGCGCCGTCCCGAGCCCTCCACCCCTGGCCGCGCTGTCGTCAGCGCTGCCGGGCGAGGTGCGCGGCGGGCAGCGAACAGGCCGTAGCCCAGCAGAAACGCCGCGCCTAGCGGGCAGCAGCTCTAGGCCCTTCGGCTCCGGCGGATGAGGGCGGCGACCGCCAGCAGGGCGAAGCCGACGAAGGCGACCAGCGGCGCTCCGCCGGTCGAGGCGAGCGAGTTGACCGGTGCCGTGACGCCACCACCGGAGCTGGCGCGAGGAGGGGTGTTCGTGATCGCAGCGCCCGCCGGCACGGAGACCGCAGGTGCCGAGTTGCCGGTCGCCGGGCTGGACGTCGGCGCGAAGTACACCGACAGCGGGGCAGCACCCATGGAGACGCCGCCGTAGATGACCCGGCCGGCCTCGTCTTGATAGCGGAGCCACGTGACCGCCGGAGCGAAGCCGTTGCCAGGCTTGCTGTAGTCGCAGACCCCGTCCGGGAACGTCTTCTTGAGCGACGCCTGCTGGTCGGCCGTGAAGACCTCCGCGAAGGTCTTGCCGCCGGCGAAGACCTGGTTCCCGATCGGCATCAGCTGACAGTCAAGACGGTCGTCGGTGAAGCCGACCGTCCCCGGCCCCACGCCGTTGACCAGGGTCTGGTCTCCGCCGCCCGCCTCGATGCGGGGGGAGCTGAACAGGGTCGCGTCGACAGTGGACCGGCAGAACTGCAGCGGAGCCTCGGCGGCGCCGCCGGTGGCCACGCAACGCGGCCCGACCTTCGCGCCGACCTTGGCGTCGATGATCTTCCGGGCCAGGGGCAGGTTGCGCTTGTCGTGTGCGACCACCGCGAGCCACTCGTCCATCTTGCGAATCGAGGCGTCGACGAAACTCGGGTCACCCAGCAGCGGCGTCTGGCCCTCCCAGAACACCTGGTTCGCGGCCGTCCCGTGCTCACGGATCAGCCGGTCGCGCAGGGCGTACTTGCGGTAGACGTCGTGGAAGGCGCCTGGCTCGGGACCCCCGAGGTCGATGATGGCGACCTGGTCCAGGTGCGCCGTCGTGTTGACGGCGCCGCTGCGGTAGACCCGGTCCTGCGCGATGGGGTCGGCGTGCGTGCGTGCCGCCGTGTGCTCGAAGCCGAGGTCGTAGCCGCCGACGCCCGCGTTGAGGTCGACGAACTGCTGGGCAGTGAGTGGCGGACGCGTCGGGTCACCCACATTGGCCCCGAGGGAGCTGTTCAGCCCGGACAGCCCGTATTGGACACCGACGTTGCTCAGCGGGCGGCGCGCCTTGCCCTCGGCATCGAGGCCGAAGACGTTCCGCATGTAGTCCTGCAGGGAGCAGCGGACGCCCTTCGGGTTGCTCGCGCTGTACACCTGCGCGGCGGGAACACCGGGGCACGTGCGGCTGGGGTCGCCGCTGTTGGGGATGACCGAGGTGAAGGTGATCTGGTTAGCCGAGTTGGCGTGCCCATAGATCGCCGGCCACTGCGCAGGCAGGATCTTGTGCTCGGGAGCGTTGGCCGGGCTCTCGAGATAGGCGCGGAGCCCGACGTAGTCGATGTACTGCTGCGACGAACTCCAGGCGTCGGTGAAGCTGCATTGCGGCGTGATGCCCTGGTAGATACCGGGATAGGCGTTGGCCACCTGCTGCTGGACGAGCGAGCCGCCGGAGCAACCGCTGCCGATCGTGTAGCGCAGCGGGCCGAAGCGCTCGACGACCATCTCCTTGACCAGGTTCAGCGACTCGGCCTGCGTGACCAGGTTGCAGTTGTGGCCGGCGTTGTCGAGGGCGTGCGAAGCGACGGCGAATCCCTGCCCGAGGGCGTCCTGGAGCATGACGTCCGGCGCGGTTCCGGAGGCGTAGGAGGTGTCACAGCTCATCCCGTGCGTCAACACGAGCTTATGGGCGAAGCCCGGGTTCGCCGCCGTCGGGCTCGGCGCCGTTCCCTGCTTCGGGTCCCACAACGCTGCGATCTTGTACTGGTCGCGCAGGCTGTAGCCCGTCTCCTCGCGGATGATGAACGGGACGGTATGGCCGTCGTCGGTCGTCGTGGTCGCGACGTCCGACGGCGGTTCGCGGGGTCGTAGGACTGCAGGGTGCCGGTCGCGGACGATTTGTAGGAGTACGCCACCGTTGCCGGCTTGCTGCAGTCGGCCTTGGTCGAGCCGTTGGTGCAGGACCAGGGCGAAATGAGTGGGCCGGAGAACACCGGGCCGCCCTGCGGTGCGTTCTTGACGACCAGCCGGGCGCCAGTGCCATTGGCCAGCGTCGCCGTGATCGTGCTCCTGCCCAGGGGCAGACCGGTAACCAGGCCCCGCAGTCCGGGGCCGGCCGGCGAGAACGCCTGGGAGACGTTGCGGCTACCGACGGTGACCTTCACCTTCCGGACGTCCGTGCCGCGCGGGACGACGACCTCGATGAGGGTGTCGTTCCCGCTGACCAGGTCGGCGCGCGACGACAGAGTCCGCACCTGCACCGGGTCGCCGTTGTCCTTCGGGTCGAACGACGAGTACGCAGGGACGGCCAAAGGGCCGGCATGTGCGGTCGGGGCCGGCGTCGCTGCGGACGCCGGGGACGCGACCGCCCCGACTCCGGCGAGCAGCGGCAACGTCAGCAGCAACGTGAGGCGCCGGCGGGACGCGGGCACAGGCAAGTGGTCGGAGCGCATGGCGTTGGCAACGACAGTGGCGCCTGAAGGTGACGCACGTCATGCTGTATGTGACCGTGACAGCTGGCCGGCACCTGTCCGCCTCGTCGCCTGGCGCCGCAGTCTGGACGCCGCACAGCACCGCCTCGCCGGGCGACCTAGGACACGCATCACCGCCTGCAGCCACGGCGCGCGGTTCAGCAGCGCGCCCGGGCCGAGGGTGCCGGCAGTGATCAGTAGGGCGTCGGATACCGCGCACACCGCCACCACCGGAAGGACGTGCTCGCCGAGGAGCCCCTGCCGCAGCACAAAGGCGTTCTGGCTGCCGATCGCGACGATCAGCGAGAGCCCGAGCGCCAACCCGGACAAGGCGGTGAGCAGGGCAGCTGAGGCGGGCATGGCCCGGGACGCTATGGCCGGTCCTAGACTCTGCACCAGTTCAGATTCTCACTCATCGTTAGCCTTTCTTCAGCGGCGCGGCAGTGACGCACAAGGAGAACGGCGATGCGCTCAGCCCGACAGGGAGGTTGCCCAGTTCACCGCAGCCGACCCGACTCATCGCCCGCGGCTGGGGGAGATTCCGCTGCGCCCCACCGTGGGGGCTGGTGGCGCCTATGGTCGTGCGTACGCTCGCGCCGTGACCGACGCGCAGGACCTTTGCCTGCTGCCCGCAGTCGAATTGGCCCGTCGCCTGCGCACCCGTGAGCTGTCGGCTCGAGAGCTACTCACGGCGTCGCTGGCACGCGTGGACGCGGTGAACCCGGTGGTCAACGCGATCGTCACCCGCGACGACGTCCGGGCCCGGCAGCGCGCCGGTGAGCTCGATGAACGGCTGATGCGCTCGGGTCCTGTCGGCCCGCTGCACGGGCTGCCGATCGCCCACAAGGATCTGCTGCCCACCGCCGGTCTGCGCACCACCTGGGGATCGACGCTGTACGCCGACACGGTGCCGGGAAAGGACGCCGTCCTGGCGGCGCGGGTCGCAGCCGCTGGCGCGGTCCGGTTAGGCAAGACCAATGTGCCGGAGTTCGGCGCCGGTTCGCAGACCACCAACGCCTTGTTCGGCTCGACCCGCAACCCTTACGACCCGGCGCTCACCCCCGGCGGCAGCAGCGGCGGGGCGGCGGCGGCGCTGGCCACCGGGATGGTGGCGCTCGCCGATGGCAGCGACATGGGCGGCTCGTTGCGCAACCCCGCCAGCTTCTGCAACGTGTTCGGGTTGCGCCCGACACCCGGTCGGGTGCCGAACCTGCCGGCCAGGGACGCCTGGTTCGACCTGTCGGTGCTCGGCCCGATGGGCCGCTGCGCCGCCGACGCCGCCCTGCTGCTCAGTGCGATCACCGGCCCGGACCCAGCCGACCCGTACGCCACACTGACCGACAGCGTCGACTTCCTCGCGCCGCTGGACCGGGACTTCACCGGGGTCCACGTTGCGTGGGGTGGGCCGCTCGGCCTGCCCTTCGACCGGCAGGTGCTCGAGGCCTTTGACCGCGCCCGGCCCGGTGTCGAGCAGCTCGGTGTGCAGCTCGCCGAGGCCGAGCCGGACGTACGCGGCGCCGACGAGGTCTTCCGCGTGCTGCGCGGTTGGCACCTGGCCACCACGATCGGGGACGCCGTCGAGGCGGCCGGCGAGGAGGTGGTCGACATCGTGCGGGACAACGTCGCCTACGGGCGCACGGTCACGGCGGCGCAACTGGCCGCGGCGCTGCAGCAGCGGACGCTCCTGCTGCAGCGGGCACAGGAGTTCTTCACGCGGCACCAGTTCCTGCTCATGCCGGTCAGCCAGGTACTGCCGTTCGGGGTCGACACGCGGTGGATTCGGGAGGTGGCCGGCGAGCCGATGGCGGACTACCTGGGTTGGATGCGCTCGGCGTACCTGATCACCGTGCTGCGGGTGCCGGCCGCGTCGGTGCCGGCCGGCTTCACCCCCGCCGGCCTGCCGGTCGGGCTACAGGTCGTCGGCCGACCGGGGGACGACCTGGGGGTGCTGCAGTTCTGTCATGCGCTGGAGCAGGTCTTCGCCGCCGGCGACCGGCGCCCCGACCTGGCTGCGCTGAGTACCGCCTTGCCCTAACGGCGGTTATAGGTCAGCCCAGCGTTCGCAGCATCGGCGGCGTGAGGAGCCTGGCTGGCCCCGGGGGGTAGAGATGCGTGGGCCGGCCGCCGTTGCGAGCCGTCAACTCCCCGGTGTCGGGAGGAACCCGGCCAAGTTGGTGACCTTGCGATGGAAGTTCCGAGGGTCCAGCGGCTCACCCCAGACGGCCTCAAAGACCTGACGGGGCTCGGTGACCGTGAACGGCACGGCCTCACCGGGTCCCACCGGTCAGGCGGTCTTGCGGACGACCAGGTCGGCGAACTGCCCGAGGGTCTCGACGTCCACGACGTCCTTCTCCGGCAGGCTGATCGCGAGCGCGTCCTCGATCGCCATCGTGAACTCGACCAGCGCCAGGCTGTCGACGTGCAGGTCGCTCGCGAAGGCGACGTCCTCGCCCAGCTGGTCCGGCTCGAGCTCGAGCAGCTCGACGGCCTTGTTGCGCAGGAGCTCGAGGACCTGTGCGCGTTGCATGGCCGCCAGCCTAGTGTTCCGGGGATGCGCGGTGCGGTGGACGGTCGGCGGGTCGCGGTCACGGGCGTCGGGGTGGTCAGTGTCTGCGGCACAGGCGCCGAGGCGTTCTGGGCGGGCCTGGCGCAGGAGGCCGCGCCCGCGCGGGTGCGGCCCGTGCCGGACTGGGACCCGACGCCGTGGTTCAGCCGCAAGGACGCCCGGCACACCGACCGGTTCGGCCAGTTCGCCGTGGCCGCAGCCGATCTCGCCGTCGCCGACGCTGCCTTGGACCTGACGGGCGTGGACCCCGACCGGTGTGGTGTGCAGGTCGGCACCGGCATCGGTGGTATGACGACCTTCGAGAAGGCGGTGCGGACCTTGGACGCGCGTGGCGAGGGGCGGGTCTCGCCGTACACCGCCTCGATGATCATGCCCAATGCCGGAGCGGCCGGGGTGTCGCTGCGGCTGGGCCTGCGCGGGCCGGCCGAGGCGATCACGACGGCATGTGCGGCCGGCACGCACAGCGTGGCGGCGGGCGCCCGGCTGGTCGCGACCGGTGTCTGTGACCTGGTTCTGGCCGGGGGGGCGGACGCCTCGCTGGTCGGCACGACCGTCGCCGGGTTCACCAACGCCGGCGCGATGAGCCACTCGGGCATCAGCCGCCCCTTTGACCGCGACCGGGACGGCTTCGCGGCCGCGGAGGGCGCGGCGATCCTGGTGCTCGAGCCGCTGGAGGTCGCGCTTGCCCGCGCAGCCCGGGTTTACTGCGTGCTGGCGGGGGCCGCCAGCACTGCCGACGCCTTCGACATGACCGCGCCGTCGCCGGGTGGGCGCGGGGCGTTGTCGTGCATGCGTCAGGCCCTGCTGGACGCCGGGCTGGCGCCCGCTGACGTCATGCACGTCAACGCGCACGGCACCTCGACGGCGCTGAACGACGCTGCGGAGTCCACCGCGGTCGCTGAACTGCTCGAAGGTCGACGCGCGCCGGTCACGAGCATCAAGGGCGTGACCGGCCACGCGCTCGGTGCCGCCGGCGCGCTCGAGGCGGCCGCGGTCTGCCTGGGTTACGCCTACCGGACCCTGCCGCCGACGGTCGGCTTCGTCGAGCCCGACGAGACGACCCGGGTAGTGAATGTGCTGACGGCCCCGACGTCCTGGGAGCCGGGTGTCGTGCTGTCCAACAGCTTCGGGTTCGGCGGGCACAACGGCACGCTGGTGTTCGAGCCGGTTTGAGGCTGCAGCTGCGCCGACGTCCGCTGCGCTTCCACCGGACGGCCTAGGTACTACCCCTGCACGGTGTTGCAGGACGCCGCGATCAGCTCAGTCAGGACCTGCGCGGTCTGGAGCCCTGAGCCGTCACCAAGAAGCCCCGGCTGTGCCCGAGGTCGATCACCCAGCGGACGATCGCGGCGTTGCGCGGCTGGACGTCGAATCGGCATGACGATGGCGCGATTGATCTTCAATTCGTGGATGGGCAGGCTCGCCAGGCAGCCGAGCGACGTCTGGCCCGCACCGAAGTTGTCGATCGAGATGCGTACGCCGGCGATCCTGATTCCAGTGAGCATGCCGATCTCGGTGCCCAGCGGCTCGTGGGCCTCGACGACGCCCGGCCCGGCCTGGCCGGAGTCGGTGTCGAGTCGCGGTAGCTGGGCGACGGCCTGGCCGCGGGCGGCGTCGAGCGCCTCGTCATCCGCCGGGGGACGCGTACCGGCGCCGTCGCTGGCGTAGACCAAGGTGCCGGACAGGTCGCTTAGGCGCAGCCGCAGGACCTGCTGGTGCTGCACGGCGGCTCGGATGCTGCGGTCCAGCGACGCCTTCTCGCCCGCGGTCGGGCAGGTCCCAGCGGGTGCCCTCCAGCAGCGGCGCGACCACGGTCCGGCACGAGCGCCGAGCTCGGCCGTGCCTGCGCGAGGCCGCGGGCGTCACCACGGCGTGCGCCGGGAAGAGCCGGCGGGCGCCGGACGGGGAGGGGTGCTCACCGGGGAGGGGGCAGCGGCGGCCGCGCACGGACCTGAGGCTCCGTCCGCCTCATTGCAGGGACCCGCCCCGTAGCTGCAGCGTCCGCGTCGCGAGGGTCGCCGCGAACCCGACGTCCTGCTCGACGAGGACCAGCCCGACGCCTGCGGCGCTCTGCGTGCGCAGCAGTCCGGCGACCTCGGCGGCCAGCGCTGCGGACAGGCCGGCGCTGGGCTCATCGAGCAACAGGACGCGGGATGGGAGGGCGAGCACGCGGCCGATGGCGAGCAGCTGCTGCTGGCCGCCGGACAGCGACGAGGCGGGCAGCGCGGCCCGCTCGCGCAAGGCAGGGAAGCGCTCGAGCCACACCTCGGCGTGGGCGCGCACGACTGGTGCGGGCGGGGCGCCGACGGCCAGGGCAGGGCTGAGCAGGTTGTCCAGCACAGACAGCCCTGCGAAGACGCGGCGCTGCTGCGACAGCAGCCGCAGCCCGGCGGCCGCGACCCGCTCGGCCGGGAGCCGGTCGGTGCGCCGCCCGTCGAGGACGATGCTGCCGGCCTGCGGCCGGGCCAGGCCGGACAGCGCCGACAACAGCGTGGATTTGCCGCTGCCGTTGCCACCGAGGACGGCGACTACCTCGCCGGCGGCCACGTCCAGGTCGAGGCCGTGCACGACCGGCACGGCGTCGTAGCCGGCGGCCAGCCCGCGAACTTGCAGCCTCACGACCCGACGACCTGCGCGTAGCTGCCGGTGCGGACCGCGCGGCCGGCCTGAAGGGCGACGACGTCGTCGGCCACCCGCGCCACCAGGTCGATGTCGTGCTCGACGAGCAGCAGCCCGAGCCCGTCGGCCACGAGCCGCCGCAGGGTCGCGCCGAGCTCGGCCACCCCGTCCGGGTCCAGGCCCGCCGCGGGCTCGTCCAGCACGAGGTACGCGGGCCGGGCCGCCAGGGCGCGGGCGAGTTCGACCCGGCGCCGCTGCCCGTGGGAGAGCGCGGTCACCGGCCGGTCCGCTGCCCAGTCCATGTCCACCGTCTCGAGCGCGGTCATGGCGCACTCGGTCATGGCGCGCTCGGTCCGCCGGAAGCCGGGTGAGCGCACCAGCGCCCGCAGGAACGGCAGTCTCCGCGCTCCGTGCGCGCCGACCAGGACGTTGTCCTGCACGGTCATGGAGGCGAACAGCCGAAGGTCCTGGAAGGTTCGCACGACCCCGGCCGCCGCGAAGGCCCGCGGCCCGCGGCCGGTGAGGTCGTGGTCGCCGACCAGGACGCGCCCGCCGTCCGGGCGCACGGCGCCGCAGGCCAGGTTGACCACGCTGGTCTTGCCCGCGCCGTTGGGTCCGAGCAGCGCCAGTACCCGCCCCGGGCGGACGGTGAGGCTGATGTCGTCAACGGCCACCACGCCGGAAAACGACCGGCGCACCCCGGACAGCACCAGCGTCACGGTCGCACCGGCCGGCGCGGCAGGAGGCGGTCGACGGCGCCCAGGCGCACGGCGACGACCAGCAGAACCAGGCCGCCGGTGACGGCTTCCGACACGGCCGCGAAGCCCGACAGCCGGTCCATCACGACGATGAGACCCGCTACGGCGAAAAGGGTCCGGAGCAGCCGACCGTCTCCGGCCAGCAGGACGACGAGGATGACGTCGACGGTTTGCGGCAGGGCGAACGCGGTCGAGCTGATGAACAGGTCGTGCGCTACGTAGAGCGCACCGCCCAGGCCCGCGACGGCGCTGCCGACGGTGAACGCGAGCAGGCGCAGGCGGGGGCCGGCGACACCGAGCGCTGCCGCCGCGACGGCGTCGTCCCGGTCGGCGCGCCAGGCCCGGCCGAGCGGGCCGCGGGCCAAGGCGGCCACCGCGAGCTGCGCCAGCAGCACGACCGCGACCGAGACGGCGTAGAGCTGGCCGTCCGACAGTGCGGTCCCGCCGAGGGTGACCTGCGGGACGCCGCTGATGCCGTCGTACGCTCCGAAGAAGGTGCGGGTGTTGAGGTAGACGGCGACGAGGACCTCGCCGGCGCCGAGGGTGACCAGTGCGAGGACGTCTCCGCGGACGCGCAGCGACGGCAGCCCGACGACGGTGCCGAGCATCGCCGCCGCCAGCGCTGCCGGTGGCAGCGTGGCGAAGAAGCCCAGGCCCGCGACGGTCATGAGGTGGGCGGTGGTGTAGCCGCCGATCGCGGCGACCGGCCCGACCGCGACCGAAAGCTGGCCCGACAGCCCGTAGGTGACCTGCAGCCCGAGCGCGAGCAGCGCCAGGACGCACGCGTCGGTCCCGAGGCCGTACGCCGACAGCGTCCCGAGCTGCCAGGGAACCGCCGCGAGCAGCGCGACGGCCGCGACCGCCAGCAGGAGTCGCGGCCGCCCTCGCACTAGGGTGGTCAGCGCTGCAGCGCCACCTTGGTCACCGCGTCCGGGCCGGTCTGCTGGTAGCCAGCGCGGAAGACCGGCTTGCCGCCCGCGATGGTGAACACGTAGAGGATCCCGCCGACCCGCGAGCCGTCCGCGGCGAACGACAGCGGGCCGACGCCGGTGTCGTCGAGCTTGATGGTGTGCAGGTGATCCGACAGGTCGCCGCGACCGGTGGCCCCGTCGGCGAACGCTGCGGCCACGGCCTTGACGCCCTCGTAGGCGAAGGCCGCAGGGTCGGGCACGACCGACTCCCCGGTCGCGGCCTTGTAGGTGTCGCGCAGGGTCGTCGCCGCGGGCGTGGCGCGCTGGGCGTCGCTGGGGCTGTTGCCGACGACACCGTTAGCGAGGGCGCCCGCGTCCTTAAGGAACGAGTCGCTGTTGGTGATCCCGCCGGCGTCGTACGCCGGGAGTTTCAAGCCGAGAGTGGCTGCCTGCTTGAGGATCGCGGCGTCGGAGTCGGCGAGTCCGATCAGGATCAGCGAGTCGGGCGTGGCGGCCTTGGCCTTGGCCAGCTGGGTGCGGAAGTCGGTGTCGGTGAAGCCGAAGGTCGTCTCGCTGACCGGGGTGATGCCGGCCTGCTTGAGCCTCTGGTCGACGTAGGTCGCGACGCCCTCGCCGTAGGTGCCGGTCAGGTGAATCACGGCGGGCCTTCTGTGCCCCGCGGCGAGCAACTCATCGGTCGCCGACAGGCTGTAGGCCGGGAACGTCGGGGCGACGACGAAGACGCTCTTCTTGCCGGTAGCGGCCGTCAGGATCTTCGGCGAGCTCGCGTAGGCGGCCAGGTAGGGGAACCCGGCGCGCGAGGCGATCGGGGCCGCGGCGATCGCGCCGTCGGACAGGCCCGAGCCGACGAACGCTGACACGCAGGTGTCGCTGATCATGTCGCGGGCGGCGGCGGCGGCTTTGGCCGGGTCGTCGGCGTCGTCGAACTGCTTGAGGGCGAGCTTGGCGCCCTTTTTCGGCCCCGCGGTAATGCCACCGGCCTTGTTGATCTCGTCGACGGCCAGCTGCGCCCCTGCGACGATCTGGTCACCGGTCGGCTTCTCGCTGCCCGACAAGGGCCCGCCGACGCCGATGGTGATCGTGCCCGCGCCGCTTGCCGCGGTCGTGCCGCGGGAGCTCTGGGCCGTGGGGCCGGTTGAGGTGCCGCTGCTGCAGGCCGCGAGGGCGGCCAGGGACAGCAGGGCGAGCGGGGCGTGCAGGCGCTTCACGGATAGCCTCTCGATCGGGTATGCACGCAGGTTAGTGCCATTCAGGACTCGCGCAAGGCAGGGCGTGCCAGCAGCCCCCGTGGCGCGACCAGCAGCACGGCGATCAGCAGCGCGAAGGTCACGACGTCGCGGTAGGTCGTCGTGACGTAGGCCGACGTGAAGGACTCCAGGGCGCCGAGGGCCAGCCCGCCGAGGACTGCCCCGCGGACCCATGCGACGCCGCCGAGCACCGCCACCACGAAGCCCTTGACGGTCGCCTGCCAGCCGAGCGTCACGGTGAGCTGGCCGAAGAAGGAGGCGAACAGAGCGCCGCCGAGCCCGCCCAAGGCGCCGGCGACCACGTAGGAGCTGAGCAGGGTGCGCGTCACCGGGATGCCCACGAGCCGGGCGAGCGAGGCGTCCTCAGTCACGGCGCGCAGGCGGTTGCCGGCCCGGGTGCGGGTCAGCGCCTGCGAGAGCGCGACGGGGACACCCAGGCCCAGGGCCAGCAGCCACCAGCCCGAGCCCGGCAGGCGGTAGTCGTAGAACAGGTTCGTCGCGCCGCCGGGCAGCAGGGCCGGTACGTCGCGATGGCCCTGCGGCAGCAGGTGCTCGGTGAGGTTGCGCACGAGCAGGGCGACCGCCAGCGCCGGCAGAAACCCCAGGCTCACCGCCCCTGGGCGGGCCCGTCGCTGCACCGGTGCGTAGATGCCGAGGAACGCAAGGGCGCCGACCCCTGCCGCCAGGGCGACCGCGAGCAGCACCGCCAGGACAGGGGCGCCGGCTGCCGCGGTCGCGACCCCGACGTACGTCGCGAGCACGAGGCTGTCGCCGTGCGCGAGGTTGACCTCGCCGGAGGCCCGCAGCACCAGGCCGAGGCCGAGAGCGAAGGTGGAGTAGAGCAGTCCGAGCGACAGACTGGCGACGCACACCGTCAGGAACAGCTCCACGTACCGACGTTAGTCTTGACGCCGTGATGGTCTCCGGAGCGACAGTGGGTCTGGTCGAGGAGCAGTGGCTCGGCACGACGGTCCGGTGCTACGCCGGCCGTCCGCTGACCCTGGTCGAGGCGCTCGACGACGCGGTGCGCACCACCCCCGACATCGTCGCGGTGGTCGACGGCGAGACCCCGGTGACCTACGCCGAGCTGGCCGCTCTCGTGGAGGGTGCGGCGGCCGCGCTCAACGCGCAGGGGCTGCAGCCCGGCGACCGGCTGGCCGTCGCGCTGCACAACTCGCTCGACGCGATCGTGGCGATCTGGGCCTGCGCACGCGGCGGCTTCGTCTGCGTCGGACTGCCTACGCGGATGCAGCCCGCGCAGTGGACCTATGTCCTGGAGCACAGCGCACCCTCGCTGGTCCTGACCCACCCGGAGTACGCCGAGGGCCTCGCGATCGCCGCGCCGGCCGGCCTGCGGGTCGAGCCGGTCGGAGACCTGCTGTCCGCGCCGGCCCCCTGGCAGGGCAGCGCGATCGCGTTCCCCGACCAGGACGCGACGTACATGACCGTCTACACCAGCGGCACCACCGGACGGCCCAAGGCGATCGCGATGGTGCACCGCTGCGCCGTGCACTCAGCCATCGCCTACGTGCGCCAGATGGGCTTGGCAGCAGGCGATCGGACTCCCATCACGTTCCCGCTCTACTACGTCACCGGCCACGTCGCGCAGGTGCTGCCGATGATGCTGGTGGGCGGGACCTCATACCCCGTGGTGGACCTGTCGCCGAGCGACCTCACGCGACTGCTGCGCGAGGAGCACATCACCTACGTCATGGTGACGCCGTCCCTGTGGCCGCTGCTCCTGCGCGACCCGGGCTTCTCCTTCCCCGACCTCGCGCACCTACGGGTGGGGGCCTTCGGCGGCTCGCCGGTCCCGCTCTCGATGGTCGCGGGCCTGCGCCGCGCGATGCCCCAATTGCGGCTCTACGACGCCTACGGGCTGTCCGAGACGCACTCGCCCGCGACGATCTTGCTGGACGCGGAGTTCCAGCGGCGGCCGGGCAGCATCGGCCGACCCGTGCCCTGCGCCGACGTGCGAGTCGTCGACCAGTCCGGCCGCGACCTGCCCGCGGGTGAGGCCGGCGAGCTCCTCATCCGCGGTCCCATGATCACCACCGGGTACGTCGGCGACCCCGAGGCCACGGCTGAGGCGATCGTCGGCGGCTGGCTGCACACGGGGGACTACTGCCGTGTCGACGACGAGGGCTTCGTCTACCTGCTTGACCGGATGAAGGACGTCGTGATCCGGGGCGGCTTCAAGGTCTACTCCGTTGAACTGGAGTACCTGCTGGTCTCGCATCCGGACATCGAGCAGGCCGCCGTGTTCGGGGTGCCCGACCGGATCGCCTACGAGGCGGTCGCCTCCTACGTCGTACCCCGTCGTGGGACCACGGTGACCCCGGCGCAGGTGCGGGCGTTCGTGCAGGAGCGGATGTCGGACTATGCCGTGCCCCGGCACGTCCGAGTCGTCGACGTCATCCCCCGCAACAAGACCGGCAAGGTCGAGAAGGCGCTGCTGCGCGAGCTGCTCAACTCAGACCTGGCGACCCAGGAGTGACGCTCTCGAGCTGACGCTGTAAACCAGCGGCGCCGGCAGCGTCGGCGGCAGCTCCCGCTCTCGAGCAGCGAGGACATCGCCGGCTCGGCGCCCGCCGTGGTGACACGCGGCGTTCCCGACCTGCGGCTCGACCTCCAGTACCACTGCGGCTCGCTCACGTACAAGGGCCGCGTCTTCCGCTCGGTGTGCAACCCGAACCTGGTCACCGGTCCGGCGCTCCGCGAGCAGATCGAGCTGAGGGCGCTGCTCACGCAGCTGCCTGAAGGCCTTTTTGGCCGAGGGCTCGCTCATGGCGGGTTTCGGTCGGACTGGGTGACCCACACACCGCACAGAAATCATGGGCAGCGACCTGACCTATCGACTAGAGCCCCTCCAACCCCTGAGAACGCCGACCCGGCCTTGAACCGAACGGTGCTCCATGCAATCGGCTGGTGCTCGCCGGCGATCCTTCGGTGCCGCAACAGGCCACGGACGAGGACAACCTCGGCTGACCTCGCTTGACCGCGTCGACACGCGTGCACTCAGCGGCGTCGGCGCGGTCAGCGGCAGAAGCGGTAACCGCCCCGCGCTGATGGTCGGACGCTCACAAAACCGCCGGCCAGCAAAGCAGGGTGTCTAAGACGCCCAGTTCGATATGCTGGCATGCTGGCCGACATGATCGACGAGTTCGCCAAAAAGTACCTCCACGACGACCTGCGCGAGGCACGCACGGGCTTGGTGGGCAAACTCCACGGGCTTACGGAGTACGACGTCCGACGCCCCTTGACTCGAACGGGCACCAACCTGCTCGGCCTGGTCAAGCACCTGACTTTGTCCGAGGCCCGCTACTTCGGGGCAATCTTCAACCGTCCCTACCCTGAGCCAATCCCGACCTTCGATGATCCGGGCTTCGAGAACCGTGATCACATGTCGGTCACGGAACGCGAGTCCCGAGCCGACATCCTCACCGCGTACCAGCGGGCGTGCGAACACGCAGACGAGACGATCGAGGCATTGCCGATCGACGCACCGGGGTACGTGCCGTGGTGGCCCCAGCCGACCGTCAAGCTGTTCAATGTCATAGTCCACGTCGTGACCGAGACAAGCAGGCACCTCGGGCACGCTGACATCCTCCGCGAGCAACTTGACGGCGCGCTCGGTTCGGACCCCACCCCGCCCTCCTCGCAGGACGATGCCGATTGGACCACTCACCGAGCGAAGGTCGAGAGGGCCGCTCAGGGCGCACACAACCAGCACTAACCGCGTGCGCACATCGGCAGGCGTCGACCAGCGGCGGAACGGGCGCTTGTGGACCGTCGATGCCGGCCATCCCAGTAAGCACTCGACTGAGGCTGCAACACAGGGGCCAGCGAGGCCGCGAGGACCGGTCAGCGGCAGATGAGTGCGCAGCCGCGTCTGTGGTCGTCGGCTCACCCTTGCGCCTGCGCGACGGCACGAGATAGGGATCCGTGATGGAGCCACAAGCCCGGCATGCCGAGAAGTGGATGCGGCGACACGCCTTGTTCGACGAGTACTGCGACCTCGCCCTGCGTGGCCTTTGCTCGCTCGAGGACACGCTGACTCCTACCTGTGGGAGCTGGGCTACGGCTTCGAGGAGCGTAGAGGAGTGATCGCGCGGCGCATCACGGCAACTCGCGACTGATGGACCATCACCGCGCCGACCCTGACGGGCCGTCAGCGGCTACGAGCGGACGTTCGCCCAGAGCGGCACAGAGGGGCACCTGCCCGCCGGGGGCGAACAGGTGGCCCTCAGCGATCGTGTGCAGCAGGGTGTCAGCATCGGGCAGTCCGCGCAGTTCGCTCGCGTGCTTTCTGGCCGCCGACCGATAGCCATCGTCGGTGAGGACGCTTTGCAGCGCGGCGCGCACCTGGTCAGAACCGGCCGTTGCCTGCACCACCCTTCCGGCACCGAGGGAGGCAACGAGCCTGCCGTTCGCGGGCTGGTCCGCAAAGAGAGGGACGACGACCAGCGGAACGCCTGCCGCGAGCGCCCCGAACGTGGTGCCGGAGCCGCCGTGGCAGAGGACGACCGCCGCGGCGGCCAGGACGTCGCGCTGTTCCGCCCAGCGCTCGACGTGGACGTTGCCCGGCAGCGAACCGAGTTGCGTCGGATCGGTGCCGTGCCCGGTGGTCAGCAGTGCGCGCACGGGTAGGTCCGCCACAGCCCGCAGAGCCGTCCGGTAGACCTCGGCTGTGGCAGGAAGCGATCCGGCGACCGTGCCCAGCGTCAGGTAGACCAGCGGGTCCCTGCTGCCGCGCCACCAATCCGGCAGCGGCTGCGCCGGCTGACTCGGCATTGGCGCCTCGCGGCAACGGACCGTTACCGTGAACGAAGACGGGTCCACCGCCTGCGGGAAGCGGGTGAGGTACGGCTCGTCCAGCAAACGCTGGGCCAACCCGTCTTTCTGGACGTCGAGCGCAGGACCGGCGATTGCCAGGCTGGCCACTTCGACCGCTGCGAGCGAGATAGCGACCTGCATGTGCGGGACGCCCGCCTCGATCGCCGTGATGGCGGACGCGTACTCGCAGGGCTCCCGAAGAACAAGCTCCGGGCGGAACTCCTGCGCCGCTTCACGCATCGTTGGGAGCATCGCCTGCGTACTGAGCCGACCGAAGATCTCCCGGTTCGCGATGACCGAGGCCTCGTCGGCCGGTGCGTGACCGAACCGCTTCCAGAGCGGGGCCAACTCCTCCTCGTCCGGGTCAGCACCGAGACGGTGAGGCAGGCCCAGCTCCTGCACAGCGCCCCGCAGACCAGGGGGCACTACCAGCAGCACGTCGTCTCCGCGACGCGCGAGTGCTTCTACGAAAGAAGCGAGCGGCCCGAAGTGACCAGCACCTTCCGTAGATGCCACTAGGACCCGCACCGTCCCACGGTAAGGGCTCAGGTCTACCCGCGCCGGCGCGGGAGGAACGGTACGGGTTAGCCGCACAGCGACGACCGCCGTTGATCCCGGCTATGCGGTGTTCCACATCGATCGGTCATGCGCGCAACGCTGCGGTCACCGCGCTCGTCGCCTCACCGGTCGCGGCAGAAGCGCGCGTCGCCCGATGGACGCGGGTCAAGCCGAAGAGGTCTGCTCCGAGCAAAGGATCCCTATGCGCACGATGTCCTCGTACGCGCCTCGGACCCATGCGTGCTGGCGCTGCCGACCCTCGATCACGAAACCCGCCTTCTCGTAGGCGCGGATCGCGGCGATGTTCGACGCGATCGCCTGAAGGTGAATCCGGCGGAGGTTGTGACGCACGAATCCGAACTCGACGAGCTGGACGATGGCCGCTGTGCCGATGCCGCGACCCCGGGCGTTCCGTTCCAGACTGATGCCCGCCTCGGCGTGGCGGGCGAACAGGTCGAAGCCGAATAGCGACGCGCTGCCCACAGCGGCGCCGTCGACGTCGATCACGAGAGACATGGCGGCCTCGGGGCCGTCATTGTCGGCATTGCGCGCGAGCCGAGCATCGAAGCCGTCCCTCGTCAAAGGGCGCGGAGCCTGCGGATTACGCTGTTCCCAGGTGTCCAGGTCGGCGGCGATCTCGAACAGGAGATCAAGGTCGTCGTCGGTGCGCGGTCGCAGCGACACACCGGGCGTGTTGGGCACAGCGAGGACACTACGTCGACCTCGCCGATCACACTTCTGACTTTCTCTGGATGGGACGGCGCATGATCCCGCGCGCACACCCCCCGCGCGCAGACTTCCAACTGCTCGACCGGCGGCATGAGCGGATGTTCGTCCTGGCGACGGGCTGACCCACGCCGACTGGACATACCCGGCCTGGGGCTGTGTCGCGCCGTGCCCTTTGCGGCATGCTGCCGGGATGACCTTGGACGCAGTTGAACGTTTCGACGGCGACGACGCTGTTCCGAAGGCGCTCGCCAAGGCAGGCGCAAAGCTCGAAAAGCTGATTGCGACCGCCGTAGAGGACGGCATCGGGCCGCTCACCGGCGCAGTCGCCTACGCCGACACCCGCCTCGCCCGCGCTCGGGGCGGCGGCGCCCACGCGGCCGCCGACGCTGCGCCCCCCGTTCCCGGCAGCCCTGAGGCCGAGCGGGCGATCGCTCGGATCCTGCGCGAAAGCGCACTCGCCGCAGGGACAAGCGGGTTTGTTAGCGGAGTCGGTGGCTTCACGACCAGCCTGGTAACCGTCCCGGCTAGCGCCGTCGGCAACCTCGTCATCAACGCCAGAATGGCCGGAGCCGTGGCGCACCTGCGCGGGTACGACCTGGACGACCCACACGTGCGGACCGTCCTAAGTCTCGTGGTCGCGGGCAGCTCTGCGCAGAAGGTCGCCGCCGCCGTTGGCAGCAGCTTGGGCAAGGGCGCCGCAGTTGGCGCGATCAAGGCTCTGCCGATCGGCTACTTGCGGGCCATTAACCGGCGGCTGCCGATCATGCTCGTCGCCAAGTACGGCACCAAGCGCGCCGCGATCACCCTGGTCAAGCTCGTCCCGTGGGTCGGCGGGCTCGTCGGCGGTGGCGTTGACGCGACGTTGACCCGAAGCGTCGGCGGCGCCGCCAAGAAGGCGTTCCCTGTTGCCTGACAGCCCCCGCCGCTGACACCGTGCTGACGGCGCCACGCCGGCGGGGCAGCGCCTGCCCCGTCTACGGCAGTGCCTGCGCACCCTCCTTCGACGCGAACCGAACCGGCCGTTCCTCAGAGCCGCGGCGCCTGAGACGCGCATAGCCATCCGGCGTTGCGGTCCCATACAGGCACGGCATTGCGGGCGGCCCGCGTGTGCTTGCTCGTGTCTGCACGAGTGACGACACGCGGCATGGGCGGACGTCTTGCTAGCCGGCCCGGGAGTTCTTCGAGTACGCGGCGGCCAGCAGGGCTCCTCGCGTCCCCGGCGTCGAGGGCAGGGCCGGGGCTTACCGCGGCTACAGCAACGCGCGCCTGAGGCAGTCCTCGCGCGCCATGACAGGTACGCAGCCTGCGGCCGGTCGCGCCGCGCTGTCGAAGTCACGGAGGCGTTCGCAGGGACTCGTCACGAAGGCCCTGTCACTGTGAGCGGATGACGGACGACAGAACACGCGCGTGCGACTTGCGCCGTCTTGGGTCATGACGACTCCGGCGATGCGGTCTGTCATCAGCATGGCGATGGACCGAGCGTCCGGCACGCTTGAGGTCCGGCTCGCCAACGGGACTCTCGCCCGCATGCCGTGGGGCGGTGCGGCGTTCGACCGGTCCAGCCGACTGGTGCGAGTGGAGTACCTCCCCCGGCTGGCCGTCCTCCGGGCGACGACCGACGCCGGCGACGAGGTCGAGTACGACCTGCCGACTGAGGCTCCGGGCGACCCGCTCTCAGGAAGGCCAGTGGTGTACCTGGACCAAAACCAGTGGTCCGCGATGTCGAACGCGGTCCACGGCGACGGCCGCCCCACGCCTCCCGCCGACGTGCGTGCCGCGCTGCGGCTCGCGGAGCTGGCCGAGCAGCGGCTGGTCGTGCTGCCGGCGTCCGGGGGGCACCTGTTCGAGACGGGCAAGCGGTACGACCCGGACCGCAGGTACCGACTTGGATTGACCGTGGCCCGGCACAGCCGGGGGTGGCAGATGCGCGATCCGATCCAGGTCCGCCGCGACGAGCTCCACGACATGTTCCGCCGACGGCACGCCGATGGAACCGGCCTTAGGACCGCGCCCGTGTTCACACTCGACCCGGACGTGATGTTCGGCGTCTGGCGCGGCCAGGCTGCGGCACCTTTGAACCGGCTAACGCACAGGGGGAGCCGCCGCTGCCGCCCGACGCGGAGGCTCTCAGCCGGGCGTTGGTCTCGGCGACCGTGTCCATCGACCTCCTGCTAGACGCGGAGCGGATCCCGCCAGGGGAAGGCGCGGGCTGGCACGTCGCGAACCAGCGGTTCAGCGATTGGCTTGACGGCGAGCAACGTGACGCGCAGCAGAAGCGGAACTGCGTCGACGCATTCCTGCTCTCGGACCTCCAGCGGGACGTCGCGGAGGAGGCGTGGGCGGCGGGCAGCACGCCCGACGAGATGAGCGAGTGGGTTCTCTCGGGCTTCGGCCGGGGGCTCAGCACGCTGCGATCCGCCGCCGTGTACCGCGAGGCCATGCACCAACGCCACCTCAGCCACGGGACGATGTGGCACCCAAACGACCTCACCGACCTCGTCTACCTGTCGTGCGCGGCGGCCTACGCGGACGTCATCGTCGCCGAGGGGCACATGAGGGGCATCCTCCGGCAGGCGCTCGGCCGCCTTGGCCGGCCGGCGCCCGTCTTCAAGAAGCTCCGGGACGCGGTGCCCGCCGTCGAGAGCCTGCTTGGATTCGGAGGCCCTTCTCGCTCCGGACCGCAGCGGCGGCCTGAACGGTCGAAGTGACGGCGCGGCGCGGTACGGGCTCGTTCGGCGGACGAAGTCCGGATGTGGCTGCATCCGAGATCTGCCGCTCCGGGCCAGCCGCCTCAAGTAGGCCCGTCCTGGGACGTGTTGCGTTCGCCGACCGCTTCGCGGACCAGGGCCAGGATCGACTGGCCGAGGGGTGAACCTTCAGGACGTCATCGGCTCGGGGCGCTCGCCTTGGCCTCTCGGAGGCACCACCACAGCGCGCTCAGCGGCATGAGCGTTCGTTCCCGCCGGTTGCGGCGTCGTACGGACCGGCCATGACACCAGACTCTGATTGGCCTTATGGGTGGCTCGCCGTGGACCGTCTGCGTGTGCCCGCGCTCGCAGGATCAGGTCGCCCACAGGACCCTGTCGATCCGCTCCGCCGCCTCTTGCGCCAGCTCAGGGACGACGTGCGAGTAGGTCCCGAGGGTCAGGCTGATCTGCGAGTGCCCGAGGATCTGCATGGCCACGCGGGCCGGGACGCCCTGCTGGAGCAGCAGGGTCGCGGCCGTGTGCCGAGCATCGTGGAGCCGGGCGTCGCGGACGCCGGCCAGCGCCAGCAGCGCCTTCCATGACTTCCAATCCGAGCCGGGGTCGATGGGTCGACCGTTGACCTGCGCGAACAGCAGCCCGTGCTCCTGCCACTCCGAACCGGCGGCGAGGCGCTCCTCGAGCTGCGCCGCCCGGTGAGCGCGCAGGGCGTCGCGCAAGCCGTTGGGCAACATGATGGTGCGGCGGCCGGCCCGGCTCTTCGGCTCGTCGAAGACCAAGCCCTTGCCGACCAGGCGCTGCATCGACCGCTTCACCGTGAGCGTCCCGGTGTCGAGGTCGATGTCCTCCCAGCGCAGCGCGAGGGCCTCGCCCTGCCGGAGGCCGAGTGCAAGTGCGACCGACCAGCGAGCCTCGTTGCGCAGCCCTCGCGCGGCGCCCAGCAGCGCCCGACCCTCCGTCGTGCTGAAAGGCACGACCTCCTCCCGTCGCAGCGACGGTGCGTCCACCAGCGAGCAGACGTTGCGGGCGATCCTGCCCCGCTGCATCGCGACCTTGAGCGCTCTCGACAGGATTCGGTGCAGCTGCAGGATCGTGGACGACGCCAGGCCCTCCTCCGCGAGCTCGATGTACCAAGCCTCCAGGTGCTCGGGCTGCAGCCGGTCGAGCCGGTGGTGTCCGACGGCCGGAATGATGCGCGAGTTGACCTTGCCGCGGTAGCCCTGCAGCGTCGAGGCGCGCACCTTGCGGATGGCGATCGTGTCGAGCCAGTGGCCGAGCCACTCGGAGACCGTCGGGGCGCGGCCGGCAGGCTGGGCCACGCCGCTGTCGCGCTGCTGCTCGAGGGCCCGCACCTTGCGGACGACCTCAGCTCGCTTCGCCGCCGAGACGTGCCGCCGGTCTCGCTGTCCCTCGCGCTTGAGGCCCAGCGAGACGTAGCCGTGCCACCGTCCGGGGGCGTCTTGGTGGATGGAGCTCTCGCCGTACGCGGATCGGCCCATCGAGGTCCTCGCCTTCGTGCTGTTGGAGAGTGGTCCTTAGGCCGGGGCACCAGTCCGCCCGACTGTGTCGGCATCGAGCTGCTCCGTCGGAGGGACGAAGCGAAGCTGTGGACAGCGTCAGCGGGGACGCGGCGGCAGCGGCCGATGTGCACCGAGGGCAGCTGGCCGCTCTGCAGCAGTTCGTACACCTTGGATCGGCCGATGCCCAGGACTGCTGCAGCTTCGACTGGGGTGAGCAGGATCTTGTCCACGACGTTGTCCTCTGCGCTGTTCACGGCCGGCGGGGCACGCCGACCCGAGGTGGCGCCTTGCCCCTCACCCTTGGTAAGTGCGCAAACAGAGCCCGCTGTGACAGGAGCGCTTCACATTCGTGCAGCGGCAAGACGGGCGACGACGCGGGCAACGGTCTTGGGGGGCTGGCCCAGGGTCTTGCCAGGTGCTGCCCGACCGTTGTAGCGGGTTGACCGTTCCTCACAATCAGTGAGCGGGACTCGGTGGAAGTTGGACGAACACCCTTGCCGGTGACCAATCCGACAAGGGTCTTTGGCCTTGCCGGCACAAGAATGGGTGACCTTCGGTAACCGACGAGCTTTGGCCTTCCAGGCACGCGGGAGGCGGAGCGGTGGGGGATGGCCGGCGTCGAGCTGCGCTCAGGAGTGGTCAAGACCTGTGGACGGCGGTGTAGGCGATCAAGACATGTCGGTCGACGACGCCGTCGCTCGGTTAGCCGGTGAACCGGCCCGTACAGCGGCGACGTCGGGGGCCCTGTCCGTACGCCGGACGTGCGGGCCTCGTGCTGATCCAAGGCCTCCTGCCCCGGGCCGTAGAAGGGGCCTGGCCTACCGCCGGCGTAACGCCCTACCCCGAGCTGGCCGGGCCGGTGCCGGGACGCAGGGTCCGCATCTGTAGCTGGCACGGACAGCGACACCGACTGGCCGCAGAACGGCGGCTTGAGGAGGCTGGCCAGTTGGCGCCTGCCCAACCTTGTGCTCTCGCTAACCAGCCACCTTCGTCGACGGGGTGTCGCGCCGCAGGCGCACAACCCCAGGAGAGCGGTCTTGCCGACCCATGCCGGGAACGACAGAGCAAGTTATGGCTTCGGGGCCCAGACCGGGCGCTGCGCGCCTGGCCCGGTCCCGTCGTCAGGCAGAGAAAGTGCTCGCCCGGGCGCGGGCGAGCAGTGGCAACGCGAGGTGCTACTCGCCGCGTTCGCGGCGCCAGTCCGCCAGCGCAAGGTCGACGGCGGTGTCGGGCTGCAGGACGGCTCGCGCGAGGTCGCCGACCGGGCAGCCGAGCAGTGCCGCTCGCTGGGCCTGACCGCCGAGGTGCTGCTCCCAGCGGCACCGGCCGACTCGTGCGCTGTGCGGGTCGAGCAGGGAGTACCACGCCAGGCCAAGCAGGCAGTGGAGATCAGCCAGGACCATCTGGGTCTGGTGGTTGTCGGGGTGGAAGGGGTGGGCCGACAGCCGCCGGGCGACCGAAATCAAGATCTCGCCGACGTCGGCGCCCGTGTCCGGCTCGGCGGTCACAGCCGGCAACGGCGCCAGCGAACCCCAGAAGATCAAGACGTCGATCAGCAGGTCACGGGTCAGGTCGGGCAGCGCGGGACGGGTGGCGAGCCAGCCGATCACGGCTTGATCCCGGGCCATGGTGGGCGGTGTGGCTGGAGTTGCGGCGCCTCCGATCGGCAACCTGGGTCGACCATGGACAGCACCCTGACTCCACGCAGCCGTCCGCGGCCACGGCCATGGACATCGGTGGACAGCGATGCGCGAAAGTCCGCCACGAGATGTCACAGACCCCCTCCCCAGCGCACTTACCAGAGGTGACGACCCTTCGGGAGGAGATCATCGGTGGACTCAGACCAGCCGGAGCACCCCGACGACCAAGGGCAGGGCGACAGCCCGAGCAGTGAGGAGGGCGGCAGAGGGGTGCGGCACCGCCGGCACCGGTTCCCGGCGCGCACCCGGGTGGTGAAGGCGCGCTACGACGAGCAGGAGTACGCCGCGCTTGCCTCCGCTGCAGAGCGGGCCTGGCTGACCCCGAGTGGCTTCCTGGCCGGCGCCGGGCTCGCCGCGGCCGGGATGGGTGCGGCGCCGTCGCAGTCGGTGGACCGTTTGCTTCTGGCCGAGCTGCTGAGCCTGCGCGCCGTGATCCGGCGGTACGCCGTCAACGTCAACCAGGCCGTCGTCCTCATGCACAGCACCGGCGAGATACCGGTCTGGCTGTCCCGCGCCGTTGCGGGCGCCCACCGCGCTGTCCTGAGCGCCGATGCGGCGACCCAGCGCGTTGGCCGCCGGATGAGCTGACCTCATGATCGGGAAGGTCTGTAAGCGCGGCAGTGACGTACGACGGCTGCTCGGCTACCTGTTTCGCGAAGGGCTGGCCGGCGAGCACGGCCTCACCGCCGAGCACACCGAGCCTCGCTTGATCGCCGGGTGGGACGGCGCCGACGGTCTCGAACCGCCGCGCGCCGAAGGCGGCGGGCGGGACCTGCGCCTGCTGGCGGCCGCGCTGAACGCCCCGCTGCTCGCCGCAGGCCTGCAGCGCGAGGACTGGAAGGCGGTCCGGTCGGTCTACCACCTGGCCATCGCCGCGGCAGATGAGGACCGGCAGCTCTCGGACGAGCAGTGGGCCGACATCGCCGCCGAGTACGTCGACCGCATCGGGCTCGCCTCGCGGGGCGACGAAGAGGCGGTGCGCTGGGTCGCGGTCCGACACGCTGACAACCACGTCCACGTCGTCGCGACCCTCGCCCGGCAGGACGGGAAGCGGGTCTGGCCGCGCAACGACTTCTACCGCTCGCGCGAGGCCAGCCGGGCGGTCGAGGAGCGGTACGGGCTGCGACAGACCAGCCCGGCGGATCGGACCGGTCCGCGTGAGGTCACCCGCGCTGAACAGCGGCGACACCGTGCCGACGAGGTGAAGCGGCGTGAGAAGGGTCTGCCGCCGTCCGCCGGACCGGACCGGGACGTGCTGCGCCGCCGCGTGCGGGTCGCCGCAGCAGGCGCCTCCTCTCTCCCTGCCTTCTTCGCGCAGCTCGGCAGCGACGGCGTCCTGGTCAAGGAGCGGCGCAGCCAGCGCGACCCCGACCAAGTCACCGGCTACGCAGTGGCGCTCGCCACCGGCGGCGAGCCCGCCTGGTTCGGCGGCGGGAAGCTCGCCCCCGACCTCAGCCTGCCGAGGCTGCAGGACCGATGGGCATCGAGCTCGCCACGGCTCAACCCGCGACTGGGGCAAGGCGAAGGCAAGCGGACGTCTCCGCTCACCGCCTTCGAACGGGCCCGGCTCCTCGCGCACGCCCAGCTGGCGGCGGAGCACGCCGCCGAACACATCCGGCACACAGCGGTGATCCAGCCGCCGTTGCCGACGCCCCCTGGGCAAGCGCGGACCTGTTCGCCGCCACAGCCCGCGTCACCGACTCCCGTCACCGCACCGGCAAGGTGACCCAGGCTGCCGACCTTTACGAGCAGGCAGCACGCCCGGTCCGTCGGCGTACGCCTCAGCCCACCGTCACCGGCCATCGCGTCCGCGGCACCGCCGGCGCGTTGCTCGCCGTGCGGCGGACGCTTCCCAGCGAGACCCGCCAGGTGATGGCCCTGCTCGGCCAGCTGCAGTCCCTGGCCACCACCGTCGCCAGCCTGAGGGAAGCTCAAGGCCAGGTCGCTCAGGCCGCCGCTGCCCGGGCCGCTGCCGAGCACCTCTTGCCCGCTCGAGGGCGGCCGGCACAGTCGCCTTCCGCGGCGCCGGGCGTCGATCTCCTGTCCGTGCCACCGAGAGTCACGGCACCAGGCCCGGGACACCGGCCGTCGGCCCACAGCCGGTAGCGGCGGAGGGTCCGCCTGGGCGACGGCCTGCTCAGACACGAGCGCGGTGCGGACAGACGGGCCCCAGCCTCTGGTCGGTAGGTTCGGAGCCCGCACACGGCGACAGAGAGCAGGGACGTGGCAGGGGCACGCAAGGCCAGCAGCAAGCCGGTGAAGTCGCTGGAGGCGACGCTCTGGGACGCCGCCGACAAGCTGCGCGGCAACCTGGAGGCGTCGGAGTACAAGCACGTCGTGCTCGGTCTTGTGTTCCTGAAGTACGTCTCCGACGCCTTCACCGCCCGGCGCCTCGAGCTCGAGGCCGCGCTCGCGGACCCTGGCACTGACGACCACATCCCGTCGGAGGCTCGCCGCGAGCGCATCCTGGAGTCCCGCGACGAGTACACCAGCCACAACGTCTTCTGGGTCCCGACCCGCGCCCGCTGGGAGCACCTGCTCGAAACGCCAAGCAGCCCGGGATCGGCCAGTACCTCGACGAGGCCATGGACCTCATCGAGTATGAGAACCCGAGCCTGAAGGGCGTGCTGCCGAAGAACTTCGGCTGGCCTGACCTCGACAAGCGGCTGCTCGGCGAGCTCGTCGACATGATCGGCACCATCGGCTTCACCAACGTCGACCACGGCACCGATGACGTGCTCGGCAAGGTCTACGAGTACTTCCTCGGCAAGTTCGCCGGACAGGAAGGCCGCGGAGCCGGCGAGTTCTACACCCCGCGCAGCGTCGTCCGCCTGCTCGTCGAGATGCTCGAGCCCTACGCCGGCCGGGTCTACGACCCGTGCTGCGGCTCGGGCGGGATGTTCGTGCAGTCCGAGGAGTTCGTGCTCGCGCACGGTGGACGCGCCGACGACCTGGCCGTCTACGGCCAGGAGTTCGTCGGCACCACCTGGAAACTCGCCCGCATGAACCTCGCGATTCGCGGCATCGACGCCGACCTCGGCGACCGCTCCGACGACTCCTTCCACCGCGACCAGCATCCCGACCCGCGCGCCGACTTCGTCATCGCCAACCCCCCCCTTCAACAAGGACGACTGGTTCTCCGAGACGCTCGCCGACGACCCGCGCTGGGCCTACGGCACTCCGCCGGCCGGCAACGCCAACTTCGCGTGGGTGCAGCATTTCGTGCACCACCTCTCACCGACCGGTACGGCCGGGTTCGTGCTTGCTAACGGGTCGCTGTCGTCCGAGCAGTCGGGAGAGGGCAAGATTCGTCAGCGGCTCGTCGAGGCCGACCTCGTCGACTGCATCGTCGCGCTGCCGGAGAAGCTGTTCCTCAACACTGGTATCCCGGTCTGCCTGTGGTTCCTGTCCAAGGGCCGGCACGGCAACGGCCACCGCGAGCGGCGCGGCGAGGTGCTGTTCATTGATGCGCGCTCGCTGGGCCGGATGGAGACGCGGACGCTGCGGGTGCTTGACGATGCGGACGTCGCGCGGATTGCTGGCGCCTATCACTCCTGGCGGTTGCGCGATCCCGAGCTGTCGTACGAAGACGTGCCCGGCTTCTCCAAGGCTGCGTCTGCGGAGGAGGTCGCGGAGCACGACTTCGTCCTTACTCCGGGGCGGTAGGTCGGGGCCGCTGACATTATCGACGACGGAGAGCCGATCGCCGACAAGGTCGCCCGGCTGCAGGCGAATTTGCTGGCAGAGTTCGATGCGGGAAGGCGGCTCGAGCAGGTCATCCGTGAGCGGCTGGGCGCCGTCTCGTGACGAGCGCTCGCTTGGGAGACCTGGTGGAGCTCTCCACGGGGTTTGCTTTCAAGAGCATTGGCTTCACAGATGGGCCAGACGGGGTTCGGCTGCTCCGTGGTGACAACGTCGGTCAGGGAAGGGTTCGGTGGGAGTCCGCCAAGTGGTGGCCAACTGCCGATTCCCGTGATCTTGATCGGTACCTCCTTGCAGAGGGTGACGTGGTCTTGGCGATGGATCGTCCGTGGATCAGCGGCGGTCTCAAGCACGCCATCGTCCGCCATACGGACTTACCTGCAGCGCTTGTGCAGCGGGTCGCCCGTCTGCGTGCTTGCCCCGGACTTGACCAGGGCTTCCTGGCGGCCGTCGTTGCGAGCCAGGACTTCGAAGACCACATCCGGTCGGTGATCACGGGCTCAGCCGTCCCGCATATCAGCGGATCGCAGATTCTGGCCTTCCCTATGCGCCGACTCCCACCTGAAGCGGAGCAACGACAGGTTGCTGCGACGCTTGCGGCGCTTGACGACAAGGTCGAGTCGAATCAGCGCAAGATCACCGTATCCCACGAATTGGCCGCATCGTTGTGTCAATCGATCCTGGGGAGCCCGACGGAGCGCTGGACAGATGCCTGGCCTACCTATCACCTGGGCGACGTGCTTTCGACCCTGGAGGTAGGCCGGCGACCTGCTGGCGGAATCAGATATGAGCCTAACGGCATACCGAGCATCGGAGCCGAGAGCATCGTCCAGGCCGGCTCATTCGACTTCAGCAAAACGAAGCAAGTGTCTGAGGCGTTCTTCGCCGCCATGAGACGCGGACACCTGGAGCATCTCGACGTTCTGCTGTATAAAGACGGTGGGACGCCCGGCAACTTTATCCCTCACGTGAGCGCAGTTGGGCACGGCTTCCCTTTCTCAGTCGCCTCGATCAACGAGCACGTCTACCGTCTTAGAATACAGCCGCCGTACGCGCAGAGCTTTCTCTACTTCTGGTTGTCGAGTCCCCGTCTGCTCGCTGAGATGAGACGACGCGGCACAGGCGCGGCCATCCCGGGGCTGAACAGCAGTGCTGTTCGGGACCTCCCGGTGCCGCGGCCGCCTGCCCACATTCTAAGGAACCTGCAAGAGGCGCTGGACCCGCTGCTCGATCTAATACTGCGATCGGCCAAGGAGTCGCGAGCCTGTGTTCAGATGCGCGACGTGCTGCTGCCGGAGCTGCTGTCCGGGCGGATCCGGGTGCCCGAGGCCAGCGAGGCGGTCGAGTCGGCGCTCGCATGACGGGCCGGCGGAGCGCAGACTGCGCGCCACGACGCCACCGCCCGACGACATCGACGCCGCGAGCGCGCCGAGTTGTGGCGGCTGACACAGGAGGCGCTGCGTGGACACCCCGAGGCGCTGGACGAGGACAGGGCCCTTGTCGACAACACCCTGCTGGACGGGCTCGATGACGACTGACAGGTCAACTGCTACGCCGTACCTTGTGACCATCTGGATGGTCATGAGGAGCCCGACATGAGCGAGCGCACGGTCAGCATCGCCGAGGCGAAGGCCCGACTCAGCGAGCTCATCGCCAGTGGTGAGGAGATCGTCGTGACCAAGCGCGGTGTGCCAGTGGCGACGCTCCAGCCGCTCCCGGCGCCAAGGAAGAAGCAGCTCGACCTCGGCTGGCTTCGAGATCTGACCAACGGCATGCCCTACCAGGAGGAGGACTCCGGCACGTTCATGCGTCGCGTCCGGGACACCGACCGCTACTGATGCTCTACCTCGACCCGAGCCTGGTCGTCAGTCTCGTCACGGCCGAAGCACACACTGCCGCGGCGCAGGACTGGCTCGAAGATCAGCACTCGAGCGAGCTGGCCATCTCCGACTGGGTCATCACCGAGGTGGGGTCGGCGCTGTCCATCAAGCAGCGCACGGGCCAGATCGACGACGTCACGCGCGCCCGGGCAGCTCGGGCCTTCGACGACCTCGCGCGAGATGCCTTCTCGGTGCTCCCGGTGCCTCGCACCGCCTTCGCTGCCGCCGCCGCCATGGCGGGGCGGCCCGAGTTGGTGCTGCGCAGTGGCGATGCCCTGCACCTCGCGACGGCTGACCACCACGGCGCTCGGCTCTGCACGAGGGACGCGAGGCAGGCTGATGCGGGGAACCGGCTCGGGCTCAACGTCTTCCTTCTGGGAGACACCACGTGAGCGGCGGCGGGATCACCGAGGGCGTTGTGGAGCAGGCCGCTCTCCACTGGTTCCGCTCGCTGGGCTACGCCACCCTGCCCGGAGCCGTCCTCGCGCCCGGGGGCACAGCGCCCGAGCGCTCGTCGTACGACCAGGTGATGCTCACCGGACGCCTGCGCGATTCCGCGCTCCGCATCAACCCCGGGCTGCCCGCGGGCGTCGTCGAGCAGGCCGTCACCCGGCTGCTGCGGGCGGAGTCGCAGAACGCCCTCGCCGAGAACGAGCGCGTGCACCGGCTCCTTACCGGCGGCGTGCCGGTCGAGCACCGCACCGCAGCCGGCGAGGTGCGTACCGCGCTGGTCTGGCTCGTCGACTGGGAGCAGCCGGCGGTCAACGACTGGCTCGTCGTGCACCAGCTCACCGTCGTCGAGGCCGGCAAGAACCGCCGGGTGGACGTCGTGGTGTTCCTCAACGGTCTGCCGGTCGGGCTGCTGGAGCTGAAGAACCCCGGCGACGCGCACGCCACGCTGCGCGGCGCCTGGAACCAGGTCCAGACCTACCGCCACGACATCCCGGCGCTGTTCACCCCCAACGCGCTCGTCATGATCTCGGACGGGACGTCGGCGGCGATGGGCTCGTTCACCGCCGGCTGGGAGCACTACGCGCCGTGGAAGACGATCGACGGGCGCGAGGTCGTCACCGAGCGGCCGGCGCTCGAGGTGCTGCTGCGCGGCGTGTTCGACCAGCGCCGGCTGCTGGACCTGCTGCGCTCGTTCATCGTCTACTCCGATGAGCCGGCCGGGTTGATCAAGCGGGTCGCGAAGTACCACCAGTACTGGGCGGTCAACGCTGCCGTCGAGTCGACGATCGGGGCCGCCGGCCCGGACGGCGACCGGCGCGGCGGCGTCGTCTGGCACACCCAGGGCTCCGGTAAGTCGATCGAGATGCTGCTCTACGCCGCCAAAATCATGCGATCGGCTCGCATGGGCAACCCGACGCTGGTCTTCATCACCGACCGCAACGACCTCGACGACCAGCTGTTCGGGGAGGTCTTCGCCCCCGCGCGGATCCTGCCCGAGCAGCCGCGCAAGGCCGAGTCGCGCGCCGACGTACGCCAGGTGCTGTCTCGGGCCTCGGGCGGCATCGTTTTCGCCACCATCCAGAAGTTCGCCCCCGAGGCGATCGGTGACCTCCACCCGGTGCTGACCGATCGGCGCAACGTCGTGGTCGTCGCCGACGAGGCGCACCGCTCGCAGTACGGCTTCGCCGACGGCTACGCCAAGCACCTGCGCGACGCCCTGCCGAACGCGACCTACCTCGGCTTCACCGGCACTCCGATCGAGTCCGCCGACCGCTCGACCCGCAGTGTGTTCGGCGACTACATCGACGTCTACGACCTCACCCGCGCCGTCGAGGACGGCGCCACCGTCCGCATCTACTACGAGTCCCGGCTGGCGAAGGTCTCGCTCCCGGCTGATGCACTCGAAACGCTCGACGCGCTGGCGGACGAGATCACCGAGGGCGCCGAGGAGGCCGAGGCCACCCGGGCCAAGACCAAATGGGCTCGCCTGGAGGCGATCGTCGGCGCGGGGGACCGGCTCGACATGGTCGCGGCCGACCTGGTCGAGCACTGGTCGCACCGGCCCCGGCCGGGCAAGGCGATGGTCGTCGCGATGAGCCGTCGGATCGCCGTCGAGCTCTACGACCGGCTCGTCGCCCTGCGCCCGGACTGGCACGACGACGACCCGGCCCGCGGCGTCGTCAAGGTCGTGATGACCGGCTCGGCCGCCGACCCGGCGCGCTACCAGCCGCACCTGCACTCCCAGGACGTCCGCAAGCAACTCAAGGCCCGAGCCAAGGACCCGAACGACCCCCTCGAGATCGTCATCGTCCGCGACATGTGGCTCACCGGCTTCGACGCCCCGGCGCTGCACACGATGTACGTCGACAAGCCCATGCAGGGCGCCGGTCTCATGCAGGCCATCGCCCGGGTCAACCGCACGTTCCGCGACAAGCCGGGCGGCCTGATCGTGGACTACCTCGGCATCGCCACCAACCTGCGTCAGGCCCTCGCCGAGTACTCACCGGCCGACCGGGACCAGGCCGGAGTACCCATCGAGCAGATGGTTGCCGCGATGCTCGAGAAGCACGACATCGTCCGCGGTCTGCTGCACGGCTGCGCGTACGACGCCGACCCGCAGCTGCCCGCGGCGCAGAGGATGGCGGCGTACGCGACCGTGCTCGACGTCGTCATGAGCGACCCGGACCGGCAAACCCGCTACCTGGACCAGGTCCTGGCGTTGACCAAGGCCTATGCGCTGTGCGCCAGCCGGGACGAGGCGCTCGCCATCCGCAACGACGTGCGGTTGTTCGCCGACGTCCGCGCCGCGATCCTCAAGATCGAGAACCCGGACTCCGGCCGCGCCGGCAGCAAGGCAGGCGTCGAGCTGGAAACCGCCATCGGTCAGCTCGTCGACGAGGCGGTGGTTGCCGACGCCGTCATCGACGTCTACGCCCTGGCCGGTATCGAGACCCCCGAGCTGTCGATCCTGTCGGACGAGTTCCTCGACGGGATCGCCCACAAGGACAAGCCGAACCTGCAGATGGGCATGCTGCGCAAGCTCCTGTCGGACGAGATCCGGACCGTCCAGCGCACCAACCTCGTGCAGGCCCGCCGCTTCTCCGAGCAGCTCGATGACGCGATCAACCGCTACACCAACCGCCCTGACGACCGCCGAGATCATCGCCGAGCTGGTGAAGCTGGCCAACCAGATGCGCGAGGCCGCCCGGCGGCACGAGCAGCTCGGGCTGTCGGTGGCCGAGGCGGCGCTCTACGACGCGATCGTGCAGAACGACGCCGCCGTGCTGCAGATGGGCGACGCCACGCTGAAGAAGATCGCCGTCGACCTCGTCTGGGCGGTGCAGCAGAGCGTGACGATCGACTGGAGCGTCAAGGAGTCGGTGCGCGCGGCCATGCGGGCCAAGGTCCGGCGGCTGCTGGCGAAGTACGACTACCCGCCCGACCAGGAGGACAAGGCCGTCGAGCTCATCCTCGAGCAGGCTGAGCTCTTCGCGACGCACGGGTAGCGGCGCGTGCACCATCCTGACCGTGGGTTCATCCCCCGGCTGGCCGTGACCTGGCAGCACCCTCTGACCCGCCGCACTACGGCTGTCGGTCTCCTGACCCACGTCGACACCACCTACCGCTTCTGCTATCTCCATTCGGCCAGCACTGTCGAGGGATTTCAGCCGTTCCTCGGGTTCCCGGACCTCGAGCGAAGGTACGCAGCGGCCGCGCTGTTCCCGCTGTTCGCGCAGCGCGTGATGCATCCGAGCCGGCCCGACTTCGATCGCTACCGACGCGCGCTGGGCCTCGACGTCGACAGCAGCGACTGGGCGATGCTCGGGCGGTCACAGGGGCAGCGGGAGGGTGATGCCATCCGGGTCTTTCCCGAGCCGGACGTCAACGAGGCTGGTGTGACGTCGTCGACGTTCTTCGTGAGCGGGCTGGGCGACCGGATGCGCGAGGACCCGCGAGTCGAGCCGGCCCTGGTCAGGCTGATTGTCGGGAACCGCCTGCGCCTGCTGGAAGAGCGGGCCACCGCCGAGGACACGCGGGCACTGCTCGTTGTCGAGCGCACGGGGGTGGCCCTCGCCCGGGTACCCGGCCTTCTGCTGTCCCACCTCGATGAGATCCGCTCTCACGGTGAGCCTGAGCTCTCCGTCGTCGACACCAACGGTCCTAATGTGCTACCGGCTTACCGGCTACTCGTGATGCTGCGCGGGACCGCGCCCGTCGGCTACCGGCCCTTCGACGGTCCGGAGTGGTGGCTGGCGTCGAAGCTCGGGCCGTCTGATGTTGCGGCCTGTGGATAACGCGCCGCTATCCCTGTGCGAACGGCCTGTCCGCGCAACTCTATCGGCCAACCTTGCACGAGCGACTGCTGCGTCGAGGCTCACCGGCGCGGGCGGGGACCGCAGGGCCCGACTCATCCAGCGACGATCGCGCTGGCGCAGGTGATGAGTCGCTGCGCCCAGGACCGAACGCCAAACTGGCCCGTTGAGGCATCGGTCCCCGGCGGCGGAGTTCGCCCTTTGCGTTCGGGAGACAGCCCTCGTCCGCTGGTGACGGAGATGGCGGGCTTCCAGAACGCCTATGACAATGCGGTCGAGCAGTTCCCTTGTCAGCCCCCCTGGACGGGAGCCTGACTTGCTCAGGTCCCGGGCGTCGAAGATCAACTGGGCGTGGGCTCGGCATGTTCGGGCGCGCCCGTGAGGTCCGCGACGTAGGCGGCGAGGAAGGGGTCCTCCTCAGCCAGCGGATAGGCCTGGTAGTACAGGTCAACGGCCTGCGCCGCGGAGGCGAAGCCGGTTCTGGGCCAGAGCACGACCATGTCCTCCACATCCGAGGTGCGCACCCGTGTCGCGTGGAGCTTCATGAGGAAGACCTGGTCGAGCGGTGCGCCCGAGGACGCGCAGGGCCGGCAGGTCGGCCAGCAGATCGCAGTCCTGTTCGCGAAGAGTCTGCGGCGCGAAGGGCCGGGCATGGTCGTTGAGCCAGCCCGGTGTGAGACCATGCCGGGCAGCGACCGTCTTTACGGCCTGGCGCAGGGTCGCGCCGAGGGCGACGACGCTGTCGACGTCCCGGGTCGAGTCCCGTAGGCCATGCCAGGCCAAGAGGGAGCCGCCGACCAGGATCAGCCTGTGCGGCGGACGCCCGGCGGGGAGCGCCGCAGCCACCTCTGCCAGGTGAGCGCGGATGCGGTCCCCGTCGAGGATGCCGTCAGACATCGACGGATGCCCGGTCCCTCCAGAGCGAGGACTCGTCCAGCACGAGGCCCCGCTCCTTCAACTGCGGAGGCGTGGCGGCCCGGCGCGCCGCGAGCATCGCCGGTGTACCGGGTGCCGACCACTCGGACTCCAGCCGCGGGATCCGCTTCGTCCAGGCCGGCCGGGGGAGCCGAGCGTCGTCCGCGAGCTTGTCCGCGATGCCCGCGAGCAGGGCGTCCATCACGGCCGAGCCCGACGGCTTCGGGCGGGACTCGAGGGCGTCCGGCAGCAGCTCCGGATGCTGCGCGAGCACGTCGAGCGCCCCGCGCAACCGGGTCCAGTCCGGAGTGTCGCCGCGGGCGGTCCGCTGCCACGCGTCACTGAGGCCAGCAAGGGTCGTCCTCGACGGCGAACGGACGGGCCTTGCCGGCAGACGTTGCGTGCTCAGCACCGCCTCCTCGCCGGCCGCCGCAAGGACCTTCCGGAGCGTGCCCCAGCCGGGATCGACGCGCCCTGCCTCGATGCGGGTCACAGTGGTGGGGGAGATGCCGGCAATCTCGGCCAGGGCCCGAATAGACAAGCCCGCAGCCGTCCGCGCGCGCCTGACCGCTTCCCTCGGCTCCTCCACGGTGTGACCATACTCGGTCACACAGCAGTGAAGCAACGGCATCTTTCCGGGCGCGAGTCCGCAGGTAGAGCTGACGGTCGAAGCGTGGGTCTTGCGGGGACCGATGAGGCCCGGCCGGGGTGGCTGGTCCGGCACCGACAGGGCGACGCGGATCGCCTCCAGCAGAACCGCTTCCGCTTGGTCGTAGTCCTTCTGGCGGCCGTAGACCGCGCCGTCTGAGACTCGCGCCCTCAAGCGACGGGGGAGGCAAGCTTGGGTTACGGGCACCTCGGCTGGACGTCGGCGTCCAGCGCCGCAGCATTCCTGCGGACAGCTACGCGAGCAGGCGATCCTTCTTCTGGCCTGCCGCGCCCCGCAAGGCATGCAGGGCCTTCTCGACGGCTTCCACCGCCGCCACCGCCTCCGATCGGCTGATGACCTCCTCGTCACGGGCAACAGACAGCGCTGCGCTGCGCAGAAAAGCGCTCAGCTTCACATCGGCCCGGCTCGCCGCCTGCTCGATCAGCGTGAGGTCCTCAACGCTGAGACGGACTGACACCACGGTCGTGAGGTTCTTGGACGCCTCGACCTCGACGAGATCGCCGTCGTCCGGATCGGCAGCGTGCTTGTAGGCGTCGTCGGCGGCGTGAGCCGTCTGCTCGGCGTTCTTGCTACTCATGTGATCCTCCATGCGGCGATGGGCCGGGCGGTACCGGTTTCTGGGTCGTGGTCGAAGGCGACCCGGAGGGTCGACCCTCCGTCGGTAACACCCGAAGCGAGGAAGCCGGCGGCGCGGCCGCGTCGGTTGCGTCGGACCTCAGGGCCGTTGGCGAACACCTGCACGATCTCGACGAGGGAGACACCGTGACGCGTGGCGTGTTCCTCGTTGTGTTCGTCGAACTCGACCGTGTCGATCCGCACGCCGCCTCCATGTCATACAAAGTACGCTGAGGTATGACGCTGCGACAAGCCCTCGGGAACAGCGTGGCGCTGATTCGCACCGCTCGCTCATCGGCGGCACGGCAACCGGTGGTCCCGACCGAGCGGCTGCGCCAAAGGCGTCCCATCGTGGTGCCATCTTGGTTGCCTCTTGCCGAGATTCGCCCACGTCCGCCAAGATCCGCCGAAGCGGCAACCGCCTCTGACCTGCGGTTATGGACGTTGGCGGACACTCGTGATCATGGCCACCTCTCACTACTCCGTCCTCCCGGGTCGCCCACGTCTGCGAGCCCGCGAGGCGTTGCTAGCGTCCGGCCCGTGCCCGACTTCTCCAGCTACCTCGACCACCTGCGCGTCGAGTCGCGTCGGTTCCGCGACGTGCTCGCTGACTGCGACCCCTGCTCCCGGGTGCCGGCGTGCCCTGACTGGGATGCCGCGGACCTGTTGTGGCACCTCGCCCAGGTGCAGGGGTCGTGGGCGCTGACGGTGCGTCTGCGCCCGACCGCCCGGCCGGACCTGCAGGTCGAGCCGCCGCAGCGACCGGCGTCGTACGGCGGGCTGCTCGAGGCCTTCGACGAGTTCTCGGCGGGGCTCGTCTTTGAGCTCGAGCGCGCCGATCCGGCCGCGGCGGCGTGGACCTGGTCGGCGGAGCAGACCGTCGGGTTCACCTACCGCCGGCAGGCGCACGAGGCACTGATTCACCGGCTGGACGCCGAACAGGCCGCCGGCGTCGAGCCGATGCCCGTGGACCGCGAACTGGCCGTTGACGGCGTGCTGGAGGTGCTCGACGTCATGTACGGCGGCTGCCCGACCTGGGGCCAGTTCGACCCACTGCCCCGGTACGTCGAGGTACGGCTGACCGACACGCGGAGCTCGGTGTGGGTGCAGATGGGCCGCTTCTGCGGCACCGATCCCGAGGGGCAGGCCCACGCGGAGGAGGACCTGCGCGTCGTGGTCGATCCCGGGACCCCGGCCGCCGCGGTCGTCAGCGGTATGGCAGGTGACGTCGACCGGTGGCTGTGGAAGCGCGCGGACGACGGCGGCATCACCGTCAGCGGCGACCGGGATGTCTACGACAGGGTGCGGGCCATCCTCGGCCAGCCGCTGAACTGACAGCTTCTTGCGCCTGCGGACGGTCGTGCCAGTCGCCGAGGGGACGTGACCTGGACCAGCTCATGGCGCCGAGGTCGCACCCCGCCACGCTAGTCGTGTGCCGTTCCTGCGCACCAGCCCTATCGTCGAGCCCTGTGCCTGGCCTATGGGACGAGTCGCCGTACGCAGGGAGTGCTGTGTTTTACGCCATCGGGCGGCCTCCGTACCCAGGGCGGTTGGCGACCGTCCTTGGAGAGCGGCTCGATCTGGCTGCACGGGCGGCTACCTCCGCTCGCGCCGCTGAAAGCCACGCGTAGGAGTCCACGACCTGATCACGAGATGGTCCGCTGGCATACCCACGTTGGTGTGGGAGACCTCGTACAGATCCAGTTGGAAGCGATGCGGCTCGGAGCCGCTCTCGGCGTCAGAAACCTCGACGGCGCGGCCGGCCAGTTTCGCCTCGCCAAACCAGCCGGTCGGGTCGTCCTCGGGGGTGTCATGTGTAGGTGAGTGCAGTGCGAAACGCGCGTCCCGGCGAAGATCGAGGGCTTTGAGAGAGCCAGGCATCATGCCGACGAAGAGGCCTGTGTCGGTGAACTCGGCCTCGATCCCGCTGATGCGCGGGGAACCGTCACGCCGGAGGGTCGCCACCGTTGCGTGCTTTCGGATGGCGAAACACCGGCGCACCACGTCGGCAAGGTCGCTGTTGTCGCGGACGAAGTCACCCCACGAAGCCATAGGCAGAGCATGACCGAGGCCTCCGACAGTCTCGCCGGACGAGACGCCTTCAACCGCTTGATGCTCACCGCGCGCCCGGGTTACGGCCTGACTCGGTACGTTCGGGTTGGCCGAGGGGAACGCCGACGAGCTTGACCGACCCTGGCCACCGCTGGAGGGTGGCGAGGCCGCGACGCTGCTCGGCTTCTTGGACTACCAGCGTGCGACGTTGGCATGGAAGTGCAAGGGCGTGACGGACGCGCAGTTGCGGGTCGCGCTGCCCCCTTCAGCGATCCGCTGGATGGGGTGTTGAAGCCATCTGGCGTACGTCGAGGACGACTGGTTCTCTGAGGTCGTCGGAGGCGAAGCAACCCCCGAACCGTGGGGGAGCGCCGTCACGGAGGCTGATCCTGACTGGGCATGGAGCAGCGCGGCTGACCACCGTGGCGAGGACCTGCGGGCGCTGTTGGCGGCAAAACGGGCACGCCGATCTCCTCCGCGAGTCGATCGACGGCCAGACGGGCGAGTGACACTGGGCTGAGCGGGTCGACGTCCTCGTTCTCTGCGGGAGGAAGCGGTCCGCAAGCTTCAGCCGCGCCTGTACTGTTCAGTGCATGCTGACCATTGTCGGCCGACTGGAGGCGCTCGGCCGGCTCGGCCGGGCCCTGGCCGATCCGACCCGCTGCCGCCTGCTGCTGGCCCTGCTCGACGGCCCCAGCTATCCCGCGCAGCTCGCGGAGACACTCGGCCTGACCCGCCCCAACGTCAGCAACCACCTGACCTGCCTGCGCGGCTGCGGCCTGGTCGTCGGCACGCCCGAGGGACGGCAGATGCGGTACGAGCTGACCGACCGGCACCTCGCGCACGCCTTGACCGACCTGCTCGAGGTCGTGCTCGCCGTCGACCCTACCTGCCCGCAAGGCCCTGGGGCCGCCGGCCAGCAAGACCCTGCCGGCCAAGCCGGACCTGAGCAGGTCGCGCTGTGACCGCCACCGGCAGAGTGAGCAGCGAGCAGGTCGAGCCCGCAGTGCAGCGCAGGCAGGAGCTCAACCACCGAGCCCAGCGGCTGGCCTGGACCACGATTGCCTACAACACCGGCGAGGGCGTCATCGCGGTCCTGGCCGGCCTCGCAGCCGGGTCCGTCGCACTGGTCGGGTTCGGGCTCGACAGCGCCATCGAGGTGCTCTCCGCGCTGGCGGTCAGCTGGCAGTTCAACGGCAAGGCCGACGCTCGTGACCGAGAGCGCGCCGCACTTCGGCTGATCGCGCTGTCGTTCCTCGCCCTCGCCGCCTACGTCATTGTCGACGCCGTGCGCAGCCTGCTGACCGGCGGGCACGCCGACCCCAGCCCCGTCGGGATCGCACTGGCCGTCTCGTCACTGCTGGTCATGCCGTTGCTGGTGAGGGCCAAGCGCGGGGTCGGCCGGGAGCTCGGCTCCGCGACCATCACCGCCGACGCCACCCAGACACAGCTCTGCACCTACCTGTCCGCGGTGCTGCTCGTCGGACTGCTGCTCAACGCCACCCTCGGCTGGACCTGGGCCGACCCGCTCGTCGCCCTGGTCATCGCTGCCGTCGCTGCCCGCGAAGGCGTGCAGGCCTGGCGGGGCGACGCCTGCTGTGCCCCTGGCCCCATCGACACCACCGGCTGCTGCGTCGGCAGTACCTGCACCTGCAGCCACTGACGGGCGGCCGCGAGTGGGAAGGGTCAGCGAAGTGGCAGCCCGCGCGTGCCCTCGGCGACGACGGCTTCCAGATCGTGGGGGTCCAGGCCCAGCAGGCTCAAGATGGTGGGGGCGATCTGGGTGGTCTGGACCTGAGTGGTCTGGACGCGGTGCTTGATGGACGGCCCGTAGATGACCAAGGGCACGGCGCGGTCCTGGGGGTCGTTCCCGCCGTGCTCGGCGATCTTCTTGGTCTTGCCGGTGTAGACGACGCCGTGCTGGACGATGCCGATGAGGTCTGGGACCCGCCCGTCGGATGGGTCGGTGCCGATGAACGACGCCGCGTTCGAGCCGGCGTAGACCTTGGCGAGTCCGGCGGCGGTGTACCGGACCGGGGCCTTGCTGATGTCGGTGGCCTTGGCGCGCCCGTCGGTGCCGTCCCCGGTCCCGTTGTAGGCGGCGAGGAAGCCTCTGGCGAAGGCGTCGGCCTGCCCGGAGCGGTCCCCGTTGCTGAACCACAGCAGCATCCCGTCGTCGTTCAGCGACGCGGCCACCAGCGGCTGGGGTGCGTCCGGGTGGGCAGTGGCCCAGGCCGCGTTGAGGCCGTCGATGACCGTGCCGTCGTTGATGCGCTTCAGCGACCGGCTGTCCTGCGGCGACTGGCCGTGCTTGGCCGACAGGATCACCGTCGTCGAGCCGTGCTCGCCGGCGTCCTTGAGGGCCCTGTCGATGGTGGTCAGCTCCCGGTCGACGAAGGCGAGCGCGCTCTGCAGCAGCGGCCCGGGCACGGTCCCGCTGGCGTTGTAGCCCCCGACCTGCCCGTCGGAGGTGGGGAGCTTCTCGGCGGTGGAGACGGACTGGAAGTTCATCCCGAAGATTGCCGGTACGCCGACGGCGCGTGTTCCGGTGGTCGTCACCGCGGATCTCGTTCAGGACGGCCTGGACCTTGTAGTCGTCGTACTGGCGGGTGAGGGAGTTGACGCTGGTCCAGTCGTTGCCGGCTCTGTCGGCATCGCTGTTGATCTCCGGGGCGAACAGGTCGTCCAGGCCGGTACCGGACGGGCCGTTGAGGATCTCGTAGGTCGGGTGCTTGTCGGACCACGCGGTACGCAGGCCGTGTGCCTTCGCGACCTCGAAGACCGTGTTCACCTTCAGGTAGGAGTGTGGGTAGACCCGCGCGCAGGTCGTGGGATCGATCGGGAGAGCAACCGGGTCGATCAGGCTCTGCGGAGTGCCGGTCATCGCCAGGATGCTGCCCGGCAGGCCCGGCAGGCCCGGCAGGCCCGGCAGGCCCGGCAGGCCCGGCAGGCCCTGGCCGGCGTCCAGGCGGCTCACGTCGCGGTCGAGGGACTCGTCGAAATTGACGTTTGCGCCGCGCGCAGCCGCCCCGCACACCGCCTTCGCCGGCATGGCCTCACTGCTGGCGGTGGGGTCGATCAGGTCATGGTTGTAGCTGACGTCGTAGTACACGCCGGTGGTCCTCGGGTTGCCACCGGTCAGCTGCCCGACGAGGCCGGGAAAGGAGTCCGACGGGAACGGCGTCCGGACGTGGGTGAACTCGGTCCGGTGCTTGACCAGTGCGGCCAGCGCGGAGTGGTGATGCTGGCTGACGTACCTCGCCAGGTCGCTCTGGTGTAGCCCGTCCACCGACAGGAGCAGGACGTGGCGGGAGCGGTGGGAGTGGTGGCCCGTCCCCTTCGCTGACGCCGACGCCGACGCCGGGCTTCCGGCCACCCTTGCCGCCTCTCTGCCGGGGACGCTAGGTCGGCGGTCCGAACGCGGCGCGAACCTGAGGTGAACAACTCCTGGCGCGCTGACCCAGCGAGAGTTCTGCCGCCGGTGGGCGGGCGACCCGTTCCGGGCTGACCAACGTGCTGTGGCACCTAACGGCCATCAGGCTTCGCCTTCAGCAGCCGTAGGGGAACCCGAGTACGCCAGGCGTCGAGGACGAGTTCGGCTAGCGCCGGCCGATCCACCTGATCGAGGCGAACGAGGACGCTGGGGTGTCCGTCGTAGTGCGGTGTCGTGAAGAACGCCGAGCTGTCGCGGGCGAGCAGTGTTCGCTTGGCGTGTTCGTCCTCGCACCACAGGACGAGCACCCCGGGCTGGTCGTGCATGCGCAGGAAGAGCTTGTCGGCGACCCGGAACCCGGGCGTGCCGTACGACGGGCGCTCGGTGGTGCCCGGCAGGGCGAGGGCGATCCGTCGTATGTCATCCTCGGTGGCCACCGCCGGCAGCTACAGCTGTCCGAGGTAGAAGCGGGTGCCCTGGTCGTCGGCGCACTCGGCCTCCTGACCGTACGGACGGGTCTGCGGCTCGGTGGCAGTGCCACCGGTGGCCCGGACCCGGTCGATCGAGAGCACGAGGTCGTCCACCCGCCACATGGGCAGCGTCGTGACCTGGGCGTGACCGCCGTGCATACCGGCCATCACGCCCTGGATCTGCCAGCCGTCCTCGATGCTGCCCGAAGTGAAGTTCCAGCCCAGCACGGCGGCGTAGAAGGCGCGGTACCGGGCCGAGCCGACGACCTCGAAGCTCACGTAGGCCAGGTCACCGTGGCTGCCCATGGCCGGCGGCGCGGTGCCGACCCCACCGGGTGGTTGGTAGAGCGCGAACACGGTGCCTTGGTCGTCGGTGCAGTTGGCGACCAGGCCGTACGGCGCCTCGCTCGGCTTGCTAGCCCGACCGCCGGCTGCGCGTACCCTGCCCACCGCCGCCGTCACGTCATCGACGGCGTAGCAGCAGTTCAGCGTCCCGCGCGGTTCACCGCCGTGCAGGCCCAGGTGCGGCGATCGGCCGACCACCTGCCGGCCCTGGCCGTCCGAGCCAGGAGCGACAGTCCAGCCCAGCAGGGCGCTGTAGAAGGCGACCGCCCGGTCCACGTCGGGCACCGACAGCCAGGCGTAGCCCACATCGCCATGTCGAAAGACCGGCTCCTGCGCCGCTGCCGGCACTGCGTCGGACATGGGCCTGGGATCTGGCCGGGTTTCGGACACGAGAACTCCTCGGGGCAGAGCGAGCGCGCGCTCAAGGCGCGCCCGCAGTCGGGTGGCGAAGACCGGATCCGGGTCGGCCGGCATGGACGGGGCACGGAGCGCGTCGAAGGGATCAATCACCGTCGTCGTCCTCTCCGGTATCGAGGTAGGCCTGGCGGAAAGCTGTTCGGGCGCGAACGAGCAGCGCCTCGGTCGCGTGCAGGGTCCGGTCCAGGAGGGCGGCGACCTGGGGGACCGGGAGGTCATCGAGGTAGCGCAGGGTCAGGGCCGCCCGGTGATGCGGTCCGAGCTGGTCGAGCACAGCCTGGGAGCGCAGGGCGTCCAACCGGACCGCCCACGGGTCCTCGGTCGCGGCTGGGCCTGCGCGGTCGGCCGTGAGGGCGTGCAGAACACGCTCCTCGCGGGCCTGCCGGCGCCAGTGGTCGACGAGCTTGTGGCGCGCGGTCCCGATCAGCCACGGGGTCGTGACGAGCCTGGGGTCCTCGCGCCGCACTACGTCGACCGCAGCGAGGAAGACCTCCGCCGTGAGGTCCTCGGCCAGGGCTTGTCGGCCACACCGCGAGAGCAGGTAGCCGTAGACCCGAGGAAGCGCGGTGTCGTACGCGTCGAGCAGCACGGCGCCTGGCTCATCTGCCTCCGCCCGCCGCTCGCCCACATCCCTATCGTCGTACGGCGCGCCCGTTCTCCAACGGGTTCGACCGCAGGAGTCTCTACGACTGCCGCTAGCCGCTCATCCAGAACTGGCCGTTCAGAGGATGGTGCACCGGCGCAACCACCCGCGGGGGGCAGCCCCCTTGATGACGTGGCGATGCGGGCGCCGGTCCGATGCGGACGGCGAGGACGACGGGTCGGCGGGGACGACGAGCAGACGCATGTGCAACGGATCCGCGAGGGGTCTGACCTGCCGTCGATCTACTACGCCGGGGGCCCTCGCGAGCCACCAGCCGCCAGGGTCCGCCGCCGTTGTACCGCTTGACGCGGTCGGCGACGGACCCCTTGTGCTGCTCCTTGAGGGAGCGGTACGGATCAGCCCTGCGCGTCTGGTACCAGATCGACGAGGTCCTTCTTCGGTTCCTTGTCGGTGTAGGCGATCACCGGGCAGTTGATGATGAAGCCAGCCGAGCCGTACGCAGCTCCGCCGGGTCCGGTGAGCAGGTCCGGGCGGGTGGCGGCGAGGTTGAGGATCTGGTTCTCATCGGTCTGCAGCTTGTTCAGCCCGGCCTTCACCGCCTTGGCGGTCCACTGGCCCAGTTGGGCGTCCCAGAGCGGACTGTAGGACTGCGCGTGCCTCGGGTCGGTGATCGTGGGGAAGTCACCCTGGATGTTGCGGGCGTCGCCACCATGACGGAGCGAGGCGAGCAGTGCGCGGTTGGACAGGCTGGCGTCCTCGGTGGCGTGACCGTCCTTGATGAGGTGAATGAGCCCTTGCGCGTTGGGGTTTCGAGCACCGCTCTGACCGTTGACGAACGGGAAGATCCGTTCCCGACCGGATCCCAGGGCGTCGTCGCCGCCCAGGAAGGAAGCCCGGTTCAGCAGGGGCACGTACGTGGCTCGTTCCAGGACTGCGGCCAACGGGTCGGAGGCTTCAGTGGAGATGTACAGGATCGGCTGCCCGCCATCGAACCCGTGCACCAGGAGCAGATCGACGGTGGCTTGGGTGAACTGACCGGGTCCGGCCGGCTTGGCCGGGTGAACCGCCAGCACCCGATCGCCGGTGTTGGTGTGGTGGGTGACGTCGAACGGTCCGTCACCGGTCGCCACGATCGGCGCGTTGTAGACCACGGGCGAACCGGCCAGGCGGATGAACGGGCTGTACCCCGGGCCGCCGACCGCGCCGGGCTGCATCGTCTTGGCCGGCAGAGTGGTGGGGCCTGGTACGAGGACCCGTCGCGGCGAGAAGTCCGGCGTGCCGGCAAAGTGCACCGTTGCCTCGCCGAACTTCAGGTGCCGTGGTGAGGACTCGTGGACGGTCTGCACGCACGCCGCGCACCGGACCCCCAGGTTGGTGAGCTTGGCAGCGTAGTTGACGTCGAGGTCTGCTGCCAGACCGAAGTCGGAGGATTCGGTGAGGATGTACCAGACGGTTTTTCCCCGGTACTCCCCACGGTGCAGCGGGAGCCGAATCGTGCTGTTGTGCAGGTTGACCTGCTTGGCGCTCTTGAGGATCAGCTTCTGCTGCGCAAGGAGCGGGCTGGACTTTGTCGTGGCCGAGGCCGCAAGCAACGGTGTCACGCTGAACGCGGCGGTCGTTGCTGCGGCCACGGTTGTCGCGGCGGCGGCAAGCAGCAGCCGACGGGATGGACGGGGCAGTTTCATCAGACACCAGACCTTTTAAAGGGATAGGCGGGTACGCCGCGCACGCCAGCGACGTCTCGCGGGTGGCGGCGGTGAGGAGTCGTGCGGTCGGCTATCAAGGGCCATTGCCGAAGTACCGGTAGGAGTAGTCATACGCCGCAGACCCCCTGCGCGATAGAGCCCCGCGTACCTCGTAAGCGCGCGGTCACGGCCTCGTCATACGCACCCACGACCATGCGCACCTGCAACAGCACGTCGTTGACAGCAGGTGCATGCTGGGCCGCAACCGGCCCTCGAGGCGCAGAGCCGATCGCCTCCACCGGCGACGGGCCGCGCCGTCGGCGGCGTGCTCGGCGAGGGAGGAGTTCCTACACCGATGACGACCTCGGTAGTCCTGATGGGCGTCTCGGGCTGCGGCAAGACCGCGGTAGGCCGCTTGGCGGCCGCGCGCCTGGGCTGGCCCTACCGGGAAGGCGACGAGTTGCACCCGGCAGCGAACGTCGCGAAGATGGCCGCGGGGCACCCGCTCGACGACGAGGACCGGTTGCCTTGGCTGCAGGCGGTGGCTGCGTGGATCGGGGAGCGCGAGCAGTCCCGCGAGGACGCGCTCATCACCTGCTCGGCCTTGAAGCGGTCCTACCGCGGGTTACTGAGCACGGACCACTCCTCGGTGTGGTTCGTCCATCTCGACGTCGACCCGGACGTGCTGCGCGCCCGGCTCCGGGCGCGGCGCGGGCACTTCATGCCGCCGTCCCTGCTCGAGAGCCAGCTCGCCACCCTGCAGTCGCTCGGCCCCGACGAACCCGGCGTGACGATCTCAGCGGACGCCGCGCTCGACGTCGTGGTCGGCCGAGTCGTCGAGAGCCTTCCCGCGCAGGGTCAGCTGCGCTGACCTGGGTGCTCTGGACCTGTGTCGCCGCTGACCGCGTCGTCGACGTCCTGGACGTCGTCGTCCCCGGCAGTCACGCCTGCCAGCGGGTCTCCGCCTGCGGTACCGCCGATCTTGGCCTTGCTCGGCTGCTCGTCTCCCGGTTCCCGGCCCTTGTCGACGATGCCGCTGCTCTGGCCACCTCGCGCGACGTAGGAACTCTGGCCGCTCTCGGCGGCCTCGGCCTCCGGGTTGGCGTCCGCCTTGATCCCCTCGTGCGGCTCTGCGGGCATGGGCTGGGTCATCGCTGTTCCTCCTGGGCTGCGGTGCGGCGCTGCCGCATGCCGGGGACCCTGCCCGCGGCCGGCCCCGGGAACCACGGGACGGCACAGCCGCCCCCCGGAGCGCCGTGCGGGATCGCCGGCGCCAAGTCGGGCGTGCGTCGTCGCGGGCGACACCGTCAGACCGTACGATGACGTCTGAACAGGCATGCAGACGTGGAGGTAGGACAGGGTGGAGCGTGTGATCAGCCCGGCTCGTGGACTGGTCTCCATGGACGCCTGTGGGGTCCGTGTCGTGGACGGCCCCAAAGTGGCTGCGGTACGCGCGGCGATGCCGCCGGAGGCCGACGTCGCCGAGCTCGCCGATGTTCTGGGGCTGCTGGGGGACCCGACCCGCTTGAAGCTGCTGGCGGCGTTGCTGCAGGCCGGCGAGATGTGTGTCTGTGACCTGGCAGCCGCAACCGGCCAGAGCGAGAGCGCCGTCTCCCATGCCCTGCGGCTGTTGCGGGCTCATCGGATCGTGTCGGTCCGGCGGGCGAGCCGGATGGCGTTCTACCGGCTGGACGACGGGCACGTCCGGATGCTGCTGGATGTCGGGCTTGCCCACACCAGTCACACCGACGTGCTGCATGTCGCCGCCCCGAGCCCGGTTGCCCCGTGACGCCGGTCGAGCGGCCGGCGTCGGAACTACCCCATCCGGCGTGCGCCGGTAGCGACCAGGCGAACCATGACCACGGGGGGCACGGCAGCCATGGGCACGGGGTGTCGGCCGGCGCCGACCGCCGCTACCTGTGCACGGCGCTGGCCCTCATCACGGTCTTCATGGCTGTCGAGGTCGTCGTCGCGTTCTTCGCCCACTCGCTTGCGCTGCTGGCAGACGCGGGCCACATGCTCACTGACGCCGGTTCGCTGGCCGGGGCGATGTGGGCAGCGGCGCTGGCGGGGAGGCCCGCGCGTGGACGGTGGACCTTTGGTTTCAAGCGTGCCGAGATCCTCGCTGCGGCGGTCAACGGCGTCACCCTGCTGGTTGTCGCGGCCCTGGTCTTGTTCGAAGCTGTCCGCCGCCTCGCCCATCCGGCGGAAGTCTCCGGCGGTGCGGTCATCGCCGTAGCGGCCGCCGGGGTCGTGGTGAATGGCGTCGCGACCTGGGTGCTCGCCAAGGGCAACCGCAGCAGCCTGAACGTCGAGGGTGCCTTCCAGCACCTGCTCACCGACACGTACGCCTTCTTGGCGACGCTGGTCGCGGGTGTCGTCATCGTGACGACCGGCTTCCGCCGAGCGGACTCGATCGCCTCACTGCTGGTCGTCCTGTTGATGCTGCGCGCCTCCTGGCAGTTGCTACGGGCCTCGGGACGAGTGCTGCTGGAGGCCGCACCGGACGGTGTAGACCTGCTCGATGTCCGGGCGCACCTGCTCCAGGCCCCGCACGTGCTCCAGGTCCACGACCTGCACGCCTGGGTCGTCACCAGCGACCTGCCCGCGCTGTCCGCCCACATCGTGTTGGACGACTCCTGCTTTGCCGACGGCCACGCGCCGCAGATCCTGGACCACCTGCAGCACTGCTTGCAGGGTCACTTCGACGTGGAGCACTCCACCTTCCAGCTCGAGCCCGCGAGCCACGCCGATCATGAAGCAGGCGCCCACGCCTGACTGCCAGCGGCATCCGGCAGGAATGGGGGTCCCGATGACGCAGACCCCGGGGCTGAGCTGGGATGGTTCCCACGGCGCTGAGACGATCCGGTCAGGCCGGGTGGGCTGCGCGGGGGAGTAGCTCACGCCGGTCCAGCTGATGGCGGTGCATGGTGGTTCGCAGGTCGTCGCGGCGGATCTCCAAGATGCTGCCGTTGCCGATTACCTCCCACCGAGGGGCCGGCTGGTCCCAGCCGTTCGAGGCCACGATCACGTCGTCGCGACCAGGACGGAACCGGAGCGCGTAGGAGTCGATGTCACCACCCTGTGCGGTGATGACACCCTCGTCGTAGCAGGCAAAGGCGTACAGCGCTTGATGGGTGAGCATCAGGGCATTGAGGGAGACCACCTCGGCGACGGCCGAGATGCGGGTCGCGGCACGGGCCAGGGCGAGGACCGGTCCGTGATGCCGCATCTCGGCCAGGACCAGTCCGAAGTAGCGTTCGCTGTCGGTGTCACCGACGCACGGGGGTCCTGAGCTCTCGGCGAGCAGCGCGTCGCCGGCCGCCTGGGGTGAGAAGTAACCGTTGTGCGCGAACGCGACGCTGCCGGCCGCAAAGGGGTGGGTGTTGGCTTCCGTGTTGGCCATGTCGGCAGATGCCTTGCGCAGGTGCAGCACTGCTGCCTGCGTCCGCGCCCCGTCCACGGCCGCCTGGAAGGCCAGGCTGCCCTGCGCGGCCTCCGGGGCCTTGTCGATCACCAGGCTCTCGGCTTCGTCCCAGTGCGCGATCCCCCAGCCGTCGCAGTGCACGGAGCTGAGAGCGGCGAACGGTTCCAGCTCGCCCTCGAGCAGCTCGGGAAGGCGACGCGGTGGCGTCGATGACACCACGCCGAGAAGGCGACACATCCGGTGGCTCTCCGTTCGGGCAGTTGGCCGGCTGTAACGGGCCGGAATAGGTGCGCTGAGGAAGCTCAGTGCAAGATCGTGGTGACGGTGGGCTTGAGCGCGCCCGTGGCGGGACGTTCCGGGACGGCGTCGGCGCCGCGGCCGGGTCGTCGGGTCCGCTGCAACCGTCGCTGCAGCGCGTTGGCGAGCTGGGACAGCGCGAAGTTGATGGCTACATAGACGACGGCGATGATCAGGTAGGTCTGGATGAGCAGGTGGGTGAAGACCGTGAGGTTGTTGCCCTGCTTCATCAGCTCGGGGTAGCTGACGATGTAGCCCAGGGTGCTGTCCTTGAGCAGGCTCACCAGCTGGGCGACCAGGGCCGGGGCCACGAGGCGGATGGCCTGCGGCAGCACGACGGTGCGCATCGACTGCCAGTGCGTCATACCGATCGCGGCCGCGGCCTCGGACTGACCACGCTCCAGCGCGCGGATACCCGCCCTGAACACCTCGGCGAGCACCGCCGTGTTGACCAGCACGATGGGGACGACAAGCTTGTAGAAGATCGGCAGGTTGATCCCCTGCGGAGGGAGCGCGAGCAGGAACGCGTAGATCAGCAACAGCAGCGGTACCGCGCGGAACAGCTCGACGTAGCCTGTGGCGAGGTAGCGCACGACCCGGTTGCGAGACAGCCGTAACAGCCCTAGCAGGGCGCCGAGGGGGAACGACAGCACGGCTGCCGCGGCAGTCGCCTTGAGCGTCCCCACGAGCCCCTGCCCCAGGAACCTGAGGTAGGACAGCTGCGTGAACGGCTGCCACCGGTCGGCTGCCAGCTGACCGTTGTCGGCGAACTGCCGTAGGGCAGCGGCGACGATGGCCACCACGCACAGCACAGCCAGCGCTGTGACCCAGCGAATGCGTCGGCGGGCCCGTGGTCCGGGTGCGTCGAACAGCACGCGGTTGACCGTCACCGGCGCAGGGCCAGCCGTCGCTCGAGCCACCCACCGATGCCGCCGCCCGACAGCGCGAGCAGCAGGTAGAGGGCGCCTGCGACCAGGAAGGACGCAACCGCTTCCGCGAACTCGAGGTTGAGCTGCTGAGTGCGGTTCGTCAGCTCGCTGACGCCCACGGCCGCCGCCAGCGAGGAGCTCAGCGCCACGCCGATGAACACGTTGACCAGCGGTTGGACCATTGCCCGGAAGGCCTGCGGCAAGATCACGAATCGCAGGGACTGGGTGAACGTCAGCCCGATGGCCCTGGCCGCCTCCGCCTGGCCGACCGATACCGCATTGATGCCTCCGCGCATCGCTTCGCAGACGAACGCGGCGCCGGACAGGGCCAGGCACAGCGCTGCCGAGGTGAACAGCGAGTACGTCACTCCCACGTCGGGCAGCCCGAACACCACCAGGATCAGCAGCGCAAGAAGCGGGATGTTGCGGAAGAACTCGACGTAGGAGGAGCCGACCACGCGCAAGGGGGTGATCGGTGACACCCGCAGGACCGCCAGCAACGTGCCGAGCAGCACCGCACCGAGGAAGCCGAGGGCGGTCAGCTCCAGGGTCACACCGAAGCCGGCGAGCAGCTCGCTGAAGTGGGTCAGGACGACGTGCATCCCCGGGCCTCAGGAACCCTCGGCAGAGCCGATCGTGGGCGTCATCGGAGCGTCGCCGGCCACAACGGTCCCGATCGTGGCCTTCCACAGCTTCGCCCAGGACCCATCGGCGTAGATCTTCTTGAGCCAGTCGTTGACGAACGCCTTTGCCATGGCGTCGTCGTGCGGGAGACCGATGCCGTACGGCTCCTGGGTGAAGGGCTCACCCACGACCTTGACCGCCTTGTTCGTGCTGGCATCGCTGATCAGGATGCCCTGATCGAGCACGTACGCATCGGCGCGCCCCTGCTGTACGGCGGCGACGCACTGGGCGTCCTCGGTGAACAGCAGCGCCCTGGCGGTCGGCGCGAACTTCTTCAGCGACAGGGCCGCGGTCGAGTTGCTCTCCGTGGCGACCGTCTTGCCAGCTAGGTCGGCGACCTTGGTGATCGCGGAGTTGTCCTTCTTCACCATGATCGCGTCGCCCGACTCGTAGTAGGGCCCGGCGAAAGCGATCTTCTTGGCCCGGGCCGGCGTGATCGTGTAAGTCGCGACCACGGTGTCGACCGTGCCGTTCTGAATGAGGGTCTCGCGGGTGTCTACGGTCGTGATCGTCAGCTTCGTCAGCGCCTGGACGTCGGTCTTGCCCGTGATGTAGCGGGCCAGCATCTGGGACAGGCCGGCGTCGAAGCCGGTGCGCTTGCCGGTGGCCGGGTCCTTGATCGAGAACAGCGGGCCGGCATCGGTACCCCCGACGTTCAGGTACCCACGCTTCTTGATCTTGTCCATCCAACGAACCCGCGGTGATCGACGAGGCATCGGCAACCGGAGCTGCGTCGATGATCGAGTCGTAGCTCGAGCCACCCCCTGGACCAGCGCTGAGCGGCGGGGCGTTCTTGGAGCTGCCGCAGGCGGTCAGGGCCAGCGCGGCCCCCAGGAGTCCGGCGGTCAGCACGGACCGCCGGGGCCGCTGGATGGTTGCTGTCATGGTCGTCTCCGGTGCTAGTGGGTGAGGATCTTGGACAGGAAGTCCCGCGCACGTTCTGACCGGGCGCTGGTGAAGAACTCGACTGGGGTGCCGGTCTCGATAACCTGGCCGCCATCCATGAACACGACCCGATCAGCCGCTTGTCGGGCGAAGCCCATCTCGTGGGTGACGACGATCATGGTCATGCCGTCTCGGGCCAGCTCGACCATCACGTCGAGCACCTCTTTGATCATCTCGGGGTCCAGGGCGGAGGTCGGTTCGTCGAACAGCATCAGCTTGGGATGCATCGCCAAGGCGCGGGCGATGGCGACCCGCTGCTGCTGACCGCCGGACAGCTGGGCCGGGTGCGCGGACTCCTTCTCGCCGACCCCGACGCGCTCCAGCAGCGCCCGAGCTTCGCTTTGCGCTTTGGCCTTCGGTTCACGACGCACCCGGATCGGCCCCATGGTCACGTTCTCCAGAACCGTCTTGTGCGCGAACAGGTTGAAGGACTGGAAGACCATGCCCACGTCCGCCCGCAGCCGGGCCAGGGGGCGACCTTCCTCCGGAAGGTCCACACCGTCGATGGCGATCGAGCCGGAGTCGATCGTCTCGAGTCTGTTGACGCAGCGGCAGAGGGTGGACTTGCCGGAACCCGATGCACCGACCACCACGACGACCTCGCCCTGCGCGACGTCCAGGCTGACGTCGCGCAACGCCGCGAGATCACCGAAGGACTTGTGGACGCCCTGCACGCGCAGCAGCGGCTGGCCGGTCGCGGTCCCGGACGCTCCAGAGGGCATGCGGGGAACCTAGAGACCGCAGACCTCAAGGGCGAATAAGGATCGGCGCCACAAGGCCAAGAACTCCCTTATGGTCTGATCATGTTCGACCTGAGCCAGCTGCGCCTGCTGCAGGAGGTCGGCCGGACGGGTTCCTACTCGGCGGCCGGACGCGAGCTCGGCTACACCCAGCCCGCGGTCACCTACCAGATGCGCAACCTCGAGCGGCAGGTCGGTGCACCGCTCGCGGTTCGACTCGGCCGCACGATGCGGCTCACCTCTGCTGGCGAGGCGCTCCTGGAACACGCCGACCGGATCACGGCGCAGGTCCGGGCTGCCGAGCACGAGATGGCGGCCTTGGTCGGGCAGCACACGGGCGTCGTACGACTGGCCGCGTTTCCCAGCAGCTGCGCCACCCTCGTACCGCGGGCGATCATGGCCCTGTCTCGCCTGCTCCCGCAGGTGGACGTCCGCCTGCTGCAGGCCGAGCCTCCGCGGGCCCAGCAGCTCGTCCGTAGTGGGGAGGCCGACCTTGCCCTGTGCTATTGGTTCGGCAGCTCTGACTCCCCGAGCGCCGATCAGGCCGTGGCCCGAAGTCCGCTGGAACGGATCCACGTCCTGACCGAAGAGGTGTCGCTCGTGCTTCCGGTGGCTCATCCGGCGGCCCATCACAAGCTCATCGCCCTCGAGCAGCTGGCGAACGACACCTTCATCATCGCCGGGGCCACCTTCCAGGACATGCTGCAACGGTCGGCGAAGGAGGCCGGCTTCACGCCGAAGATCACGATGGTCGCGGACGACTATGTCGTCATGCAGGCCCTCGTCGGGCACGGGCTCGGTATCACCCTGATCCCGAACCTGGCGCTGACGGCCCACCGCGACGAGCGGGTCATCCCCCGAAGCCTCAAGGGGTGGCCGCAGCGGCACATCGACGTGGAGCTCTGGTCGGACTCGCTGCGGGTCCACGCCGTGCGGACGCTCACCGACCTGCTGCGCACGTCGCAGACCGATCCGGTTCTGTTCTGAGCGCCCCCCCGTACGCGATCCTGACGTGCACCGAACGTCACCGGCGTCGAGGCGACCTACCGTCGCGATCATGACGAAGACGCCACGTGGTCACCGCCCGCACTCACGACGCGGCAGGTCCCGACTGCTGCTCGTCCTGGCCCCGCTCCTGCTCAGTGCGGCCTGCACGGGCATCGGTGGTGGGCCGGGATCCCCCCTCGGCGCGGCAGCCTCGGCAACGCCGCCGACGCCGTCCTTCCCGGCCAAGCCGGTGCCGAAGCCGAACATCGTGCTCGTGCTGACCGATGACCTGTCGATGAACCTCGTGCAGTACATGCCCCACGTGCTGGCCCTGCAGCACGCCGGGACCTCGTTCAGCAACTACACCGTCACCGACTCGCTGTGCTGCCCGTCGAGGTCCTCGATCTTCTCGGGCAAGTTCCCCCATGACACCGGGGTGTTCACCAACACCGGCAAAGACGGTGGGTTCAACGTCTTCCACGATCGAGGCGAGGAGAACGCGACCTTCGCCACCGCCCTGCAGGGTGCTGGCTACAAGACCGGGATGATGGGCAAGTACCTCAACGGCTACGACCCGAAGGACGCCCTGGGTGGCTCGCAGCCCTACGTACCACCGGGTTGGAACGAGTGGGACGTGGCAGGCAACGGCTACCCCGAGTTCGACTACGACCTCAACCACGACCATGCCGTCGTGCACTACGGCCACCGCCCGACCGACTACCTCACCAACGTGGTCAGCGACAAGGGCTCGGCGTTCATTGGCGCCTCCGCGGCGGCCCACTCGCCGTTCCTGCTCGAGATCGCCACGTTCGCTCCGCATGGCCCGTATACGCCGGCTCCACAGGACGCGAACGCGTTCCCCGGCCTCACCGCCCCCCGCGGACCGGCGTTCAACACCGTGCCGTCCAGTGCGCCGTCCTGGCTGGCCCGACGCCCGCCGCTGACAAGCAAGCAGACCACCAGGATCGACACGGCGTTCCGCAAGAGGGTGCAGGCGGTGCAGTCCGTCGACCGGATGATCGCTTCGCTGCAGAGCGCGCTCACCAAGGCCGGTGTAGCCGACAGCACCGACATCGTGTTCAGCTCCGACAACGGCTACCACATGGGCGAGTACCGGCTGATGCCCGGCAAGATGACCGCGTTCGACACCGACGTGAACGTGCCCCTCGTCGCGGCCGGTCCCGGCATCCCGGCCGGGCGGACCGTCGGCGTGCCGGTGCAGAACATCGACCTCGCCCCGACCTTCGAAGCCCTCGCCGACGCCCCGACGCCGACGAATGTCGATGGGCACAGCTTGGTCCCCCTGCTCTCCGGAGGGTCCGCCGGTTGGCGTACCGCGGCACTGGTCGAGCACCACGGCCCGGACACCGTGCCCAGCGACCCGGACTACACGGCCAAGAACAGCGGGAACCCGCCGTCCTACCAGGCGTTGCGCACCACCGCCTACACCTACGTCGAGTACACCGGCGGCGCCAAGGAGTACGAGGACCGCAGGACCGACCCTGCCCAGCTGCACAACACCGTCGCCGACCTGCCGCCGACGACCTTGTCCGCGCTGCACACCGACCTTGCCGCGATGATGACCTGTCACGGCGAGCAAGCGTGCTGGACCGCGGGCCACCTCGCGCAGTAGGTGCGGGGGACCGTCGAAAGGCCTTGACCTGACGCGGGTCCGCGGACATCCTGCGTGCAGAGGTGTCTTTGAACCTGGACCTCGGAGTCCTACCGCTCGGCGACCAGCCGCGCGGCCAGTGCGCCAACGTCCGACGTAGGAGGCAGCACATGGATCTGGCCGATGTCACGGAGCGTTTGATGGCCGAGTTCGAGCACCAGATTGAGCTCAGCGTGATCACCCGGGTCGTGCTGCAGTGCCGCCGGGATCTGGACACCCCGGCGATCCACGCCCTCCCGGAGCTGCTGGAACGACTCGCGCGCCAACGGCTCCTGGACCAGCTCCCCACCGGGACGCGCGCCCGCGTACCGGCTGCCCGGTCCTCCGCAGGGCCCGGCGTGCTCGAAGGCGCGCTGTAGGGCCGCTCGCGCATGAGTGGCGTTCGGGTGCTGGTCGGGACGCGTAAGGGCGCCTTCGTGCTGACCTCGGACGGGCGACGCCAGGACTGGGAGGTGAGCGGCCCGCACTTCGGGGGCTGGGAGGTCTACCACGTCAAGGGCTCACCCGCGGACCCCGACCGGCTCTACGCCTCGCAGTCGACGGGCTGGTTCGGGCAGCTCGTGCAGCGCTCCGACGACGGCGGCCGTACCTGGAGCCCGGTCGGCAACGACTTCCGCTACGCCGGGTCCGCGGGCACCCACCAGTGGCACGACGGGACGCCGCACCCGTGGGAGTTCGCGCGCGTCTGGCACCTCGAGCCGTCCCAGCGTGACCCGGACACCGTGTACGCCGGGGTCGAGGACGCAGCGCTGTTCCGGTCGACCGACGGTGGCCAGTCGTGGAACGAGCTCGCCGGCCTACGGGGCCACGGGTCCGGCCCGCAGTGGCAGCCCGGTGCCGGCGGGATGTGCCTGCACACGATCCTGCTGGACCCACGCGATGAGCGGCGCCTGTACACGGCGATCTCGGCGGCCGGCGCGTTCCGCAGCGACGACGGCGGGGACACCTGGCAGCCGATCAACAAGGGATTGCGCTCGCAGGGGATCCCGGACGAGCACGCGGAGGTCGGGCACTGCGTCCACCGGCTCGCCCAGCACCGGTCCCGCCCGGACGTGCTGTTCATGCAGAAGCACTGGGACGTCATGCGCAGCGATGACGCCGGCGATTCCTGGTATGAGATCAGCGGCGACCTCCCGAGCGACTTCGGCTTCCCGATCGACGTGCACGCCCACGAGCCCGACACGGTGTACGTCGTACCGATCACGAGTGACTCCCACCACTACCCGCCGGACGGACGACTGCGGGTCTACCGGAGCCGCACCGGCGGCGGTGAGTGGGAGCCGCTGACCGAAGGGCTGCCGCAGAGCAACTGCTACGTCAACGTGCTGCGCGACGCGATGGCCGTCGATGAGCTCGAGGACTGCGGCGTGTACGTGGGGACGACCGGCGGTCAGGTCTACGCGTCGGCCGATGCGGGGGACACCTGGAACGCGATCGTCCGCGACCTGCCTGCGGTGCTGTCGGTCGAGGCGCAGACGCTGCCGTGAACGCCGTGATCCGGGTCGTCCTGCCGGCCCATCTGAAGGCCCTCGCGCACGTGTCGAGCGAGATCGTGCTGGACGCCGGGCCGGCAGCTACCACAGATGCCCTGCTCGACGCCGTCGAGGAGCAGTACCCGATGCTGCGCAGCACGATGCGTGATCCGGTGAGTGGCCGACGCCGGGCCTTCGTCCGGTTCTTCGCCTGCGGCGAGGACCTCTCCCACGTGCCTGCCGACGTACCCTTGCCGGACCCCGTGCTGCGTGGCGAGCAGCCGTTCCTCGTCGTCGGCGCGATGGCGGGCGGGTAGCGCCCAGCCGAGCAACGAGGCTGCGGAGTGTTCCGTTCTACGGCTTGCGCAGCCAGCGGGACACGGCGGCGGGGTCGGCGCCCTGCGCGACGTAGAAGCGCATCCAGGTGAGGTCGGTGGCGGTCGCCGGCTTGTTGTCGCAGAACCGCTCCGCACCGTGCGCGCCGTAGTACCG
>JAABUX010000513.1_pt1 | contig 66298 bp, 61 predicted proteins | sample 5561851 | NCBI WGS metagenome assembly JAABUX01 (sample SAMN10711883, study PRJNA513361) | rock metagenome | isolation source: Antarctica rocks | place: Antarctica: Victoria Land, Richard Nunatak red sandstone | collected 2016-01-03
TCTCCCCCTTAACCCTCCCACCATCCCCACCACCATCCCCACCTATCCTAATCCTCTTCGCAGGTGCCGGAAGCGGCGCAGAAAGCAGGAGTGCGTAATAATCGTCTCCACGCAGGGTAGCGGAGTGGCGGAGGCGGACGCGGGCGGAGAGGTGGAAGAGGCGGTAGGTGTTTAAGAGGAGAGAGCGGGGAAAGGGTGGTGGCATTGTAATTTTCGTAGGGGGTGGGGGTTTGGGATGGGCCGGGGAGGAGAGGAGAGAGGGGAGAGGGGATAGAGGGAATTGAGCGACGCGGAGCGGAGAGGGAAGAGAGGAGAGAGGAGGGATTTGTCGGGATGGTGAGGGTTCGTGGACTATTGCCACATGGACGTTAGTGACGTATAAGAGTAATACACTGATCAACGTTCGTTATTTCTCCAAGTTTTCCAAACCCGGAACCTATTTGTCGAATGGATCAAGACCATAGAACGCAAGAGTCTAGCTAACAGTGAGTCCATATCATTACAGTCCGCGTGATGTTGATTTATATCGAATTCAATACACATCTTCGATCACGATATCACTTCCTCCGAGGTCAATGTCAAATTACCAGTCGAGTCCTAAAGGTCCTATATTCATAATATATCCGTGAGCTCATCCATTCGTTATGTACAATTGCGTGGTGTAGATTGTACATCCCGAGGTCATTGCTCCCCTTCCGGTATCCGACCCCTCAACCACGTCAATACTGCATCCGTTCCCTTGTCAACGACATCCCTTCTGGGCACTCTAAATCTATTCCCCCCGATGACCAAGGTCCTGAGTCCTTCCGCACCCAACAAGCCCAGCTTTGGCTCCAAGTGATCAATTTCATTCCCGCTAACGTTCAGTACCTGCAACCCCCTGACAACGTCGACTTCGAGGACGCAAATGCTGTTATTGGCGGCGGAGAGAGACACTAGCGAGGGAAACGTGTTGCGGAGCGGCAAAAGCGATGCGAGGCGGTTCCGGGAAATGTTCAGATCAGCCAACATAGGAGCATGTAGTTGGTTGAGGAGTGGTATGAGAGTGTTGATGGCGTTCGCGGAGAGGTCTAAGGATCTCAAACTTGGGAGGGACAGCTCCCCACCAACATAATTTCGGCTACCAAGCCTGTTGTTTGAGACGTCAAGGTTTGTTAGGGAATGCGCGAGGAGATTAATGGTTTGTGGGATGCTTGATAGGTGATTATGGTGCAGAACGAGGCTCTTGATATTGCCTGAGGCTAGCAAAGGCTCGAGGTCCGAGGATGCAACGGTTTCTAATTCGGTGGACGAGCGGTCAAGAATGCCACCAGTCTTGACCGGCCACGTTGGTTTGCCTATTCCGCTTCGTGCCGGCAACAAGCCAACAGTGTCGAGATCCAACGGCTCTTGACCCGCCTTCTCATCAGAGTCTTCGGGCAGAAGCCGGGCTTTGAGGTCGAGCTTAAGCTCGTGTGTGTCCATGGTCAGGAACTTACGTTCTCTGAGTGGGTTGTTCGCGACTCGCAGTACGGTCAAGCTTTCCATGAACCCGACTCTTTCGTCAAGGATCCTAATACTGTTCATTGCAAAATCAACAGTCCTGAGTCGTGACAATGAGGTAAACCCTTCTGGGAGTGCAGATAACTTGTTTCCTCCTGCCGTCAGGGTAAGTAAATTTGTCCAGCCAGATACATCCGGAAAGTCTTGGAGCCTGTTCTCGGTGATATCAAGGGACTGCAGAGATGGAAAGCGAACAGTGCCGTGTACTATCATGGAAGTCAGAGCATTGTTCGCAACATTCAATGATTTGAGATTTGGTAGGTCAATGGGCGTAGGCAGTAGAGGACCGCTCAATCGGTTCCGTGCAGCATCTAGCTCGACCAATGGCGTGAGATATTCAAAGGGCAAGGAGCCCATCTTATTCCCAGAAACATTTAAAACCCGAAGATTTGAAAGGTGACGGATATCGCTGGGCAAGACACTGATTGCATTGTCATGGAGGTCAAGAACCTCTAGACCATGCAGCGTGAAAACGTCGGAAAGTCTGTCAAGAGCATTCTCTGCCAACCGTAATTCTCGGAGTGACAGTATTTGACCCATAACTTGAAGGCTGTCGTTGCCTAGTTTGTTCTTGGAAAGACTCAGCGTCGTTAAATACTCTAACTTCCTCAAGCCCACAGGAAGCGTCATCAGGTGATTACCATGAAGATCTAACGTTTCGAGACCAGCAAAGAGGTTGCCTTGATATCCATCATCGTCTTTATGTTGTCCTGCAACTTCATCTGGGAAGACTGTGTCGCTCAGGTGTTCGAACTCGTTATCTGCAGCGACGAGCCGTACAAGATCCACGCTCTCATACCATGCGCCATCCCCAAGATTAGCATTGTACATATTCATAACTTCGTTCGGCATCTCTTTCAATTCGAGTGCGGCGATGTTCAGTCTGCCATCAGTCCGGGCCGTTGTAACGCGCTTACGTAGCAGACCTGCGTTGTCACCCCCAATCTCGATCTCAGTGAAGACGTCTAGCTTTTCCTTCGCTTTGAACGTAGCTTTGTCTTGCATCTTGTGAGCTTTCTGTCGCGCTGCTTTGGCTTTGGCAATTGTCTCCCGAAGTGTTGCTGACGAAGATGGTGATTTCGATGAGCCATTTAGTCGTGACGGCGTAGACGTTGGCTCGGCAGAACCCGACAGAGTCTGTGATGATATTTTCGAAGGTGGTGAGAAAGCGTCCGAGGACTCTATTGATAAGGTAGAAGAAGCAGTGCTCGGGATTTTGCCACACTGCTTCAGTACAAGTCCGGAAACCTTTGCTGGCGGCTTCGCAAATGCGTCCTGAACCGATGGTCTTTGTTTCAGGGGTCTAGCGGCTAACGTCTTGCTCGCTCTGACGGGTCTTAATGGTTGCTTGGGTCCATGATCGACATTCTTGTTTTCAGCCCAGCTGGGGTTGATAGGCACTGGAGCCTTTGATCTGGAAGGACTTGATTCCACAGCACCATAGACACTGGCGGTCGATTTCGGTAAGCTCTTCGGAGCGTATGAGCTGACAGATCTTCTGCTGGGCGTTACGTTGGAGATCTGATTTCCGGTTCTGCTGGCTAGGTGTCGCTTGGTTGGCGATGCCGGCCGTGGTGTTGGAAAGCCAGAGGGGAGGGAAGGGTGTTGCCCATGACTGGTACCGGGTCGGGACCTGTTCAACGACGATCCTGGCCGTGAAGTAGGCTGCAATGGGCTCTCTGGAGGGAAGAAGCTAGACCTTCTCCTTCGTGGAGACGGCGACGGAGGGATCTGGGACAGCGTTTCGATGGTCCGATCGGACAGAGATGGTCTGGGCCGTCTGGAAAGCTTAGCGGCCTTAGCATAATTCGTAGGGTCTGCATCGCTGAGCTCGAGATTCTGGCCGAGCTTGTCTTCTAAGCCGCTCGTCGCAGGCTGCTCAAGTTTCGCCGCTGACTTAGGCTCATGCATAGCAGATCCAATGGGATTAATGGCAGATTGTGAGCCTGATCTTGGTGCTATGCGGCTTTTTAAAACATATTCAGCTGGCTCTGTCTTATCCCTCGATCTTCCGGGAGCTTGTGGAATGGGCAGTCTAGATATGCGTGACGATCTAATCGTGAGAACAGAAGGCTGCTCCATTTTTGATATTAGGGAGAAGCGAGGAAGCCGAAATTGAGCGCTTTCGTTATCATCAACACACAGACTTGTACATCTAGCATGTGCTTGTATCAAGACATTAAATCTACCGTCATCTGGTGGTGCGAGTGATCTTTGCAACCAGTTCACTTTGTATTTCGGTCTCTCATGTTGACATTTCCTTGGTCTAAGTATCAGATAGTCGATAGTCACCCCTGCCAACGCCCGCAGATCAGCCGCCGCTAAGGTTAGTGCAGATCTTCGAAACGCGAGCCCAGCCCCGAGCCAGCCGAACCAGCCTCGCATCATGTGAGGTCGAGCGGGCGGTGGAACCTTACAGACAAGACAAACTCCCTCACTCCCAGCCCCTTCCCCTCCTCCACCACCATGAGGACGTGAGGCTTTCTTATCTACGTGTCCGCTCACGCCTGGCAACATTTGCAACCTGTCAAAGAGCTTTCATCTCGATCCACGACCTTTCATCGCTTCTGGCCCACAAAGCTGACAACCCCACCACTCACTGTACAACCTCTACCAAGCCAGGCGGCATCTGTTCCAAGATAAGTGTGCATCCGCAGCAGTGAAGAGCTTCTACACGGACCCTGTTTGAACGATCTCCTCCAGAAGTCCAACCACAAAAATACCTCGCCACTCATCATGTCTGAGCTCAACGCGCCACGCACCCCAGAACCTGACCATGCAATACATCGCAGCGAAGCCGTTCCATTTTCCAGTCCGACCGCGACCAAAGATACAGTCAGAGTGGGTGCCAGGCTTGGCTCTCCTGTCCCTGACATGGGCGCAATGACACCACCGCCATCAACCCAGTTGCACAAACCTTCGGCTAAAGCATCCCAGGGCAAGTTTACAAATAGAAGAGAGCATTCGCTTGTATCGCCACCTGCAACCTTGAGGATCGGTCCACCCATCACTTCCGGAGGCCTGTTTGGGGAGCTGCCATCTGCGGAGTCGGTGCAGAAGATGGGCGAGGAACAATTGCGTGGACTGGTCACTGAGCTGCTGCCTGCGTTTGGCCAAGCGAGGGTAAACGCGGCTCATTCAAAGCTCCAGCACAGCTTGCTTAGTATCGAAACGGAAGAGGCCGCAAAACGAGCAGCGGTTGAGCATGAGGCAACCAGAAGAGAGGTCCAAGTCTTGCAGGAGGGTAGTCCGGCGCACTATAATTCCTTCAGCCCCCAATCCCCACAAGCATCCATGCAGCGCAACCTCCAACTTGCCTTGGCACATTGCAGAGACTTGCAGAGTGAGAATACCGTCCTAGAAAAGCGTCTCCGTTCTTCGAAGAGGCTTATCCATCGACTGGACGAGCAAAATTCAGATCTCAAAGACAGTGTACAGCTCCTCCGGCAGCGTATCAAAGAGAATAGAGATCACTTGAACGAGATGCAATTTTCTGGTGCGATATCGATCAATGGCACCCCGTCCTTGGAGTACAGCACAGCTCTGCACAATCATACAGCCAATACTCCTGCCACTGCTGGTCGGCGACCAAGGGACACAAACCTGACGCCCGGAAGTCAAGATCCTTTCGGTGCTCTGCTTTTGGCTGGTCAGGTCATGAATGGCGAAGCTAGCAGCGTCCCCACGAGCCCCCTTCAGGCTAGAGCGAAGAAGCTGCATCCTCAGCACCTGCGGGGAGCTCATTCGCTGTCGTCTTTGCCGACAACGCCTCTCCGGTCAAGACCAGTGACGGCCGATGATGGTATGATTACTCTAATCGATCGTGCCGATCAAAGTGTTAGCTTGTCGGCCCCTGGTACACGGCTCACAGATCACGAAGAGTCTCGCGTTCGTAAGGATCGTGAAGATCGCGATAGCACAATATCTGCATCCGACGATGAGGATAATAATGACATACCAGGGTCTCAGGCTAGCCAAATGGCAACTAGCATGCTTCGTCGCTCTTTAGGCTCGCCGAGCCAAAGTAACCCGTCATCCAGCCAGACAGTGGACCCAAGCAAGGTGGTGCAAGCGAAGCTATTTGGTAATGTGACGAAGCCGTGCGTTGGGGCGACGAATTCGTTGAAGCGAGGTGCTGACAGCAATCGAAACGTTGAAGTGCCGAGAAGCAATAAGAAAGCTCGGACGGCAGGCCCTGGAAAGGAGCGGGTGGGACTAGGCATCCAGAGCTGGGCTATTCCCGGGTGATGAGCAGTCACGGCGTTGGGAGAAGCCTTTAGTCTGGAACGCAAAGATGAATTTCTACGTTTGCTTTTACTGCTTTTTGCTGTATATATGCTACAACGAGCTGTGGATATGCTGCAACGAGCTTGGAATGACCACTGGTAGCTAGCCAATCGAGTATAGCGATCAGAGACAATGGGAGCTGCATCAGCTTCGCAACTTGGTACTCTGTCTGTCCGAGCATAGCGATAAACGTCACTCACTTTGTTCATCGAGCCCATTGGGCGGATGTTATATGTTCCATAATATTCTTTACCTTAGGGGTAGGACGGCCAGCGGCTCTTGCTAAGCGATCTCAACACCCCACTAGTGAATAACGGAAAAATCACCTACAGCGCGCAACTGCATCATCGTCAACGACCTGACCGACAACCGTCGCAATGGTGAGTACTCGCCCTTATATGTGGCAGGCTACTATTCAAGATGGGACCGGCCTCGACATCGGAATTGGAAATTCTGTGGCTGACTTGGGACTGTGACAGACGATCAAGCACAACCAGCAGATACAGCACAACCGTGAGTTCGCGTCTGGCCTTCGCAGAACTATGAGCGTGGCATTGATCGTCGGCAGATTTCCGTAAGGACTGGCAGCGTCGTGTCCGAACCCACTTTGACCAGGTACGACAACCTGAGCACCTCCGCACTCCGAACACATACCCGGTCCTGCATGCTTGGAACCCCAAAGCCAAACTGACAAAGAGCGTATAGCCGGGACGGAAATCACGACGTCGTAATGCTCGCATCACGAAAGCTGCAGCCGTCGCTCCCCGCCCTGTTGACAAGCTGAAGCCCATTGTTCGCTGCCCCACCATCAAGTACAACCGTCGCGTACGAGCCGGGCGTGGTTTCTCACTTACCGAGCTTAAGGTACAACACATCCGTGACACCAAACTTCCCTGTATACGTCGCTAATATATGTTCCGTCCCAGGAGGCGGGCATCCCCCGAAAATTCGCTGCAACGATCGGCATCAGCGTCGACCCTCGCCGCGCCAACCGCTCTGTCGAAGGCCTCACTGTCAACGTCGCGCGCCTGAAAGCCTACCGCGAACGCCTCATCCTCTTCCCCCGCAAATCCGGCCAGCACAAGAAGGACGACGCCACTAAGGAAGATATTACGGCTCACGAGAAGGGTGAACACAAGGTGGTGAGGAAGACGCATCATACGATGCCTATCGTCAACCAGGCCCGCCAGGAAGCTATCAGTGAGGTTAAGAGGAGCGAGATGCCCAAGGGTGAGGAAGCGGCGTATAGGAAGCTGAGGGATGCGAGGAGCGAGGCTAGACTGGTGGGTGTGAGGGAGAAGAGGGCGAAGGCTAAGCAGGAGGATGCTGCTGCTGCGAAGAAGTAGGGCGGTGGCGGGTGCTTGCGATGTCGTTATGAAGATCTGGTAGCGAAGATTCGAGGACTGCTGTCTAGCAAGTGTGTCAATCCTCGAAGACGATCTGCTCGTGTGTGCTCGATGTAGGTAGGATACGGCAGAGCGTCCTTCCACTCTACCTGTCATCCCAACTTGTTCAATTTCGGATATCCTGCGTAACCAGACCCCAGTCTCCTCAGCATCCCCATTGTTTTCTGCCTTTCCCATACCTCAACTCCATCCTACATCCATCAAGATAACCCCATTCCATCAATCCACAACCCAATCACCATCCTACCATAACGTGCGTGTGCAACATGCACACACCCCCATACCCCACACCCTCATACCCACTTCCCAAAGCTCCCAAAGCTCCCTTCCCTTCCCTCCCTTCCTCTCCATCCCCTCCCATCCTCTACCACCAGTATCCCTCCCTCATCAGCCCTTCCAACCCCTCCCTCCCTCACATCACCTAACCCTTGAACATCAACATATCCACAGGAAATAAATGCATCCTTGTACGGTTTTCCCAAAGCCACACTTCCAGTCTCTAATGTCTCATTCCAACCCCTCCCTCAGTCTCATCACCTAATCCAAGACTACGCTGAAATGAAAAGCAACAATGTTTCCCAAATTACAGAAAGATGAAATGGATCATAATTCTTCAAGTGGCTTGATATTCTCATAGATAATGTTGTACGACATATGTCTTTGCCTGTTTCATGCAAAATGTCGATGAGTGCTGGTATTAAGCTTTGATAACACACATCTTCTCCTCATGAAAATTTGTTGGAGGATGTATGTCCTTATCGACGAAAAGCGCTCAGAAGACATAAAGAAATATCTCTACCTACAATCCCATATCCCCCTCCACATCCAAAACTCGCCGTCCACTCGGCAGCAGTTGAGACTTGAGAAATCTATCCCACTATAATCACAGACACTTCACACTTTCCCTGCCATGGCATATCTATCTCGTCTTCCTCAAAGCGATATAACCCCCACGCAGAAATGACCCCCCCTCGCCATCTCCACCGATCATATCATCCATCCATCCATCCATCCACACACCAAAAGACCATCCCATCCGCAGCTTTAGATTTGGGTCTGGAAAGGAGCAGATACAATACCATCACCAGTACCAGTACAAGGACAAGTACAAGTACCAGTACCAGTCCACAGTACCAGTCAGTCCACAGTATATATTCCAGCGCAGGAAGCTGCAGGCGCTCGACCTACCCCGTATCTCATCATCGCCACGAGAGCAGGGAAAGAGGACGAATACGAAAAATTGATGTGACCCGTTTTTCGACGAAAGACCGGGGTGGCAGGCGCTTGGTTTTTGATGGAAAGAGTGGAAGGGGGGGGGATTGAGATTGATGAGGGCACTTGGTTGTATACTTTGGGTATAGAATAGGGCGAGTATACATACCTCTGGCGTAGAGTCGGGAGGAAGTGATGAATGTTCGGTTGAGGAGGGTAGGGTTGGGAAGGCGAGGATGGCAAAGTGTAGTTTTATTTGTTGCGATTGTCTAGGCGGAGGGTGGTGTATTGTAGCTTAGCAGAGAATGGGACGTTGATCGATGATGATTCGTCTGAGCCATTGCAGAGCCTGAAGACATCGCCCTTTCTTCAAGACTGGAAAAGCCCTTCACCCCGGAAAAAGCAAATCAGCAAGCACGCCAACCGCCTCTGTGACCCCCCTCTCCTCAACCAGCATCCTGAACGCTTCCCCCGTCTTTTCAAGCTCCGCTCCAGCATCGGTGCGTCGCCAAGTCTCTGGGTACGTGGCCTGCGCCGAGACGTCGCTATCGACGGTGCCGTTATCGCTGCTGATGAATATACGCCACTGGATTGTGAGGGAGAGGGTACCGCGGGCCATGGTCAGTTCTTGGCAATGCAAGAGGGGGGTGATATATGGAAGATCAGCATTGATTGATGGGGAAGATATTTTGCCAAATCCGCGGTCATCGGCGATGAAAGCGCCGTGTTTTCGTACGGTGTCAGTCCAGCACTTGAAGCGTTGCAGACAAGTCATCCAGTAGTGTCCAAATGCCGTCCCGATGGCTGCTATACTTCGATCCTGTGAGGACTCTCGTAGCCATCCACCGAATTCTGTTTCTGCGCAGTCACTGAGCTCGATCACGTGCATTTGCGTGACGGCTTGCGATACGATATCGAGAGTAACTTTCAGCCGTAGAACGAATATTTTAGAAGGAGACGACAACGCGATGATCTGAGAATGTAGCAAGGAATCCTCGTCGATGGAGGTAAGTAGAGTAGAATCGGAGGTGGTGATGGTGAATGGAACGCAATCATCTTCTAATGGTTCTAATCTTAAGATTTGCGAGGGCTCGTGATCCTGCTGCGAAGGCGGTTTCGGTATCGGTGGTGGGGGCCTGCTAGAAAAGGGGAGGAATCGTGCCAGGCGTTGCGAAAGTGATGGCAGTTTCGACGGGGCTGGGGAACGACCCGTGGCAGCGTTGCCACTGCTGTCAGATCAATCAGCTTTGGTACATCTCAGATTGACAATTGCCTATTTACCTTGGTCTGTCGGTGGCCTCCTGCTCGCGGGATTCGCCCCCCGGTGAATCAGAAGCCGTGGCATTCGCATGCTCGAGTCGGAAAAGCTCCTCGCGGAGATGAGACACTTTGGTGCTCCTGGCCAGCTTCTCCTTGTTTTGCTTCTCAACACCCTTAGTGTCCTTAGTGCCCTTGCTTCTATTATCGTTCCACCCAGTAACAAGCGATTCCTGCAATATACGAGTCCCTATCTCTTGAAGCTGCTTTCTCAGCGCAGCAAGTCTTTCCTCCACTCTGAGAAATTCGGCTTCTTGCGCCGTGGGTAACGATTTGGGCGTGTTGATTATATATACTCGGGGTCCAAGACCTGGAAGTAAGGAATCAGGTCTCTGAGACTGCTGTACAGGATTCTCTGGGTGAGGCTTCAATGGCGTGGACCTGGCGCGACCAATTCCTATTCTCTTTGGCCTTCTACTGGGGCTACTAAAGAGAAGTCCTTTGGCTGGTTCGGGTGGCTTTTCCAGACCCAGCTGAACAGGAGTTGATGGCAAGCTCGGCTCTTCCTCCTCCTGCTGACCCATACTTAATAATGAACTCTGGAGATTAGGTTGAGATGGAGTGGAGGGAGATTGTGGCGGCTCAGTGGTGGGCATTACACCCGCAATTGCCATCTGATGCAGCTGCGTATGAGACCCATTCGGTCCACTTTCCCGCTGTCCCACATACTGGACATCCTGTACCACAACATCTGCCTCTATAGCTTCTTCTGGCGACGAAGCGCGAATGTCCTCCATCACAGAAAGCTTGGCCTTCTTTAACGTAGTTGTCTCTCGAACCGGAGTTCTTGACCTGCGTCTCGGTGACTCGAGAAACACCTGCCCGTCCGTTTCCCGATCAGGGGCCAGCGTCGTCGCACTGACCGCTATGTCTGGCTTCATCAACAGGGCTCTCATGACAGCATCTCGGTCAATGACAGGTCTCGCAATCAGACCCTGACTGGAAGCGCCTTGACTGCCACTACTTCCTCGTCGTCGCGGGGTAGTTGTTTTGGAGGGTGATAAGAGTCCTGGATTAAAGCGTGCGAGACTGGCTTTGGGGGGAGACATGTACAACTCCCGCCTGCTGAGGAATCGCTCATCATCGAAGGCGTCGGGTTGTAGTTGACTGTCTTGGCCGCTCACTCTAATAGAGGTTGCTGGCGACGTCTTTCGGCGCTTGTTGGGGAGGAAGTCCATATTATCGATGGGATGCTCGCGCAGCTGTCACGTTTACCCCAACTCCCACTTCTCATTCGCTTGTCCGCGCATCTTCGAGCCCGCATAGTTGAGCCTCAATGTTGGACGTGACAGAAGGTGCTCTGTAGAGATTCATTACTTCGGTACATGCATCTACGCCAAGCCGCTAATCTATCCATATAGCTAGGCCTAATCTAGCTAGCTCACTACATTGACGGGCAAGGTAGAGTACCTAGGTACCTACCTTAAGTATTGAGCCTCTTACGCCTTAAGTATCACGACAAACCGAGTATCTAACCGGTCACATACTTGATTCGAAGAGTTCGCATCTGAGACGATACTATGCAGATTTGCCCAAATAGTCTATATATCTCATCATTAAAATTATATCTATATATCTACTCAAAGTCACCGTAGCTCTGAGCAAATCTTCACCAGGTATCAGCCGTTGACCTGAGAACAGATCCAACTACGCCAACCGAGAAACCGCTATTCTATGTCGTAACATTCTATATCAATTACTTCCCAGATCATCAATTCAAACCAATCCCCCAAAATTACAAATCATGCGTCGCCATCTTACTGATCGCCCTTATCCTCCCACCATAATAATACAGCACAAACGGGATGGGGATAAACGCAATACTCAAGAACCCCAACATACTACTCGCCCACGCCACCCCCAGCTTATGATACATGGCGTTTGCGAAGAGCGGAAACGCCGCCCCGAATGAACTCCGCATCAGGTCGTTCCCCGCAAATACGCTGGCGATGTATTTCGGATACGCGTCCCCGAGGTACGCCAAGACGGCCATGAAGAGCAGAAACGCGCCCATGCTGAAGAAGGAACTGCCAATCACGGGCATGATCCAATGAATGCTCGGACGCGCCGACCATCCGAACCAGAAGAGGCAGATGGGGATGAGGAAAGCGCCGATGAAGGCTGGTTGCAAGCGCACCTCGGGGCGTAATTGGCCTTGAGCGTTGAATTGGGGTTCCACGTAGCGGTAATTATAGTAGAAGAAAGGGACCATGGCGGCGGCGGAGCCGAGCAGGATACCGATGAAGGCGAGACCTTCGGTGCCGAGGGTGAAGTGGTAGGTGGAGATGAAAACGATGGGGAAGGATTCGAACCAGAGGTAGAGGAGGCCGTAGATGAGTGCCAGATAGAGGTTCAGCAGGAAACAGATGGGTTCCGTAAAGGTCAAGGTGAAGGGACGGATGAAGACCATCATTCCGATTTCCTTCCCGGACATGCCTTCGGCTTCAATCTCCGGCTCGCATTTCACGCGCGGGTTGTGGGTTAGGGCTCGGATGCGCACGGTGCGGCGGTAGAGGATGTTACTGCTGCTGGTTTCGGGGAGGAAGAAGAAGAGGAAGATCAGGCAGAAGCCGGAGAGCCACATCAGTTCCCAGATCGTCCATTTCCAACCCTTGCTCTCTGCCGCGAAGCCTCCAATCAGGGGACCCATAGCCGGTCCGAAGACTGCGGAAATTCCCCAAACGCCGATACCGTAGGCTTGTTTCTGAGGGATGTAGATGTCGGCGATGGTGGCACCGCCGGTTGCGAGCACGGGGCTGCCGACAAGGCCGGTGATGAAGCGGAAGGCGAGTAGCATGCTGCTGTTGGAGGCGTAGATGACGGGAAGCTGGAGCAGCACAAAGGCGAACAAGGTGCCGACATAAATCGGGTTGCGGCCTATATATGGTATTTCGGACATCGGGGCCTTTTGGGAGAGAAAATGATCAGTATGAAGATCAACGTGAGAGGTATTTTCCAATTGCGAAGGGCAATTAAGGAGCATACAAGGAACATACCCAAATCATGGGACCCAGGGCATAGCCGAGAACGAACAGGGTGAGTCCGAGGAGTGCTTTGACCGGAGAAATGTGGAATTGTTCTTCAACGCCTGGGAGGCCGGCTGTATAGATTGCAGAACCGATATAAACAGAGGTCGTCAAGAAGCAGATCTGGAATGTGACGAATAATTTCTTTGGGGTGGACCAATTTCGCGGATAGTCGGGGTCATTGGGGGACCAGTCAACAAGGAGATGGTCGACCCCTTTTTCTTGTTCGGCGATGGTTGTCGGCTTCCCCAGCTCCGCACCTGAATCTCCGCCACTTTCTTGATTGGTTTGCTTGCCGTCGAGGCTAAGTGACGTTGACGAAGACTTTGTATGACTGAGCTGATATCTTTCGAGTAGCGATGGATCGGTCTCCTCGCTATAGGCGAATAACTTTCCTCCTGACAGTAAACGAACGGAGCGCCCGAAGACGGATTCACGGAAAAGGTCCTTCATTGAGCGTGGTTTTGATATTGGCCGCAATCGGCGGTCGGAGTGGACAGGCCAAGTGAGAGAAGAGCTGATGGATTACAGGAATAGACCGTCTTAGGACTGAGGCGAGATTTCCAAATGTAACTCTTAGAGAGGGAAGTACATTCGTTGCTTATGTATGTACTGTTGTAAGGACTGGACGTTTTGTACAGTAATTGCAATGAAAAGGCGATGACGTCTACAAACAAACTCCACCGGATTCGGGCGCACGTGAAAGGCGCGAGAAAGCGAGGCCAAGGGAAAGCATGGGGAGGTGGCGTATTAGGTAGGATCTGATACATCATAAAGTAAAGTGCTTACTTAAAGTAGATGATAAACCTACCAGCCAAATGTGTTCCGGTGCCTGCCAAGACCAGGCGGAGCCAATCGGAATCAAGCAAAAGAATCAAGAAGCGATAAATGCACTAGGCAATTGATGCAGTTTAGCGTTCGCACCCAACTTTCAAATACCGAAGTGGCCGGGAATCCGGGTGCGCCGATTCCCTTAATCCCGACTGACAAGATTAGATCGATTCAGCACCGCGCAGTATTTTATCAAGATATGGGAAGGTGTCAGATCGGAAAGTTCAGCCGTGCGGGAGAATTGCATGCTCGTTACATGCCAGCATACTGTCGTAGCCTCACTATTCAAGCTTCGGAAATCCAGCCCTGGAACGTGGCATGCCTTTCATCGTAGATGAGGAGGGAGCAAGCCTGTCTGCTGGCTGTGGCACCATTCTAGCCCAATCAAGGCAGGCAACTGACAAAGCTATGGGCCATTAAGGCTGCTGAGATGATTTAATTTTTGAACCTCGAGCTTCTGACATTGGCAAATCGGAGCCGGAATTCCTCACTTCATATGGCATTTCGCATGGTCACGGACAACTTCATTGGCGCGAGTTCCCATTTTGTAATTGCCATGCAGAAGTCTTGTTCTCCGCTATTGATTAGCCCGTGAATGTACTTCGTTAGCAACTCTCGTAAATGTTGTGTTGATATCGAGGGCCGGGACGAGGCAGATGCATTCGCTCGTACTCCGTGCTCAGCCCGCTATGATGTCCACGCCTCCTTCCGGTGAGACCGCACATTTGGATTGGTGCGCTTTATCAAAACCCACAAGGAGACCTGATCTACGACCAAAGGCTGGGAAACTCCGGTACGTCGAGGCTTGGTCCAGACATCATCGTTTCGTCTTGCGCTTGAAATCCATCGACAAATTTCTCCCAATTCGCCCATGCTGTTTGATCCAAGTCGTCATGGTGCTGGCCACCCATTGCCGGCTCCATTGACGTGGATGCTGCAGCCAGCCAGGGATCCCAGTCGAGAGGGGTTGAACCTGGAATGGAGGCCATCTGGATCCCTTTCATACTTAGTGTAGCACTTTCTGGTCCTTGTGGGTCGTTGACCATTCCATACATCTGATGTTCTGTGTCAGCCCGATGATTTCCTATATTGCATGTATTGTAGTCTGCTGTTATGGGCGGCACGCTAGCACCTGCCGAACGTGACGACAGGTACTCATGTCTCAGTGCTTGGGCCCTATCCATTAACTTTTTGATTGGACGCCAGAGCATGCCCTCTTGCGAGTCTGCCACGTGCTGTGAAGCCTCACTGAAAGCAGGCATAAGTACAGCCCATGCTCTTTCCACCATGGGGCCTTCGGTTTTGACACATAGTTCCGCGATGGTCACTGCCAAAGCATGCCAATGTACATAAGTACGAGCAAGCCATCTGAACGAGCTTGCTGCTGGATCCGTTTCCAATTGATGGGCTCTTTCAAGTACCTCGACCGACAGACCAAGGATGCCTGGACCCGCAAGCTGGAAAGGTCTACTGTCTGGGTGTTGTTGAAGTGGACGATACACGATGAGCCACATAATGGCAATCATAATGTCCGCAACTAGCCTGGTGGCCCAGTGAAAAGGACGGCCCATCTTGAGATGACGTAGATGTTTCACCTCTAGATGCCGTTGCATGTTGGTCACTGCATCAATCCTTTGACTCCAGTCCTCCCGAAGGCCGGTTCGAGATTGACCAAGTTTCCTGACCGGTATATAGTTCAGTTGTCTCAATGTGTCCACGATCTCGGAACAGATCAGGTTGAACGTCATGTCAGTGAAGCCCTGCCTTTCCTCGACTTCCCCACATAGATCAATGTAGATATCCTCATCGTTGATCTGTAATGGAAGTTTCGTATTGAAAGAGTCGGCATTAATTACAGGGTTTGTAGCACGGTCATCGGCCGCGTGAGAGTCGAGGAGGCATATCTGCCACCACAAGCGCCTTCGCATTTCCCTTGCAAACGGTCGATGGGAAGACACGGAGGATTCATGGTGCAAACCCATAGCTTGAGCAATTCGCACGGCCAGACTTGTCAGTGTCCACATAAGGCGGCGATTATCTTTGAGACGGACACAAGCCTAATTTGCACGAGTCAGCATCATCGACGAACAGCAGGATAGAAGACCTCGAAAGCAGATTGCTACCAGATAGATGGTCATTGCTTGCATCGTTGACATCTCAACCGTGTTCACCAAGTCGGCCCATGCTAACGCTAGCTCTGTTCCCGCTCGGTATGTTGCCATGAGGACTAATCTATCCTCCCCAATTCGATTTCTGCACTCTCCATCGGTCATACTAGTTGTAGCAGCAAAGCAAATAGCAAATTTCAATGCTTCAAGTCCTCGAGCACCGGGACTGCAATCAAGCTCCTTTGCCCCTTCTTGTAGATATCGGCGTAAAGATGGGGCATGTAAGATCTTGAAGACCGGATCGACATTATTAAGGTAGATTTCACAGAAATTGTAAAGCTGGTGAGGTGTCGGGTCACAAGGATTCTCTACTAAACTTCTTGGTGAAAATATAAAACAAGAATGGTTGGCCTCATTCAGCTGCTGGGTTCCTGGACTGGAAAGACTCGATGGCGGAGTCTGCTCATCCTCAGCTTCATCTTCCTGATCTGATGAACCATTCAGTATGTCCTTTAGTCCACCAATCTCCTCACTCAGCGTCAGCCAGAATGAAGTCCCCAAGTACCGATCCAGCCCTGATTCGGGATTCTGGCATGTGTGATTGGTGGATATATTGCAGGCCCCTCTGGATTGACCATCAAGGACGACAGCTTGAGGGGATCCCTCCTTTAGATCGACTGCAGGGGTAGCGGTTGGGTGCATGGATGTTACTTTGTCTTCATCAGGATTCCCTTCGATCTTCCTGAGTAAACCCTCCAACTTTGTAATGCGCTCCAGAAGTTCCCCATCTGTCCTTCTTTTTCTTCCTCCTTGTCTTCCCCGAGGTGCGTGGGATGGAATAGTTGGCACGCAATCCTCTCCAGCCCGCTTGCAATTGCCACAAGGTACGCCGCGGTCACATCTCACCTTGCGGCGACGACAGACGGTGCAGCTTGCCGTGGGTTGGCCTGGGTGCTTCTTTCGAGCAGAAGGGCGTTGGCCGGCGCTGCCATTCGAAGATGGTGTCTGAACTGATGGGTTTGCTGCAGTAGCGTCCATGGAAGCTTGTGGAGGTGGGATACACTGTGGTGGATTGCACAGCACCAGACCATTGACTGACGAACCCGCGACGTACTGCCCGCGGCTCATATCTCAAAGTATCCTCCTCCATCCATCAAGAACATTCTACGCTATAATCTTATGCGATGGCACTACGTAGTAGTGCACTTTAACAGACGAGTATGCATGATTGGCTAGCAATCATGTCGCTAAGCCTCTTCAGGTTAGTCATGCTGACTACGCTGCATGAGGGCGACGCTAGGCTGCGTAGTAGGCTTAGCTAACCCGAAGGGGCTTAGCGGTGACTGACAATTATACGTCTGAGGTAATGAGGCAACTATACATACTACCTATATATTGTGGTGCAGTGGGGGCAACCTAATTATACGCATTCATTATAGATCTTTGGCTCCGGTGGTCACGGGTTGATACACTTTCGACAGGATGAGCCCCGGACTCGGGACTGGTATATATTGTTAACCATGCACGAACCTTATTCCACAAGGATACGACTTTGATATGATGGGGTATTGTAAAAACTGCAGCCTACGAGCTCGAACTATCAACAAAACAATCCTTGTGAGGATTGGCTCCCTTCTGGTTCACCTCCTCTAGCCTAGCTGACCACTTCCCCACCCAAGCTGTGAAATCATCCTCCTCGCCTTTCCAATTCTTCGTAACCGTCGTAGAACACTGCTTCGCCTCTCCCACTAACGCATCAAGCAATTCAGAAACTTGCACTTCACCACCTTCATATAAAGCCCCCGCGATCTCATCTGCAGCCTCTGTAAATCTCTGGGTTGACAACATTATAGCATCTAAGCGATTGATATGTTCTACACGAGGCAAGTGTTCATGGGACGTGGTGCTTGTGATGTTTGGGAAGCTAGCTATTCGCCGTTTCTTCAAAGCAGGATAGATCAGACGGACTGTGCGCAACGTGGACAGACTGCGTTTCCGTAGCTCGACAATGTTGTTGGTGACAAAGAGTGCCTCGAGCAATGCGCCAGGCTCAGTGGTGTCACCGAAAGCAGTTGTGTTGGTTATCTGCTGACGTGACGAAAGCGAATCTGTATCTGAGACATCCTCCTCTTCCTCAGGATCCCACTGCTCTAATTCCTCGATGGCGTCTTTCAGAAGGCTATGATACTCCTCCGCCTTCTGGATTGCAAGGGAGATGATCCCACTGTTAGCCAGCGTGACTATATCATCGCACCCCGCCCACAGTACTCCGGTAGATGCTAGAACATCCCGGCTCTGAGGCTCAATGCCCCGTTCATCCTGCGGTATTGACGCTATCAAATTCAAGAGTTCTGCCATTAGTCTTGAAATTGAAGTCCTGATATGGTTATGTAATAGATGGCTGTAAATCTCTGTTGGGCAAAGTTCCAGTGCAGACATTATTGCAGGAAGGCAGCCTCCTGCGCAGGCATTGAGAATGTAGGTAATTGCCGACGGCGTGAAGGGTTTGTTGAGTATGAGGAGTGAGAGCTTAGTTGTCTGCGCTTTCAGTATTTTACAGGAGTCGGAAAGGAGGGCGAGAGGTTGTGGTGGCCTTTCGATGTTCGATGTTCGAGTGTCGAGGGGTGGGGGATTGGAGGGCCAGCTGGAAGCTGGTGATGAGGGCCTGAGTCGAAGAAATGCATGCTTGTAGAGCCATCAGGCTGCTCTCCCTCGTGGGTGGTGCCATGACAACTACTGTGATGTAGGATAACGGTGGTATACCTTAGCGGATGCCTATGAGCTGAGGGTACTGTATTTCAGCGGTAGCAGATACGAGTATGGTATCCTACTGGTAGTAGAGTAAATGTTCTCTATTCCGTCTTTTATTTAGGACGTTTAAGGTTATTAATCGTATCTTAAAGTAAGTGGTTATATTTTAGTCTTAGGCCTACTACGTACTTTAGCCTAGTACGGTTCTAGATTAATACCGTCCCTGAGGAAACTACTGCCAAGGCTGCCAAGCCTACCACTCGGGAGTATCACATTGCGAATCTCATCAACGTCGCGCGTAATCCGACCATAAATATGGGCGATTCAGCCAATTTCTACGCGGGGAAGCTGAGGGACTAGGCGACGTAGGGCGTGGGTGGCGTGGGGCGTGGGTCATAGGTGGTATGTGACATATCCTACGTGGGGTACTAGGTTAATCAGCGGGGGTTTTAAATACTGCACTAGTAATACTAGAATCAGGGTTATAGTTTACTTAAATAAACGTTTATCCTAGATAAACTATTTATTTTACGTTACGTATAAATTTTGACTCTGCCTAAAGGTAGAGGTTTTTTAATATACGTCTTAACGCTGTTACGGTAAATAAACCGTGTTACCACAGTATACTGATTACTAAGACTTCCGCTAAGGTATGTTGTATACGCTAGCCTGTATTGGAATATTCTAGTGTACGGGAATTACCGGCTTGGCACGCCCAAGTCATCCAAGCACGCCTAAACGAATAAAGTATTCACTCACCTGGCAGACGAAGTTGTCCATTGCACTCCTTTACGTCGCGTAGCACTAAGAGACCGGAATAGTCAGCCTACGTGAAGTTACGTTGTATTTGAAAGGGGAAAGTAGAGAGTGTTTCGATCCCAGAGTATTGATGAAACGCCATGCCTCGTGCAACAAGGCCCATTGAGCAAACCTTACCAGAGACATCTCTAGTAATTGACAATGGAGCTTACACCATGAAAGCTGGCTTCGTCACAGCTGCGCCCAGTCCAGAAGACTGTCAGATCATACCAAACTGTCTTGCAAAGGATCGCGGGAAACGAGTGTGGATTGGTAGCCAATTAGCAAAGTGTTCTGATTTCGGAGATATTACATTTCGTCGACCTGTGGAAAAAGGCTTCTTGGTCAATTGGGAAGCCGAGAAAGCCATTTGGGATAATACGTTCATTGAGAAGGGTGCACCATTGGCAGTAAGTGTACGTACAATTCTCATTAGCAGAGCATTTTGACTCTCGAAAGTGCGATCCTCATCAGACAAACCTTCTGCTTACAGAGGCACCAAACACTCCTGCAGCCTTGCAAAGAAATTGTGATGAGATTGTCTTTGAGGAATATGAGTTTGCTTCATACCATCGGGGTCTGAGTTGGTGGTCTTGCACTTGCCTCTTTGCCATCATTGTACTGACGCTCTGATAGGTTCATCTCTCAATGCATATCATGATATACAATATTTGTATGGCGCTCTTCCACGCGAGCCAACATTATCTACCCTTCCTGCCGAGTGTCTGCTCGTCATCGATTCTGGCTTCTCACACAGCACTGTGACTCCCCTTTTCCAAGGACGGCCGATTCATCAGGCGATCCGCCGTCTTGATATCGGTGGCAAGATATTAACCAATTATCTCAAGGAGATCCTGTCCATCCGGTACTTTTATCTGCTGGAGGAGACCCATTTGGTGAATGAGATTAAGGAAGCTATCTCCTATGTCAGCCAGGATTTCAAACGAGATCTCGAACGCACCTGGAAAGGAGTATCCGCCAGCCGAAAGGAAGCTTTGGGTGGCGAGAGAAACATAGTTGTTGACTATGTAATGCCCGACTATAACACTCATAAGCATGGCTTCATGCGTCCTCACGACCCGTCTTTGACTGCTAAAATGAGAAAGCTGGGCGCGCTGGCTGGAGCAGGTGAGATTGCAGAAACTTACATGACGCTTGGCAATGAGCGCTTCACGATCCCTGAGCTACTATTCAACCCCGGTGATGTGAGCATGAAGCAGGAGGGACTACCAGGCACAGTTCTGCAGAGTCTTTCGGGGTTACCGGCCGGGCTCTGGCCCTCCATGCTAGCCAACATCCTCGTCGTGGGAGGAAATGCAAGCATCGATGGCTTTATGGAGAGGATGTAATGGTTCTTTAGATTTTCGTTCTCTGCTCTTTCTGACACGGTCTGCAGGGAGACAGAGATCCGGCAATTGGCGCCAGCTGAATGCGAGGTACGGATCGCAAGAGCCGCTGAGTAAGTCACTCAACATTCATTTCTTCTGGCCAAAAGAGGTATGAGTCTGACCTGATTTAGTCCAATAAAATCATCTTGGCTAGGTGGCGCATACCTTGCGGCCGACCGTGATTCCTTGAAAGCCGTCCAGGTCACTCGTCAGGAATACCAGGAGCATGGGAGTGGCTGGCTTGGTAGAGTCTTTTCCAAGTCTTTACGAAGATAAAACGCACCATCAAGAAGCTACAGAGATCCAGTATTCTCGCGCCGTAGAGAAATATGTAAGTCGAAAACTTATGCTAAAGTAGGTGGTTCCTTGTTTCGTATCACTTTTTGTACGATGAAATACGATTTTTGGGTGTGTGGCTCCTTATCATAATTTATTATGTTCTCACATCAACAATAGACTTGCTAACTACTGCTGCCGATAGACTACCAACGTGAGGACTTGGCTCTATGGGTCGAAGGCTTTGATCTCAGTTGCTTTCTGTGTCGAGGTGCTACCAGTTTTCCTGGCACGGAATGCTACATACCAGGCTTCAGCACTTCTATTCGACTCTTGCGAAGGCTAGTGTACTCAATTATGACCTCTTTCTATTGGATGGGATCGGTCACAAGGTATCAATCTCGCAGTAACAGAAACTGACGCGATTTACTAAGATAGCATGTTCATGCTCGGAATCATATGACAAGATATTTTCTCACGAGCATGAGCCCAAAACGTTCCGCTTTTCAGCTGAACGATCGCGCCATCGACAACAAGACGTCTAGCTCCTCGATCATCTCGCTCCCTGTCTCCTGCTCCACACCCAGTTAGTTTTCTCCTGAAAATGGACGCACTTAGTACAGCTCAATGCAGGCCTTGCTCTCGCCTTCTCACGCTTATCTTCATTTTAGATCTCCTTGCGTTCATTCTCCTACTCTTGGTGGAAATGTTCAAGCTTACAGTACCACCACAACGACTCAGTGCAATAAGTAACGCTGGTCGACCGTTTTGCTCGACACATTAGTCATAGATACTAGTCTTTAGGGACTATCAAGTGTCTGACGTATTCAGCCCCTATGTCAGACTCTTGATAGTCTACGAATGACGAGCTTAACGAACCACATCCCCGAAGCTAAATTGGAATATTGCATACGCTATAGACTTATGTTGACGCAGCATGACTCGCGCATATTGAAGACCCCTTGCGATTGAATCTTCCTAGTCCCTCGGGGGGAGAATCCGTATAGAATAGTACTCGTAGTAAAACGGATCCCTAAGTGCTACGAACATATCTCCAATAGATCGATGCCAAGGAGTCGCAAGACTCTTGCACACGCTAATATTACTCCAAAGTACCTACTCACCTACTTTACCGTGCGAGTTGACGCGTTTGACGTGATTGACTGTCGATGCAGACAGATAACACAGCCATAATCCTCCTTAAACGCTTCTTTTCCCGGAAATACCCACCGCCCTCTAATTCATGGTTATGACGATTAGTGGACCTCAAGGGGGAACTCTTGACCCATAAGCTTCCCAATATCCAACACCCTCAACGACCTCCGACCGGCTTGCCCAAGATGTGTTCACAATGCGGAGACTCGGAATGCGGAGCGAATGACGAACCCCTCTGTTCCTGGTGTGGGACTGAATGCTATGTGAGCGCTTGGCCTGCCTTCGTTACCGTTGGGTGCTGCATCTGAAGTTCAAGGAGATATCCTAGTCCTCTCTTTCCCGTGTTTTTTCTTGAATCTGTAAACTATTGTAATGCGAATATTGACCGGAGTGCTCCATTAGGGACACTGTGCCGATCCGGATACCTGCGGGAGTTGTTGGAGCTACAAGAATGACCCATTGGGGATGTTCATGACGGATCAAGACCTTAGAGACATGCAATTGAGTGACTGCATGGAGGAGGTGTGCCAGTGCGAATGTCACGACGACGAGTACGCAGATCTGGGAATGCGCTATGAGCACGGTGCGGTATGGACTGTTGACGACGATGGTCACAACTATGTACGACAGGGGATATTCCCATTTCTCAAGCTGCCCGGGGAGATTCGCGAAAGAATCTACGGATATGCGTTCTTACAAGATGGCAACAGACGTGACATGCCAAAACAGTACCACAGAGGGACCATTCATACCGCACTCCTTGGGACCTGCCGGCAGGTTTGGTTGGAAGCCGGCCACCTGCCCTTCACCTTGAATACAATTAACTTCAGTTCCGCCGTGTATGGGCTTGACTTTCTGGGCTTCTCCCTCGTGCCCAGACGCAGAGAGCTGGTCACTTCCGTGCATGTGGAGTTCTACTACCCCGAATTCTCCACCACAAGCTGGCAACTCCTCATCAAGCGCTTGGCCAAGATGCCGATCACCCACTTCGCCCTCACCATAAAAGGAGGATATACCAAAGAAGCATTTTTAGGCCACAAGTGTTTCGCCAACTGCTTCGCAGCAGCGATGAAGGGAATCAAGACGTTTGACGTCATCCTCGGCTCTGGACTGATTGGGAAAAAGGCAAAGGAAGAGATCCAAGAGCAGATGCGGGAGACTATGATCAAGGGATACAAGCGTCCCAAGCAGATAAAGAGCAAGAAGGCTAGACGCAACGCGACGAGCGAAAACGGCGAGAAAAAGCCTGTCAAGAAAGCGAAGCAAGCTGTGAAGATGGTACGTACCATGAGTCAGGTTCGATCAGTCCTTGGAATAGCAATGAACTCACCACCCGTGCAGCCCATACCAAAGCTTCAGACGAAGCTTATCCTGTCCCCAAAACGTGCTCAACCGAGGTCAAAATTCCAGCAGCCAGAGCGCGAAGAGCTAGAAGCTTCACGAAATCGCACGAAGCAGACTCTACTATCTGGGTATGATCAACTTAAACAGTACGCCACAAGCATGGATTTTGACGCCGCACCTGTCAAGATCCGTCTTGAAGATGCCCGCAAGGCAGCGGAGGCGGTGGATGAGGTCAAATTTTCACGACTAGCTCGTAGTATCTCAAAGACTCTGGAGGAGCGTTTCGACAGCATCGTTGTGGCTCGTAACAAGGTTTCCAACACTTGGTCTCTGCAAGGTCTCGCCTCGGCCTCTGCTGAGCCCTCGCAGCAGCCCGTAAGGCCTTTGGTCACGCCAACATCGTCTGCGGATTCAGTGTGCTAAGCACCAGGTCTGCCTGGAATTCTGTGCCGTCGCAACATAGGGTACATGTCCCAACCTTTACAACAGTAATAAGGTGCTGAGCTGACAGGTCCCTTCGCCTCGGTTGTTTTTCTGTTTCGCATGCTCGATTTCTATACCCAATATTTTCAGCTCATACCAGGAGAGCTACACCATTACAACATTTCAAAAACATCCTTCTATTGCTTCTGATCGAAAACTTTCAGTTTCGCTCTGGCTCAATGACGGAATGTACACAGGTATGTATAGACCGATCATCGTTCGGACTACCTAAGTATTAACACCGACTAGATCACATTTGGTACTCCCTCAGATTTCCACATCCCCATCATGAGGTTGGCAATTTGTTCAAGTTATCACGAGAATCGATCTATGATCAAGAACGTTCTGTCAAGACCTAAAAGAGGATCGCGAAAGATTCAGACGTCTTTGTTAAGCTTTCTAGCCCGCGAAGAGCAAATTGCAGCTATCGAAGTATTGGCTATGTATACCTTATACCATAGCTTCCATTTCAAATCCTCCTCTTACTGATGTTTACGCTACTGGCCACCAATACAAGACATCACCCTACAGTATGGCCCACTCCCCTTACATCAGGGCTTAGACCGACTCTCTCTTCAACCCAGCATCTTTTACCTCCCGTTCCAAAATCTTCCACAATCTTACTCCACCTATGGGAGCTATCAACAGTATCCAACACTTACAATATATCAGTCCACGCTCAAGGAATCTATCTCACAAAACTTATTCCCAAGACACCGTACACCAAACACGAACCAGATCGCAGCACCTACCTACCCTCTTTAATCCCCACTCTCCTCTAAAGCTCAACACACATCTATTATACTCACCTTACCACTAACCCATGAAACCCAAACTTCCACAAATAAACCCCAACCACCTCCTCCCCATGACCTCACGACTGCTACGCACACCACCCACACCACTCAAATCCACACCTCCCACCCCCAAGTACCCCCATAAAATCCTCCCCAAAAACCCTTCCAACAAACCCTCCCTCTCAAACCCCTCCCCTACCACCCCAAAAACCCCTCTCATCCACTCCCTCTCCCCACACACCTACACTCCCTCCCCCCGTACACCAAGTAATAATTCCCCACACCCCTCTCCCACACTTTAACACGAGACCGCATCGAAACACGAACACACACGCATCAAGACAACGCTCTCGCACTAAATCTGCTCTCTGTACTCATTTGACTGTGGGGACTTGAGCGTTGGGGCGGGTGGAGGAGGGGTGAGTGAGAAGGGCAGAGAAGAGAGGGGAGGGGAGGTGGAGAAGCGGCAGAGGAAGGGTAGAGAGGAGAGGGAGAAGGGTTAGGGGAGGAGAAGGGTAGAAAGGAGAGGGAGAAGGTTGGAGAGAAGAGGGGGGAGAGGGGTGATTACTTTTCGAAGGGAAGTGAAAGTCTTGGATAATACAACATACACGCTCACGAATCCTACTCCACTCAAAATATTTCTTCCCTTCCTACCCCGAACCCTCCCCCAATTCCACCAACTACTCACCTCCACCAATTCCCAACCAACTACCTCACCTCACCTCATCACTCCATCCTATCTTATCTTATCTTGCTAAATACGATATATAGCGAACTAAATCAAATTCCTACAATACCAAAAAAACCAAAAACAAATGTAGATACAGATGTAGATACAGATGCAGATATAGATCTCCAATTGAATCCCGTGAGTGACGAATAGTATCGAGATCAACCGATAGATAGATATATATTATGTACCTTACGTAAAAGTATAAGATAAGATAAGATCGTTGAATCTTTAGGTCTGTTGCATTTTTGATATTGGAATCTCGTCCTTGGTAGCTGGTCTGAACCTCCCAATCTTACAGAAGATCACCAGGGTAGGAAAGATGGTGGAGAAGATAGGTGATCGCAGTACAATCTCCAGAAAGGGAAGTGAAGCGATGAGGGCTAGAGTAGTATCCATTCACCATCATGTGGAACGCTTCGGCACTTACTTGGCTACAGCCTCGTACATTACAAAGTTAGATTGCTAGCCGTCGTACGGACATACAGCGAAAAGCTACTCCAATGCCCAGATATTACAGCCACCACGGTGGCTCCCCTACCTTCGAGCATCCGCATGAGAGCTCAACGCCAGCTTCTTCACGCTCGGGAAGTACGGAGTCCCAAACCCAGTCACGGGGTCCCATCCTGCCTCGGCGGGGAACCCCGGTCCACCACAGCCAATGGCTGACCCGCTCGTGATGTCGGTGAACGCTGCGTACCCCGTTGAGTATAGCCAGGGGTTGAGGAAACCCAGAGCAGGCTTGCCGGCAGCAATCAGAGCGTCGTTCACCAAAGATATGATCGCAGAGGCTGTGGGGGTGGAGGCGCTGGTGCCGTCGAGTCGAACAACGGTGCCATTCCAAATCGTAACATATGCCTGTCCCTGTGCAGAGATATCAGGATACCCGCGACCGGCCGTGTTGAAGAGCCCGGCGAATTCGCCGCCCAGGCTCGAAATGTAGTTCTTCACCACGCTGTTGTCATTCTGGTACGCAGGGCGCTTGAAGTAGTTGCTGAAGCCGCCGCCGCTGGCGAAGTTGTTACGAGGATCAAAGGCTGCAACTTCGGGGTTGAAGTTCTTCGTGGCTCCCACACTTGTGACGTAGGGACAACCATCTGGGAAGGAGGGGAGGAAAGTTGAAGTGTTCTTGCCATTGTTCGTGAAGCATTTACCAGTGGCGCCAACGCCGTTATCGCCGCTAGCCGTGAGGAAGGAGGTTCCTCGGGCCCCGAGCTGAGCAAACAGGGAGCAGACTTTCCTGGCGTATGCTTCTGGCACCGTCTGTTCGTCGTCGCCGTACGAGTTACTGATGACTTGTGGCAGGGTATTCATATCCAATACCGCATTCAGGAATTGTAGGTATGGCTCGTTGGTATCAGTAGCTGTGCAGAATGTCAGAAGATTGGAGGGGAGACAGCGCGAAAGAGACTTACGGGTCTGGGCGTCAGGGTTGAAGGGTGGCATTCCGCCCGTTGTGAAGGCTGTGAGAGGCGTAGGATATCCAATACCAATGATAGTCTCAGCGTCTAGATTGCCCTCCAGATCCTTGCCGGCAGCTAGTTGCGCCGGAGTGTCAGGAGTCTGCTGGTTATCGCCTCCGTTGATGACATCCACAGTAAATGTCTGAGCCTCCGAAACCGCGCCCTTTCGGAACATCTGAAGGAAGATCTGGACATCAGAGCGGTTATTTGCTTCTCCTAGGAAATCCGTTAATCCGACCTGGTTTTTGCCGGGAACCTGAGGTTTGTATGATTTCGTTCCGTACAGCGTTCGAAGACAAAGTGGCGTTACTGCACTTGCGTTGCAGGCTTTGGCAACACCGACATCACTGGCATCTGGGGTTACGGCGACTTCAGTGACAGCTGCGAATTCTTCTGGAGGTCCCTCGCCAATTTCGCTGAATGGCAGAACAGTTTTATATGTCTGTCTACGTCCGCCTGGGCGGAAGAAGGAGTTCGTAGGCTGAATTGCATCGACATGTTCATGCAAGTGTGCCGGGAGTGACCAGACAGGCGCACGTACGATGCGATCTCCGTCTTCATGCTCGAAGACGGAATACTTGGTGTCCAGCAGCCGCTCGATCGAGCTGACTGGTAAAGAGACCTTGATCCAATCTTTTGCGGTATTGTAAGCGAGCGCGGCGTTGTCGATTCCATTGTCGAACAGCCATTCGTGGACGAGATTCAGGGTCTTGTCGGTGGGTTTGACAAGCTCATTTACTTGCTCGAATGTAAGATGCTGGCCATAGCGAGGGTGGGAAGGTATAGAGACTAACGATCAGAAAATCGAGTCAGCTGGGCTCAAATGTATTGGTAGGAACGAGAAGGATTTGACGCTTACCATCATAAAGATGTCGCTCGAGCTCGTCGAACTTGCTTTGTCTCAGACCAATGTGAAGATTGATCACCGTGTTGTGAGGTGCTCGGCCGATATTGGACCACTTGCTTGGGACATTGTGAGAATCCTTGACCTCGTAAGCCGTGCGAGTGCGCACAGGCGATGCAAGTGCAAGATTTGCGGCGAGCAGAAGTGCCAACGAAGCTGAACGAATGGCGTTCGTCAGCATTTCGAAGGCAGGAAATGGGTAGTGTAATAGAGGGGGTGTGACACGAAGCGAACAGTGACTTACACTCCTTATATGTCGATGTCGCTCGAGCGATCCAGCTGGTACATGTGGGATCACCGATTCCAATGGGGAAGGAGCTCTTCCATCATTCAATGAAGCGAGGGGTTCGGCATCAGACGGCTCATGTCCCTGGTGTAGGCTCGGTCTGTACTCCTTGCGACTGGGTAGCTATAGGGTCAGTCTGCACTCCTTGCGACTGGGTAGCAACAAGCTTTGCGAGGGCAGGGCAAGATGCAGATTCGCCATGAATCCAAGATGTCATCCTGCGGTACCTTGCCTGAGAGAGCAGGAGCTTGCATGGCAGTAGTGTCCCCGGATGCAGGTCGCAGGGCCAGCTTCCTCATTGGGCGTAATGTACATCTCACGGGGGGCAGGTAGTGGCCGCCTCGCACGACGATAGGGGCGTCGCTGGCACACCAAGCATATCAAAATCCTGCGTGATACGGTTTGGTCGATCCAAGAGTCCGGTTTGAGATGTGAGCCTGTAGATCTATCAATATACGGCAGCATGAGTGGTGGGAAACAATGGGAGGAAGGACGAATGGTGGTCTTGTCTTGGCAAACGGACTTGATGGGATCGGAGCTAATTCTAGACAGTACTAGCGTGTATAGACTCTCACGACAAGCCCCATCAATAATTCAAACTATGCTGACCACCTATGGTTGAATGGACGACATTATGTGGTGGCTGCGTCCTCTTACGATGGCATGCTCTAGGTCGCAGATTCACCCTAAACATTCCCAAGCATGCTTATGGATCAAACCTAAAAGTGACCTGTTTGCAATTCTTGCCTTTGTATATTCTCGTTCCATGTACATTATCTATGCCTTCACTGTCTACTAACACCCCAAGATTTGTTTAAGAAGCGTCGAGTCTGTCCCCAGCATTGTTGGTTTAGAGAGTACCACCACTGTCCTGGTAGTCCTCACCAGCTCTATGTTGGGACCCGATACTGCCAATCACAACACCCAGTGGTAGCGATCAAGCCTCCTTTATCCCCCGTTGGCATCTCAATGCCCTTGGCGACGCGTGATATCGACTTTTTTAGCAAATCACCGACCTACATTCTTATGCCATAGATGAACACAGGAACACGTGGCCTAGACACTTCTCCGGGCACGTATTCGTCCTCGACTCGCCAATAGCTGTAGACCTCCAGCCGTGTTAATAGTCTGGCGAGATGCGCGTACTTCTCGAACAACATTCCGGATATTGCGTGAAGCCATGCCACTAGTCTTCGAAGTAAAAAAGTGTGTATATGATGATTTCGGCTCGGCGCCAGGTCTACATGTACGCAATTGCGCTCAACTCGGCCAAATTGTCATCAGCTTGATGACGATTTTGGAATCCTGATGAACTCTTGATTTGCGATGATCGAAGCAAAACTCGCGCTGTGCGCGAAAACTCGGCTGAAACAAGAGTTCCGCTCCATCCGGGCAGAGTGGTTATGCGGTGATCTCGGTGAAGCTTCTCGATTTTGCCAGCCGTTCATGACGATAGTCTCTCCCGGTATCTTGGTCACGCTCGAGGTGAGGTACTCTCCCATATCTTCTATTACCAAAGTTTTGCTTGTAAATCAATAATGATACCTTGACGGTATGTGTTGATCGTGCTGTAAGTGAGGGACCTCCAATATTTCAATCATGTATATGAAGCGCTGCATGATCATAGTGTGACTTTGCGAACATTATGACCGTTAGCAAAGATGAAGCATACTGAGCTGATGAGTATCATAGAGATGTAGGACACAGTTCCTGGAAGTGCTTGGCCGCCATGAGGTGTTGAAATCTACGTCAGGTCATTAGTGAATTGATCGAAGAAGGCGGGGAATGCCGCGCGGCTACTATAAAATCTCAGCAACGATCACTCATCCAGCTTTCAACATCACCCATCACGAAGAATTTTCTTCGCTGGATAGCCCGACAGAATTGGGATTTTTTATGACCTCTTAGGGCTTAGCAATCTGAGAATATCATTCAGACCACTGACTCGGGTTCCTGGTGTCCTTACTGCCATCGCTGGTCCTACTAATACGGAAGTAGCTCTTACTACTTCATCGCTAATGTTGTATGTGCACTATAGGTACTGCGGACATCCACCCTCCCTCTCTACCTCCTTTCCGCCTCAAATCTCGTCCTCGATATCGACTACACACTCCATTAGATTACTACACAGCGGCAAGGCGAGCAAGTGTTGATCTTGAGAAAGGTGAACACGTGGGGGTCTTAAATGGGGACTGTGTCGCCATTTGCGCTGACTACCCTACCTCTGGTTGAGAAGATCCCTTTACGATAGACCACATTTGCTCGACCTTGTCGTCGACTTTCCCCATCTATCATCAAGCCTCCTTCGTTTTCAACAGATCTCCGATCCTCCGCCCTCACCTTTCGCCTGCACCCCGTGGACCCCTGTCCATTCTTTTTGTAAGTCAGACAATCATATCATCCTATGTTCAAGCTGACAGCTTTGCAACACCTAAACCTAGTGCTCTTATGAACATCAAAAGCTCCGAAGTCGGATTCGACGTTCATAGGTAAGTCTTGCATTGAGTACAAGAACTAAAATGATTCGTATTACGCACAAGCATAGGATAAAGTGCTTGCAATAGTACAACCATCATCAATTTGCCTTCTTAACTGAGTCCGTATCCTTAGTGCGAAGAGCCAATGAACTCATCGTTCCTCCATAAGTATCCACCTCTGCTCGACGAATACCCGCTTCCAGTGTTCCGCTCCCTGTAGTAGAAATGGAGACTGCCATCAAGGTTAGTCGTGTTTGGACAAGAGAAACAAAGCATAGTACGCTAACCTTGGTATTCACTGCTGTGATCGATGATTGCTGATGAATGTCCTTTCGCCCTACGCCGTCTATGATTCTCGTCACCAGATCTTCGGCTCAGATGCGTGAAAATGCTCGTTTCACTCCTTTTCCTAGTATCTTGATCTTGGCCTGTCTCAATATGACCGGCTCTATCATCTGTCGCCGCCGGCTGTTCGTCTAGCGGAACTTTGGTCTTACACTAAGTGCTAAAATCAGTGCGGCCTGTTGGCTTGAGGAACAGGGCAGCTTACCGCATCCATCAATTCGGTAAACCTTGGGGCGTCTGGTTCACTTGCATGGTACATGCTGATTAGGATACCCCTTTTGATTCTTCTCATGCATTCTTCTTCGATAGGCATCATATTGACCGCGCGTATGTCTCTCTCGACCTCGGCGAGGTCTAGCGACAGGAGTGGGATAAGGCCAATCTTAGGTACTAGGACATGGTCGATCCCATTCGTCAAGACCACCCCGCCATCAGTAGCATGCTCTAAACGTGGAGGATCACGACCCCAGTAGTATTCCGCATCCAAATGGTTGGCGCTCCGCTTGTGGCCTTTGAAAGCAGTGGACCGACTTTCCCAAAATCGTTGTATTAAAGGACAATTCAACTAACCAGGACTGATCAGTCTCTTGCCCTATTATCTTCCAAAGCAAGGACTATCATGGTAATCTATTTCAGGATAGCGAGGCCTACCTGGGAGAGTAACTTTGTAGCTTTTGGTCCGCCAGGCCCGCCGTATGCGTCCATCACCTCGATTGTATACAGTGCGTTAACCAAGTCCTTGTTGAGGCAAGCCTGGTCGGAGTTCTCTTTGCATATTGCTCTGGTGAATGGGAGGATCCCATGACCACAAGTCTCAAAGAATTCGATGGAGCAGACCAGTGTTCGAAACTTGCCGAGTGGTACCCAGCTCTCCCTCTGGTTGAAGGCTGAGCCGGCTGGTATCTTCTTCGAGTTTTGGATAGGCATGGCTGTTCAGTGTCGATGTTGAGAGGCAGGAACGGTATGGCACGATTCTAAAGATGTGGAAAGAATATTTTTTCTCTAGAATTGAGGAAACAAAGGTGTTTGTTGGGAAGTGATCGTGTTGTTTCTCAAATCTGCCGGTAGTTGCCCCGCTGCAATCTTACACCCTACCCGCATGACTCCACACAACATGCATTCACACTCCTCATGTTGTGACACCGGACTTATATCAGTGGGACCGCGGAGTATTGCAGTGTGGAGACGTTCTGTAAGTTATAACACTATGTCTCCGTACGCGGGCTCTACCTAAGCTGACTTGATGGCCAAAGATCGCAATACTGATTGAAACCGTCTACATCCCGATCCATTGCTTCACATCACTGGCCTCTCTCGATTCACTAGCCGGGTACCGCGGGATCGGCAATATCGGTCTTGGCGTCGTGCCTTGCCCTTCCCATGACAGTCTTCACTATAGTTTTCAGCGTCGGCTGCGGCTTCTGTTTAAGGTGTAGCTTGGTACCCTTATGCTGTTTATGCCAAATAGAGGATTTTTTTGCAAGTTCATGCTTGTCGTCTTCTGTTTGCCTGCATCATTGGATAACATCCTTCCATCTTCGCACTTATGACTTCTATTACTTTGGTCGATACATAATCATCAGAGCACTAGATGGAAGGGAAAAGCGTTTCCCACAGTTATGATTCGGTGTTGACACGGCCATGATGCGAAAATAATTGATGTTGTGCACTTCAAGGAAAAACGCGAGCCCAATCTTTGTTAAGTGGTTAATCGTGGAACACTATCATGTCTTAAAACACTGATTTAGGTCAGCCCTTGGTCGGAACCATAAGCCTACTACACGAACCGTGAGACTCGAATGTTATTTGCAATGACTTGGCTCACAAATACGATATGGGAATCGAGGTAGATCATGGCATGCACGTAGAGACATTCAACCCATAATCGGCTAGTGATCTTGGAGCGTTGTATCCACGGCTCTGGAGTATTCTAATTCGCTCTATAGCATCTAGTGCTGGGCACAGACGTCGGAGGCAAGTCAGTGGCATGAAATTATGTGACCTTCTGTTGTCTACGATGTGTTCTATATAAATCATCAGTCATCATGTTCTTGCTTCCATTCATAGCCACGGTTCTAGCCATGAGTGGATTGACAAGAGCCGTATGGTGTTCAGGATTATGGGATCTACATATCTCTTTCTGCTCTTTGCATCCGCATAAATTCAATACACTGCTCGTGCAAGATATGCAGCCCACATCCACGTCAGCAGCAACAGCGACAGCAACTGGCCCAATGACATTGTCATGATCTTTATCGCCTGTGCGTGTGACAACAGCACCGTGAGCGGAGGTAAGGATATGGGCACGAAGATACGGAGAGTAACGCTAGAAGTCCGAAAATGCGGGCTCGGAGATATTTCTACGGGCTCGGAGATACGGGCTCGGAGATCTGGGCTCGGAGATCTGACGGAAGGTCTGGTACCTCACGACAAGTCTCCATTGATAAATATCCAGGTACCCTGCGCATCTGGATGGCAGCAACCATCTCTTCATCTTCAACTCCACTCTAACCTTCAACTTAATCCCCATCGACCAACATGTCGACCATAATCCCCACTACCATGAAAGCGTGGGTCTATTCCTCCCGCGGCTCCCCTCGCGCAGTTCTCCGCCTAAGCTCTCGGCCCGCACCGTCCGCACCCACTGGTACCCAAGTCCTCATCAAAGTCCACTACTCCGCACTGAACCTCATTGGCACTCTGTTGATGAAGCTCATACCATCCGTCTTCGTCAGCACATGGGGCGCGCCCGAGCTAGACTTCTCTGGTGAAATAGTGGCCGCCGGCCCCGACGCTCCTACTGCTCTGACGGAACCTGGAACTCCGGTTTGGGGCACGAAGCTGATCCCGTCGGTTTTAAAGGATCATGCAGGCACATTGGCCGAATATGTGAAGGTAGATAGCTCGACTGTGGCGCCATTGCCAAAGGTCCTGAGCGCGGAAGAGGCGAGCGGTCTAGCTGTGGTTGGTTCAACGGCGATCCAGATGCTCGATCAGGCAGGTGTGACGAGCGGAGACCGGATCTTGGTCAATGGTGCCAGTGGAGGTGTCGGCACCATATTGGTCCAGCTTGGAAAGGCCATGGGTCTTGATATCACTGCTATATGCTCTGGTAGCAATGTAGATGCGGTCAAAGAGCTGGGAGCGAACGAAGTCCTCGACTATCGAAAAGCGGAGCCAGACCTGCCACGGTACTTGGCAGCCAGGGTTACCAGCAATCCATTCGATGCCATTTTAGATTGCGTGGGAGCTCAAGATATGTACAAGGCGAGCCCGTCTTTCCTCAAAGCGAGAGGCAAATACATCAATGTTGGGTCTATGGGAGGTCTCTCAAAAGTCTTCTATCAACGCGTCAACAACGAGTTGAGGCCAACTTGGCTAGGAGGCACGCCGAGGAAGTGGATGTTTATGGCGGCGGAACCTTCATCAAAGACGATGGACCAGCTACGGCAGCATGCAGAGGAAGGCAATCTAAAGTGCTTGGTGGACTCCACGTACAAGATGGAAGATGCGCTTGAGGTATGTGAATTGCTCCGCCGCATCAATAACGCTGCCTTCGTATTTTCTATTGATGGAGTCTCCAATGGCTACTGCAACCTTCTTTGGAATCTTTTTTCATTCATAGATGCTGATGACCGATCCAGGCATATGACAAGCTACTCTCACATCGTGCACGGGGCAAGATCATAGTCAAGGTCGCGGCAATAGATAACATTTAGCTGCGGATCTAGGACAGCAAAGATATACATAGGCCTGCACAGGGTTCAATTCCTACCGTGAGCTATCCTCCCACGACAATAAAGTAAAGAAGCTCCTGATGTCTCGAAGACCTTGACTTACGAGCGTGCGCTTCATCGACAGCCGTCGTCCTGCCTTTTGGTTTGTCAGAGACAGGACCAGAGCCGCTTTAGACCGAGACAATGAATGCTACGGCAGTCTTCCCACAGACTCACTTTCTCGGATGCATCACCTGAAGCTTCGGTGGTTGCACCTCTTCTAACGGTGGCCGCCTCTCGTCGGATCGATTGTGTCCCAACATACTTGGTTAAACACGCATGCCTACGACTTTATACTATCACTTTATTGCGGGCTCGCTCAGTGGAGCCATCGGCCTCTATTACCGAATGCAGCAGCACCTCCCAAGTATTTTCATACCTCAGAATAGTCAGCATTCCATACTATATGAGTGTTGTCGGGTTCAACAACACGCCGATTTGCACCTCGTAGCTTGTCTCGCTCTTCCGCTCTTCCGGTCTCCAGCGTTGAATACATGCTATGAGCATTTTGTGTGCACCATACAGTATCAACCAGGATGTAACATCAAGCGCGCATGGGAAGGTCGTACCTCCAACGTGAAGCTTCAAGGACCCTAAGCGACCGACGGTGAAATGGAGAGCACACCCGGTCGGACGCACAACCAAAGAGGAGTAGACAGTTGACGGGTCTAAGTTTGATTTATAAGATGCTTTTAAGGCGAGGTGAAGGGTTTGATATAAGTGGCATACTATCGCATAAGATGGAAGTAGGCAAACGTAGGCGGCAGTAGGCAGAAATTAGTAATTGAGATTTATAATTTATATATCTAACTTTTCATAAGATATCTTTAAATGTCCCAAAAGTAGGTAGATGTGGGCGGAAATCAGGGCTTGTAGGGGATCCGAGCGCCTTTCGCGTTAAGGGGCGCTAACAGCGATTCACTACTGAACATGACATCTGTCCTACCCGCTCTCTTCTGTCAATCGCGCAGTACTGCCTGGCTACACTCTTTCATCATTCAAGAACGGGCCTGAATTGGGTCTATAAATTGAGGAGCCATACCCGCAACTTTTCCGCTCTGACTTCGATGGGACCCGAAAGGTCACAGGTAGGTACAAGGTAGAGAGGGCCACTCACTAAAGATGCCAGTCTGCTTTTGTATCTAGCTGTTGAGTTCTGCATCTGTGGTTTATGCATGACTTGAAGAATAGAATCAATGTCAACTGGCCTTGCTGCTCTGCCTATGGAGCTCGCCCAGCCAATCTTCGATCAGCTCAATGATCGGGCAATCTACGCTTTACGGCTTGTTTCCAGATCGCTCCAAAAGTCGACCATTCATCGCTTTCGAAAAGCTTTTGCTCATCGGACAACAGATCTCTCCACCAACAGCCTTTAGACTCTGTTGTCCATCTGCGATCATCGCTACCTCGCCTCAGCGGTCCAAAGTCTCACCATAGTCGCTACCTACTATGACACAGAATTCCTTCGGGAAGTCCTTGACACTAAGCATCCCTACAAGGAGTACGCATTCGGCCCCGTCATCAGCGTGGGCGACCCTTGCAGTGAAGCAGAACTGGCAGAAACCGCTGCCAACGTTGATATACTTGAACAGCGCAAAGGTGATCAAGTCAACGCTGCCCGTAGCGGGTCAGACCTTGTGGTGCTCACGGCGGTGCTTCGCAAAGCCAGCAATCTGCGAAAAGTTACCCTTGAAGCTGGTATGTATCGTCATCCGGAGACTCGGCTTGCGGTATCAAAGGCACGCAATCTGTGGCCGCGGGTTTGGGAAAAAGCGACACATGTATACCTGATTACAATGCTTGCAATCGCTCAAAGCCGGCCAGCAATCGAGGAACTCCATGTCTATGGTGGAAGATGGGGTTGCAGTGTGCTAGGGTATGACGTGCATGCATCAGTCCCACTCTTGAAAACGAGAGGGATAGAGACAGCGCTAGCGAATTTACGGATACTTTCGATGAACTGTACCACTCGCCTCCTTGACGCAATCCGTCCATGCAGCGGTCGCACAGTATCCATGCACCCACCTTCCAGCCTGACCGAGTCCGATCAGCAATTTGTTTCATCTGCGGTCGACAACGAAATGTATTCCGGTCCAGCACGTCTCCTCACTCTATGTCCCAATCTCGAAGAGTTGGAACTTATCCATTACCAAGTGCACTGTCCAAGTTGGTGCCCGCACGGAGGGACGCGAGATTATGAAGCAGGGTACGAGAAAGTCTTTGCTCAAATCGCGCAAGCTGTGCAATTGCCACGGCTGCTGAAGTGCAAGCTCAGGGGTCAGGCCTTCAGCGAGTACGCTATCATACGATTTTTGAAGAACAGCCCACTCCTGAAACATCTTGAATTACGATTAGTGAATCTCAAAGGGCTGGGAGCGTGGTGCAATATTTTCGAGCAGTGTAGGAGATTGGAAACTTTGGTCCTGCGACAGCTGTACGCAGATCAAAGACTGCTCTATTGGACTGGTGAGTCTGCAGGAGATGAAGCTCATGATTTGACTGTGGACCATGATCAGCTGCAGCGCGGCATCGATTACGTACTTTCACAAAGTGAAGCCGACATGGTTTGGGTTACCAGTTATATAGAGGAGAGGAGGAGAGGAAGCCACCCGGCTGCATAGGCTACCTTTACCCATAAATAGATCCTGTTCTGCTTCTTCATGGACCGCATCGGGTTGAGCGCAGGCTTCAGGAATTTGGTGTTTTCCGAATTAGTGGAAGGCCTAAGTGAAGGTGTCGCGACAGGGGTTGATGGCCAGCTGATACTCTTCACTGAACACCGCGTCGACCCAGGGCATTACTATATGCAGATGATCTCGAATCAGGTCGCTTCGTGATGGGGTAAGCGTTGTGGAACGGGTACTACAGGACAGATACCAAGTCAACTGAATGACTCGGTCTCTGTTAGCTATGTTGTATGTTTGACGTACATGTATATTTTCTGTTACTTAGCGCGAACCAGCATGATCAGTTGTCTAGGGTCTCAATGACCTCCAAACACTTTACGTATGTACTAGTCATCCACATCTCCCTTGAGACTCCGTCAGAAAGCTCGGTAATCCTCTTTCATCTTTCAACCCAAGCGAACTCAAGCACTATACCTAGAAGCAGCGATTCAGCGCCGCTTTTCCCTTCCCAACCATCTGCACAACCCACCGAACGATCTCAACGAGCAGCGAATGTACCATTATTGTGCATACGAAACAGCGAGGCCTCACAACAGAGAGTAGAAACGAAAGAACAAAACGATGCTCAAGATGCATACAACATAAAGGGCGGGACGAGAGGTCGTACCATATTATCCTACAGCATACAATAGTGACCTTACGAGTAGAATATAACACAGAAGATATTTCCAGACCAGATCCTCCGCGCTTCGAGGGATGAGCGTGTAATATACGCAGTTAGCAACGTAAATTCCAGAATGAAGCAGTCCTGACTTGACGGTCAGGACGCAATCCACGATGGTTGTCTACAGTCGAGCGGGTTGAACCGGAACCTGGGATAATGATCAACCGGAGCTTCATCGTTTTTGCCAATTCGAGGGCTGGAGGTTCGGATGAGAAGGGGAATCAACCTTTTTTCATCCGCATCGATTTCTTTCGTCGTTGTGAAACCGTCCTTGCGAGCTGTTAATTCAAGTCTTAGTTCCTTCGTTAGTGAGATTGATTGTTGATCACAAATTCCTTACATTTCTTAATTTTTTTACCTTACTTTCAACACACCCACAACAGTACTTCTTTGGGGAAAAAGAATAGCGCCGATTCCCATGGGACATGTAGTCCCACTAGCACAACTACAGGTCGAACATGTTCGGCCATCCTTTGGAATATGATATCCTCATCTGTGATATCTCACAATATTGAGATTGTGCGGTACATATTCGAACATTGAGCTTCGACATAATGGTATCGTACACCACCATTCCTCCAATGTACCTCAGCAACAACCTAGCTACGCCACAAACCACATTATTTCTTCTCAGTCCTTCTAGTCTGCCGAGTCCTCTGTGTCCCACTCGACCTCTCCATCTACATCATCAACCCTCCTCGACGCCCGCCTCGAGCACTAAGGGACGGCTGCTCTCTTTGCCGTTCTGCCTACCCATCGGCATGATACTTCCCCGTATATTTAAATACTGGGGGCCATCTGAAAGCTATCTACCCGCTGAGCTGACGACCTTGGTAGCTCCGACTGAGCAGCGGGCGCAGAGGTCATCTTCCCAGGATACTTGTCTTTGTAAGGCTCCGACGCGTTGCTGGGAGTTGTAAGGGTTTCGGATGGTGGGGCTGTTGAATATTTGGAGAAGCTTCGGCGTGCGCTGATCCATCCATGGGTGACCTACCAAGCTTGTTTGGAGTTTTGGCTTTAGGTACTGGAGAAGCGGTCTTTGTTGTCCTGCGCTTCCTGCTCTAATTTTGACGATTCGTAGGTGTGGTGGAATGCTTGGCCTGTGAGACAGCTTTAGCCACTCTTGTGTGCATGTAAAGGAGAGTGAGAATGGCATCTTAGCGCCAATATCAGTCTAGGCGTCGCCATCTTCACTCGGCTCGTTCTCTCGAATTTACTTATCCTTAATACTCCTCTTTATGTACTATGAGTAAAGATCTTTACTATTTTGAACCGTTCTAGCGGTTCTTCTAAAGAATAGAAACTTTACCCTCCGCTTTCTCTCGCCGATAACTCGAGGTTGCATTGAACAAGAAAGGTCATTTTAACAACTCGGGCGTCACAAAATATGCCGCGATCCCTATCAAAACCCACTCGGCAAGAAGCAGAACCCCATGAATCCAATACACCTGCGCATCTACGACCAAAAAGTTCAAAAGAAGAATGGTCGTAAACAAACTTACAACCTCAAACCCATCAAACGCCAACGTCACACCTCCCACGCCCATCCACCACGACAGCAGCACCACGAACGGCTCCACCAGCAACGCTGTCTGGATGCTCCGCCACACCGTGTACTTCATTGTCTGCTCGAGGTTGTCGTCCACCGCCATCGAGATAGGCGCAAAGTCGGCATTCGGCATCGGCAACAATATCAATCCCACAAACGTGTGCGACAGCGCCGTCTTCTCCGTCAACGCCGAGATGCTGTCCACCGTCGCATTGATGCAGAAGTACAGCAGCACGATAGTCACGGCGAACAGAGACGTCGCCACACCGAAGTGCAGGTGCGGACCTTTGATCTCTACTTGTTCGGCGGCGGCTCGTCCAGACAGGACGGGCTCGACAGTCGATGCGGCGGTCTGCCTGCCGGCTTGAGGGATGGGGTGTAGGACGATTCTCTCGCTGTCGTGCAGGTTGCCGTCCTGCGAGCAGGGATCACCATGATGGCCTGACTTGCCTGATCTCCTGTAATCATCTTTGTGCGTCACCAGTTGGCAGGTCATGGAGGCCAGGTAAACAAAGACCAGGACAAAGGCCACACCACGTGACTGCAGGACTAGGTTCTCCGGCGTTGTTTGGTTGAGGTGCTTAACGGCTGTCGGGATGAGAAGACTGGTGACGACAATGGACAGGAGGCTAGAGAATCCTAGTGCGCCGACACGGTTGAACTGCTGCTGGTGTTCGATCATTCCGCCGAAAAAGAAACTGAGGCCAAGGACCATCAGGATATTGTTCAAAATGCCGCCAACAAGGGACGTTTGAAGTACTGGGATCTGCTTCGCTAGAAGCAGGAGGAAGCTGGAAATCATCTGGACGGTGTTGAAGCAGAAGATGTCGAGAATAGTCGAGGCCGTCCAAGACATATAGTGCTCCATCTGTTCTAATGCATAGTCGCACATAAACCACAACGGAATCAGTGCTATATAGTTGACGACGAAAGTCTCAAGGCTTTCACTTCTCACATAGTGGAGGCACAACCCGATGGGCGCGCAGATCAGAAGAACGTTGATCCAGGACGTGAGCACTGTTCTCTGGATCTGATTCGCCACGGTGAATGGTTCGTCTGGAACGCAACATGTGAACGTAAAGATTCCTTTTCCCTTGACGTCGGCCTCTGCCGCAATGCAATCGTTACTAAGCTAAGCGCATGGAGTGGTCCATGGGGATACTTCAGGACTTACTTTGATCTGATTTCGAGCGTCGCCCGGGCCCATCCTCAACATCCGCGCGATCCTTGGAAACCCAGGGAATATGCCTAAACGGGTTGAAGTGACTGGTCCGTTTCCCTCCTAGGAATACTCGATGGGCTTTGCGGTGATAGTCGTAGAATTTCGAAGCTATTGGTTTTTGGCCGCTGTCTATGTCCAAAATCGTTGCCATGGCTTAATTCGGCTGAATTGATACTTCCGTCAAAGACTGCTTGGGCCGTGGTAGAGAAATAATGTCGGATGAATGCAGACAAACAGTAGGACACAACGCGAACGAGAAGAAAAAGTATAATCATAAAGAACGCGTTAATCGAAATCGAACTGGATCCGACGAAATAGCGAGAGGGATGGCATTCTATATTTCACTTTCCTTTCCCCCAGCAGCGAGGCTTCGATTCTTTTCAAAAGAGTGCGGCTGAGTTCCCAATTTTAGCAGGGCAAATTCAGTGTCCGTGGTAGACAACCCAATCCAACGCATGCCATCTCCAAGTTTCACAGACATAGTGGGCATAAATCATAACATGAAACACGTCGTTGCACTCAGGACTCGCAGCTGCAAGCCATGGCGCGTAGCAAGGATAAAAACAGCTGCGGTATTTGAGCAGTGTGGTTACATCTCGCAGCTGTGCTAGGCGGTGCGGCCGTTGAGCGCTTAAAGCTTCAAAGCAGAGGTGTCGTCTTTCTTCAAGCAATGGCTCCAAGTGGCCGGTCGCTAAAGGTAGGCAACCACCTGCCTGGAAAAGGGGCGACAAAGGAAGAAGCTGAACATTTTGATGAACTCACCGCACGAGTGGGGGGCTCCTAGAATATGTATTTGAATCCTGAATTATTCTAACCGCTCGGCCACCCAAACCCAATGAGTAGCCGGTACCTTATCTGTGCAGCCCACAATTACGTAGCCGGCTGCCCCCCCCCGACTTTGGGCGACGTGGCTCGCCTTCGCTCTTTCTACCATTACATCAACTGGGATCAGGCTTATCTTTCTGGTAGTTGCTAAGTATCTTAAAATAGAGTCTTCTAATATCCCTAGCTTAAAGAACTAGAAGGGTTCACCCCCTTCTAGTCTAAACTTACTTCTGGTCTAACCCTAAGGGGCTAGCGGCCCGGAGCTTTTAAGACTCTATACTCCTAGCCCTAGCTCTAAGGCACTCTTAAGCCTAATAGTATTTATATCTATAGATCCTTAACTAAGCTAATCTTCTTACTATAATAGAAAATGCGGACATTAGGACCCTGAGCTTATCGCAGCTTATCGATTGGTCTAAAGTCCCCCGAATTACCTCCTTAGGACTAGCGTTATCTGCGGCGAATATCAAAACTCTAACATTTCTTCGCATTCTACCCACGTATACACCTACCCTTAATAATATTTTCTACTTAAATAAAGTTATATAACACATCTATAGCTATTTAAAACTTCAAAAATTATAAAAATCGGTGCAGTGGTTTAAAAGATATATCGTCATTAATGAATTTACCTACTAAATTCTATGCGCCAACGGCTAGGATAATTGGATTAACAATAAAAATCCTATTATTATTTATAAATTACCTATTCTACTACCTTACCTACTAACGTGTCTAATATCGGCCTACATAGGGGGAAATATCCGTCTTATTACTAGGTATAGAACCCTGTTAGAATGGGTATATGTATCTAATATAGCTAATACTATCGTATGTATAGGCTACCTACCTACTAACGCGTCTAATATACTCCCTACTATTTACGTCACCTACTAACGTGTCTAATATACTCTCTACTATTTACCTTACCTACTAACGTGTCTAATATCAGTCTAAATAGGGCGAAATATCCGTCTTATTACTAGGTATATAACGCTGTTAGAATAATCTATATTACTATATAGGTGTATATACTAATACTATCGCATTTATAGGCTAAAAATCCTACTATTTACGTCGCCTACTAACGTGTTTAATATACTCCCTACTATTCACCTTACCTACTAACGTGTCTAATATCAGTCTAAATAGGGGGAAATATCTATCTTATTACTAGGTTTATAACGCTGTTAGAATAATCTATATCGCTACATAGGTCTATAGGCTAATACTATTATATTTACAGGCTACCTACCTACTAATATATCTAATATACTTCCTACTATTCACCCTACCTACTAACGTGTCTGATATCGGTCTAAATAGGGGGAAATATCCGTCTTATTACTAGGTATAGAACGCTATTAGAATAGGTATATATATCTAATATAGCTAATGCTATTATATATATAGGCTACCTACCTACTAACGCGTCTAATATACTTCCTACTATTTACGTCACCTACTAACGTGTCTAATATACTTCCTACTATTCACCTCACCTATTAACGTGTCTAATATTAGTCTAAATAGGAGGAAATATCCGTCTTATTACTAGGTATATAACGCTATTAGAATAATCTATATTACTATATAGGTATATAGGCTAATACTATTATATTTATAGGCTAAAAACCCTACTATTTACCTCACCTACTAACGTGTCTAATATCGGTCTAAATAGGGGGAAATATCCGTCTTATTACCAGGTATATAACGCTGTTAGAATAATCTATATCGCTGTATAGGTTTATAAGCTAATACTATCGTATTTATAGGCTACCTATCTACTAACGTATCTAATATACTTCCTACTATTCACTCCACCTACTAACGTATCTGATATCAGTCTAAATAGGGGGAAATATCCGTCTTATTAATAGGCTAATATATCTGATATACTCCCTACTACTCACGTCACCTACTAACGTATCTAATATACTCCCTACTATTCACGTCACCTACTAAACGCCAGGTAGTAGGGGTGATTTTCTGACGTAAAAATCTTGAATTTTTACAGGCATTTTCTAGTTCTAAATATAAGTTTATTATAAGAATTATTTAGTATAAGATTTCCTGTAATACTTATAATAAAAAGAAGTTAATAAAGTCTATTATTATAAAAAGTAAGGGCGTAGATTAGAAGGGGGTATAAACTAGAAGGGGGTAAACCCTTCTAGACTATCTAAAGGATCTATTACCCGCCGCTAAGGTAGTTATAAGAAATATTTCGCGTTAAAAACTATTTAGATTTAGATACTCTATAATTCTTATAGTAAAAATAAGTTATAAAAAGAATCCGTGCGCTTCTTATCTTAGTACCTTAGACGTACTATTAATTAGCTAGTAAGCTAGTCGCTAAGCTCCTTCAGGTTAGTAAGGCTAACTACGTAGTAGGAGGGTAGTACGTCTAAGCGTAAACTTCTATAATTTTACTAGATATCCTATTTTTTAATAATATATTATATAAATTTTTCGCTTATTAATAAAATTTATTAATATTTAACTTTACGACGTAATAGTATAAAATTCTATTATATAAATACTAGCTATATTAATAACCTAATTATACTCTTACTTCTTCTAATTCTAACTAGCTTACTTTTAGCCTAATCCGCCCCTAATAAACTATCTATAATGCTATTACTATCTATTAACTCTAAATTTCCAAAAATCCTAGTAGCTAGCTAGTAATAATAATAATAGGCTAGCTTATTTTTCTAGCGGTTAGTAGGTTAGATAGGATATCTAAGGTACTAGAGTATATATATCTAATATATAAGGTACTTAATATAGGTAATCTTAGTACTATAACTATTTTAGTAGAAGTGGTTATAGAGTAATAGGGCGTAATAGAGCGTAATAGCTTATAAATATACTATTAGCTTATTTCATATCTTACTAGGATTCTAGATATAGATACCTTACTTAAATAATACTAATATTATTAATATACTATTAATAATAAGGAGTTTATAAGTAAAGGAATAAAAGTTTGCGCTTAGACGTGTTACCGCCCGGCTGCGTAGTCAGTATCGCTAACCCGAAGGGGCTTGGCGCCCGGCTTGGAACACGTCTGAGGTACTGAGGCAATGCGCTTCTTCAGGATCATGCAAGATTACGTGTCGGTCTCACCACAGCCAAGACATCCCTGCGACCCGGGCGGGTGAGCTGCTGCCTAATCGCCCTGCTAAATAAATTTTTCTACCTTGTAAATACTGCTACCTTCCTTCGATGCCTGAACTTTGAATTTTAATTATGTCAGGATTGCAGGCCCAATAAGCGACTTTGCAAGTACAAAAGCAGTCGGCTCCATGCTTTGTCATCGAATCCAGCCATATAGACAGTCCTACTAAGGCCAATACAAGCGCCTTAGAAGATGATTGACTGGGACTTAGCGAGGTCCCGTTCCTCTTTTCGGCCACGAGAGATTGACCTTACGAAAATACCCACAGGCGAACTAGGGAAACAGCGAAACATAGGAGAAGAGACAAGAAGCAAAGTCACCCAGAAAAAGTTCCTCGGCTGTGGCGTGCTTGCTTCTATTAACCATGTGAGTTTCGGCACATATGAAGGGCGAAATGCCTGCCTTGTAATTTTGAAGTTTTCTTTCCGCTGGACACGTGAAAGGTATCATGTCAAGCGTGCAGATATACAGATATGTTTCGATCGGTATTCTAAGATATCAGATACCAATCCGGGTGACATCAGCGGTGAACCAATTGTGCGCAACCTAGGTCCTCGGAAAATATATGGCGTTCCCAATACGAACGGGCAAAAATGGTCCCTCAACGTTGAACAGATCTGTGAGGCTTTGCCGTCGCCCTCCTTGAAGAATGCTACAGAGAAAAAAGCATTCTTAGATGGATGTAGGCTAGAAGTTATTGGTAAGCCTTGGTCTGATTCTCGACGGAGAAAGACCCACAAGGGTTGCTGGATTGTGACGGAGTTCGGAAACAAGAACTACGGTATCCCTGATGAGCTAAGGTTGGGTATGATTGTGGAATATTCCGGCAGCTTCCAAGCAACTGTGAAGGTGGCAGCGGATATTCCATTGATGGGAAATCTCTTTGGGTTTCCATGGCCAGTGGATGATCCAATACTATTTATGGACAACGAGCCTAGACCTGTGATAGGTGGACCGTTGAGAACTTCGCAGTTTGATACTTTGTTGGAGGATGACTGGACCTTTCTCCTTTTGGGGCATCGTGTGCGTAGAATAGAACCTATGATGCTGAGTGAACGTACTAATAATGCGAAGGATACCGATTCCATTGACCATTCATCCGCGTCCATAGAGCCAGCCGCTCCACGAATTCCCAACAGTAGAACATACCGAGCTCAGTGGGTCGGAGAAGAGCATGAAGTAACGGATGTCAAAGATCTCTTAGAGTCTGTCCTTTCACTTCAAAAGAAAGACTCTGACATTGAGCTGAGATCTTTGACGATATGTCCAGATGTGCCTGCTGCAAGGGTGGTCACTTTTCAGTCTTCATTGCTCGGTTCAGTTCTAGGAACTGGCACACATTGGGAGAAACATCTTCCGCCTTCCGCAGAGGAAAGCTCAGTAATTAAAAGGCAATATGTCATCTTTGACACTAACTTTCTGGGCTTCACTTGCCTTAGTGGGGGTTCGGAAGATTATGACTATGAGTAAGGTTTCGCCTAAAAGGAGTAGTACACCTGAAGACTCATTTTCACAGGATCATTGCACTCGCCGGCTTGGGCGCCCACGCATTTGGCTCCTTCAAGGAACGACACGGAGACCACATGTGGTTGAGGGATGATGCTGCGTTTGATTTTCCAAGGGCTCGAATATTGATATATGGATGTGACACGAAGCTAGCTGGGAGCCAATCATTTCAAGACTTTGATTCTTTAGCCATTACGTTTCGGACAGCGTTGAAAACTATAAGACATGATACTGTGGTGAGTTACAGTGAACCTGTTAACTTGATCCCCCTGCTAGTACTGATCTTGTTGATACAGGACAGTCGACCCAATGAGAAACCTATAATATTCATCGCTCATAGTCTCGGCGGTATCATTCTCAAGCAAGTATGCAAAGCCACACAATAGCCGTGCCCAACTAAACTAGTATAAGGCGCTTATTCAAATGGCCGATGGTGATCAAAGAGATCAGGCCTACGCAAAAGCTACCCGAGGAATCCTTTTCTTCGGCGTTCCAAGTCAGGGAATGGACATCTCCTCGCTACGCACACTAGTCCGAGGACAGCCTAACGAATTCCTGATCTCGAACCTTAGAGAAGACTCCGACGTTTTAAGAAGACAGACTCGGGATTTTCGACAAAAATTCCCTCATGAAAGTTGTAGAATTATATCATTCTACGAGACAGAACTTTCACGAACAGCGAGACAGGCAAGTCTTTCCGAAGTTCACCTGATGCGCTCAAGCTGGAGAACGATTGCTTTTCAGGGAGCATCCTTACTAATCTTTTATTGCTCTACTCAGGGTCCGCATGGATTGGAGATGACCGGCGAACCTACAGTGTTGGTCACCCAGGCCTCAGCGACATGTGGATCGCGAGCTCGGGAGAGCGAGTTAAAGTATACACAACCGATCGAGCGAAGTCACTCTGAATTGGTAAAGTTCTATCCTCGAGATCCATGCTATGCTCTGGTAAAATATATGATGTCGGACGTAATCGAGGCGTTTTATCCAAGCAGCCAAACACCCATGTCGTCAACGTCAAATCTCAAAGCATAGTTCTGATTGATAATGAGCCTGAATAAACTGGGTAGTTCCAACCCTCGCCTTGCCCTAGTCTAGCATTTCACGGAGTATGTTAAGCATAAGCATGAATATATGCACGTTCTAAATCAGAATGAGATTGATTGAAGAAGAATTCAGGATGCAATGCGCTCTTCTAGAGACCAAAATCAAGTTGGAAAGCTTTGGAGCTCCCGCTTGAGAATGCAGGGCCATCCTGAGACCGTACCATCTTTCTGTGGTAATACTTATTTCTTTGACTGACATCGGCTTGTTCTATATCCTCTGGGACTAGACGTCATCTTTGCTATTCAGCGCTTTTAAATAATTAATGCCAGCCCAGATAACCAAAAAAGTCCTCCAAGAAAAGGTATTGAACGCTAGAGGCACAGTAAAAATAATCATGAAAGCCTCATCGGGAAGCGAGAAGGGAGACAGAAAGGGAAAAAGAAGAGAAGTTTAAGATGAAACTAATGAATGGCTAGTACACATGTATCATGATACAATGATATGACACTTGTTTTGCAAATGCTAAATTGCTGGCCAATTCCAAGCTTCCAGACAGATGCGTGAGTTGGATAGGCTACCTTACATAGTATCCCAAGTGATCCTTAATGACCGTATGATGCTCCAGCTCGTGCTCTCAAGTACTTCCATTTGGAATTTCTGGCTTTTACTTCAGCTAGAAGAGTTCACCCCCTTCTAGTCTACACTTACTTCTGGTCTACGCCCTCGCTTTCTACCACGATAGACTTTGTTAACTTCTTTTCGCTATAAGTATTATAAGAAATCTTACGCTAAATAATTCTTATAGTAAAATTATATTTAGAATCGGCTTAGTTAAGGATCTATAGAAGCGAACGCTATTAGGCCTAAGAGTGCCCTAGAGCTAGGGCCGGGAGTACGGAGTCTGAGAAGCTCCGGGCCGCTAGCTTCTTAGGGTTAGACTAGGAGTAAGTTTACACCAGAATGGGGTAAACTCTTCTAAGGTCGAGGGCTAACCTAATAGGGCCTAGTTCTGCACAAATGGGCTTAGCTTGGAAGGTAAGTATTTAAGATATTTTACTCCTTGCAACCCTCAATAGTATTACTGATTACGCCGATTTCTGCAACATTTCCAATTCGCTTTAAACTGCACTGTTACCTTTAGCTGCGCATTCACTGGACGACCCAGTCGACTTTGAATCATATACCGATGAGCTGACAGGCCCATTCACCAGGAAAACCTGCCTCAGATCCTTACAACCATTCTGCTCTAAACACAAAACGGAAATTTTGACGAATTTTCCACAAAAATAGCAGTACGCTTGCACTAGGTTTATGATGGCTTCACAGACACTGCAGGAAGCACGTCGGCTGTGCGACCAAGGCAAGTATACCGAAGCTGCTAGAGTATTAGAAGCCGCGCTCGATACAGACGGAAACAATATCGATCTCATTGTTGAACTGGGTGAGACATTGTTTACATTGGGCTATTACAAGCGTGCTGCACAGGTCCTAGGTGATGGCTTGGACCATTCAGACGAGCTCAATAATTCCACCGTGGCTGCCGGGATCATGATATACTACGTTTCACGGGTTTACTCCACCTGCAAATTCAAAGACTCACTTCTCCGTGCGGAGAAAATTCATAAGACATTTCGAAACCCCAACGAGGCTGAAACTGTCAACGATGCTACAGTATGTTATATGTTTTTTCGCTTGTCGCTTTGTCTGGTGTAAGGCAGATACTGAGCACGCAAAGGTTCGGATAGATGCATATCGTTGCAAACTCTGGCAGCTTGCCAATAAATGTGGAGGCGAGGATTGGTCACAGGTACAGGAAGCCTGTGTACCGGCACTCAAGCGCCAGTTCGATCACCTGATGCGGAAAGCTGATTTCGCCAACTGCTTGATATTGGCTAAAGCGTATTCGACTTGCGGTCAAGGTCCGGAATTTAGTGCGCCTGCGATTATTCTTGCAACTAATGAGAGACTGCCATCCCACTACCGTGCAAGAGCAGAAAAATTGATTGCGCAGAAGCTAAGCGACCTGAATTGTCGAGATCAGCAACGACAGCATTACGAGAATGCGCGTAAAGCTTTTGAAGATATGAATCATAGGCATGGCGCACTGGACATCAAAATTGTTCAACTTTGCCAGGATGCTCTGAATCCCGATCAATGCAACGTCGTAGAAAACATTAACGAGCTTTTTGATACCTACAAAAGTCTAGACTTTCCCAATGGTCTCAGCGCAGCATATCTCGAGCTTTTAGAGCTTGCCGTTGACCTACGTGACGGGAATTTACAGGCGGAAATTCTTGGTCAACTTAGTACGATCTCTCAGGCTTCAGGGTCTATGCTAACGTATTACATAGCTCGCTGTTCTACCTTGTCGAGGTTGAAACTATCAGCGAGCGACGATGGTAAAGTCATCAGTGGAGCCACAGCGTTGTGGCATGACCTAGCGGGGTCAGACTGTTCGCTTCTAAGAGGCCTAGTGGCGGAAACAGTATATCGTGCTTATACTGCTCTCAAACATTCGGAAATGTCAACGATATGGGCCAAAAGAGCTCGCGTGGACTTAGCAAGAACGAGTGAGGCAACCCTAATTCCGCTGGTGGAAGGAACCGAGCTAGAAGAATTGAATGACCTAAGAAACTCTTACGCAGACGTGTTTCAGCCGCACAATCATGACATTGCTGGTGTTCCATTGGAGAAAAGGATAGAAAGGCTTGAAGAATTCGCTTATCAGTTGATCTCAATTCGAGGCTTGGGTTCCGAGACTCCCAATTTAATGGCACATGCCCTTGAAATGCTTGAGAACGATATTCGCTTGTTGGAGGATCCGACACTAGTTTGTTTGAAATCTGCCAAGTACCAGGAAATCAAAGCGTCGTGGTTATTCAAAAAGTCACCGGCCAGGCAAGACGTTGAATTGGAGATGGAAGCGATTAATCAATTTAACATGGCCAAGAAAACCTATTTGGAGCAAAAAAGAGTTGATCTGGCTGCTTTTCTTCTCCAACGTCAAGCTCTTATCTATTTCGGTGTTTTCCAAAAGTTTGAAAGATGGAAACACCCCGACGAGCAGCACGTTTTAGGAACAGCGCTGAACTTATACAAAGTTACTCTTGATTCGGCTGTTGGCCTGGGACTGAAATTTATGATTCGAGAAAATGCGTATTGGGTCGCGCTTTGCCAGTACGAGCAATGGAAAAAGGGCAAATGCTCGTCTGAAAATGTGCTTGGCTCATTGCTCTCTGCCGAAGGTCATGCTGACCAGCACAGAAATGAGCTCTCCATATTGCAGGGAATGGAAACCGTGGTCACAAAGCGACAACTATCCTCAGAGAAGCACGTTAGAGATATCTATAGATTTGCTATTCAAGTATGCAGGAGCTCAGGCAAATGGGAAGATGCATGGAAATGGGTACAAAAATCGAAAGCTCGCAGCTTATCTGATATTCTAGGCCTTGGCGTCTTGTTGCCTCGGGCAATGGTGGACGAAATCGAAGAGCAGGAGGTTACAAGCAGGCTCTACGTGGATGAGTGCAAATTGCTTGAACGGCTCTCAAATGCATCGAGCTCGGAAAAATTCCAAATCAGGATCCAATTAGACTGGCTCCAGAATCAGATGAGGGAGCATAGGTGCTTGCAAGAAGTCCTAAACCTCCGTGAAGGGGCTTCAGTAAATCTGCGTGACCTCCAAGACATATCCAAACTTGGAACAAACCATGAAGCACGGCCCATGATATTTGTTGACTGGATCATCACAGAACACAATATACTAGTGTCTGTTATCTCAACAACAGGTCAAGTCACATTCAATTTCTTAGATATTACGCTTCAGCAAATAGAAGCATGGGTAGCTGAACACATGAGTGGGCAAGGAAATTCTAAAGCGAGTAGCGAAACCAAAACATCCCTACAGGGACTGAAGGAGGACGACTCAGACGAAGGTCCGTTACGGGATTTGGATGCCTTGATCCGGCCATTGAGTGAGCTTTCTGATCCCGATGATTTAATCGTGCTTTGTCCATCTGGTCCTCTTCACTCTCTACCCCTTCATGCCCTGCGTCTCTTGGACCAAGATGGAGAAAGGGTGCCGCTCCTCATAAGGAACCCAATTGTCTACTGCGCAAGCCTGACTACCTTTGTACAATGCTGCCGTCGAGCCGCTGAGAGAGGACATACAGAGCCTAAAGTTTCGAGTAGTTTCATTGCCGCCTACGAACCAGAAGCGGTCAACGACGATAACGTGATAAGTGGGTTCGATCTAGATGAACGGGAAAAATTATACTCCTCGAATAAAGTCCTAGCAACGGATTTTAACGCTGAAGGATATTGTGGTGAAGAGAGTACTACTGCCGTACTGAAAGCATGTCTCGAGAGATCGCATATGGTTCAATTTCTGGGCCATTGCGACATCAGGGGGAAAAATCTTATCGACCAATCGCTCAGACTCTACAGTACTTCCGACGGTCCAGGTAAGCAACACCTCAAGGTCCTGTCATGGGTTTCAACTTGCATGTTAACGCTGCACAGCATCATGCACTGTACAAGATCTCTTTGATCTCCGCATTCGCACTTCACACATCTCCCTCTTGGCCTGCGGCTCCCTGCAGCAGCATTTCCAGGCTGGCGACGAGCCCCTAGGCTTAGCAACAGCCCTCCTTTCCGCTGGCGCTGCTTCCGTGCTGGGAAATCTATGGCCACTCGAGACGCGTACCGCGCGGGCATTCTCTGAACACTTTTACGGCCATTTGAAGCAGATGAGATGTGAGAGTGCCGGGCATGGTATGTACGACTTGGCGTATGCAGTGCGCGAGGCTGTTCTCGATGTGCGGCAGTGCTGGGACATGAGACAGCCTTTTCATTGGGCCTCATTCGTACTTCATGGCGCCTGGTTTCTGAATGGTTCATTGTAAGAGTAAGGGGACGAACTGCAATTAACGGGCTCATCCTTTTGATGACCGCGTAATCTGTGTTAGGACCGCTAGCAGAGCCAACAACAGTAAACCGAAGCTGGACTTTCATCTTTTACATTTTGTTGTTCGACTGCGAGGCGCTGTCTCGGATCTAATAAGTCGGGTGTCATTGGTAAGGATTTATTTGAAAGTGGCAGAAGTTACACATCGACTCAGGTGTGTGGCTGGAAATACCGATTTTGAACATATCATACCTAGGTGGACCTGCGCACTCCACGATTTTCTGTGATGGACGAAGTAATGGATCTTTGGGGGCGCTATCTTACTAGTCTGGGTCATGCTTCATGGTACAACGAAAGCGGATTATCAAGAGTACATCGTTCCGTGTGCGGGTAAGCTTCAGAGAAGCTAAGTGGTTAGAAAGCCCTTGCTCATGTGAAACTTTGCTTTTTGCTGAGCGTGCTGGCTCTCCTAAATATGTACATGGTATGTAAAGTGTGGAACGCCTAGTTGTGGAATAATGCCACTATGGATGCGGATGCCTGAGGCTGCTCACGGAGAGCCTTTCGTCTCTGGAATTGCGCAAGAGATGATGGGGAAGGTGGATTGACCGAGTGGTAAGCAGGAATAAATTTGACGTAACAATCATTTGATTATAATCCGCTTTTCTTTCGAGCACAGCGCATAACCTCTAGTAACGACCAGGAGATCAACATGGATATCCCTAAAAGCGTCTAGCTGTCGTATCGAATCCTCTGATTTTCTGCGATACTGAACGCTCTCGTATACCATTCAGCTTTTGAGGAGCCAAAAAGAGGAAATAGAGGGGCAACGAGTTCTCCGATTTAGCTGAAAACATGATATCTACAGTTTCTGTCTCGTCCTTCTGGGAAATCGGGTTGTGGGGTAATGTGTCTACTTTCAACAATCCGCGAGCCACCGCGAAAGACTTCTCGGAGAGGCTTATTTGGGTGTGTAAGAAAGATTTAGGACATCGAATGGGCCGGACGTACAGGGACGTTTTCATCAGATGCATTGAGTGGATCGAGGCAGATGATACTGATTCCTTAGATTCAAACAATCGAGAGGACGATCTGATGAGATAGTAAGAGAGTTAGCTAAAGGTCAGTGCAAGTAGCCATAGTAAATCGGATTGAGTTTCTTGGGAGACAGTCATTTCGCAGCTCTCTGCCTTTTTGAAGTTTGATGCCAATTTTGCCACCCACAAGAAAGCCGTAAAGAGTGTCATATTTCGAAGTTCTCACCACAACACTATTGCAAACCCCCTTGATCTTGCTGATCTCTATACTAAGTCGCTGTGGCATTTCCTTGATACCTCCTTCCTTATGGCATGTTGCCATTCATTCACGAATCTGTATACCCCAAGAGCCAGAAGTAACGATGCCAACACAACAGACAATATAACTATCGCAATTGCAAATCCGCACGCAGTGTCCCATACTCTGGACCACTTGATCGTTGCCAACGGCTCTGCCCGCAGCCAGACCTGGAGAGCACTCAGTGCAATACTGATGATGGCGAAAATGAAGAGCAAGGGTGCATAGAACCGGGCAAAATACGAACCGTAGCTGGTGTGTACAAATTGGAAGCGATATTTCCGCAGAACAAATTTGATGTAAAAATTGAGTCGGCCGAGGCGCAATTCGCCGAAGGCATAGCGTGCGGACACCGCCGAATCGGGGACGGAGCCAAGGCCTGACGTAAAGGCACAGAAGTCGGGCCAGCTTACATCTTTTGGAATGAGGTGGGAATCCTGGGCGAGGACGAAATCCGATTCGTATTTGATCAGATAGTAATATGTACGAAGATATCCAAGAGCGGCCTTGTGGATACGGTTGCGGCCTTGGGGGCACAGGGGCGAGTTTTGTCTGCACAGGTAGACGTCCCAGAATGCATGCGAAAGGAGGTATCTTGGCAAAGGTTTGATGAAAATCCGACTTGACAGCCAGACGAGATGAAGTTTAGGGTCTTCGCTGATCAGAATTTGGCGGCCTTTGACGAGTTGTCGGTGAAGGGGCGAGATGTTTGCGCCTGAGCGCAAGGACATCATCCAAAGATAAGGTGCCATCATTTCTAGGTCGGGCGAGTAGAGCTCGTCCTCAAGGAACTTTGTCAGTGCTCCTACGTCCGTAAGATTGACCCGCGGATGGCCGGGAAGATGCTCGTGACCGATCAGGGCCGCCGGGTCGATGTCATCGAACTCGCTGCTCAATTGGTGAAATCGAAGAAAGGGGGCAGACCTGCCCTATGTCAATACCTCTTTTGCTTCCGATTGAACGGTACGGTTACGTTTGACCGCAGGCAATAGACGAGTTCGATAAGACTTTGGGGGTCGCCATCGAAGCTCCAGCATGAAACGATGGACAGGGTGTATGATGGACTGTCGTCTTTTTTCAAATGTCTAGGTCCCAGGGTCGGATGCGTACGCAGCGAAGTATCAGCTTCTCACCGAACTTATGTAGCTACTTTCGAACGCGTAAGGCTATCGGTGCCTCACCTCACGACATAAGGTTTTGCGGTTTCAAGCGTTTGTCAGCCTTGTCGACGTCAGGCTATGCGAGAATGCGTTTGGGTGGAGGTGGCTAGAACATCTTAAAGGGAAGAAGATGAGAGAAGGCGGAATGTCAGTCAGATATTCAGGTCAGCGTATCTGTATATACAATACGATCGTGAAATCTTTTGCGACAAAAATAAAAAATGTTATAGGAATCTCTGAAGATACTCTTCCTTAAAAGGCTTAATATCAGGGCTAGACTTGACGTTTACCCGTCTTGGCACGTCTCTCATCTACTTCAGTACATAGCAAATCCCCGGAGATGGTAATCACCATCATAGAGAATACCACTATATTTGCCACTCCACTATACCACTACCATTTTTATGCCTTTATAATCATTATACTACGTAGGATAGAGTATAATGGGATGGATACTCTTCAATGTGTATATTTATTATATACACCCCGAACTTGAAATGGGGGATTGCCATTCCGGGACGGAAAAGGGAGCAAAGCTACTTTAAAGGGGAGCAGCGAAAAAGCAAAGGAGCGCGGCAAAAAACCAGCGAAGAAATACGAAGAAGCAGTAAGGGAGCACGGGGGAGCAACAGGAGAGCACGAGCGAGTATCGAGGGAGCAAGAGCGAGCACAAAGGGAGCACGAGCGAGCATCGAGGGAGCACATGGCCGAAACGGGCCTTAACGCGCGAGCAAAGTGGCGAGGCCTGAGTTACATAGCAGCCGGTCACGTATTGGCCTAGGTTCGGGGAAACTATATATATATATATATATAGACTGACCGCTTGTAAGGCTACTAACGACGACCGTCTAAGAATAAATGATCTATAAAGTAAGTGTCAATTACTAAGGACCGAGCTCAAGACGTCTTGCTTACAGCTTCACGTTTGCTTCACTTCGTCCCCTGATGACTAATCCCCTGTCGTTGTTGTTGAGGTCGGAGTGACTAGAACGTGAGTAAATGCGGCACAGCAACACGTATGAGATCTCCAATTGGGGTATCTAGGGCAAAGATGGTGCCGACACAGCTATGCAACAGATAGTTGGAAAACCCTCCATTGAGTAATAAGAATACGGTCTGGCGATGAAGCAAACAAAGATTATCCAGAAGAGCTAGTGCAGTCGAGTGGCTGGCCTTGACAAGTTAGATATAAAGTCTAGCGATTTTGTAGAAACAAGGGGTTTTTTTCGATGCAGTAGCAAACTGATCCCACCCAGTGTCATCGAGTCATCGCCCAAAACAATGCGACAGGGCACGGAAAGATGCGTGAATTGATTCTTGGACACGTTACATCCTAAAATCATGACTAATTGGAGAGAAGGTGAATGATGTGGTTGGTTCCGAGAAGTGATTTGCAGGAACAACACTTGTGCACGCAGAATAGGTACACAACATTCCTCCGAGATCACCTGCGTCACTCACCATGCCATCACGAGTGACGGCGTTATATCTTCTCGCATGGAACGTCTTTGTGGGCTGATATAATATTCATTGACAAAGCGGAGTGAAGTCGGAACACTGTCGACATTGGGGGCCAAGCCAATCAGGATCTGGCCCTGGATATGGTATCCCGCTAACGTGAAGGGAAAGCAATGTCACACCTACGTATTGCATAGTGCTACAATTTTGCAGGTTAGGACAAAGGGGACAACAGAAATCTGGGCTAATCAAGGTAAAGCCGACGAAGACGCACCGTATCAGATGGTGAGCCCAGCAGCAGTGTGTAAAAATGTGCTCCTAAGCCACATTAGATGCTCATCTTATCGCATTTGACGTAAGATGTACCAAGTTTGAGATCTGCGTTAGTGACACCTATGTCTTGTACCTATTTGGAGGTAAGCGTCGCGTTCTGAGACGGAGAGCGGCAAACAGTAACCTTCTCAAGACGAAGCACGCGACCCGCGAAAGCTAAGGCTCCAGAACCACTTACCTTGGATATGTATTTGCGCTGGCTATCCTTGGACCAGAAGGCTGCTGCTATCTCGCTCGCATCGTACATGATTCTATACTGGCGTTGATCCGACACCACAATGAAGAATATAAGAAATGCGTGTAAGTCCGTCATGTCGCTGATACCCAGAAGACACTGCAACAGTGAAGCCTGCCGACAAGTTCACGAAGTATGAAGTCCTTCCCTAATAAGGTTTTGTGTCTGCTTCCACTATCATCCATCCTGTCACCTGTCAATGCTGCCGTAATCAGCTCTTCAACCGGTTCCTTAGCCAACCCCTCGGTCAATGCGAGCTCTTCCATCGACTCAGCAAACATCGCTTCGCTAGGGGCAATCGATCCCGCGAAGTTCAAGATCGGGACACATTATGGGGAACTTACACTCCCAGCCACCTCTGTCCTGATGAATATTGTGGATGTGATGGTGCAATTAGCGTTACAGGACTGGAACAGCAATATGGGTCGAAAGAGCTTTAAGCTGGACATACCGAAATATTCGAATATCGAGATATATATCAGCCCATGGGACGAAGCCGCTGACGCAAAGCTACGCTCAGCATTTGCCGTCTTGGGACTCTTCGAGGTGTTACTCCACATTCTCAGCGACCCGAGTCGAAGGTTCAAGTCCGTGCAAAGCACCTTCTTCTACAAAGGTTCCAAGGTTGGTTGGCTCATGATAAGGCATACTGATCGGGCGCGTTCCATCTCTGCATCCGACAACACCAAGCATATGCCACTCACCTTTCCGACCTTCGCAGAAGCAACTCAGTCACTCGACAAGGTAGAACCGCTAGAAGCCATGGCCGCCGCGACAGCGCTCGAGGCACCAGCATGGGATGACTCACATCTTAACGTTAATTACGTTCAAGGCCTTGATACCTTCACCATCTACGAGGCATTCTTCATTACCACTGCTTGGATCAAAGAAATGGCCGTTCACGATCGCAACGCGAGGGTCATTGAATTCACAGCTGCCATAAATACGCCACCGATAACCGTTGCTGGCCAACCCATAATGATTTCTTTCAGAGATCGCAACAACCCGCCTCGTACGGCTGAGAACCCCCCTTACTTTCAGTGGGAGTGGCTCATCAAAGCTTTTGGACGGCTGCCCCAGCATATGTTGGATGCTAGGGACTTTCGGAGTGTATTGCAGATGACATTGACGGTCGACAATGTGCCCGTGGGGGAGGGTTATGTTGTAAGGCATCACCCAGACTTGCAGGTCGTGGGAGGGACGGGCGGCAATGTTACTACTGCATAAGCGGATGGATTTCGCCGGATGTCATACAGTATTGATTAGGACACGTATTGGATGATAATATACCCGGTTCGCACGGACAAGTTATATTTCGATGAAGTGATCTGTCATGTCATTAATTGAAGACATTCTGTATCTTGTTTATAGGACAAGGACTATTCTACTGTCAGACGCTAGTGCACTAGTCTGATGCCGGCGGACTTGGCAGCTTGGCAGATTGCAAATTGCTTCATTTCACGACATCCCGCCAAGCATCAACACTTTTCCTCATGATCTACCGTTGGCATTGCTATCCCCATGGGATTCAATATAGGTCGTTGATCAATTTTGATTGGGCGGAGGGTAGCTACCTGCGTTCACTCGAGCAAAGCCCAATACATAAAGCACAATCGAGTATGTCAAACCTTGCCATCAATCACACCATTGGCGTAATCTGCGGTCGGGCGGTGTCCCCAGTGTAATAAGTCCCAGATACATTCAAATAATCTCTGGCAGTTCGTCCCGTCACGGAAGAACGAAGGTGTGGGTTGGATGTGGCATGCCACAGCTTCTCAGCTCCGGCTTGCCGGCTTCGTCGCGGCTCATCCGCACGTAAGCCTTCCTCCTTGGATCATGGGAATGGTCGAGCGCAAAACTTGCTCAGTTGAGGCGTTGTACCATCGCGGCAGTCCTTATGACTTGAACTACGTTTCGAGCACTTTTCGGGGTCAGATAACTGATTTCTGAATCTAGTTCGGGTGTTAAGCTCACGTCAACAAGGGCGGAATCACCAGACTTGTCCACCTCATTCAGAATAGTAGCATTTTTTCTTCGCACATTATTCATTACCCGGAGGCTAGGATCATGATTAGAGAAAAATAGGAATTTTGAAATATAATGCAAAATAGTATCCGAACATCATATGCCCCGATGGCTCAACGGTCAACGGCACGCGTTATTCGCGAATTACCCTCTAGCGCGGTACCGAAAGGCAGGTTCGGAACACTCCGTAGGTCAAAAATGTGTGCACTTGCGACTCTATCGTCCATCGAGCGTCGCATCCTAGATTCTTCTGATGTGGATCGGAAGGATGACGATGCTCTGGATGTGCTTGTAGACTACCTTGGGTTAAGTTCCCTGCCGACCCCTACCAAGCTACCTTTTTTTTCAAGTTTTCCTTTATCGTAAAATTCATTTTTCATTCCTGCAACGCAGTGCTTCGAGCATGCACAATTTCCATGCATTTTCATGCACACTACTCATGAAGTCTTAAATCGTTACTATTCGTTTGTTATTAAATTTACGAGTACTAGTACTGCCAATTTTGATACGATTTTTTGTTTGGTGCTCATGCATAAAAACAAAGGATTATTGATTGTGTCGCCCCAACTTCTACAGGAGTCTTGCCAAAGCACTGACATCAATGGCGCGTACATCATTGAAGTCGTTGCATGCCTGGACCATTTCCTCTGTCTCGAAGAGCGCTGGCATATCGCGTCTGAGGGAGAGATTGTCCATGCTGGCCGCAGCTGCCATGGCAGTGCCTCGCTTCTCTGCACGTCTCTCTGCGCGGGCCTTTCCCTTCATGGCAACACTCAACACCCGAGCCTGAGTTTTGATCAAGCGCTCCACTGTCACCTTCTGTAGTGCCATTGTTCTTTCCAGCATAAGATTTGCCCGCCTTGCTGCCTTCATGTTTCGGTCCTGATCTTTTGCCTTCTTCTCATTATCTGCAATGAGCCGCTCTAGCTCCGCACATCGCTTCGTGCTAGCCACAAGATCTTCAAGGCTCTGGCGAGATGAAGCAAGGCTATTTGTCTTGTCGGTTCTGGCCTTTTGCAATGAGCGCCATAATTGAGCAAAAGCGCCATCCATCACATGCAGTCGGCCGACGAGACGTGCTACCTTCCTGTTCAAGAGTTCGTTATCATTCATCAGGTCGGTAATACGATGACTGGCGGCTTGGAGGTCCTGATCTGTCTGGAGAGAGGCCGCACTGGCGGACGAGGTTTCAACTGCCGAAAAATCAGTATCACGACCAAAAGCAACAAAGTGTCAATTGAACACTCACAACCTCCCTTCCAGGTGACAAGCTTTGTGGGTCTGGGTACACAACGGATCGGTGTTGGCGCTTCGAGCTTTTTCGAATGCTCTTGTAGCACAACGTTGTTCTTTGCTAACGGGAGAGGAAGATTGACGTTCAGCCAGTCGATAGCCTCCTCTTCAGACGTTCCGAAGCACTTTGAATGCGCAGTTCCGAGATCCTGGGTCGCTGCAAAGAGTGATGTCAGTGATAGAGAGTACTGGGCTGATCGTCAGATACAAATGTGGTTCATTCACTTACAGGCTTGGTGTCCGGTCCCATTTACGGGTACATCATCGGCCTGCTCGTTTGTCTCACTCACAGTGTTGACAGGGTTAGGTTGAATGGGTTTCCGCCCAGTCCTTTTCTTCCGACGCCGTCTTCTCTTGCTCGCCTTCCCGGGTTGTAGACGCGTCATGTCATCTTCCTACTCAGTTCGACTCGGTACCTAGCTCTTCGAAAAATTACGGAATACGAATTACCTTGTGGAAATCTGCTTCGCAAGCCATGTTTGGCTGCAGCATCGGTTCCTCCTTGACTATTACCGCCGACGCGTCGAGTTGCTGACCGAAGGACCCAGGTCAGCAATAACCATCCGCCATATGGAGGTCCTTACCTGCGCAGGTGCGGTTCCGACGTCTATGCAGAGAGTAGCTATCTTGTAGCAGCTACTGTGTAGAGTTACAGCCACTGGTGGTTGTACTTGAGGTTGTCTATGATGGTGAGTAATGGTGAAGTATTACAGTCGTGGTCGGAAGATCTACAACAGTAAACAAGGCTACAACATCACGTTCGCAACATTTTCAAGTCAACACCTGTGAATGAACTACGTCACGGGCACAAGGCCATCGACGACGGAGCACGCGTCAAATCCTGATCTGATATACGACCCTATTTGAGCTATGAACAGGGCTTTGCGGGAAGTCCTCTCTTTTCCGAGCACTTTTTTGAGGACATAAAGAAGTCTATTATGTTCTCTCAGGGAGTCAGTAAGGGAGACAGTACATCACCGTCCTCCCCAAATAGGAATACCAAAATGGTCGATGCCCATTTCGCCATCACCCATATAATGAGGCACCCAATCATAAACGACCAAGCTTTATCCTCAACGCTGCCGGTCGCTATCCACACGTGCTCCAACCAGTCTGCCTCAATCCTACCTTCATGGCATGCCGGAAATCTTCGCCTAAGAGCCTTCTCTTCAGCCGAGCCGAAGAACATGTGCGCATCAAGAGGAGAAGGACTGTCTGACGCGTATTCCATGCGGAGCAAGATGTCGTCTGCCATCTTGGAGTCGGTGGGAAAGGAAGCTTTGCTGGGAACGTAGTCCACGTTGTTGAACGATATTCGTGGATGAGTGATGGAGTGGATCTCCTCTTGCTTGTCAGGAGTGTTGGATGTCGAGGAAGTCGAAGAAGAGGATGACGACGGTGATGAGGAGAACGAGGAGGCCAGTGAGTTTTTCGGAAATATGGTACTGGCTGAATCTTAAGACATGGGAATGTCAGCATAACAGACAGCATACTCGATCAGGAGAGGTTGATAAGTACCGATATCTGACTGTCCCTTTATCGGCGCTGTTGCCATGCTGTGTTCTGCTAGCATGGTCTCTCGAACAAGACACGGGATCTTCGAGGCCCGTGGCGGGCTGTATGCTTATGTCGAAAGTGAAGTGTTAAGGGCAAATAAAGGTAACGGCAAGGTAAGTGTTGATGACCGAGCCAATAATCCAATCCTTCCAAAACCCTTTTTGTCCTTTCAAAGCGAACGAAACCTTGTTACAATTGACCCGACACTGACGCTACTATCAGTGTTGACCGTCACATTGCTGTCGCCATACTCGAATTACAACACAGCGAATTGGCGACAAACAGAAACGATAGAAGCCAGTTGAGATAGTTTATAGCTACCTTCCCTGGGAGCAACTATAGAGAATGTGCACGATATGCATATCTGGATAGTCCGAAAACGTATGCTGATCTTAATCAGCTACAGGGGCTTTGATCAGATTATCGGGAGTACAGACAATTTGTGATATTAGCAAGACGACGAAATTGTATGCTGGTTTTCAACTGCACCGAAATACGGCAAAATATAAACGAGAATCTGCCCCTGCGGAACCGAGCTTGGTTGGTGTAATCGTGTAGGCCCTACTCACGTCATACGAATTATCATCGAAGAGGATAGAAAAGAAAGGCTGACAGGCTGCAACTTGGGAGAACGGTACCAACTGCGGTTGCAAAGGTATTGATTAATAATAAAACTCAACTAAGACGTTAATAAACGCCAGATTAAATTAGGCTACTCAGGTTCACCTCTCGAACATCCGCCATCTAATCATGAACCACCTAGGTGCCCAAACATGAAAAGTCCTGTAATGACTGTGAGAGCCAACCGCCTGGTCTCCAGATAACATGCACCAAAGGAAAACAGTCCACCTCGAATCAATTCCCGTCGATCTTCGCCGTGAAGCACCGTAAATCGAGTGCTGGTGTCAAAGACTTCGTGCTGACAATTTGAATCGTCCGCCGACTCAATCCTTCCTGCAAGCAATCAGATGTCACTTCGTAAGGACCAGATTCGTGAATTTGAAGGTTCCAGGATAACTTACGAGCTTGATTTACCTGCGTCTTTAGAAGATTGAGCCGCTTTCTTGCGGTGAAATTCGATCCCTTTCTTGATGACTCCCTCGCCATAACCCAAATCATTGTTCTTACTGTCGAGTTTGATTTTGTAACCTCGAGAAGTAACGTCCGCCCTCATCATGCTCTTCATAATCTTATCAGCGATGATCTCCTCTGGTACGTTTATATAGTTTGCCATGCCGTTGGTAATAGGAGGCTGTCCCAATTTGCAAAGGAAGGCGGCGCCCCAGGCTAAACGGTCCTCGATGTCGCTCCAATTCTTGTTCAGATTGATCGACAATCCAGCGTGACGATCGATATTCCTGAGCAGAATATATGTCCCATCCATGGCATCTGCGTAACCATCTTCGAAGTCCGCGACTTGGTACTTATGCACCGCACGTCCTGCGAACGCAGCGGCGTTCCCCTCCCAGTGCAACCTGACGTCAGGAATGTGGCCCAGGGGGTACGTGGTGCATTCTTTATCGATCTTGATGTCAATTGTTTTGGTGCTTATGACCGTCATGTCGGTGCCATCTTGCGGGATAAGAATTATCCGAGCTGGTGATCCTGGTGAAGACATCTGCAAAGGATGGTTGTAGAAATTGGACTGACGATATTGACGTCAGTGATATCAATAGCGTTTAGGAATGCAGGACCCATGTACTGGACCGAGGGTATTGTATTCTCTCTGAAGGCTTATTGGAAAGGTTTGCCAATTGGGACTCGTCGATATCGGTGGTGATGTGAGATTGTGTATGGCTGGAGTATTTGTATGAAACAATTCGACGAGCAGATAATATTGCAGCTTGTTTGTGAGAAAAGAAGATCCAGCAGGACATGGCGGAACGTGCTGGTATATGTACAAGCTATGGATGGCCCACCTCCTGGAACATACAACGTAAGATGACCGATCGTAATCCGAAAGCAGCAATCATCATCTCCCAACAGCTGCGGCATGATGCTATTGCCACCATACGGAACCATCGATTCTGTTCTGGCACATCACTACGTTCTCGTTGGGATGACTGTGACCTATCCATCAGTGCACCGACGCTGTTCGTCATCGCGGCTGTGCAGACAAAGGCCGTACTGTTTCGTCTTGGTTACACCGCAGTCCACTTTCAGCACAAAAACCAGGTGCGACCAATGTTCGATTGGACTCAGTAGGTTACCCAATATCCAAGCTGTGTGACGATAATCTCAGACTTACCGTATCAATCTCGCTGCTACCTGGTGTGGAGGACTATATTGGATGTTAGGCACCTTTCCCGAATCATTTATTATCGCCACATCGAGACTTTCGATAAGACAAAGTCTGTGAAGTTACGGGGAAGGGGTTGATACCTTTTCGGTGTTTTGGTAATTGCGGAACCAATACTATGGACCTCGGTGGAGGGATACCAACGAGTGTATTGAACCGCTAGGTCGGTAAGAACAAAGAAAAAGCACAATGAAATTATCGTTGACCAATCATAGAAGTCCCATTATACTGGATTCACCTCAGCATCTCCGACCTTACCAAGTACCACATTTGCTACTCAAATAAGAGCGGCAAGATCGTAACCTAACAACTCCCATGATCCGGGAAATCCTACGGCCCTATTCATCTCAATTCGTTTCCTGGAATCTGTACGACTTACCCAAAACCAAACACGAAAACCAACGACCTAGAGGGGAAATTGATTTGTTTCGCGTAGGCTATGAGAGGACATTGGGGAATGCAAGTCGCCGCAGCAGCGGAAGGCGAGGTCTCTAGGTAGGTTACTCTGTGACACCCCAACATTCAACAATCCTCACTCGTAAGCGCGCGATCGGGATGTATCACAGCTAATCTCCGTGATCCTTCAGAGCCATATGGATTGCTCTATCAAAGGAATTGGGAACCAATATGTGCGCCAACCATGTCGAAGAAGACGGACGACGAGGCAAGACGTTGCTGCGCTGATGATGACGATCGGTGCAATATACAAAACCGATCCACATTTAAACAACGTTTCGAACAAGTGAAGAGGAGATCAGAAGATTCGATACCTTATACGGACATCGAACACCTCAAGACAGCAAAAGCCAATTCTAGTCATCATGAGAGGTTCGGCGATTATCAACGATTTATTACGACTTCAGGTCTGCAAGAAGAGAAGCGTATAGACTGCATGCAAAAGATTCCGAGAAGAGACTGTTCCATTACCAACATAGTCAAGGCAGACAAAACAGCGGACCAGCAAGATGTTGCTCCTATCCTTGGCAATTCTGTTGATTTGAGACAACGACCAGTCTCCCCAACCACCATTCCGCTTTCAACATGGAGGTTGTTCGTGCAGTCGATGGTGGTGCCCTTCGTGAGCTGTTTGGCTTTAAAGCGAAAACCCGCTAATACTGTACCATTCTTGCGAGCGAGGGAAAAGATTTCGCTGACGCCACGTTAAGTATGACACTAAAGTCGCGGCGGTCTAAAGCTACCAGGGAATTCCGAATTTAGAGCCCGGTTCTCAAATGGAAGCGAAGGAATAACAGATATGATCTGATTGGAAGGATGGACTGCTGTCTCTATGGTATATCACGTTTGGTAAGTCACACCACGGTTGATCAGCGAGATCGCAGATAAGCATAGACGTGAAATGCAACGGTTGTAGAATGGAAGGAATGATCATCTTGATTTGAGAGAAAGTAGAACGGCGAATATTGGACATTGCGAATACTTACGATTATTCGGATTCCTGTCCTAACTGGATCCGACATCGACGATTGACTACAACATATGATGGACATATCTAGAACGAACGTCCCAAGCTGTCATTGACATGGATTCTTCTTCACGTGTAGGAATTACGGTGACCCAATAGAGACTGGAGATTATTTGACGTTTGTGTGGCATGAAAAAGAATATGTTTCAACGAACAAGTCTCTTCACAGCCGTCTCGATAGAATATGTACTCATGTAGTTTCAGGCATTCCCAGACCAGATACTATGACATGAAATGTTTGAAGGGATGTCGTTATGTTGAGCATTCTCACGTTGATCTGATGGTTTGATGCGCTGTGATAGGAATCATGTGGTGAGCAACAAGGCACGATATGGTGTCACAGGCCGCAGGTGGGTCCACCAAGGCTGCGGTCTTACTGTCGCTGGTCACAGATGGGAAATCGATCTTGTAGAGATGAACAGTACGAGTGGTCCTAATCCAACACCGGATTTCAGGCATGGCTGTAGAGCAGGGTATGTTAAATCATATGATGTTACAGAAGCCCCCAAAATCCTCCCCGTTTCAACGCCTCGCTGTGGGTCCCAGAAATGCAACAATATGCCATGCGGTATGTTTTGAAAGTCCTAAGCAGTCGGAGCCTTCGCACCTTTCGCTCTATGCCAGACGTCCCCACCCCACCTCAACATGCGCTCGGCCGCCGCCGTGGGTCCATCAACAGCCGGCCGGACATCGAGGTAGAACACAGGCTCACCCGTAGGTTCCAGCGGTCCGGAATAGTAGTCGATAACATACCGCACCTCCTTAGTCTCTCCTCCATTCAGCGTCCTGCGCACATACCAATCATGTCTGTCGAAGGGTGGCTCG
>JAABUX010000514.1_pt1 | contig 66225 bp, 63 predicted proteins | sample 5561851 | NCBI WGS metagenome assembly JAABUX01 (sample SAMN10711883, study PRJNA513361) | rock metagenome | isolation source: Antarctica rocks | place: Antarctica: Victoria Land, Richard Nunatak red sandstone | collected 2016-01-03
GAGAGTGTTGGAACTGGATATACAAGCCGTTCTTAGGAAGCGGGCCTTAAATGGCGTGTGGGTTCGACTCCCACCTTTCGTATTCACCTGTGGGGATAGATGAGAGATTTAATGCTAAATTATTGTTTTTTCTTTATTGTATTGATTGCATGATTTCGCCCTACGCCCCCACAACAACCACCCCCCCCCCCCTCCTGACGCATGTTATTGCGATGCCAGGTGTCCTGGGGTGGTGCAGGAAAAGGGGGAGGAGTAAGGGGCCTGGGTAGATAAGTAGTGAAATGTTGTTAATTAACTTAAAGACCGCTAAAATTAGTCTCAAACAACAGGATCTAATTAAACATTTAGCAAAAGGCTAGTCGGATGCTATCAAAGTAAAAACTATACAATGTAGCAGTACTGACACCATTAGTCTTTCTGTGTATTAACGCGTTCGTCATCATTAATCGTAAAAAATTACAACCTAAGAAAAGTGCTTAAACATTTAGTTTTAAATATACCATAAATACGTTTAAGACCTGGAAAAAGATTAAATAATTAATTAACGCGTAGGCGCCCTTTGCATAATGGAATAGTGTGACTGTCTTCGAAACAGTTGGTGGAGGTTCGATTCCTTCAGGGCGTTTAGTCATAACTTATTTAAGTTGCCAGGCCAGCTAATTAGCTAAGACCACACAAAAAGCTTTATAATATTTAAATGTGTTTTGGGGCTGGCATATTACGTCCTCCCAGCCCCTCAGTGTTTTCTGGTGGATTTCGTTTTTAAGTCTAATCTTCTTTGACCCCTGTGTCCCCTGACGAGCGAGGAAGGGAGGGGGGGGGGGGGTGGGTGAGGTGGTGGGATGTGAGCTTGTTGGGCGCGTAGCTCAGTGGCAGAGCAACCGACTCTTAATCGGTTGGCCGGTGGTTCGACGCCACCCGTGCCCCTAATGTCAATATTATAGGACTCTTGCAAATCTTAAAAAAAACATAACATCAAAGGTGGGGGCGGAGAATAGGCGTAAACAAGGAAGAGCACAGCTATGGAGAGGCGATCTTGGTTGCTAACTAAGCGGAGTTTTGCTCCTTGTGGGTTCGACTCCCACCTCTTCCGCTTTTCTATATCGAATTTACGCGTTTACTTTATTCTGTCTCTAATTACAAGTACTCAGGTATGATCTGAGAAATCACGCTTGGAAGGCGGGAGTATTACCAATTATACTATACTTGCCGATGTTAGGCGAATAGAATAATAAACATTATCGCTAACTACTAGCACATTTGCGCTTAATTGTATTTAATTTATTAGGACTATTTGTAATTAACATAACTTAAATAAGAAATTAAGCCTCTACACTTATAATATAAAAACCTTGGGGGGAGTAGTATTAGACTAGGCAGGAAGAGCGTTGTTAACAGGAAGATTTTCAGGTGAACGGGCTACATCAATTAGAGTGTTTTCAATGATACCAACTAGAGGTACTAGAATTACAAACCAACCGAAGTAGACCGCTGTAGCTGCCGCACCAATTGTTACAAAAGGCTCTTAATGTAATAAAGGGGAGTTTAATGCTTAAACAAGAATAACTATAATATCCATAGTGTGTTCCAGCAAGGATTTATAATCTAATTAGATTATAACAAGACAAACGTTTTAGTAATACAAATAACTTAAACACTCAGAAAAGTAATGTTAGCTGGCTCATACCAGTGAGTAATAATTCGTCGAGTAGACGGAGAAAGTACGGCATCAACATGTTGACAATTAATATTCTATCCCTTTTCTGTTTGTGCAAAAGTATTGAAGTCAATTGTACTGTGGTTAAATTGTGATGAATAGCTGTAAAGTGGGCCAGTTACAGGATCAAGAAAAGCATGAATATTGAGTAGATCCACATGCCAAAAAGGAAGATTAACAATATGATTTATTGACATGAGATAATTTATACTAACTACGCTATCAACGATACCATAATAAAAAGCACAGTCTGCAAATAGAGCAATTGCACATATCGCAGGAATAGTAAATGAGGCACTGATGTGACACAGGCTACTGCAATAGTAGTAAAAATACCAACAGAAAAACAAATAAAACCAATATCTACAGCCACACAGCCAGATAAACGAAAGCAAAATGACTATTGAAAATTAATTTAACCACAAAATTCGATCCTAGATGATGCTTAACAATAAAAAAATGCCTTAAGCACTTCTAGAGTAGAATACACAAAAGGACCCACAAAAACGGGATGATTGTAGATATGAGGCACAAAAAATCCCAGAATAAACACGAAATGACATGACAGAAGCATGTTTAGCTTTGTTGAGACCGATTTACTTAATATGACGATTATCAAGATTATCATTGCTGAATAAGAGTAAGACGCAGTAATTACAAAGTCATTAAATTATTTTCCAAGCTTTTCCTTAAGAGCGGCACGGATTTCCTTAAGACCCTTAGGTGCCATTGCCTTATTCTTAAGAGAAGTAGGGCTAAATAGATTGCGAACAGGTGTCTTTTGCTTAATAATTTTTATTTTTGGCTTAGTTGTAGTTTTTGCTTTTTAAACAGCTTTTGACCAAATTAGACTAAGCTTAGACTCAATCTTTTTATTGATCTTAATACGCAGACTCTCGTTAGCAGTATTTAGCTTAGGATGCTTGCGTCTAAATAGTGTTTCAATAGTCTTACGAAACAAACACTTTAATCGTAAGAATGTGGAAAAAGCTTTTTCCAGATACTATACTGAATTCCTAATGGAACTGGCGGTACAGGTAAAGGTGGTGGAGTAACGTTATATGGTTCACTAATACTATCATCACTAAACAGATCATCACTAAGCTTATCATCACTAAGCTCCTGATCACTAAGCTTATTTGCTTTATCGATAACTTCTTGTGGATCTATATCTAGTAGTGGATCCTTTTCTTGAGCAGTTGATTCATTTGACTTGTTTTGAGTTAGAATTTTATCCTTATCTTCAAGTAGTGGGTCCTCTTGTTGAGCTATTGACTCATTATACTTTTTCTGAGTTAGAATTTTATCCTTGTCTTCTAGTGTGTTGTCTGTATTAACACTATCCTTTTCTCCAGGCATAATGTGCCAGTAATCTGAAAACATTTGTATTACGTAATCACCAACTATTGAAACAAGTTGAATAATATATTCCATCTGATGTGTTTGTCGGGGAGGAATAATAGTTTTACTAATCTGGACCACTTGGCTACTAATCTGCATGGGTTATGTTAAGACGCTGTAAACAGTTGTTGCTATTTCATACCACTTATATATAGTAAGAAAATATAGCTCTAGGGTTCACCAATGCTTATGACATCATTACTGTAAATTAAAGGAAAGTAAAGATTAAGAACCTTTTGTAGCTGCAATAACTCTAAACAATTTGAGTAAACGACCTTAATTAATGTTTCGCATTGGAAAGACTATAAACACCATTATCCTTAAGTAGCTTATGAATACAATCATCTCAATAGCTTACTGCTGCAGTAAGAGCTTGTTGTTGGCCCCCCAAATACTTATTCTTAATATTTATATTCTGAAGAAATTGAACATTATAACCTGTTATAATATTGTTCTTTATAATACGTGTAATGTGTTGTTCACCTGATACGCTATTAGCATTTATCTTAGTAACCCATTGTGTAAGTCAATTAAGCCACACAGAAATAGGTAGTAGACGTACTTGTTTTTGATTAAACAGAAAGTGAATAAGACTAAGAAGCCCGAGTGAGGTCTTATGAGTGTTAATAGAAAAAACCCGTGAAACCCAGATTACAGTATTGTATTGATCAATCTTCCAAAACAGGAGATCAAGATTAGCAGTGAGATGTGGAATGAGAGTAAGAATAGCCTTTATACCTTCAACCTTAACAAAGATAGTACTAGGACGAGTGTGGTCTCCATCATATCGTGAGCCCACGGCTTGGTCAATCCCCAGACGATTAATAATTCCTAGACTTGTAAGATTAGAGCTTATCAGGTTTATAATATATTCATTTGAGCTGAGCATTTTTTGACGAAGTGTTATTGTAGGAACTACATAAATAAACTTAGTTACTGTCGACCAATTAAGTGTAACAAATAGGGAACCATCACCAAGAAAAAAACCAAGAACCCATACAAATGACAGATGAGCTGTGTTTTCAGCATTTTTAAATACTGAGTCCGGAATATTAACAGGTGCTACATTGAGAATATCTAGCTTCTCTTCAACTGAACCTATTCGTCGACTAGCCGAAAAATCAGTTAGTGAATACATTAGAGTGACCATTTCAGTAACAACAACGGAATATTGAGGAGACGACACACTACATGTTTTTAGTAGGTTTTGTAGTACTTTAATTTGTTGAAGCTTAGCGATTGCTTGAAACTTTAGACCAAAAATACTTTTGAAATAAGGTACAAAGCAAGTTGTAAAAACATTCCATCCCTTATACAATAGAAATATTTCCTGCCTGGTTAGACCTAGAGAACCAACACAGCCTAGCTCATGGTAAAGTCGAATTATAAAACGGAGTGAGTGTGCAGAATATAGCTGAGATACTCCAGCAATAGGAGTAACGATTAGAGATGAAAAGCCTATGAAGACAGCTGAAATATATCCTTCAGCTTGAAAAAACCCATTAGTAAGTTCTTTAAAATGAGTTGAACTCGTTACTTGGGCTGATGCATTGTAATTCTTAAGACTGTCTGCAAGAGCCGCGTTAGCTTGGCTAAGTTGAGCTTTTTGTTCTCAATTTAGAAGTACCGCCTTTTCCTTAGTTTTAATATTCTTAGACGTCTTATTACTTGAAGATTTCTGATTTAGTGTTCAATCTGAGATTGAAGCAGCTGTCAGATTAAACGCGCCTACTGCGTTATCGTCTGTTATATGCCACGTCGGGTAAATGAAATCTACAATAAAAATAATTAGAATAATTGATAGAATTAGTCGTACAAGGGGAGTATTTGCCGGGATTGGTTCATAGTTAAAATTAGTTTCAGGTGAACGAGCTACGTCAATTAGAGTGTTTTCAATAATACCAACTAGGGGTACTAGAATTACAAACCAGCCAAAGTAAACTGCGGTCGCTGCTGCACCAATTGTTACAAAAGGTTCAGCCGCATGCTGAGAGCCAATATACATTAGTAGGAAGAAATCTGCTACGAGAACCCAAAAGGCACCTCGCATAAGTGGACGGAACTGGCTTCCTCGTACACGTCCTGTGTCAAGCACAGGCATAGCAAGGAGAATGAGCAGGGCGCCAAGCATACCAATAACACCTAGAAGCTTATTAGGAATCGAACGTAGAATTGTGTAAAAAGGTAGAAGATACCATTCAGGTACGCAAATTATTATTCTGTATTAAGATCAGAATGTCTCCATTCTGTTTAGATTATATCATCAGTAGGTTCTGTAGGGTTTATGTTAATCGTTTATCGTTTTTCGATGCTGATATTATATATATAATATAGGTTTAAGCAATTATTCCTATTTATTTAATCAACCGTGTCATAATTTTATTATAGTTTTGCTAGAATATTATCTAGTACATTGTCTCAATAGTCAATTGCTGCCTTAAGCGCCTTATCTGATTTTTCGTAGCGAGTGTAAGAAAAGCTTTTTTCAGCGGGTCGAATCTTGAGAATTTTAGGCAGCTTTACTACCCATCAATCATCAAGACCATTTTTTTGTCCTGTAGAAATGTACGCTTCACCAGAAGAAGAAAATTCGTATCGACCTGAGAAAATAGATCGTAGCCGATCTATCCAATATTGAAGTGTGTTATGTCATACATTGTCAATGGCATAAATCGTTTTTACAATTCAAATTTGAATTTCCAGCCAATTCTTTATTTGTAGGTTAAGAAGAAAAAGTACCTTACAAAACATTCAAAGTTGTACATTTTTCCAATAAAAATAATATGACAATGTCATTATTAGATTAATGATAACTGTTGTAGATATCTTGCCTTGTACTCGTATAACAATATTAGGACCAGAATTAACAACCTTAGACGAGAGTAGCAAGATATTCAACAATTATACTAAACACCTGTACATTTTGTGCAATGTTTAGTTGAATAATTTGGAATACAGGAATAAAATCTAGCTTAGTAACTCCATCTCAAATACGTACGTATACACTGCCATCTCCGAGGAAAAATCCAAAGATCCATGCTATATTAATGGGCGTTCAATTTGTGGTAGTGAAGGAATAATAATAGACTCCACAGCAAGACCAGTTACCGCAACGATCTTTTCTAGTATAAATATTGATCAAAATCCTGAAGGAGTGATTTAATAGGCTCGAACAATAATTTCAATCTTAGCAATAACAGTATTTATTTCAGCAAGAATTGAGATCGCTATGATATGCTGCATACCAATAAACTTAGGACCGTAGAGTTGGTTTAGATAAGGAATACAGATGTTTAGAATATGTGGCCAATTACGACATTGTAGACGAATGTGCCACTGGCCACTAGAATTAAGAGATAGATAATAAGTAAAACCCGGTCCTAGTACGGCCTTCAGTTGTCCGAAAAACAGTACACTTTCACTGCTTGCCATTTGACTAATAAACCATAGCGGTCGAAAATGTACTGTTGTTAGTGAAGTAAAATAACCACCCCAATGGCCCTCTGCTTGAAACACTCCATTCACAATAGATTGGAATACACTAAGGTCAAAAGGCTTAGCAACAGGTTCTGAGAGCCATTGTTCTAGTTCCTTTTTAGTCATTATTACTTTTTCACTATTCTTCACTACTGTACCACTTCCTACGAATATTGGTGAAGGGTGTATTAAGACCACTAACTATTATTAGAACACTAACTATAAAAAGGATGTAATAAGACATGTTATTAATTGATGAAGGTGTTTTAAGCGGATTAGCTGGAATATAGTTATCGCTATGACCTAGTACATTTGGTGTATAAAGTACTAGTACGGCAATTCCAAGAAGAGCCCCTAGAATTGTAACTAGATCCTTAAATACATAGTAAGGATGCATAGGTAGACGATCTGTATTTGCTCCAACCCCCAGAGGGTTACCACTACCGTGTGTATGTAGAGCCATAAGATGCATGATTGCAAAAGCCGATAGCACGAAAGGTAGTACAAAATGAAGGCTGAAAAATCGGTTTAGTGTAGCGTTGTTAACGCTGAAACCTCCCCAAACAACAGTTTTATTATCGGCGTATTGCCTACTCTCCTTCTCAAGAGAGCTTAGACTATATCATACATCTCGCCACTATAATACCTGAAATTTATGTGAGAATGATGTTAGAGAATTCGTGTGGTGTTAGTCGTTGAGCCTATTGTTTAAAGGCTGCTGGTAATCTTATAAAGGTATGCCAGCATAATACTCTATGCGTACCACTTAATAAGTGGTAGAACTTGTGTGTTCATTTAACTAAGTACGCACAGGTAGATTAATCTTCTTTAGTCGTGGTGTGATAGCAATAATATCAAGCCAACGTTCGTAAGATTCTCGCTTAAGTCCCATGAGAGGCAGCAGTCCGGAATGACTAAAAATGTTAATTACATTTGTAAGGTCCTAAAGCTTTATGTGCTGTCCGTAATTGTCGATAGCGCTTTGCGTGTTTAGCATAATACGAAACGCCTCGAACAGTAGCAGATGAGGTCGTTGTCGTAGAGAAAAGAAAATTTCACCTGAGCTCTTTACGTAAAAGGAACCTTCAGCAATAACAAACCCGACAAACCAGTTTATAAAAGAGACACGTAACCTTGAGCGGAAGTAGGTAGAGGCGAAAGTTGTGGAGCAGTAAGTGGAATGTCTGTAAATCGTGTAATATTTTGTTCGATGATTGACATAGCCCGCTCGTACTACTGTCGACCCCTGTAAGTAAGAAAAAAGAGATTGTGGTATTGTATTAGTGGAAAAAAGACTTCTTGAAGGTCAACTCGTCCGATAATTAGCACTGCTGTATTAGAGTTAGGATACGTAATAACACGTCCAATCTTAAGCACATTTTGCATTTCTCGCAGCATAGGAGCATCTGAAATAGTAAGTATAATTACGAGTTGACAAGAGATGTAACCCTTTGTGGTTTGAGTTGTTATAATGTAACCGTCACCGTCAACAACACCAATAAACATACAAAGAAATGCATAAGGTACGTGGTGTGACACCTCGAAGAGCTCGAACGTTGACATGACCCATTGTAGGCAGAACCACGTTATAAAGAAGTATAAACACCATAGCACTTAGATAAATGATGACAAATTGGACAAAATCGGCACCTAGCCAAGGAATAGCGCTAAGCATACTTGTAATTACTGTTGCCAAGTCTCTAATCATAATATCGTACTCTCAATTGAGTAAAGTTTTCTTTGCCTCCGATATATGACCCTGTACTCTATGAACCTCTGAATCAGAGGTATAATTCATGAGCCTTGTGACTCCAGATGGAGCAGGGACTCCGACTGTACATTAAGCATCAAATATCTTTGACACCCACCGATGAACCAGTCTGTAGCGATCACTTTATCCTAAAGGAAAAAAGTAACCGACGGTCTTGACCAGAGGGTAAAGTCTTTGACCGTATTCGTCAGTGTTGCCTTAGTTAATTAAGACTATACGTTATTAAAATAATAGTGTATTAAATAGTGCCATTCACCTAGCTTGTATAGCATAGATGATACCATATAGGGACGTACTAGCCCCCGTACTACTGGTATTGACTCAGACCAAATATGAATGACATATTGGTTTTGAACACCTGCGCTTTGTACAGAAGACTTAATATTATAGAGGTTATGTAGAACTACAGTCAGTCGTATGCAATCTGCAAATGTGAATGAGTTAGTACATAGCTTTAGTCCATATCGAATTCGTGCTCCATCATCCATGATCCAAATGGCTAGTGCTAGTGGTGTTAGATATTCTGCGATATTTTGCGGTACATGCTTAACACCGTTAACATACCAATCATGGTAAAAAATGTTAAGGCTAGTGTATGTGTAAGTGTGAAATCGAATAACATATCGCAGTACACCATTTGTACTAAGACGTGTTTGAATTTTAGGCACTACAGGATTACAGTAGCCTAGATTAGAAATAAGATTATGCAGCCATAGTAGATATTCTGAATAAAGGGCTTCTTGATAAAAACCAATTCGGGTCCCGTTACCTGCAGGACGAAGCTCAGCATGAGCATCTCCTAGTAGTGAACCACAAAAAATACTAAGGATATGATGATTATGTGGTCCAATTCGATAAGTAGCCTTAATACGCTTAGCAATTTTATTAGATTCAAGGTAGATTGTAATAAAATCATAGAACGATATAATATTTATTAGAATAATAACGCATGTGGGGCATAGAAAAATACCCCATAGACTCATCTGCCCAAAGGGAAGTACATAACCTAGAAATGCAATTCCTATCATCAGTACGAGCATAATTACTCCGATTGACCAAGGCAGCGTACGTGGTGCCTTGTATGAACCGTAGTAAAGACCTCGTCCAATGTGTACATAAACAAAAATAAAGAATACTGAGGCTCCATTTGCATGAAGATATCGGAGAAGCCAACCGTAGTTAACGTCTCATATGATCCCTGTTAGTTAGTAACTAATTATTCTATAGCAGCGTTGAAGTGAAAAAATATTGGTTATTATATAGCTTTCCTGTATCAATAAGCCGTGGAATAACTCGAGATTTAGAGGCACGATTAATTGCGGCATCTGCCGCAATATAACCTGAAAGAATAATACCATTATCATAAATATAGATTACTCGAAAATCCTTTTTACCTCGAGCAATAGTTTTAGCAAATTCGACTTTATGAATATTAGGGGTACGAGTAATAAATACAGGTAGATTAAGAACATGCTCAATAAGTGCTTCACTCAATTCTGAATTATAAGTAGGACTATTGCTATATCGTCCTTCGTTAATATAAGCTGCAATTATAACGAGTAGTTGTCGTCCTTCAGTACACCCACCCGTATGATACATATGTAGAACAATACACCATAGAGAACAAGCTTACGTGTTTTAAATGGTATACTCAGGAAAAAGGCATAAGACACCCAAGGTCTATATTCTGTACTGAAATAACAGATACATTAGTCTTCTTGTTTAGAGTCTTACTAATTGTAAGCGCTTTTGTTACATTACTTGATAAGGTAGAGTTATTATAAAGTTAGAAATAGCATCTAGAACTATAACACTTCGCATATGTTGACCTACTTGAAAATATGGCAGAAGATACTTAAAATTAAATGTTTTTTCTCCTTCAGAGTAGCCAAAAAGGGTTAATTGAAATAGGAGCAGTATAACCGTTATATGATGTTTGAGTGGAATTCGTATTACTAATAATTCCTTCTGCCCTAGTTCGAATATCGCGATTACGTATTGAAGTATTGTTATGATAAGCATACTTAAGTAGAGTGAAGAAATTATTAGCATAAAGATTCTTAGTAGTTAGAAGATTATTAAGAATTATTAATATTAGAACATTATAAAGACTAGTTTAGTCACTAACATTATATGTGCAATGATTCTTGTATGTTTGAACATGTTTAATACCACCTAGAAACTCTTTAATTGTTCGCAGAACTTGAATATCATCAACATGTAGACTAATATTAAAGGCAAACTTAAGACGTCCTTAAATAATATAAGCTTTAAAACTACCTACAAGCAGCCATTGTGTAAAAATTTTTCCAGTTATCTTTGTCTTATTCGCAGTTGTATCAATATTAATATTTAGCTTTTGACAAATAATCGGTAGAAACGCTGTAAAATAAATAGTTATGTAACAAAATATTATTGATAAATGTTATCTCGTTTACTTACGTAAATGTATGGACTGCACGATCTTAAAGGCCCTTTGACAGTCTCTGAGAAGTTAAAGTAATATAAAATACATTAGATAACTTTTGCTGATTGTCTTAATGTATGTGTAAAGTACTTTTCAGACATTTTTAGGGTTTTAAGAGCACATCATGACGTTTATGCTCTACACTAACAAAGGCCATATCCACACTTGGATTATAGTGTATAGATAGGAAAACTCCTGTAATAATCTGCATCCCTAGAACTATCCCAAGCAGAGAACCAAAATTCCAAGCATAAGACAGATTCGCGGGCTGCGGAGAATCTACTACGTAACTATTGACCAGCGATAGAAGAGGTGTGGCCTTAAGAATACGCATAAATAAGTCTCTTGTGAGCCTGGATAGATGCCGTGGCTGGGATGTCCCGAAGACGAAAAATGTAAGCAAAGTAGTTAACAGTGTTAACCTGTTTCAATATATAATACGCATTAATAGAGAACCATTAGTTAGCAATTAAGCCTGCACGCGGTCAACGTTTGAATCATGTGGACTTGAACCACAGAGTCTTTGTAACAAAAACTCGCAAAACCATTATGCTTATTCAGTTGATGTGTTCTTTTAGTGATGTGCTGCAAAATATCCTTTGTCAGTTAAACATATGTTTTGGGCTAATTAGAAGTCGTTTCACGCAGAACAGTGTTAAGTTGTTCAATTAACCGTTCTAGCTTGAACTAAAGAAAACAATCTTTAGGGCTCTGAGACGGTCTAAGTTATTAATTTAGGCCTACATGGAGTCGAACCATGGCAAACACAGACATCAACTATGCGCACTACCAACTATGCTATAGGCCTTTAACTGTCTTTATACTATTGACAATTTGTACAGTAAAAGGAAAATTTGCAACGTCACAACGTTACAATCACACCAAACAAAATAATTCTTTTTAGAATATTTAATTAATGGTCTAAAAACATATTTTAATTTCCACTGAGACGATTCCCTCATTAACTCGCCCCCCCCCTCCTGACGCATGTTCTTGCGAGGGGGGGGGGGGATTATACGGATTATTAATTTCAGGGGTTGTTAGGGATAAACAGTGGTATTAAGTAAGAAATAATAAATAAATTAAACGTTAAACTGTTAAGCTGAGAAGAGGCCTCGAACCTCTGCATCATCGGCATGAGCGACGTGCTCTATCCTGTTAAGCTATCTCAGCGTTGAGAGCAACATGAGTGCATTCTGTAGGCGGTGTCTTGTTGGGCTGATTAAGACTCGTTAAAACGTTAGAACTGGCCTTGCACGGGAACGTCTTTTCAAAGCTGAGACACATGTCACGGGAGCCTAGCTCAAATAAAAATCACATGGTCAAAACTATCTGTATCGTTGCCGCGGCTCTTACCACCCTAGGCGTGCAGTATTGGGCCTCCGACCTTCCTCATGAATTTTATGCCATGCCAGCGACGTATGCCTCACGTGCAGTTTTCTCTTTTCACCAGATAACCTTTAAAATTGTATTCTGTGTCAACACGGCGAATACGTAATAAGGAAATTTTCTAAACAAAGGTTATGTACTACAACTTTACAATTTCAGACGTAGGGGAGTAATGCTGAAAGCAATAAGAATACTAGGAACAAAAAGAACAAAAGCAATAGCCATAGGAAGTAGCATAGTCCAACAAAATACAAGAATCTGGTCAAACCGTACTCAAGGTAGTGTTGCCCGTATCCAGACAAATATGAAGCATATAAAACAAGTCTTAAGTGCTAGTACAATAGATTGGAAATTAAAAAAAGAATTGTTGATAACAAGTTCAGGAAAGTTGTAACCACCTAGAAATAGAAGAGACGTAAAAGCGCTTATAAGTACAATAGATGAATATTCGGCAAGAAAGAAGAATACGAATACTATACCTGCATGTTCAGTAAAGAAACCTGCAACGAGTTCACTTTCTGCTTCAGGAAGATCAAAAGGAGTACGGTTTGTTTCCGCAAGAATTGAGATGAAAAATAGTAGTGCTACTGGAAGTAGTGGTACAATATACCAAAGATGTTGTTGAGCTTCTACAATTCCGGTAAAATTAAACGTACCGGCTAGCATAATTACAATAAGTACACAACTACTAAGAATAAGTTCATATGAAATTATTTGAGCAGTTGAACGAAGACTGCCAAGAAAAGCAAACTTTGAATTTGCGGACCATCCTGCAAATAGAACTCCGTATACACCTACTGAAGAAATTGCAAGTGTGTAAAGTACTCCTAGCTCAAGATCTGCTAGAGCATAACCTGCGCCAAATGGAATAACCGCCCAGCCAATAAGACTAAACACCAGGGTTAGAACTGGTGCTAGAAAAAAAAGACTCTTAGTTGCTTGTGCAGGTACTACTGTTTCCTTCACTACAAGCTTAAGGGCGTCAGCGACAATTTAAGTTCTCGTAAGGCGAAAATTATTGAGACGTATTATTCCTGATAAACTATTTTATTGTTTGGTGTGGGACTGTGTGGAAACTTAAATTAGATCATATCATCATAAACAACTTTTTGTTTATGCAGAACGTAGGATCGTTGAGGGTGCAAAAGCGCTTTCCCTGCTGATACAACCGTATAGTTATTTTCCAGCATATAGTTCTGTTTATCATATGTCTCTCATATGCCGCTCAGTTCTGTATTAAAACGGTTGAAGTACTCCATACACTCCTACTGTATTGGGACCTACGCGTCGTTGTATTGCAGCAAGAACCTTACGTTCAATAATGGTCATAAAAGCAACAGCTAGAAGAACTGGAACTAGAACGATTAGTACCTCAATAAGGCTATAAAAAACAGTAAACATTATATTGAAATGGCTCTCACGTGAAAATAGAAATTTTATCTTTAACTATTACTCACCTTTCCTAGAGGAATGTTTATTGGAATTAAAATAAAAATTAATAAAAAATCTTTAGAGTGGAATTAAGAATTTAAATTAATAAAGTATACTTTAGTATTGAAAAAGTTTATAGAAAAACAACGCATTAACTACTTACGTTTCGTGATACTGTGTCACGTGACATGACAAACGGCGGGTGATTTTATGCATCTGACCACAAACCAGTGCAGTAGAAGATGTGGATATGACGTTTTATCGCTATAAAATTCAAAGTTTTAATTTGGGCTAACGATTAAATTAAAGTCACACCACTCATTCAATATATTTTTCTTTAAACTTATTTATAAAAGCAGTAGAAGTGGTCGCAAAGATTTGTATACTAGTTATAAAATAAATTTCTCTAGACCACGGGCTAGGGTTGTCTGTGGGATCTGAGTTACAGAAAAACACAGAAATTCAAGCCTGGATATAACTAAGACAATCAGTAAATTGTCCAAAAACACTTTCGATCTCTGATCGAGTGGTGAATACTGAATTCTGAGAAGACATGTCACTGTGCTGGCGTTATCCACGTTTCAGTAAAGGAAATTAATATATATATTGTTATCGTTTAGACCCTCACGTATTCATTGTTCATCTGACACATGAGAATTGTGGAGGAATAATGAATTGAAAAAGTTAAACACAAGGTGGCAGAGTCGAACTGCCGCTGGCGTCGCGTAAGAACACTGACCTAACCACTAGTCAAAACTTTTTATTAGTCATTTGTCGAAAAGAATAAATTGCTAACGAGACGATTAGCGCCCCAATGTGAAATAAGAAATAAATAAGGAAAAGCGTTTACAGGGGTACGTGGGCTCGAACCACGGTCTAGGGCTTTGGAGACCCGTATACTACCACTGTACGATGCCCCTCAGGACCATTGTGCTGTGTTGTGCTCGCAAATAAGTTAGTTGGAAATTACAGCTTGTATATTTTCCAACGAGTCCACACAACACACTACAGCTTAGTAATGTAAACACGGGTCGCAAACAGATGCACTAGATAAGGTAGCACGTAGACAGACATAGCCCAGGCAAGAATAAAAAGGGCAGCTAGAGTCCACGTAAGTTGGTTCACAAAGTAGTATGGAAGTAGTTGTGGCATTAATTTAATTAAAAAACAAATCTATCCAAGGCGTACGCCTCCAGGACAAGTTACGAAAGTGCAATAGAGACGATATGAGGTCAATAAAAAAAATACGGTAAATACAAATTAAATGGCAGTTTAGGACTGCTCCGCTAGGCGCCTTACGGCGTTTACACGTGCAGCCTATTTCGAGGTAGTCTACCTCGTGCCTTACTGTCTTAGCTGGCCGGCTTCGTGGCATTGAGGCGTTCAGCCCTTATCCCTAACGCTCTTAGCTACCCTACTACGCCAGCATTATGTACTCTAAGCTTCCTTTCACGCAGTCCACCCAGAGGATTTATCCAACGATAGGTCCACCATAGGAGCGCACACCGCCGGTCCTTTCGTACTAGGGGTGTGCCCAGAGTTGACAGTCGCTTCGTGCGGAAGAGAGGAGCCATACTGAATTTCTTCGTATTGACAATAGTGTTAAAAATTAAAAAATTACTGTGGCTCACGTCACAGCTTAGACTTTATAATCACGACTTGTGTCGTGTCGGTTTAAGATTAATTATCTTAAGTCGTTGAGCGCATTTTCTTAGGCGCTTCAGATAAACTCTTAATAATCCCCCCTAGAGTTATTCCCTGAAAATAAGCCGATTAATTTAGGCGTTTGCCTTAGCTGGGCTCAATTGTACCTGTCAACGGTGGCGGCAACACAAGAACTTAAAATAAAACACACCACGTAAAAATAGTTTTAAACGAGAATAATCTAAATCTAATCTAAACGTATTTTATCGCCAAAAGAAAAGACAAATTACTACAAGGGAGAGGTGTATTACTAATAATAAGGCCCTTTGACGGAAATCGGAACTTTCGTATTCGTTGCAGTGTCATTTTAGGAATATTATAACGTGATTAAACATCCTTAACTCGAGGAATTAGTTCTACGAAATCATCAATAGTGTATTGGTGATTAATATTGACAAACTTGTAAACCCAAACAGGCGTTGCAATAGCTGTTGTATTAATTTGAGCTAGTGTATTGGCAACATTGTGGAGTTGTTCGTAGTTTTCTGCGTACTTAAAAGGCTTTTGCCAACGTACAATTTCTAGTTGCGTTAGTTGCTTTTTCACGAAAATATACTATAAACATCACCTGTAATAATTAGTGCATTAAGATCAAAATAATTCATCTTAATTATAATATTAAAATTAAAGATACTTGAAAAACCAGTGCGACAAAGAGCTTTTACGCCGCTATGAAGAGTTTCAGTATTAGGAATGATACCGTTTTGATCTACTTCGTACTGGTAAATAGGTGTTGAAATCTTAAGTTTATCTAGTGCAGTCTTAGCATAGCTCTTCACAAAACTTACAGTTAGAGTCTTATTGTATGTTGGGTAAAGTATCATCCAAAGTTGTTCTTGAGTACGGAGTTGAATTATCGTTACAGTGTTATGTTCGTATTGTTCAACAATAATTAGAGTAAAGGTCCTTTAACCATAACATAGTATATCATCGGCTAGGCTTTAGCACCACGTAGTAGACGTGACGATGAGAGATAAGTAGACAGTCGTCCACCTATTCCAAAGAACTTTGCACCAGAACCTAGATAAAATAGCCCTGTAACATGACAATATTAAATATAAATACCACCCTTTAGCAGCAAGAATGCCAGATTCGTTTATTTTGAATGTTTTTAGGTTTACATTAATGTTATATTTAGATGCAATATTGTGAATACGATTTAGTAGAATAGAAAAACTAATCGGTAGTTTTGTAAAAGGATTAGAAGGACTCCAATAACCAAAGGTTTTTGAGCCATCAATACTAGATTGTGTTACTAGTGATGTTGTGTTGATAATGTTCATGTTCATAGTTTAGTTTGTTAATATTTAAGTGGTACGAGGAATTAATGCTTGTTTTTTTCTGCCGTTTCACAAACGTGTACGTTTCCACACGCTGACAGGTCGTAATAAAACGAACCCAACTCACGTAGCTTTTTAACCTGCGAACAGCAGGACCCTTCCTAGCTTGTACACCAGGAGGATAAGCTGAGTCGACCGATCTTATTATTGGTCTTTGTAAACCATCCTACACTTTCGAGTAGGACTAGACTGTAACATAGTGGCGGAAGCTAGTTAACTCATATCTTTTTAAATATCTGTAGACCAAAGGCCTACAAGCTTCCCTTTATGCCTTACTCGGGTTGATCAGTCGTTGAACTCTTATTAAGAGTTGCTAATTATCTCTTTTTTGAGACGTTTAAGCAAGATACCCATTTAAACTCGACATTCGACATCGCTAGATTATTTATCATCGTGATAAATAAAGATCATATTTTCAACCGTCATCTACTTGAGTTCCTTCAATAATGGTTGTCAACGTGTGATCGTTGAGGATGCTTGCTTTATTTCCTGCTGGTTGACCTAACACTTCAAATTATCACTGAGCGCGCCCAGTATTGAAGTGAATTAAAGTGTCCTAGCATATAGTTGACGTCTACGACAGCGTTGCCGCTGGCGCTCCCCGATGTCACAACATTATAAATATTGTGTTTAGTTATTATATACTTGTTTCTCACAATGCAATGTTCATTACCATTTTACCTGAACTACTTAATGACTACTTCGCCTGTGTCTGCTTTGTTCAGACTTTTAACATAAAAAAGTAAATGTGGTATAAAAAAGAAAGTGTTTTTTGGTTAGTTAATTTAGCTTATATATCATAGAAGGATGTGAGACTAGAGACCGTAGTAGAAATATTGAAGACTTATGGATATAAATTTGATAGTAAGTATTCTTACGGTTTGAGTGATTTTTAGTATTAATTGTGCATACTAGACCACTCAAGAATAAGAATTAGATTTATAACTTCCGCAAATGTATAATTATCAATACATAGCGTTACTCCGGCTCGTTTTACATGCTGACCATCATCTATAATTTAAAACGCGATAGCACGTGCAGTTAGAAGTGTATATATGCAGTCCCAACGAACAACCTTTTTATTGTCTTGATAAAAATATCATATAGAATAGCCAGTATCTTACTAGACTTCAGTATTAAATTAAAAAAAGAAAAATGAGTTTTACCTGACCGAGAATCCACGTAAGTTCGAAAAGAAAGGTCAGTTCGAGTGGTATACAGACTAAAAAGAAAAATAATGTACTTTTTATGGATAATACTTTGGGCGAATATAAAACTAGCGTTGCGCCTTACTTAGACCACAAGTAGATTTCCAATAAGAATGTCCTTGTGGTGTGTCTAGATTTTGTAGTTGTGTGTTCATGGTAAAGTTTATATTTGTGGTGGCGGAAAAGGATTTTATCGTTTCCCCGCCTAGTAAACCAACCCAAGGTAGCAATCAGCACAGGCAATGTGAACTCTCGTGTGCTATTACTCTGTTCAAATATCTTAATGCATTTATTACTAGCCATTTCTCTCGAGATGGTTGAGACTATATCATCGGCTATATAGAAATTGCCGATAAGCGTTCTTGGGTATGGTCTTACCTAGTCGTTGGGCGTGCACTAACGCACGCTGCTCATTGGCGTAAAGCCTACAAGCAATTAGCTTATTGAAAAGATACTAGAAATGTTATTACTAGTAACGGGACATCAAAGATATCCCCAGCGTCGTTCGGGGTAGTAGTTTATTTTAGATTAGATTCACTACTATTGGACTATCTCATCAAAACTAGAATTAAAGTTAAGTACCTCGTATAGTCTCTGAGGCTATATAAGCCTGCGGATTCTTTCGTGTAAACACTATAAATTTTCCCGCATATAGAGGTATGCACAATTATTTTAAATTGAGGTCACGCACAGTTAGATAAATAAATTACATACCCCCCCCGTTATAGGAGCAAAAGAAAAAATAGTATTTGTTTTGTAGGAGCTTATGAGACTTAATTCCACGTGAAATAGAATATCGGCCAATTCCGGTGGCCGAACTACAATCTGTAATTGAACGGTAAGTGTTAAGTAGTATTCAGTCACTGTTTATAGTGCATTGACTCATTAGCGTTCGTGAAGCAACAACGCCCTTTCGTGCAGCACTAATTCGAGCACGAGCTTCAGGCGTACTTTTTGCCGCGCTTATTCGAGCTCGAGTTTCTAGAGACAGCTTATGATTTAGATTACTTGCTTGAGGTAGAATATTGTAATCTGGTTGAAGTAGTGTGATTGACTTAGTTTCCAGCTTTCGTAGACATGAAATATTTACTTTAACTGTCATCAGGTGTGTAGTACTTCAAAGCTAATGGCACTAATTCCATGCTTTAGCATAGCTCGATAAATTATGCTTTCCCCTCGCCTAAGCTCTTTATTCAGTCGCGTTGGATTCAGATATTCCTTAATCTGAAGAGCTAGATCAATACTAGATCCTACGACCGCGTTACCGTTATTTATATTAGTCCACTTGTAAATACCTTGCTTTCCTATAAAGAAAGTTCATCAGCATTATAGTCTGCCATATTGTAAATTGTGTTTTTCATGTTGTTTTATGTAATTATTTTTTTGGCTGTACCCTATTTATTTAGTGAGACTAGGGGTTCCAGAACTTTCATCTCATGTGCGGCGTCCCTTCCGTGCGGGATCGCCGGATCACTAGGCCCCGCTTGCGCGCCTGTTCGGTCTATCGACTCAACAGTCAACCACACTTACTGCCCTTGCGCCAAATCGAGGTTCTACATAACCTCCGGGGTTTCCATCCCCGTCTGGTGTGGCATTGGAGGCCTCCGGTACATTATGGGAGGCTACCGTCCCAGTAAAACTAGCCACCTGCCGTTGTTTTTTCAAAATGTAGTTACTAGCTGTAGCCTTCCAACGGTCATAGTTATACTACCATAGCTTTCAAAACTAGCACAGCGGCAAGCTCCAGTTAAGCTGCTGGGGTCTGTTGGAATAGGTCGACCGCTCACGCGGTTTTCCCCTCCGTGGAACTGTACAGGCAGCTTTCACCGCATACAGCTCGAGCATCAATTTATCGCTTATCTTTTGAAAAGGCCACAGACTCAAATCAGTTACATGTTAAACACGTCCCCGGTTCATTCCTGCCTTGATAGCCCGGATACGTGCCAGGCCGGCAGGATTAAGATGTGCACCTTAAGGGCGTGAATTCGCATAAAGTCTTCGGCATCAAGTTGCTTACGGGTATGCAGGGGATACTTGGCAAGAAGAGCAGCAATGGCATTGACATCGCGTACCTTAATAGATACCTTAGAACGAATTTGCATAACCATTTCAAGACTTGTGTAATCAAAGGCAGGAGATAGATATCGACTACCGAAAAAAAGGGCAATAGACTGAAGAATAGCTCCGTCATGACCGTTTTGGGAAATTTCAAGAGTTAGATCTACACGCGTACGCTTTCCTGGCTTTGTTACAGAAACATAAACATAGAAACAACCTTCGCCATCGATGAAACCTGATACCCATGCCTCATTAAGATCTACAACTGAGACTGAAGCATGCTTGTCAGCCACAAGTCGACCCTTGTTTATGGACGCCTTAATAATTCGTACGTGTTCAAGGACATCTGGCAGGAAAGACATTGCTGGCGGTGACTACAAGTAGAGCTTCCTTGAAGGATGCTAGGTTAAGTGCCTAGTAGAGGGTGAAATGGGGAAGCACGCAATTAAGCAGCGCTGCACGATTCGTGCAGTGCCACTTAAGCGTATTGTCCTTGCGGTTATCCCAAACAACCGAGCCGACGCCAAAAAAGGCGACAAGGCCATGTAGAACACCCGCGCTTTCAGCCTTCTGGGTCACCTTAACTTCACTCACAGAACCATTATTCTTGGTATGGAAACCCACTTGAAAATGGCCTTCAGCATCCACAAGGCCCGTAACGTACCAAGGTAGAAGACCTTAGTCTTAGTGAAGTCATGGTTGAATACTCCAACCGCTCCAAGCGTCCCAATAAAGGTTTCAAGATCGACGAACATGTCAAAGGGGAGATCGGCTGAGAGGCCTGGAAAAGTAAATATCATCAGACAGCGTTCGAGAAGAGAATAAGTGATTATGGTCTAGACCACATGACGAAGCAAGAAAAAGGAAAAATGTTGTAACTTTAATGTTTAGCTTTTAAGCGGTCGGTTGGTTTATGCCAGTGTTACCGAGGGTAGCCTTCCTTGGTCCCGACGTTCTTGCAACGTTTCTGCTACTAGCAGGACGGGTACTGACGTATTAGGCCCACCGCGGTGCCACCGCTTAAGGTAAGCCCTATGTGTAATCCGTAGGCATTAATACGGCTTTTCTTAAGCGATTAATGTCAGCCTGTTTGAAGTCTGCAGAAAGCTAGTCTTAATTAGATAAAATAACTTTTCCGGCGCATAGCGGTCATAGGTGCTAACCTACCACAAATTGCCATGGTGCTCATTACAAGCACCCTTTAGGCTTAATCAAACATCCTTTACCCTGCCAGTGCTGCGCCGGCTCACGCCGACGTCGCTCATGAGGTAACCAGCAGGGCTTACCCTGTTCACGCTCAGACATACTCCCTCCTTAGGACCCCACTATACCCAATTATAAACTAGACTCGCGGGTTGTACGCGGGAAATACAACCCCTTTACATATTTGATGTGCGTTAATTGGGCTTACATAGGTTCGCGTAATTGCTGTCCATAGAGGGCTAGCCCACCACCTTATTAGCCGCTATTACTATTGTCAATAGGATAAAATGAGGTGGATTAAGGGAGGCTTCACACGTAGAGTTACCTCATACGCATGCTCCTTGGGCACGTAGAAGCGAGTATTCTAGGCAGAACGATAGGCAGATACGCCATATCTCTACAATGCTGGGCGCGCTTTGCAGGTCGCACTCCCGTCCGACCGCACGTAGACCGCATCTTCACGGCCAATTCAATTTCACTGGGGGGCTGCACGAGACAGCAGAGGCATCGTGACTCTATTCATGCGGGACCGTATTTAGCGGCCAAGGAATTTCGCTACCTTAGCACCCTTATGGTTAGGGCGGTCGTTTACCGGAGTGTCCGGAACAACCACGTATGGTTATCCTCGTTAAACTCTCGGCACTGGACAAGACTCAGCCCCCATGCAAACCAGACATGCTGGGTGGCGGGGGCCTGTGTTTTTGGTAAACAGTCGTACCTCCTGGTTATGTGACACCGCTTATACTCTTCGTTTCTTTAGGCCCCAAAACAAAAATGTTTATAAGCGGTCGTCCTTCTTGTCAAGCTTACGGACGCAATTTGCCGAGTTCCTTATGCAGCCTTACCCCTTCGCCATAGTGTTCTCCACTTGAGGACCTGTGTCGGTTTAGGGCACGGTTTAACCTTTTTCCATTTTCGCCTCGCCTCTTAGCCTCATTTCACACAATCCGCATCCGAGGATCGACTACTTGCAAATACTCAGTATATCTTTTTTCCAGATCAGATGTTATGACATTACACTCAAACTCATCGAATAATAATATTCTTAGAGACCGTTATAAACCTCAGTCGTTTAACGTTGCTGAGGGACCCTTCCTCATCAGGCGGCAAGTATTATAACTTGCTTACGTTACTCATGTGACCATGCACTCCTCGGCTGTGTCAAAACCATCGCAGACAGCTTTTCATTCACGCCGAGTGCTCCTCTACCCACCCCTAGCCTTAACTGAGTTTCCTTATCTTTAAATATTATTATTTAGAACTCAATTAATCTTAGAGGGGCGCAGCTACGGTGAACTGCCTAAGACCCGTGTATTGTCGGTGCCGTGTGTCCATAGGCCGCTGGGTTGTTACACCATCACTAGCAGGTCGCTACCTCCAAGCGCACTGCACGGCTGTATAAGGACCACGACCACCTTTTATTCACTGAGCAGTTTCTTAGGGACCTAAAGCTGCGCTGACGGCTGTTTCCGTCTCGACCGTTGACCTTGTCGCCCACGGTCTGACTCCTTATTAAGTACCAATTGAGTACCAGTGTATTGCCTTCCGAGGTTGGCGACCGGAGGTAGAGCAATAAAGCCCCCCATAAGTGCAGCAAATTAAGGCCTCTGAGATATAAACATTGTCTTAGATTTTTTAATAAGCTACTACGACGGCCAGTGCTGTACAGCCATACACCTTACATTTTTCGTGCAATTTAAGGGTCACGCTAATACGTGTTTCGAGGAGAGCCAGCTAGCTCGTGGTTAGAAAGGCCTTTCACCCCTACCCTCAGCTCATCGGACGGCACTGCAACGCCGACCCGTTCGGCCATTAATAGCCTGGCCAAGGGTAGCTCACCACGTCTCGGGTGTAACCACAACGACTTATTTTCCCACCTCGCAGTTTAAACTTTAATCGCCTTATTATATCAAATGGTAATAAGAGGTAGTCGCGTTAGCTAGGGCTTTAAACCTATAGCCGTTGTGGCTAACTAGATCACCCATTATGCAAGAGGTACGTTATCACCGTCATCAAAATGTATACATTCTTTAGACTAGCTCTAACTGCTCATAAGATTGCCGGTTCAGGATCTATTTCACAAATGGCCAACGGCACTCTTTTTTAACCATTCCCTCGCGGTACTCTACACTATCGCTCAGTCTGTCATACTTAGCCAAGGGGACGGTACCCCTTTTGATAGTTTCTAGTCTAAACCAGAAATTATTTATCTAATCATACAGTACATCTACGATTGAATATTTCTCTCTGCACTATTCGTCTTTATGGACGAACACACTCTAGCCTGTGGTGTTTGACTTTAGTATGACTCTGGCTAGCTCGGCTTCGCTCGCCGCTACCACCGAGGTCTCGGTTGACGTCTTTTCCTGCCGCTACTTGGATGGTTCGTTTCGCGGCGTATATATAATTAGTTTTCTTGGGGAATATTCACTAAAATCAACTTTTCACCCGTTTTTGATCTCTTTTGGATTCTGTAACCTCCCTCTATGACAACTGGCGTGGCATCCCCGACAATCTCTTTGGTTATTTGTACTTGTTTTATCCGAATTATATCATACCTTTAGTATTATTTCCATGAGCTGCAAACTGTTTTTCATGTTACTTGTTTAAAACAGTTTAAAATTTAACAAACAGACCATATAAGAGGTCTGAATTAGCAGCTAATGCGTTACAGCTCCTTAACAGGATTAAGGCTGATTAGTTGCATAAAAATTAAGATTAATGGAACAAGCTTGCGGTAGTGACATTAAATTATTACACGTTGGCTTTACTCGACAAATGCAAAGGATATTGGTACACTGTACCTTATTTATGCAGTTATAACAGGTCTTATGGGTACAGCGTTTAGTGTTCTAATTCGTCTAGAACTATCCGCACCAGGTAGTCAATTTCTAGCTGGCGACCACCAACTTTATAATGTTATTGCAACGTCGCATGGAATTATTATGATTTATTTCATAGTGGTTCCATCAATAGCAGGCTTTGGAAATTACATTGCCCCTGTTCTAGTTGGAGCTCCTGATAAAAACACAAATATTCTGCACAAATCTAATCCTAGTCTCAGTCCATGGCTTGAGGGGGATGGTAATATCTGGATTACAGCTACTACACATGCTTTTTCGGGTAAACGCTACGTTCCACATTTTTCTATTACCTTCAATCTGGTTGAGTTCGTATCCAGGTGGCTACGTTCGTATTATAAATGACCAAAACGCTTGCCGAATCAGTATCACCAGTATTACAGGTCTTACTTTAATTATAAATATTGTCGCTCCACGTACACCTATGCTCTTATTAATTGGATAAACATTAATACTAATACTAAGTTTTCATCTGCGGTCGTTGTAGATAACGGATGGTTAAGGGCGGGATTTCTTGATGCTGACGGTTATCCATATTCGTGAAAAGGTTGATGAGAACAGCAGGAAGAACCGAGTAGAAGCTCGAGTACGAGTAGAGCAACGCATGAGTGACCCTGCAACGGGTGATTCTTACGAACCAGCTTTTTCTCTCCTCGCAGCCGCTTTCGGGATTAACCTCAAGGACAATTATATTCTTAGCTTTAATTGTCAACAATCTCTTAAGGTAGTTCTTGCTTACCTTGACCGATACGCGCTGTATAGTAGTAAGCGAATAAACTGGCTGGATCAGCGTGGAAATAATACAACGTAAAAACCACCTTACAGCAACAGGACGTAATGAGATAAAGGTCCTACGAAACGGAATGAATCGCGCGTGGAATCACCTAGACGAGCTACGATTCTAGGTTACTTAATTTATGCAGAATAGATGTTTATTGTCCTGGTGTGCAATTGCACACCACGCATCGGAATATCTTTGAGGAAGCTTATTAATTAAACAACTCAAAACATTATTATTATAAAAATGTTTAACGACTATTTTCCCGACACCTGTGGGGCAATGAGGTGATGATATAGTCTGACCGCTACTGTGAAGCAGCGAAACCTTTTACCGGGTTATTACAACAGTGATGGCTTTTCCACGACTAAACAATGTAAGTTTCTGGCTACTGCCACCTGCTATTATGCTACTACTTGCTAGTATCTTTGTCGAACAAGGAATGGGTTACTTTTCAGTTAACACAATTCATAGTTGTTCAGTCTATACGTTTAACCTTTCAATTCCTATGCTTAAAATGTCCGCAGTTGTCGGTCTAATCATTAGCCCTGCTCAGTTCGCTGGTATACTTGAAGGAGATGGACATATTTACACTCCAACATCTCTTCGTTCTTCAATAGGCAAACTACGTTATCCTAGCTTCATCTACCTGCACATGATCTACCCCTACTACAAGCTATCAAGAATATTTGGGGTGGAGGTATCTACTCAAACACACAACGCACTATGTTCACTTGGCAAGTTCAAGGAATAAGTACTGTATACGCAGTGCTCGTTTACATTAACGGGCACATGCGAGGACCTAAGGTTCACGCAGTCCACATAATGGCTTCTTGGTTCAACACTAACACCTCATTCGCCAACATTGTAGCTCTTCCTCCTTCTACGACTCCTATTCTATCCGATGGTTGGCTGTCGGGAATGATTGACACTGACGGTAGTTTCCAATTCAATTTTAAGATTAGTCTCGTCGATAGCAATGCTATCGACGTACGGCTACTCATGTTTCTCACTCAAAGTCGCAATTGGCAAGTGCCTAATGCAATATTTGGTAATTCATGGACTAATATCATGGCTAGCGTCGTGAGTGTTCTTCATGGTACGGTAGCAGATCGTATACGTACACGATTTAATGATCGCGTAGAGGATGTTGTTGGAGTCGTTGTAAAGAACATTGAATCACGCGAGATTCTCCAGAGCTACCTTGCTCGTTACCCGCTGCTTACAAGTAAACGGCTTGACAGTTTTGATTGGATGACGTCTGATTATAAACAATGGTCATAAGACACTCGAAGGCACTGCTCGACTTCAAGCTCTTAAGGCTGTAAGGGACGTGACTGGTCACATCTATAGAATTAACCATAGCCCATACCTTAGTTCTAATGTTGTACTACTTATCTCTAGTGACGGTAGTGCCATGAAAACTGGCTATACTGCATGAAAAGGTTAGCAACTTAGCAAGCCCAACATGCAACGTAGACTATATCTACGCTCAACGACTGAACTCCACTCCAGCGTGTTAACACGATTACACAGTCTGGTCTGTATTGAAAGCTACAGCTTACATAATAATAAGTATGTATAACTTAAACGTCTGGTTGGACGATGTACATGCCTCTTACTGGTGTGCAAAGCCACAGCGGGGGGTCAGTTGACCTCGCTGTTTTCAGCCTGCACCTTTCAGGGGTTTCGTCTATGCTGGGTGTGTTTAATAGTGCCCAACTAATATTTGCATGAATTGCTGGAACACCCCAAATGGGCAACGAGCAGGCTTTTGAATCATCAAACAGCCTCAACGATTGCAATGCAAATAAGAATATTCCAAAATGGTTTGGCTCTTGGTTTGCAGGTCTTATTTAAAAAGATGGTTCAATTATTATTCCAACGCAAGCTCATAAGAATGGTACGATTTATCCTCAAATTACTATTGTATTCAACATTAAGGATCTACCTCTAGCTCTTTATATTCAACAAATTCTAGGCCACAAATCAATCTACAAGACTAAAACTTGGTGTCGGCTAAAGATTGGAGATATTTCAGGAATTATTGTTGTTATTAATCTAATTAATGGTTATTTTCGAACAGGTAAAATTTATCGTTTTATTAAGCTAGTAGAAATTATTAACAATCGTGCTAATCTCAATATTACTGCTAAGCCTTTTGATAACACTCTACTATGTCATGGTTTGCAGGTTTTATTGATGCCTATGCATCATTTCAAATTATGCTAAGTCTAAGTACACGTCTTCGAACTGCTACTGTGTTTGAACAGCTGTTGAAACCTACCATGGTATTTCTAATTTTAATATTATGACACTTATTGCTAAGTATCAACTGTAAAACGAATTCGTATTACAACACATCCGCAATATCGGCTACGTGGAGCTAATACTTTTACAGTTAATACTCTTTGAAATTATCTAGCTGAACACCCTCTCATAAGTTCTAAGCGAAATGATTTTGAAGATTGGAGTCGTGCTATATGGAAAAAGCAAATAGTAAGACTAATTATGAAGTAATTGCTTGTATTAAGAATAATATAAATAATAACCGGAAAACCTTTGATTGGAGCCATCTATCCTATTCTTAAAGGTTCAATCTGAGCATATCACGAAAGTGATAGATTATTTAAATAGATAACACAAATAGGCTATAAATCTGATTACAACAATCGTGAATATGCGAGCACCAGGAATGACAATGCACCGTCTACCCCTCTTTGTATGGGCTATGCTTGCTCAAAGTGTGATTATCGTTCTTTGTATTCCAGTTCTTGCCGGTGCACTAACTATGATTCTAACTGATCGTAACTTCAACACAGCATTCTACGACCCAGCAGGGGGTGGTAATTTAACTAAATTATGGTCGCCACCTAATATAACTATATGCTGGAACACTTTTATAAAAAGCAATCAGCAGGTAAGTAATTTCTGCCTTAAACAGATTTTTCAACCCCAGAGAGTATTCGTTATACCTATCTTGTCTAGGAGAGGAAGATGTACTCCACACTAAGCTTTACATATTAAAAAGGACCTTTCACACATATTCAATGAATATCAAATAGTAACCACACTAAAAATAGGTCTTAATATAGGTTTTCTAGAACAAGTTGTTATTGGAAATATACTGGGTGATGCCTGGATGGAAAAAAAGTCTAAAAATGCAAATGCCCGGCTACGTTATGAACAAGGATCTCCAAAGAATGATGGAGGTTTTTATTGCACTTATATATTTTACGCGCTGTATTGCGCAGGGAATAGTATTACTCGAATTCGAACTGATCCTCGTTTTCAAAAGGTAATAGTCAGTAACATGTTTAGCACTCGAGCTATTCCATTTTTTACTTTCTATCATAATCTTTTTTATGTTGACAATGTAAAGACTGTACCTGCCAATATTGACCAATATCTAACACCTATTGCTATTGCTTTCTGGATTATAGATGATGGAAATTATAGTCATGGCGGTCTATACTCAAGGTTTTACTTCAGAAGGTGTTGATCTACTTGCCAATGCTCTTAACAAAACACTTAATATTAATAGTTACAAGCTACTAGATTCTAAGCGTCTACCGTATATTTATGTAAAAAAGGCAGAGGTCCTTATTGTAGTCGAAAAAATAATATTTTATATGCACCCTTCAACGCACTACAAGCTTGGTTTTTAATGGACCCGGTACTATACCAACATCTGTTTTTTCAAACAATTATACTATACACTATACCTCTAACCGTGGAAAGTTCAAACTTTTGTTTTGTAACATTCAATACACTCTATGCTAATCGTTTTCCTAATGCAAAAGCACCTAGTAAATTTTTCCTAGAATGGCTAGTAGGATTTGCAGAAGGTGATGGCAGCTTTACAGTGAATAGCCGAAAGACAGCAGTTTTCGTGATTACGCAATCTACAGTTGATATTCAGATTCTTCAATACATTCAACAAACACTAGTCGTGTTATCAAGCAAGGATCAACAACTAGTCGTTTTGTAGTGGAAGATACTGCTAATCTAACACTACTAGTTGCCCTATTCAATGGAAATCTTGTATTTCCTCTTAAGCAAATTAGTTTTGCTCGGTTTCTTAATGCTTTCAATCATCGTTTTAAGGCTGTTAATGTGTCACTAATTAACACTCTTTGTATTCCAAATGTTAACGATTATTGGCTTTACTGATGCAGAAGGTTGTTTCAATTGCTCACTACTAGGTAATTCTACTGCGTATTGATTTCGATATCTACTTGCGCAACTTGGGGATATTAATCTGCCGGTACTAACGCACCTTACAACTTTTTGTAGTTTCCTCTCACTCTGCTGAGGGGGTATATCAACTGACCGTAAATGGTGCTCGTAACATAACTCGGGTGTTTAATTACTTTGATACTCATCAACTACGAACCAAAAAGGCTAAGTCGTACCAACTTTGGCGAGAGGTTCATATTTCCATTGTTAATCGAGAACATCTCACTCCAAATTCTCGAGCTATACTTAAGGCTAAAGGAGTAACAATTAACAGTAGTCATAGGAAAAAGGAATTAGTGTATAATATAACCCAACGGAAACAAAGGATATGGTTTAACATAATTAAAAACAAGTTATGAAACATAAACAGGCAGATGTTAATTTATTTAAAGACCAGTTTATGTGAACATTTTATGTACCATTATTCTAGTTCATACCTATTTATGCTGCGCAATCTTTAGAGAAAAGCAGCCTCTAAGTATGCCTACCCCGACAGGCGTAGGGGTGAACTCTTTCGTTCACTGGCTACACAATTGCATACGGTCAACGTATACTCCTACAAAGACCGTCGGTAGTCTAAACTATCGCTACAGACTGGGTCACTTGTGGGTACCTTAAATGGTGCTTAATGTACAGTCGGTTTTCTACGATCTCTAATCAAGATTGCACAAGGCTATTGAGCTCTATAGGAGATTTTGATAGTACAGGGACCTTTAAGAGAGTTAATAAATTAAAGGTTTTAGAAAATGGGTTTTTTGGTCAAATTTGGCCCTTTATGAATCCGTTCATAACGCATTGCGCTATTTGCTGGAACGGTTCCGAAGCCTGCCTCATTACTATGTGCATAAGTGGCGTTATTATTAGTTTTAACCCCCGTCAGAGTCAAAATATGAAAAAGGCACAGGGAGCCCAATCAGCAGGAAACCAACGACCGCCACGACGTCAAGTGTCGAGTCTAGTAGGATCCTCAGAGACTACACGCGCAACGCGTTCCACGTCTAATTCTATATTTAGTTTTAAGTTCTGCCAATGGGTGGCAGGACTTATTGATGGAGATGGTTGTTTCCTTGTAAGTAAGGCTGGTTATATTTCTTGTGAAATTACAATAGGCTCTAACGACCTACACTGTCTTCGTATACTACAAAACGCATTTGGTGGTTCAATTAAGCCTCGTTCTGGTGCAAACGCACTACGTTGGCGTCTTCATAACCGACAAGGAATAATAGTACTTATTAATTGCGTTAATGGCCATATTCGACATTCTGCACGTCTGCTTCAGCTACATTGAGTATGTCAAGTACTGAATATTGAATCAAAGACAGCCTCAAGTCATATGGATACAACAAACGCCTGGTTCGCTGGTTTCTTTGACGCTGATGGTACAGTAACGCTGAATACTACAACTCTACAAATAACCATCAGCGTTACAAACAAGCTTATTATAAACGTGCTTCCTTACAAGGATACTTTTGGTGGATATATTTATTTCGACAGTGCACAAAACGGTTATTACAAGTGGACAGTTCAAAGTCGTGCGGATATTCTACGTATGCTGAGCTACTTTAAGCTATGTTGTGCTCGCAGTTTTAAGTCACGACGAATTCTGCAAGTTAACCGTTATTATGCACTACGGGATATACATGCTGATCTTCCAACTTCGATCCATCACTCAACCTGGCTACGGTTTCTAGAAAAGTGGAACGCGAAGATATAGTCCGTTTATTTACTTAAAATAAATGCATCCCGAAGTTTATCTTATGATTCTACCAGGATTTGGTATTATTAGCCACGTAGTAAGTACTTTCTCAGGAAAGCCCGTATTCGGTTATGATGGCCCTTATATTAACAATAATGAAATCCACTGTATGCGAGAACAATATTATATTAATCTAGTACTTATTATAGTAATAATCTGTCTTAATTATATTTATTCGCAGGAAACAAATTAAAACGATATTTGTAATCAAATGTGTCTGATAGTAGGATCCTCAATGACTGTACGTGGATATTCAACTAATCACTGCTCACAAACACTAAAGTTTCGACAATGGCTTGCGGGTCTTATTGATGGGGATGGTTATTTTGGTGTCTAGGCTATTGCAGCCTTGAAATTGTGATAGAACTCCGTGATATTGCTTGTCTTGTTGTAATTAAGGAACAATATGGTGGATCTCTTGTTCTGCAAATGCAGTACGCTATCGGCTACACAACCGAAATGGTATTACAGCTATTGTAAACGCCCTTAATGGTCTGCTTGGTCCGAATTAACCCTTTTCAAAAGGTATGTTGTATTTTTAATATTGTTTATCTACAATCTGTTAATCTTGAAAACATAAAGGGTTACCTTTCGGGACTATTTGATAGTGATGGAAGTATCTATCTAAATCGATCATCCGGACAAGTATTTATCACAATTTCTCAAAAGACTCGTTTTCTTCTAGATCTAATTTATTCTATTTATGGTGGTACAGTATATTATAATATGGCACAGCATACAGCATTTAAGTGGACAGTTTATCGAAAGATAGATGTGCTTAATCTTATTAACAATTATTTCATAGTTAACAATTGTATTTCAGCTAAGCAAAAGCGTATACTACTAGCTAAGGAATTCTATGAACTTAATAAGATAGGTGCCCTAAAGGCTTCTAAGAATACTGACCTGAACCTAAAGCTTATTAGTTTTATAGAAAAGTGGGAATTTAAGTAATTGATTAGTTGAATATTAAACAGTCTGTTTTCATATTAAATATGAAAAACGTATCTTGGTATGGTTTATGCCATAGCTTCAATTGGAATTCTAGGATTTATTGTATGGAGTCAATATGTGATGGCTCTCCCTTACTGTGAAGTAACGGTAATAAATTCCGCTATTTGCTGGAACAGTCTAACGCTTATCGGTACCTTTTGTCGTAAAAATCCGATAAGTTATACTCAATCAGCAGGAAATCGGGGCACTTTTCGAAGTCTAACGAGTTCCTCAGAGACTACACGCGAAACATCTTTCGATTTTACGGTTTTCAATAACCATTATTGTCAGCAAACTTGTCGACCGCCTCTAGATGCAAACTGGCTCACTTGGTTTGTTGGCTTTGCAGAAGGTGATGGTGCCATTCTCACTAATAAGTCTCGCCCACGGTTTGTACTTACTCAAAAAGAAGGCGCTGTCCTGCATATAATTCAATCCGTACTAGGGTTTGGAACAGTTCGACACATCACAAACGGAAATTACTATCGTTTCGTTGTAGAAGATAATTCTAATGTTCGACTACTTGCCTACCTATTCAATGGTAATCTGGTTATTCCTCATCGAATTACACAACTACGAGCTTGGCTAAATGTGCTTAATACAATTCAACTTATTACAACATTCCCTCATATTACTCTTCAAGACGCTTGGATCTCAGGGTTTACTGATGCAGAAGGTTGCTTCAATGTTGGAGTCCAACCGCGTGCTGACGCTGCGATAGGATTTCGAGTTACAATACGATTTCTACTTGACCAAAAAAATGCAGAAAGTCTTCTACTCCACATTTCAGCACTTTTTGGATCCGGATACGTTAGCCTACGGAAGACTACTAACATAGTTTATCGTTATACTAATTCTTCTCTCATAGCCCTAAATATTGTACGCGATTACTTTATAGTTTTTCCACTAAAGACTAAGAAATCTGCGTCATTTGTTAAGTGGAATGAAATCCATACTATAGTACTTGCCAAGCAACATATAACCCTAAATGCTATTCGAATTATATCAAAGCAAGTTAATGCTGTCAATAATGAAACACGAAAAACTGGGTCGGCACACCCATAAAGATGAAGATATAGTCCGATCCCGGCTGTGAAGCCGGTGCGGGTGTTTTACTTTAGTAGACATCTGCTCCTCAACCACTTGCATAATGATAGTGCAAAAACTGAACTCAGTCCTTGAAAACGTGCCTTACACGTAACAAGGAGCTGTCGAACATGTCAGCTCAACGACTACACAGTCAAAACGTAACCGTTATGATATAGTCTGATCATTGGTGTGAACTAATGTTGCGAAAGCTTTAACATTAATGCACATATATGCAGTAGGACTTGATGTTGATACACGAGCTTACTTTACAGCAGCAAGTATGATTATTGCCGTTGTAATATTTGGAGCGGCTTCCACGACATTATATGCTGGGACGACTAGGTAGTCAGTACCTCCGGTAAAAATCTGATTACCAATTATAGTCAATCAGCAGAGCGCGATAAGCCTCTCAATGACTACACGTGTCGCATAAGGACTTCGTCCTTTAATGATATAGTCTTTTTTAATTATTGAAAAACGTCCTATAAATAATATACCACATTGGGTTACAGGCTTTTGCGACCGATCTGGTTCATTCGGTCTAACCATGTATAGCTCAAATGGAAAGTGGCGGTTCAAGGTTACATTTGATATTCTAGTAAGCCTAAATAACATTCACCAAATTGAAAAGCTAAAGACATTTTTTGGCGTTGTACACAACCTCAATCAATGCTACTTATCGTGTAGCTAGTATTAAGGAACTGATAGTGATTATTCAACACTTCACGTCATATCCACTAATTTCACCAAAGCTCATTACCTTTGGGCTGAAGTAGTAAATCTTATTAACGCAGTAAACTCAGAAACATTCCATTATATCATAACCATTTATGCTGCTATCGGTCGTGGCGCTTCAAAAGCAGTTCAGGACGCATTTCCAGAACTAGCACCCATTAGCCTACCCGCTTATATGAAGGAACTTGTCCAGTTACTCATAAGACAATCAGTATGTGGTGGATTAGTGGGTTTCTCACGCTTTATTGTAACTTTGAACTAAGTGCTAATCTTATCGCTGGCGCGTTTGGCAGCGATCAATACGTTCGTATTTTTCGTCATTACTTTACTGTAGGCTTTAATATTACATATCTTCCGCTGATTAAGGTTATCGCGTATACAATTGGTCTTAACTATTATGAACGAAAAAATCACGAACGAGTAGACATAACGGCTCAGGCACTACATGAAGCTTCTAACCTTTGTGATTTCTTTGATAAGTACCCGCCACAGTCTAACAAGAATGCAGAGTACGAAATTTGGCGGGAATTTGTTTACTCTACCTCAAGCCGAAATGAAGTACGGCTTCGATACTTTGAAAAGCTGATCGATAAACTAAAAAACCTCAATCAATAGTTAAAAAGTCCAACCGGAATTAAGGTATTCTCTTGGCTCGGAACTTCATATGGAGGATCCGTACGACTAACTGCACCTATGCTATTTGCTCTAGGATTCATTGGTCTGTTCACAATTGGTGGGCTAACTGGTGTAATTCTAGCAAATGCTAGTCTAGATGTTACTTTCCACGATACAAATACAATTATATCCACCCTATCAATGATAACAATACTTGGTCCAGTTGTACCATCTATCAATCATCTAGGTCCTTTCACAATAGGTCTTATTGATGGAGATGGTTCACTACAAGTAAATCACTGGCGAAGCAAGTCGCTACAATTTCGGGTAGTAGTAAAGCTAGCAAATAAGCCCCTAAACTATGAAATACTTAAGCTAATTAGCTCTAATTATGGCGGTTATGTCCGCCTAGTTGCTAATGGGCTATTTGTTGAATGGGTTATTAATGATCGCCAAGTAATTATTAATAAGATTGTACCTCTTCTAACTACTTATCCCCCTCTAACGACTCGTGTTCGTCTTCAACTGAATTTTATGCTAAAGTGTCTAGAAGGTATGGATATTTCTACTTATTTCGCAGAACGGAATTCAAAGTACCGTACTCAAACAGAAATTGCGCGTTTTTGTCGTCCATCTTATTTTCCTTCTTGGCTTTCAGGTTTTATTGAAGCAGAAGGATCATGGGTAAAGCGTACAGGTTCTACGGGTTTTAGTTTTAGTATTGCTCAAAACTATGATAAATATATTATGGAAGCGATTCTAGAATATTTCAATCAAAGTCATCTTGCTATTCAACAACCAAATAAGAAGATTCTTTATCAAATTGAAATTGCCAATGCAGTAGGAGTAGAAAAGGTAGTTAATCATTGTCTAAATTATCCTGTTCTGGGATATAAGTATTGCCAACTAACTCAAGCTATCTTTAATAGTGATCGTCTTGCCCCGTATTGTAATCATTTTTGGAAAATATAACGTTTTGTCATGTATGTGTCGTGTTGTCAAATTGCTGTAGAGGTTTAGCTAACCTCTGGTCTAACCAAAAGTTAGGCTAACGGTGAAACCTTTATGACCTTAGTAAAGTCCTAATTATATATTAGTAAAGGCAATACCGTGGGAACCTTAAATTATATATTTAAAAGATTTTTGGACTCCGTAGAGACTACACGCAATTGCTTTAATATCGCCTTAAATAGGTCCGATATTATAAGTAACATATAGTCCGATCCTGGTCGTGAGACCAGTAGCTTATTCAGAAAATTTAAATATCTGAATTGAGAAGAAACTTTTTCTCAAACTTTTGACATACTATGTAGTCGCGCATTTCCATTACGTTCTTTCAATAGGAGCCGTATTCAGTATCTACGCAGGACTTTACTACTGGCTTCCTAAGATTGTAGGACGAACTTACAACGAAGACCTTGCATGTGCTCATTTCTGGGCTCTATTCATTGGCGTTAATATTACATTCATGCCCCAACACTTCCTAGGGCTTCAGGGTGAAATTAATCCTGAAACTATCACACTTTACATGTCGGTGTAGCCTTTAATGGGCCTCTTCGTGAACCGCAATGGCTCCGTACTCCTGTCGTCGCTTTCGATAACGCTGAAGTATCGCGTGTCGAACTTATCAACTTTGTACGAGGAATTTCTATTATTTACCAGTGGTAATCACCGGTCGCACTTACATTGGAAGCAGTCATAACGGTGCAACGCGCCTTAATTCTTATTGGTTCCCATCCGTCCTTGCAAACAATCGGCCACTAGAGCGTAGTCTGGCTAAGTACAATCATGGTATATTCGCCGTCGCTATTCTAGAGATCGTAGGTTTCTCAGATAACGTGCTACTACTCTAGCAATTCTATCTTGACCTACTATTTACTACTGTACGAAAAAAACTTATTCTTAATCTTTCGCCCTTTGCTGGGACAACTACCGGCTATCTTCACACCTGGCACGATCCGGCGTAGGACATCCCTGTAGCCCAACAAGTTAAGGATAAGTCAGGCGCAAATATTGAACTAACCCTCAATGGGGTAGACACCCGAAACTCGAGCTAAACTAACGAAGCTAGTTTATGTCTACGATGCTTATTCGGGTAGTCTGATTAAACAATTTACCATATTGGTTATGACACACTAATCCAGCGGATTAAGACAGGAGAGCCTTATCGAGGTATGATTTTTACACGAACAAAGCGAGAATGATAGTTTCGGGCAGGGTATGCCCTAATTGATTTAACCGCCAAAACATCTTTACTCCCCAAAAGACAATTAGCGACCGTAATACTTGACGGCTCAACGACTACAGACATATGTCTGCTATGTAAATCTATAGTGTACGACTATGATATAGTCTCACCCACGACGAAAGTCGTGGCCTCTTATTAGAGCTTTAAGTCAATTGATACCTCGGCGAATTCCGGATTATACTGATGCCTTTGAAGGCTGGAATTATGTAAGCTCCGTTGGTAGTCTAATTAGTGTAGCAGCTACGGCACTGTTCCTGTACACCATGTATGACATGCTAGTATCACAACCTGTGACCGTAGGCAACACGTGGGCCCAAGCAGCCTTTTTTGTCGACTCTCCGTCGTTCGAACTTGGCACGCAACATAGCACAACGCTAGAATGGGTTCTACCTGCTCCAACGCCGCTACATGCTTACTCTATGATTCCTACACAATCATAGGTCTGTTCCTTATTGTTATTTAAATATTTATTTTTTAGACCTAGTATTGTCTCTGTTCTAAAAACTCCCCTCACCAGACCAGGCTTACTTACTTTTCATCCCCTCTTTTCCTACTACTTATGATATCCTCATATTATATGAGGTTCCCCATTCACTTTACTTATATATGAGGTATAGAAATATAGAAATATAGAAATATAGAAATATAGAAATATACCACTTTAGAAAAATAATATATTTGATAGCGACCTTTACCAGTTTAGAAAATAAAAAATTCAACCTTTCGATTATATGAGGTTTACCACTTTAGAAAATTCATGATTTCGACCCTTACCATTTTTTGTATTGCGGTAACTTCTATAGCAATATTTGTTTATACGCGGGATCCTCAAGCATTCGACCCACTAATTAATGCAATTCACGAGGATATAGCTCAAGAAATAAACATACCATCTGGGCCCACTGATACTACACACCACTGATGAAGTAATTGTTCGACCAGTTATTACTGAAGTAGTAATTGTTCGACCAGTGCTTCAGGATGTAATTGTTTCTAGTAGCCCTTAACCAGCTATTGCAAACTCTCAACTTCTACCCTCTACAAATATTCAAAGCCCACAATCGATCGAACCGGCTATTGCTAGCTCTACTCTGGCCAATATACAAATTCGTGATTTCAACAGTCAAGCTCTGACCCGTAAAATGAGCGTCAGCTCAGCACCTGGAATACTAGAAAATAACGTGCACGATTACGATTATAGTTACGGGAACTCTGTGAATATAGTCGTATTGAGCTCACTCGAGAAAGTTAATAATGTTACAACAAACATCTGGCATCCATTGCATATTTTTCTTGTATTTTTAATTAATCTTTTAAGGGTCAGAGGGTTATGTGGTGAATGTAATTGATGTTAAAGGTAACTTAACACTGTTTAATGTGTGATTCTTCTGGCGACTTGTCCTAGAGCTCGCTAGTGGTCTAGCACACGGACTGCAAATCTGCGGTGGTGGGGTTCAATTCTCCACGAGCTCTTTAATTTTTCTCTTTCCACTACATGAAGTGATCAAAGTTAATTTAAAAATATAACGTCTCATTACTTTTTTAATTTTAAAAAGATTAACTTCTTAAAGGGACTTTTAAGGGGGTTTGACTAGTGGTTAGGTCAGTGTCCTTACGCGACGCCAGCGGCAGTTCGACTCTGCCACCCCTTACTGTTTCCAGGTCTCATATACATATTAATTTTCCTTTAGTCTAAATAAAGGTAAATGATTTAAAGTTAACTGGGAAAATCTACCGCGGATAATGCCCACACTAGTAGGCTAAAACATGTCTTCTATGAACTCACTTAACCTATTCCCGCTGAGCATGCTTCGCTGTGATACTCCAGAACCATGGAAAATAGGCTTTCAGGATGGAGCAAGTCCAGCATTCGAAGGTATGACGGAACTTCACGACGCGATTCTTTTCTATCTAATCGTAATTGGTATAGGCGTTGGTTGGTTTATTGGTTCTGTTGTTCAAACCTTCGGCGAAGCTCGTTCACCTCTGACACATAAGTACTACAATCACGGTACACTTGTCGAACTTATCTGGACTGTAACCCCGGCTCTAGTTCTAGTTGCTATTGCATTTCCAAGTTTTAAGCTTCTTTACCTTATAGATATTCGAGCTATGGAGTTTTAAAATAACAACGAAATATACGGATAACAGGAGTAATGCTACATTAAAATAGCATTACTATCGTACTTTACGGCAATGTAGGCATAACACTTAACATAAGTTTTACCCGACAAAAATAATTCAGTTTCCATTTGCGATTATTTCACAGATCGTTGGTCACCAGACAAACATCTAAGTATTTAAACTACATCACATGCTAGTACAAGCACTGGCTAAGTTCTCGTATGCTTAACATGTTTTTACTGCTCTGGCTCATTATTGCAATAATGATTACTCGTTATCTGTTCGCGCTGAAACGCCCATCGTGTACTACCCGGTTTTTCTAGATTTCTACCACTATTTTTATAATATTGTAGATGGTGTGATTATTAAGTAAATTAATATTGACGCAATATTTAACGCCGCTGCTGTGAGGATTATAGATGACAGAGGGGCTACTGGTCGCATGCTCCTTATTCACACGATGTTTATCTTCTAGCTGCTATGTGGTCTTGTTGTCAACGTGCAGCGATACGAAGGTCGACCTGTGCCAGCTGCTTCAATACCACTTCTACGCAGTTGCCCTTTATGCATCCATCTATAATATACAAACTACCATAATTCTTTGTCCTCTACATACGTAGTGAATACATTACTATATGCTAGAACATTCTATTTTTAAGCGTACTTTATAAAGTTACAACCGCTAAAAATGTTTTATCAACAAAGAACAACTAGCAGGAAATTACTTAATTCCTCAGAGACTCTACGTAATGGTCCTTCTAGAAGGATATGAAATAGTCCAAACGCACGCAACAGTGTCGTTAAATTGGAAGTAATCTCACCATCAATGACAATTAAGGCAGTAGGACACCAATGGTTTTGGAGCTACGAGCTTTCCGATTTCGTTAACGAAGCTGGAGAGGCTATTGAATATGATAGCTACATGATTCCAGAAAGCGACCTTGAAGATGGTCAACTACGACTACTAGAAGTAGACAATCGTGTTGTTGTTCCTGTCGACACCCACGTTCGCTTTGTTGTGACCGGTGCCGATGTTATTCATGACTTTGCCGTCCCTTCTCTAGGTCTTAAGATTGATTGCACACCGGGTCGTCTAAACCAAACATCCGTACTAGTTCAACGAGAAGGTGTTTTCTATGGACAATGCTCTGAACTATGTGGTGTCTACCACGGATTTATGCCGATTGTAGTTGAAGCTGTTGGCCTAGATCGTTATCTTGTATGGCTAGACAGCCAATCCTAGAATGAGATAAATTAACTATTGCAACCAATAAAGACGTAACTCATCTGTTTCTTTTTGTAATTTTAAAAATAACTTTACAGTGGAATGTTAATAAGATGAGTGCCATTTATGCATTAAACTAATCTAAACGGAATATTATTAACTAGAAACAAGGCTGTTCTCAATGTTAAAGAATTAATAGTATTTGTCATGTCACTAAAGCGTTAACGAAAATTTTAAACTCTTTTAACTCTTGTTAATCACGATATTTACTTTAAATTTCCTTAATGACGTCTTGTTTTAGTCTTACAAAACCCACTTTCTCACCGCTATTTTTATAAGATTTGACAATTTTCACGTTTTAACTTACATTTTTTTTCCTCGCGCTTGAATAAGGATTATTTAACCGTTAACACTTTCCCCTTTGATTAATTTAGTTTAACACTCATTACGCCTCATCTTCTCATCTTCTATTCTTCTCTTGTTGTTTTGTTGTCTTCTTTTTTATAGGGTTATGTTTTCCCCATTACACCCCGCTTACCATATTGATACCATTGAGTGTACACTCTATAAGCAGTTACACATACGCGTTAGCTTCTATCTTAACTCTGCAGTAAACAAAATCACGACAGTAACAAAAATCTAGCCCGACTACGGTAAGACGTCTAAGGCAATTAAATCAATACAATGCAAGGAGAAATTTACTGACAATTACAATTACTGCGTCAGGATGGTTGTCATATTAAGTTTTATAGGTTTTGTATATGGGTAAAACGCATATTATCCTTGTACACTCATTTGATGTTTTTATCAATTGAGTTTACTGTAGTTAACACACAATCGCCCCTAGAGTTATTCCTTGAAAATTCCAATGTCGTAGAGTCTACTTTGCCTATTGTTTCTAACTCTAGCCAAGTGAAGTAGCGAAGTAGCGAGATAAAACAGGCAACTGATCGTCACAGTGTGTAAAGGGGGCGTAAAAGGGTTAAACTGACCACTGACTATTAATTGCGTTTTACAGTTTTTCAGCAATGATAATCTTAATGGTCGTCGTACTAAGTTTTTTGGTCCTTTGTCTTATGTCATCTATAGTTATTCAAGGGCAAACACTTCGAATGCTACAAGCATCAAATCAGTTTCACCCTCATCATCTGACGGGTAATTCACCTTGGCCTATTCTAACCGCAAACTCTGTTTTTTCGATACTTGTAGGGGCTGTTCTTTATTTCAATGGAATTGCCCATGGCGGCATTCTGCTAACGCTTGGTTTTTTCACTACAACTATTGTGTTCATTCTGTGGTTTCGAGATATTACAATTGAAGGAACACACCTAGGACTACACACAAAGGTAGTTCAACACGGACTTTCAATGGGTGTAGGTCTATTTATTGTCACAGAAGCATTTTTCTTTCTAAGTATTTTCTGGGCTTATATGTGGTCTTCAATATCTCCAACGGTAGAACTAGGAACACAATGGCCTCCGGCCGGTGTAACACCACTGAGTCCGATAACAGTACCTCTACTTAATACTATACTACTAGTATCTAGCGGAGCAACAGTAACTTACGCACATCATGCTCTTTTCCACAAGGCACGTGGTGCTGCTCTTGTAGGTACAATTCTTACAGTTGTACTTGCTATCCTTTTCACAGCTCTACAAGGATTCGAGTATGCTGAAGCGGGATTTAGCATGCCGGATGGAGCCTTTGGTACGTGTTTCTATTTCAGTACCGGATTTCACGGTTTCCACGTCCTAATTGGAACCATCTTTATTGCAGTCGGTCTTTTCCGTCTCGCTCTATACCATCTAACATCAGCTCATCATATGGGCTTTGAAGCATCCATTCTTTACTGGCATTAGCTTTTAACAGTGCCATAACAACCTCACGTGAATTATCGTAAAAATAAAAATCAATATGTCACGTTGGTTAAAAGCGCGTTTACAGCACGGAAACATGCCATAAGTGCACGTAATGTGCTCCGTCTAGGCGGTCAACGACTATGGTTTCAAACCACACGATTACGCGCCTTATTTCCTGGTGATATAGTCTGGACAGGGTCGTGAGACGCTGAAGTAGCGTTGCTACGAAAACAATTTCGTTTGTTGATGCTGTATGGCTTCTTCTCTATGCTCTTGTATACTGGTGGGGTTCGTAGAATCGCACCTGTAGACACTACGCATTCCCCCAATCGCCTTTCAGGCACGTACTTTAAATTTACGCAAGGCCCCGCACATGTAAAATCATGTGTTCAGGACTCGTACACATGCCAGCGCCGCGACATAATAAATGGCACCGCGTACCATTAATGACGACTGCTTCGTTTACACTCTGGTACCCGATGTAGGTCGTATTTAATTGCATTGCTGAACTTCTAAGTCCATAGCCTATTAATATACGGATGACGGTGGATAAACTGGCTTGACGTATAGCATCAACCGGCTTTATTAGAATTAATGTTTATTGTTTAGTTCGAGGTACTACGGTCTAGCTATGGCCTTACGTGCTCACACGTAACCAAGTGTGGACAGGTTCAGCTCCGGCCTTTATCTACCTTGTGCGTCCACACATACATTCCAGCATGAGCTACAAGCTTGTTTGAAGAGATACCCCGTTTTCCCTCAGCTTCTATTTTATTGTTATTTAAATATTATTTATTAGACCTAGTATTGTCTTTGTTCTACTACACCTGGAGGACCCGGATTTCTTACTTTTCATCCCGTTAACTCCTTGTCATTTCTATTAAAAACCTATGATAGCCTCATCTTTTCTCCACCCTGTTTCCTCCTGATCTCCTTTTTTCGTCTGTCGTCTCATTTCGTCTTGGTTTTTTATTATTATTTAGACCTTTTTAGACTTTCTTTACTTTTCGTCTCGTCTCAGTTTTATTATTGCACTTTCGTAATCCGTCCTACGCCTTGGATAGATTTTATTTAAATTAAATTATGCTTGCTTATCTCGCTCACTCTGTAGTGGACGAGAGCTACCTGTGGTGTTGGGAAATTTGCTTTCTATGCTACTGACATCAATGTTGCTAGTCATGCGGCTCAGCATATTGTTGATCAGCCCTCATCGATTAATATGGACGCAATATCTCAACAGCGTCGCAATGTACAACTACCTAATTCTCGGCCGACTTTTTCTACTGGTGAGTTTAAGTTTTTCAACCTGTGCTTCCGTCACAAGCGTCTGCACCAGCTAATCGAACTGAGTTTGGTTAGGGGGGACCTCATCCGATGTCTGCCCCGGCAGGCACAACGCACTTCCTAACTCCAGAGCCACATCTGTTTAATCGTTAAACTTTACTTTAAACATATATTCTCCTGTAATTTCTACTGTGACTTCTAAATTTACTAATTTTATCTCGTCTCTATAATACTCCAGTTCGATTCTTTAAATTACTTTTCTTATTACTCGGGATTGTTGAGCAAAATAATAAAAAAATTAATGTTATCGTCTCAGAAAGGTTACAACTTTCCTTATTCCACACCAATACCACTTTAGTTTTGCCTGACTGTTTACGCTTCGACCAGCAAAGGCGAGACGTCAAACAATTCTATTTTCACATGGCTGCCGCTAAGTTCATCGGAGCAGGCCTAGCTGCAATTGGTCTTATTGGAGCAGGTACTGGAATCGGTACAATTTTCGGGTCACTTATTAACGCCGTAGCGCGTAACCCTTCACAACGTGGACAACTCTTTACTTACGCTATTCTTGGATTTGCCCTCGCCGAAGCAACGGGCCTGTTCGCGCTTATAGTTTCATTCCTAGTACTTTACTCTTAATATGACTTCTGGTACACGACTACTTTCGCTCGCTATCATAGCACTCCCCCAGACATTAAGCGTCAAAGCCTGAAAACGCCAGGAGTATACGCCCTGATTAACACGGTTAACGGTAAGAGTTATATTGGAAGCAGCGTTAGTCTATATGAACGTCTAATAGACTATTATCAAACCGCATATATTGCCAGTCAGCCTAAACGTCATATTAACCGAGCTATCCTGAAGTATAATATTAAATCTTTCCTTATTGTAATTCTTGAATATACTGATAAATCTGATCTTCACGCATCAGAGCAAGCTTGGATTGACAGCTTCGAGCCGGAATATAACGTTCTTAAGTATGTTACTTCAATACCTGGATATAAGCTAACCCAGGAACACAAGGATAACATCAGTAAGGCTATAATTGGAAAAAAGCAAAGTGCTGAGCGACGAGCAGCTCAAAGCGCACGACAAACAGGTGCCGGTTGGGGTCGTAAGCACAGTGCGGCATCAAAGGCTCTTATGAGCCTGCATGCGCATAAGACTTTTAATAAGCCAGGTTATGCCGTTGAGGTTATGGATCTTTATGCCGGAACCCGAACGCCCTATATTTCTATGAACAAGGCTGCAAAAGCTCTCAATATTTCTCGCAGCACTATCAAAAAGTATGCAAACAATATGCCCTCTAAGGGACGTTACTTTATCACAGTTAAATCGTAATGTGTCATAGCTCATTTCATTCTTATTGATGACTTAACTCTCCTTAAAAGAATATTATTGTATTTGTACACTTAAATATCTATCTTTTTATCACACTACTACTTTTATTCTCTATTACTCAACACTGCTCGCCGAAGCAACGGGACGAGAATATACAGTCCCGTCTAAATCTTTCAATTGCGTAGACACCTAATTAAGGTTGTACGCAGCCGTAACATGGTTCAACGACTAGTTGCTATGCAACCACGAATGTAAGATTGACATGATATAGTCTGCTCGCTGGCGTAAGCCAACGATGTGCCAAGTCGCACGATTACAATAAAGTGTTTGCTCTCATGGTTTCATTCCTAGTTGTTTACTCTTAATACTACTGTCTCAACTAGCTCTACAAGTACTCTCCACACGGTCAGCTATAGAGAAATGGGGAAAGGGAGCTACTGGTAAACAACATCAACGGTAAGACTTACATAGGTAGCGCTGTAAACATCTTTAACCGTCTTCTGGATTACCATTAACCTGCATATCTTGCAAGCCATCCTAACCTTATTATTGTTTAAGCTATCCTTAAATATGGTGTTAGTTGTTTTACCATTGTACTGCTTGAATATACTCACCACACAGAAACCCGTCTAGCTGAACAACTTTAAATCAGTACTATCCAACCGACGCGCTAAAGCAAGTAAACTCATTTCTAGGCCTACAGACCAATCACGTGATAATATCAGTAAAGCTATGACTGGTAAAAAGCATGCAAAAAAACATTGTGCAGTTCACGTCAAATAAATATTAATAATACATTTTATAAGCATACTCACAGTGAAGCAGCTAAGGCTCTACTTCGTGCCCACGCCCATGCTCGCGAGGTTAGCCTGGTTTCGTTGTAGAAGTCCTGGACACCACATTGTGACTATTTTTCCTTTTGTTCACTCTTCACAATATTGTAAAAAAATACAACGGCAAGCTAACGTTACCTTATCACACTTGTAAGTTGAGTGGTTGGCTTTTATGCTGTTATGGTTTTCACTATTTTTAGTTCTTTATTCGTAATATGAGTTCAGGATCACGACTACTCTCGCGAGCCCTCAAAGTATTTTCCTTTTGAGCAGACAAAAAATACCAGGGATTTATGCTCTAATTAACAAAATAAACAAAACGATCTTTAGTGGCAGTTCTATTAATCTTTACGAACGACTATCATCAAGCAAACTATCTAGCTCGCCAACCCTACCGTCTCATTAACCGAGCAATCAATAAGTATAATATTAGACTCTTTCACTATTGTGCAGCTAGAATATAGCGATAAGTCTAACCTTCACGCGACTGAGCTAGCTTGTATTGACGAGTTCGAACCAAAATACAACCTTGTTAAGCATGTTTTCTAGGTTTAAAGCTGTTTAAAGAAAAAACTAAGGATAAGATTAGCAAGACCATGACTGGCAAGAAGCAATCGATCGAGCAACGAGCAGCTCAAAGCGCACGACACAGGTAACCCACTTTTTGGGCATTTTCACAGCGATAAGTCCAAGGCCCTAGGCAGGAGAGATAAAATTGTTACTGGCATCACAACTACATATATTTCTATTCGCAAGGCTAGTTGTGCTACTCATATTACTCGCGATACTATTAAGAAGTACAGCAATAAGCCTTATCGTGGCTACATTGTCACAGTTAACGCTAAAGAAAAATTCTAAATTTAGGTGAAATTTATACGTTACTTTTAACATCTTATAATCTTTTTATTTTAGGCTTTCATGATTTCACAAATACTTTTTTACGCGTCTTTTGTCAAGTCGTGCTGTTTAATATCTGTTAATTATGCGGTCCTGCTGTTTTTCCTGTTAAAGGGGGATTATATATATTATTGTTGTTAAGAATGCAAACGCCTAAAGACGCTAATCTAAGACGCTGTTGGCCTCAAAGGGGGCTGTTAGCCAAGTGGTCATACGGCGTCGTGCTTGAAACACGATCTGGCGCAACACGTCAGCGGGCGTTCGAATCGCTCACAGCCCGAATAATGAAACTATACTGTACTGACGAAATCCACCTGTAGTCAAAAAGCGAAAATCACAAGTGTACTAAAGGTGTATACTAAATACACGAATTGTGCTATAATAAGCACACTATAAAACGGTAAATAAAATCCGTTTAAGTCTAAACAGATAAAGTAAGCGTTTCGTCGTGGCGCCCCCGGATGGGTCTCCAGGTGTATCACACATGCAAGTCAACGATGTGAATAGTCGTGGCGCACCGGTCAGTATTGGCGAGTACGGTACCTCTAGATCCCTGTCAATCAAGGATAAACAAAAAGATGAGGCTATCGTCTAGAGATCTACTCGTCTCCTAGCAGGCTACGGGAAGAGTTACAGCCTTTCCAGCCAATGACAGGTAGGACGGGTGACAGCTTTGGGTCCGACACTGGCTAGGAAGTAGGCCAGGACGCTTATTAGCGTCCAGCAGTGAAGGATCTTGGTCAATGCGCAAAAGCGTGAACCAGCGACCTGGAGTCGAGTACAATACTCGAAAGTCATATGAGCATAATGAGCGAAATGAAAACCTTTTAGTCCTGTCCAAAGACCGTGCCAGCAGTCGCGGTAATACGGTGAGGGCCACCCATCGGGATCGTAAGTAGGCGTATAGGGTGCGCAGCCTGTGTCAATCTAGACGCTTGAGTGTAATCGGGGTAAGACCCACACACGGAGTAGGGCTTAAATCCGATGAACCCGTGGAGCGGGCCAAGGGCGAAGGCAACTTACCAGGTATACACTGACGGTGAGGCACGAAAGCCAGGGTAGGGAAGCCGATTAGAGACCGGCGTACTCCTGGCTGTAAACGATGCAGACCCGGCCTTAAAGGGCCGCCGCTAACGCTTTGAGTCTGCCGCCAGCATGGTACAGCCGCAAGGCCGACACGCAAACGACGAGACCGTCTGTGGGCAAACGGGTGCGGGGCATGCTGTTTAACCCGCCGACACGCGTAAAATCTTACCATGTCTTGAATATTCACATTAATTGCAGCTGTAATTTTATGAATACAGGTGCTGCATGGCTGTCGTCAGCTAGTGCTCGTGAGGCGTACGGTTAGTTCCATTTAACTAGCGCAATCCTTAATGTGTGTTCACTACCGCACAGCCTTGTTTTTATGAGAAACAAGTTTTAAAGGAGCATGACAAGCCGGCATGGCCCTTATGACATGGGCTACAGGCGTGCCACGAGGATAATTACAATGTGATGCAATGTTGTAAAACTGAGCAAACCACCAAACATTGTCCGCTCAGATCGTGGGCTGCAACTCGCCCACGTGAAGCAGGAGTCCCGAGTAGTCGTGCATCACCACGGCACGGCGAATTAAGACCCACGGAGGTACTAACTGCTCGTCACGGGCGCTCAATGTTCTAACCATCAAGTATTGACTTTGACATTTTTGCATAGAGGCAAGTTAACTTGCCTAGTTTAGACACCTTAAATTGTAACCAATTTTGTTCTAGGCATGCCACTCGTCGAACATTGAGGGCACGAAGTCGAACCAAGGTGGTCCTAGGGGAACCTGGGGCCGATAGAAAATTATTAACCAAATTACTCCCCTTCACACGATTATTAATCGCATGCTTACTTATGCTGTATTCATATTTACACTGTCAGTTTAGCCTTTATATTTATTTCATCTTATTTAGAAACAAATCATATATTATCGTTTAACATGATTACATTTATTCTTACTTCTCCACTAGAACAATTTGAAGTAACACCTCTAGTTTCTATTACTGCTCCTGTACTAGGTAGTTTTGTACTTGCTCTAACTAACCTTGGTCTTTATGCCATTATCACAGTTGTTCTTGTTATAGGACTGCATATTATAGGTAATAACGCTCATTGTATTATTCCTAATCGTTGGAGTATTTCCGTAGAAAGTTCTTATGCTACTGTACATAATATTGTGCGTGATCAAATTGGATCTCGTAATGAAATTTATACTCCTTTTGTTTACGCTCTATTTTGGCTTATTCTTATTGGTAATCTTAACGGTAATGTGCCTTACGGTTATACAATAACAACAAGTGTTATCACAGCTCTTGGGCTATCTGTTATAGTTTTTATCGCTGTAACTGCTCTCGGTCTATCACTTCATCGTTTTCATTTCTTTTCTTACTTTGTACCTGAAGGTACTCCGCTTGCTCTAGTACCTGCTCTTGTTATTATTGAACTTATTTCATATCTTGCACGTGCAGTTTCTCTTGGTGTACGACTTTTCTCTAATATGGTAGCTGGTCACACACTGCTAAAGATTCTTTCAACTTTTCTTGGACAACTATTCTCGGCTGGTCTTGTTACTGCTATTCTTACACTTATTCCCTTTGCAGTATTTGTAGCACTTATTGGACTTGAAATTGCAGTATCTTTCATCCAATCTTATGTGTTTGTAGTTCTAACTTGTAGCTACATCCGTGACGCTATTGAACTTCACTAATTTACGACTTCACAAATGTACACATTAAATAATCCCCCCCCACAACAGAAATTAATATGTTGTCCAGTTGAGGTATTTAAGTAATAATAAAATCTTATATAAAAATAGTTAGTAGAATTTAAAGAGTAAAATTCATCTTTAAACATAAACAAATATAAGAGCCTATAAACGTGACGTTTATTTTATTGAAACCTGGTCTTTAACGAGGCAATGCTATTTTATTCTATTTCAACACTTCTTACAGCGTCCGCGCTATCATCAATTCACGTTACCCCGCTGCAACTAACACGGTGCGCAACTCTAATTTTTCTATCCGCCGGAGTGATGGCCGCCAACACTCTAAATGTCTCAGCAATGGGACCAGGCCTTAGCCTATTTGTGGGTATTCTTCAAATAACTCCTTTTAGCCAATCAGTTAATACTTTTATTAACGTTGTTGCGAGTGTTATTGTAGGTCTCGTCTGGACCCCAGTAAGTTATAAAAAAACAATAAAGCGTTGTTCAGACTCAGTTCTATCTAAATCTATTCAAGATTATTCAGACTCAATTAAACCATATATATCTGCCCAACATTACACGAATGAACCAGCAGTAAAGCGTTTTTCAGACTCAGTTAAAACGTATATACCTGCCGTAGCTGAATACTCAGTGATTCTTCTATTCACTACACTAGGTGCAACAATTCTAGTATCAGGGACGAGTCTTGTGACTGTATACCTAGGCGTAGAACTTCAATCATTTGCAGTATATATTCTATCCGCTCTCTATTGAAATTCCGAAACAGCCTCATCATCAGCCCTTAAATACTTTTTTATTGGTGGTCTTTCTTCAGCATTTATCCTTATGGGAGGGGCAGTGGTCTATTGGCAAACGGGAACAACGGACCTTTGGCATGTACAAAGTCTACTAAACCAGATGCCTAGTTCACTAGTACTAGAAGATATATCCAAACAAACTAATAGTCTGGGACTAAATGATATTCATGCTGGAACTCTACTAGGAATGGAAGCTATTGTTATGGGTATTTTCATGAAGACGGCAGCATCGCCATTTCATTTCTGGGCTCCAGATGTGTATGACGGAGTACCAACAGTTGTAACGACATGGGTAACAGTTATGCCTAAGATCTCCCTACTCGGTTTTGTACTACACCTCTCAATTAACCTTAATAACTGTAGTGGGGAAATAGAGATAGTAAAAATGACAGAAATTACAGACGCGTCCCTGTCAACACTTATTGCGACAGGATCAATGCTATCTCTCATTATTGGTGCAATAGTAGGGCTATCCCAAGGTCGAGTAAAGCGTCTTCTTGCTTACAGTACGATTTCACATGTAGGTTTTCTTCTTCTTGCTCTGGCCGTAAACACAGAAATAGGGATAGAGGCGTTTGTATTTTATCTTACTCAATACACAGTAACAACATTTAACGCTTTTCTGATTCTTCTAGCCCTGGGTTACTGTCTTTGAGCTGGAGAAAATGACAATTGATCACATGAAACTGATATGGAACTTAACAATGAGCTCTCAGGGCAATTCCAAGTCAATCCTGTAATAGGTTTTGCTTTTTCAGCATGTCTATTTTCAATAGCAGGTGTACCACCCCTTGTAGGTTTTTTTGGTAAGCAAACTGTTCTATCTGCAGCCATGCAGGCAGAATACAGTTTTCTAGCTTTTGTAGGTATTGTGACCTCTGTTGTAAGCGCGTCTTACTACCTGGGTCTTATTTGAAAGATTCATTTTGAAACACCTCTTTATAAGTCTAATATTATACCCCTATCTCTAGCTCCTGTTCATACCTATGCTATTGCTTATTTCACTCTAGCTGTTTCACTATTTATTTTCGCACCTCATCTTGCACTAGATAGCACTGGTCTCCTTGCTCTTACTTTCTATTCAGCTTAATGACTCTTATTGTTCTACTGTTTGTCGTACCAATTATTGTTGTAATTCTTCTAGCTCTTAATGTTCTATTTGCTCCGCATCGTCCGGATGCTGAAAAAACAAGCTCTTACGAAAGTGGATTTATGGCTATTACGGGTCAAACGCGTGCACCTTTTAGTATTGCTTATTATCTAATTGCTATTCTTTTTCTCGTATTTGATCTCGAAATTCTACTTATTTACCCTTATGCTGTATCAATATATACTGTAGGTCTTTATGGATTCTGGATCATTGTAGTTTTTTTCCTAGTTCTAACCTTTGGTTTTGTCATTGAAATTGCTAAGGGTGTTCTTAACTTTACTGACCAACGCTCAGCAATTACACAACCCTCAATAAATTAAGATTAAATTGACAACCATCAATAAATTAAGATTAAATTGACAACCCTCTTGACACAATAAAAACAAATAAATAAAATTTAGAGTTAACTTGTTTATTGACTAATATTTTTTAACATTCTCATGACTGACATCATAAAATAAATTAAAACAAAGACTAGTACACTAACCATTAAAGAACTTTAGTAAACAAGCACCTGACATCTGATCTTTACGCTTTAATGGGTGAAACCGCAGAATCGAACTGCGACTGCTCCAGCCACAACGGAGCGCTCTACCATTGAGCTAGTCTCACCTATCTAAGTAATGTAGCTTTAAAAAAGTTTAAAAGGCGGAATGTCATACTGATTTACATGACTGACAGATAATTAAAAATTCTTAGACTATTTTATCACTAATTAATTAATCTAATTTTCCCTAAAACACAGAACTGATGAATATTGGGTGATTATCGCACTTTAAACGCGTTTTGGTGGGAGCAGGACTTGAACCTACAGGGAGACAAAGCCTCAACCGATTTACAGTCGGCTATCTTACCATTAGAAATATCCCACCTAATGCCAGAACGAGGAGTTGAACCTCGGCCTTTGATGCTTCAAATCAAAGCTCTACCAACTGAGCTATCCCGGCTTAGGAAATATTAAATTCAGGTTTAGATTTGTGGAGAGACTGAGAATCGAACTCAGATTCCCGCGATGCAAACACGGTGTACTACCACTGTACGACCACCCCAGGCGTAATGAATATTTTCCTTGTGCAAATCTCGTTTTCCTTAGGTTACTATCTTAATTTGACATTTTCTTATCTTATCTTCTTTTAGCCTCAAAGGTTTTATCAGCGCTAAAAGTACCTTAGGGTGGTGATAATTTGCTAAGTGATATAAGTAATTAGCCATTTCACGTTTAAGGCACTAAAATATATAAATTAAATTATGCTTACAACTCTTCTACTAACACCTATTCTAGGTGCTGTTATTCTAGTACCTATAAATGATGAAACTAAGACAGGACGTGTCCAGGTTAAGCAGGTAGCTCTAATTATTACAATAATGGCTTTTGCTCAATCTATAGTTATTTGGTCAATATTTGACGCAAGCACACCAGAATATCAATTTGTACAGTCATACACAACACTAGGCTTTTGTCATTTTCATGTAGGTATTGATGGTCTAAGTCTTTATTATGTAGTACTAACTGCTCTACTTATGCCGATTTGTCTACTTGCAAGTTGGAAAAATATCCAATATCGTCTAAAGATATATTTTGTAGCTCTACTTGTCGTTGAGACTCTACTTTTCACCGTATTTACAACGCTAGACCTACTGCTTTTTTACGTATTCTTTGAAGCAGCTCTTGTACCTCTTTTTCTCATTGTAGGGATTTGGGGAGGTTCATCTACGCGTGTTCGAGCCGCCCTACTTCTATTTCTTTATACACTAACTGGTTCTCTGTTTATGCTTCTTTCTATTGTCGTGATTGCCGATCATGTAGGAACAACAGATTTCACCCTAATCACACTCACAGATTTCACTTCACAAGGTCAACGTCTACTATGGCTAGGCTTTTTCGTAGCTTTTGCCGTAAAAACACCACTAGTGCCTTTTCATATGTGGCTACCACGTGCTCATGCAGAAGCTCCTCTTGCTGGATCAATACTACTAGCTGGTGTGGTACTTAAGCTTAGTAGTTATGGTATTCTTCGAATTCTTCTTACTATACTTCCTGATGCTACACATTATTTTACACCTCTTGTACAAACAATTGCCATTGTAACCCTTATTTATTCCTCTCTTGCTACAATTCGACAAGTTGATTTCAAGGCTCTTGTAGCTTATTCATCAATCGCTCACATGGCTGTTGTTATGCTAGGAATTTTTAGCAATACACTTATTGGAATTGAGGGTGGTTATGTTCTGTCACTAGCCCACGGCCTAGTATCACCCGCTCTATTTATGCTAGTAGGTGGAGTGCTTTACGATCGTTTCCATACTCGGGTTGTACAATATTATCGAGGTCTAGTTGTATACATGCCAATTTTTGCCTGTCTATTTTTCATTGCAGCTTGCGCTAACATAGCCGTACCTCTCTCTCTTAATTGGGCTAGTGAATTTATGGCTCTTGCTGGAGCCTTTCAACGATCATTCTTTGTAGGTGTACTAGGAGCTTCGGGTATTATTCTTTCTGCTTGTTACACTATTTGGCTTTGGAGCCGGATGGTTGGTGGTACTTGGTCACCGTACATAACATACACCGTTGACGTAACTCGACGAGAATTTATGGTCCTTATCCCACTTCTAGTTCTCACTATTGTACTAGGTATTGTACCTGCTGTTATTCTTGGTGATATTCATGTTGTTGTCACATCACTACTATACACTTAGTCCCCTTATAAACACAGGAGAATATTGTAAAAATAAACATTAATATGTTTTCTAAAAGTGTCAACAAAGGGGAAGGTAGCATAATGGTATTGCACCACCTTGTCGAGGTGGACGGTGGCGGTTCGATTCCGCTCTTTCTCGAGTCAGGAAAATAAACAAGGTTAATCGTCTCGTTTATTTTACTCTTGATTTCCTGTACTTTTACTGACAAGTCGCAGTGGCAAGACGTGATGTCTAAAATAACCCTGCGCTGTCGTACTACAACCTCGTGTTCTAGCTAATACGAGTTTATCGTTGAAAGTAGATTTTTCTAGCGCTCTAATGAAAGCCAACTTATCTTTCCCCTCAGTCGGTTTTCACTTATTTCAGTAATACTACACCTGTCACGCTTGCGCTTAACATGACAACTAAATGGCTCTGCCCCTCGTACTTTTTCTTATTGGCGTTCTGGGCTTTGTTCTTAACCGACGTAATCTGATTCTACTGCTAATTAGCATTGAACTCATACTACTCGCAGTGACCCTACTCGTCCTTATTGCAGCCGACGAATACAACGACGCAACAGGACAAACATTTGGTGTTTACATCATTGTAGTTGCCGGAGCTGAATCTGCAATCGGACTAGGTATTCTAGTTTCTTACTATCGTCTCCGAGGTACCATCGCTCTTCCCGCCGTTTAACATGTATCTTGCCATCATTCTACTACCTTTCCTTGGTGCCGCATTTGCTGGTCTTCGAGGTCGAGCAATTGGTACAACAGGAGCTCAAATCGTAACGACAGGGTGTATTTCTCTAACTGCTGTTCTAGCTATGGTAGCCTTCTACGAAGTCAGCCTTAGCGGATCTCCTGTATCAGTTGAACTCGGCACATGGCTAGATGCTGAACCTCTGCACGTGTCATGGGCATTCCTTTTTGACGGTCTCACTGTTTCTATACTTAACAAAGATTCCTCAGCTATGTTTTTATTTTTATTTTCATTAAACAAACTTATTAATTTAGCATTACTAAGCCTAAGCATGTCATTCCTATTACACTTATAATCCATAAAAACACTTCTTCATTATTGAGTCAGTACTTTCATTCGTGCTTTTACTGGTCTGCCTAGCTATCACCTACTAGTAGGTAGGCGATAATCATATTTTGAAGTATTTTAATACAACGCTCGTAATCTAGAGGAAGTTTTCCGTATCTATGGTTTGTCCACTGTGCTCACTACTTTCTTACGTAATAAACGTAGTTTTATGTCTGTCATTATTAAAACGCGGGCTTATGGGGTTTTGAACGATTTTTATAATCTTTTTGTAGTTAAAGAGTTTAAAATTGTATTTTTAATTTGATCTTTGATCTTCTGGATAATATTGTTCTTGCTTATGTGCGACAAAGTTCGTCAAGGTCTAGGACTAGTTCTATGTACGACGTCTAATGAATGTTCTTGTTATCAAGTACGATAAGTCGTATGCCATTAGATGCCCCGTTTCCGGGATAAAAAAATAAACAAAATAAAGATTCTAGTAATGCCACATATGTGTACATTTTCACTTTCTCCCTGACGAGTAAGCTGGAAATCAAGGAAGTGTAGAACTTAAATGGGTTAACTGCAAAAACGGCTAAATCTTAGTTTATTTGCATCAGTCTTAACATCTGATAAACGACTTTTTTCTAATACAAAATCCCAATAGAAAAACTCTCTAATGACATAGTCTAACCTTATATGTAAATGTAAGAAGAAAGGTTGTTTCAATAATAAAATGACTTCTAGCCGTTGTTCTAGTTTCAGCTGTTGTGCATCTTTATAGCGCCTCATATATGATTGATGATCCTCACAATCAACGTTTTTTTGCTTATCTCAGTTTCTTTACGGCTTCTATAGTCGTACTTGTAACAGGAGATAACTATCTTGTCATATTCCTTGGTTGTGCTACATAAAGAAGATTTACAGCCCGAATTTAATGTAAATTAAATTTAGTCTATCACTATATGCTTAAAAATTGTGTTGCACGATTAATGCCAATAATAAGCAGGATTTGATTATCCTCAACGACTACACGTGATACAAGTTGACATAATAATTACTTGAAGATATAGTCTAGTTTTAGTGGTATTCATCTCTTTTTCTATCATTCAGGTATATCATTAGAATCGTGGGAAGGAATTGGGATTGCTTCATTTCTACTTATCGGATTTTGGCTTACACGAGTACAAGCTAACAAAGCTGCTGTAAAGGCTCTCACTGTCAATCGCGTCGGTGACGCGGCTCTTTCGGTTGGCCTATTTGCACTTCTTTGGACTTGCGGTTCTCTTGAGTACTCTTCAGTTTATAGTGTAGCGCCTCTAATTAATGAAACCGCTATCACAGTCATTGCTCTACTTCTCTTTGGAGGAGCCATGTCTAAGTCTGCTCAAGTACCTCTTCATACTTGGCTGCCTGATGCTATAGAGGGTTATTCAAAAACGCTCAAGTATGTAATACTAGGTACTCTAATTATTCAATACATGTGGGCATGTGAAATTGGTTTTATTTTTACAGATCTTGTGTTGAGTGGGTGAATTCTTGGGAATCTGTATCTTGTGCATGCATTCCACCAATTCTTCTTACTATTCCTACCCGTACTCTTCACATTTTTACAGGTTGTATGCTAGGGGATGGTAGCATTCGTCGTGGCCCCAATACAAAAAATCAATATCCTGGTCCAGGCCGTTATGCTATGACTATAGCCGCGGCGGTCTATGACTACCATAAGTGGCTTTTTGATACAGTATTTACAACTTTTTGCAGTATTGGTCGAATTCTTACCCCTTGGCCAAATCCCAATACCGGAAAGCCTACCGCTCACCATGCTTTTTCCACCCTTTCATCTCCTGTTTTTACAGCTCTTCACAATATCTGGTATCAATATGATGTAGATCTCGGGACTTATGTCAAGATTGTACCTAATTTTGTAGAACTCATGTTCTCAGGTATCTCGCTTGCGCATTGGATTATACAGGATGGTTATTTTGATAAGCATGGTCAAACGCAAACAATTATTCTTTGCACTGAAAGTTTTACTATGGCAGAATGCCATATTCTTAAAAATGTACTTGCAGAGTCGGGTATTATTAGTACACTTAAAACTCGCAACAAGGATAAGAATACTTACCGTATTCGCATTTCAAAGAAAAGCATACCACGAGTACGCGAACTTGTCATGCCTCACATGCATCCTAGTTACCTATACAAGCTTGGGCTGTAGGGCCCTCTTAAAACCGATATCAATATGCTGGAACCTTCATAATATACTTAATACTGCTAGCCTACAGTGACAATCCAGTAAAAATTTAAGCAATCAGCAGGCTACTTTAGTTAAATTATTACTATGTAGCCTCAGAGACTATAAATTCGGCGCCTAAGGTGATGGTATAGTCCGGAAATGTTTCTAAATATTTCCATATGCCAACCCCTGTATCTGCCCTTATCCACGCTGCGACTCTTGTAACAGCAGGAGTTTACCTCATGCTTCGTTCATCACCTCTTCTTGAATACGGTCCTACGGCACTTGTTGTGATTACCTGGGTAGGTGCTCTAACTGCATTTTTTGCAGCTACAACCGGCCTAGTTCAGAGTGACCTTAAGCGAGTTATTGCTTACAGTACATGTTCTCAACTAGGGTACATGTTTATTGCAGTAGGTTATTCTTAGGCCTACTTTAAATACTACAAATTACTAGAACAACCGTTTAGGATAACTAGTAGACATTACTAATAATGTTTAAGAGACTGAATGTAGTAAGAGAAAACTTTCTCTAAGATAAAGTCCGACCCATTACTTAAATAATGGATAACACAATTAGGTCTTTTAAGCTAAAACAGGGATTGTCTTTTCACTTGTATTCGACATAAACACACAAATGAGTTACTTTAGTAGTTGTTTTATTGTTTTAATAGTTCTACTTCGCGCTTACGTGTCTGTAGAAGATAAGCTTAAGTATTCTAACGCAGTACCTTTTTCTCTGTTCGATGTGTGGCCTAATGCTTAAAGACAATACTATTCGTATTAATGGAAGTAAAGCACTGCTGAGTGTACAACAAGTACATTCAGAACTAGTAACCAATCTATGGAATACTTCAATACTTCAATACTTCAATACTTCAATACTTCAATACTTCCATTTTTGCTTTTCTCTACGCCACCCCTATAACATTATTATGAATGTGGGCTAACCCAGTTAAGACACTAGTACGAGGATCCAAGCAAAAGGTTTATTATTTCCAGACTCTAACTCTACCTTATTTTACTCGTATGCGGTTTATTAGTGTATTAAATGGCAAGGCTATTAAAACACTATTTACTAACATTGCAGCTCTACTAATATTTCTTGCTGTAGCACATTGGGTTAAGGGGGACGGTGGTTTTGATGGTCATGGTCGAGTAATAGGTCGTTTTACACTGTATACAAATAACTTTACTCATTCTTGCCCTTCTACGTAATATCCTACAATCTAAGTACAATATTGAATCAACTATTAAGCTTACTAAGCACTCTGACCCTAGTCGAGATCATGCTATTCGTGTTCCAATTAAATCACTTATGACACTAGATCTATTTGTGTGCAGCCTAGCTAGGCCTTTAATTGTATTTATAACAAAAATGCTGAGTCAATATAATGTTGCTCTTCTTCACCTAGTAGGTCATGCGTAAATTATAAGCGCATGTAAAATGTGGTCAATTGCAGGAATATCTTAGTTTCAAGTAATCATAGAAATTACATTATGAAACGGCATTTAACGATAATCTGCAGGCTTTTAATTTTCCAAGTAAATAGCTTCAACGATCAAAACCACAGTATTGTTATACAATGTATTATATGATCTATTTTAAAAATGTTTTTGTTCTGTCTTTATAGTAGTTATAATACTAATTCTAATAATTATAGTGCTAATACTTGTAGGCTTTATCTTTATAATCTGGGAAGAATGTAAGACAAATTTTATACTTACCCTGTATCTAGAATATAAGTTTGTACAAATTATGCTATTTGCTCGTATTGCTTAACTTATCCTGTGTGTAGTCTGCTCAGATACATTTAACACTCTATTCATTCCATAGTTTTGAATTCAGAGATAGCGTTGTAGAACTAGATTAAAGTAATTTTTGTGTGTTTTATAGCCTAAATGATTGTCTCAATTATCTTATTTTTCAGGTATATGCAGATACCGGAGAACCCCTAATAGATCTAACGGGACGATTACTTCAACTTTTCAAAGTGTACAAAATGATTCTACCTTTAACAAACAGCTTATCCGGCAAGTACTAACCAATATAATTACACAACTAGAATCCAGTATGCCTATTTATCTAACTTCTACAGGTATTAATAGTGTATGTATGCTTTCTGAAATACTGAATCTTCTAGCTAGTTCACTCGCAGCTGATTGCTTTTCTATTTGAGTCTGTAACAAACAATTATAAGCTCAATTTCAGTCTAAACTCAGACCAAATTATTCCGTTTCAAAGTTTTACACTCCCAGTAAAGGCGCTAACTGTGCCATATGAGGCGTATACGGGTTTTTCCTGTCGATTGCCCTCAAGTAGGGCTTGGATCCGCTATTTCATGTCAAAGCCGTCTTATTGATCACATAAGTAGTTTCAATGGTCGTCGTTCTATAAATTACATGCCAAACTATGTTATATCTCATGGTGGTATGGTGTCCTCTAATTACTTGTCCTAATCTAGTACATGATTAAAACGTAAACCATTTTAGCACACAACTAAGCCTAGGTGCCTATAAAATACTGCAAGGATTTACTCAATTTCCTCTTTGAGTACTAGAACAATCAATGATAAATAAGTATTCACCTTCACTAAATTCATTTACAGGTAATGTACTTTACTTCAATTTTGCTTTTTCTCCTGAAGAGTTTCTTAAGTCTATAGAATGTACTAATACTTATCAAGCATTCGACAGTATTATGACACAAGTACTGGCACAAGCTAATTCTTATAGTAGTCTACAAGTGGGCGTCAGTAATATCACAATTCGTAATGTTATAAACTGGCACCTAGGCACAAACCTTACGATTAATGGTGAAGTAATACATAGCTGAAGTGGGACAACCTTTTTGCACAGAATTTCTTGCTAGTCAACTAAGTTTTAAGCATAAGTATCTGAACTAACAGGTCGAACGTTCTATGATCTCACACCACAGTCTCAATTACAATATTTATGATAATGAACGTCATCTATGGACATCTCTTAACCCTTCAGTAGAACTATCCAATTGAGATACTGCAGCTGCCAAGAATTTTCTTAATAATCGGGTCGGTCGATATATGAATGTGGCACGTTTAAACGGTAATTCGACAGAACTAGGAAACTTTTTTTTCTGTCTCAATCCTGATTTTCTAGCTAATCTTGCCAAGGTAGCGGAAGCGATTATCGTCGTGAATGTCTGTACTGGTGTCTGTACTCTGTTTAATAATATTAAGCAGATTAGTCCTACTAAGCGAAATTCTATCCGAAAACACCTACATAACAATACGCTACACCTTTCTACCTATCAATACTATTTTAAGTCAGATTTTGTAAAGCATTTTCCCCGAGCAGATGAAGCCGAAAACATTATTCTTACTGAAAACACTATTGGAAGTATTACGCCACGAATAAAATAAATGCCTACTTTTGACAACACTTGACATTTAATAAAATGTTTTTAAGGCTCTTCTATTTCTAGCTGCCGGAGCGGTGATTCACGGTATGGCAGACCAACAAGATCTTTGACGACTTGGTGGACTTGTAGGTTTTATGCCACTAACTTATACGGCCATTTTTGTGGGTTCACTATCTCTTATGGCACTACCTTGGCTTACTGGGTTTTATAGTAAGGATCTTATCCTAGAACTTGCTTCAGGACGTTATCTAGTTTCAGGTACTCTAGCTTATTGGCTAGGTACTTTTGCGGCTGCCTGTACTGCGTTTTACTCTTTCCGTCTAGTTTCACTAGCCTTTTTTGGTGTACCTAATGCTCCGCGTGGCGATTATGTTTCTGCACATGATGCTCCTATACTTATTGTAGTACCACTTGTACTTCTATCAATACTAGCTATAGGTTTTGGTTATATTGCTAAGGATCTTTGGGTAGGCTCTGGAACAGATTTTCTGTCTACTGCCCTATACCAACGCCCTAGCCATGTAGCTCTTGTAGAAGCAGAGTTTGCAATTCCTCTTATTATTAAGCTTCTACCTGCAATTGTAAGCATTAGCGCTGCTTGTCTAGCCGTATTTATCTATCACGTTATTCCAAGCTCTGCTGTAAACATTACCCGTAGCGGAATAGGACTTTTCCTGTATCGATTTCTTGTGGGTAAGTGGCACTTTGACGTTAACATTGTAGGGTTTGTAATCAAGCCTGCTCTTTCTCTAGGTCTTATCATTTCAAAGGTTCTTGATCGTGGTGTTATTGAACTTGTCGGTCCTTTTGGGCTGACTACTGGTCTTACTGACACATCACGTCAAATTGCTCGCTACGATTCTGGACTCGTTACATCCTATGCTCTTTACATAGTTATGGGTATTCTTATCCTATTTCTTTACATTTCGGCACCTTTTGTTATAGACAACACAGTAGAAGATTACGGTCTTATTCTAGTATTCCTTACTTCTCTCGCACTCATGCCTGAGGCACGTACAAAAACTCAATACATATCTAAACACAATCTTTAACGATTACTCCCCTTATTTTGTATGTTATATTAAGAATTGTTTAAAATAATATGCCAGGCCAGCGAGAATTTGGATGTTCTAACAGACTAACAGGTAGAAGTCTATTTGGTAGGACGCTCGCTTTGGGTGCGAGAACTTAGTAGTTCGAATCTACTCTATCTGAATCGTTTATTTATATGTTGTCCAGTGTTGTTTCGTGTTAAATGACGATAATTGCATAGAATCTTTAATAACCCTTTAAATTAATCAATAAAATATTTTAGTAACCTTAAATTCAGGTTTTTACTCATTCTTATTATGTAATATATACGTATAAAAACTTACAGTTGATATAGCTCAACGGTAGAGCAAAGCACTGTTACTGCTTAGGCGTAGGTTCGACACCTACTATCGACTTCTCATGAAAAATGTTAATCTTGAGGTTACTCTACTCTTGGCTCTGCCTGCTTGTGGTGGTTTTAATAAGCCCAACCTCTTGCTTATTGATGTTTACTAGCCAGTTACGTGTTTAAATCATATAATTTTGCTTGTGCCTTATTGTCTCAGGAATATAAGATTAATGGTACATCTGATTTATCATTGACTTGTGTGAACGGCCTTCTTGATCTTCTCGCTGTAGGTTCTGTCGTAGCAGGTATTCTGGTAATTACGTCCAGCAACCCTGTTGTCTCAGTTCTGTTTCTTGTTACGGTTTTTGTTCTTGCTGCTTGTTACCTTCTTACTCTAGGTGTAAGCTTTGTAGGCCTAACCTACCTTATTGTATATGTCGGTGCCGTTGCCGTACTTTTTCTATTTGTTGTTATGATACTTAATATTCGTGTTAGCGAAATTGTCGCAGTTGGAATCGAACACACTAAGAGTCTTCCTCTTGGCTTTTTTGTAGGTATCCTATTCACATTTGAATTTCTGTCCATTCTACCTGCCATTTCAGTAGAACTAGGCACTTATTTCTTTACTCAAGCTACTGCAGTTTACCTTGATATTGATACTTTTATTAATATAAGCTATGTACATATAGCCTTTACTGGACAAAGTGCTGACACAGGGTTTGCGGCATTCACTCAAATTCAAGCACTTGGACAAGGTCTGTATACACATGGTTCTGTTTGTCTACTTATTGCCAGTTTCCTACTTCTACTTGCAATACTTGGTCCTATTCTAATTTGTCTCAATCCTGAAAATAGTAATAAGGCCTCTGAGGTCGAAACCTAAGTTACTAATTTTTACTGATTTACTCCCCTAAATTCTAAACGCGTTAATTAGTTTAAAATTAAGCTTAATTTCTTAATTTTAACGTTAAATTTTTTTCTCAGATGAGTAACTTAGGTTTTGGCTTACTTAAGTATTAATCAGTGCTAACAGAGTGTACTAGAACAATATGTCACAAAAGGTCCTTTTATTAAAGGAAAAAAGTTAACAAAAAGCGATAATTTAATTCACTAACTAAAAAAATAATTTTGCTGCACACGCGAAGTAGTGTAGTGGTAACACTGTAGCCTCATGAGCTGTTATCGTAAGTTCGAGTCTTACCTTCGCTTTAGTAGGAAAACCATCCCCTATTGAAATAATATTGAAACGACATGACATTCGTAAAATTTGTTAACGGGACTTTGACGTCATATCATAAGTGATATTTAGTGCGAGTTAAGGGAAAAGTAATTGTAAAAGAGTTTTTGATGAATTCATAGAAGTACCTGAAGACACGTTTCTGTGGAATTCTAAGGAATATTTAAACATGAAAAAGTCAGTAAACACAAAAGAAAAACGATTTCAATACTCAAGTGAGTATTCCTGTGATTGTTAAAATTTACAATTTTAAATTCACATTAAAACGACATGACATTGATGTTTAATGGTGCTTAACAAGATCCTAATTAAGACGATTTAAAGGGCGATAATTGTTAAATTAAATTAATAAGAAAATAACATTAAAAATTAGCGAGGTTTAAAAATTATACAATCCAGGCTGAACTACGTTTGAGAAGCGGAATGAGTGAACGCTACAAAAGATAAGACGTTTATTTTTAATCTCAAGTGCTAGGGGTGTATAGCGTGTAGGCTAAAAGTATTTATTGAGAGACTTAAATCAATTTTTGTTTTGTATTTAAGACGCTGTGGTGTACATGGTAGCACACTTGCCCTTCACGCAAGCAGTAAGGATTCGATCTCCTTCAGCGTTATATCCTAGGGGCTAACGGGGCGTGGGGCGAAAATGGATTAAGTTAATCAAAGTTAAAAACATGATAATGTCATTGTAAGTTAAATAACTCTTTATTGAAAAACCTTAATTGTATTTTCCCTTAACTGCTTAATTATTGTTTATTCTATTGAGACGATAGCTCATATAGCTGAGTGGTTAAGCGTGGGTCTTGTAAACCTAAGACCGGAGTTCAATTCTTCGTATGAGCACATAAACGAACGTGATTTATTTCGCGTTTAAAAGGGGTTTTTTTGGCTCCTAGGGTAATGGCAGCCCGCCCCGTTTTGGTCGGGGCTTGTCGGCGTTCGAATCGCCGGGAGCCAGAAACGGCAAGATTAGCGGACACAGAATATAAATAAAAATTTTTGACTTTAAGATTTGAGCGAGCTGCCCCCACTCAGCTCCGGTTGGTTGTGAAGTGCTATAAGATTGTGCCTGTTTACATGTGATTTATATAAAACATAGCTCTACGTGTAAGCGATAGCAGTTTTTATGAAATTTGTCAAATAAATTGACACAGGGAAAAATGATTTTTATTAAAACAGGATAAGATTGATGCGTGTGACGGCTACCTTTCACGCAATGCGAATATGATAGAAGGATCCTCGAAGCTTAGATACGCGCTTAATTACACTCCAGTTACGTGGGGTGGCTAGGGGGAGTTTAAGGGTGGATAAGAATTTCGAGATAAAATACGAGAAAAAGAATAGGAAAAACAAACGACCAGAAACAAGCTAGATTAACAATGAATAAACTAATCTAGTCATTTCTGGTGGTTCCTCATGACTAACCAGTTCGCGGATTAAATCTATTCCAGACCGGGCTGGACCATTAGGATAATGATGATTGTACAGTTCTTCAAGAAACGCTGCTTCCCGTTCCCGGTGTTCTGCCACTACAACCCGATGAGAATGCTGTAGCACATATTGATTGTAGCCAGGACTATCCGGTTCGAGACTACTAGGCCATGAAGTAGCCGTAGACGGCATCGTGTTTGGTACCTCAGGTGAAACATAACTAGACGAATCCTGCGAAGCGTAAAGTTTTGACGGAGTTATGGTCAATACTTCTTGTCCCGCGTAGTCAATACTAGTAGCACCTAGTATCTGAATAATAATCAACATCGCAACAAGAACACATTAGATACATAATGTCGACTTTGATTTCAAAAAAAGGTAAATTCTTCAGTATTAACAAGATTTGTCATAGGGCTAGAGCCGGAGGTGAAACTGGTGGTATTTGATCACTATTGACAGTAGATAATACTACTGTCTCAACGACGACAGAAGGAATAGCGATAGCGCCTGGTTGCAGTACTTCAGACCAGGCCCTTTTATACCCACTACGGGCTCAAGGAAATTATTAGGTAGAGATGTATTGTTATATTGAGTTAGAATATAAATGACTGGTTTAAAGATTAGTATTGTCAGAGAGACTAGAGAAATCTATATCTAGACCTGCTATTTCTATACTATAACTTATTGTTGAAAGACGTATAATTATATTAATAATCGCGATAATAATCAAAGGGTTACATACCATAAAGTATAGAAATGATATAATAACTCCCCGTTAAAGGGCCTTACAGAAGGCTGTAATCAATCGCTCAAGTTCTGAGTATTAACCAAAATCAATCTTAACATTAGCTGTGACAAATATAAATATCGGATAACCTTCATTGATAAAAAACAAACTACTTAAAGGGACTTTAAGTGATGTCTGAAAAATACACCAGAAACCTAGGAAAATAGTAAACATAGAAAACAGATAACAAATTATTGACTTAACGGGAAAATTAATCAGTATTCCTCATTAAATTTCCTTAATACTAATATGATTAAGCTTTAACGCACAAAATAGTATAATTATGCCTAGAATTTTAAATTTAGACTTTGTAATTGAGATAATATAGATACAAGAAAATTTCTCAAAGCACGTCACATCAGTAAACAACTGTCCCTAGTAGAAGGATAAATATAAAATTAATGCGCACAATAAACCGTATTTTTTCATAAGTCCAGTAGTCTGAATAGAAAATAACAGGAATATAAACAAATGATAGAGTACTGAAAAAAGGCATCCAAACATTAGAGTTTGGCTGTAGAATAGATTAGCCATATTTAGTGTAATAAGGGGAAAAATAACTACATATTGAACAATGCTACTGAGTATGAATAACGCTTTACAGTTTTTGTAAGACGCTTTACTGTTTTTTTATAACTTACTGATATCCAGGCGAGACCTACAATAATACACGCAACAACGTTAATAGGCTAAGGCCTGGTCCCTTTGCTGAGACATTTAGAGTGTTGGCGGCCATCACTCCGGCGGATAGAAAAATTAGAGTTGCGCACCGTGTTAGTTGCAGCGGGGTAACGTGAATTGATGATAGCGCGGACGCTGTAAGAAGTGTTGAAATAGAATAAAATAGCATTGCCTCGTTAAAGACCAGGTTTCAATAAAATAAACGTCACGTTTATAGGCTCTTATATTTGTTTATGTTTAAAGATGAATTTTACTCTTTAAATTTTACTCTTTAAATTCCACATAGTGTGGGGTGATTTATCAAATTAATTCATTTTTCCTCTGTGTTTTCTTAGGTTTTCCGTTTAATAAAATGTAACTTGACTTTTGCCTGTTTAATTTTATATCTTAGACGTGAACTTCATGGATTATGCTCACAGAGGGACCCCACTAAAGGGGTCAATAACTATTTTACATTATAAACGAGAGTGTTGGAACTGGATATACAAGCCGTTCTTAGGAAGCGGGCCTTAAATGGCGTGTGGGTTCGACTCCCACCTTTCGTATTCACCTGTGGGGATAGATGAGAGATTTAATGCTAAATTATTGTATTTTCTTTATTGTATTGATTGCATGAT